>Ga0272444_10002162_pt1 | contig 18377 bp, 18 predicted proteins | sample SSMForm13_FD_201033 | JGI IMG/M metagenome (GOLD analysis project Ga0272444, IMG submission 201033) | Marine sediment archaeal communities from Little Sippewissett salt marsh, Falmouth, MA, United States - SSM-Form-13 | ecosystem: Environmental > Aquatic > Marine > Wetlands > Sediment ... | reverse complement strand
GGGCGAGGCCAGTGGCCTCGCCCTTCAATTAGCCATCGGCAGTGGATTCTAACGGTATTTGGTAAGAATAAGCTCCATCTTGTCCTTGCCGATCAGTTTCTGTTTTTTCAGGTTTTCGATCTCGAAATGGATTTCCGTCGAGGGGGGACGCTTTAAAAGTACCTCGATTCTTTCCTCTAATTCCTGATGCTCATGATAGAGTTTCTTGAATTCCTCGTCCTGGCCGAGGAGTCGGGTTATAAGTTCCTGGTCTTTTGTGTCCATGAAACCCCCTGGAAAATATGATGGATTATAAAGGGTTTGGAAAATTATTGTCAAGAAAAACACAAATTACAAGACAGGAAAAAAGGGAGGGGAAAAAAGCTGCGGAAAAGGACACCCTCCGTTCACTGACTCCCGACCGCTTCCCTTTTTTTAACTTTCCTTGAAGGTATCCTCGAAAAATTCCTCAAGGCGAAGATCCAGATCATCGGGCTGATCCGGTTTTTCTTCTTTCGGTGAAAAATCCTGGACATCGGGCCCGACGGAACCCTCATCCATCTCCTTTTCGACCGAGGTCTCCGTGCTCTCCCCGGCGGGCTCTTCGACTGGTATCCCCTCAGGAACCCAGGTAGCGGGAAGGTCAATGGAAGGGATATCCATACTGCCTTCCGGCCTCAGACTGAATCCAAGGTCGGACGCCATCTCCCTCACAATGGAATCATCAAGCACCCTTTGCCTCATTAAAAACCCCTGGAAAAGGGAATTGTCACACAGGATATTTATCTTTCTTGGAAACCCGTCTGAATACTTGAAGATCATCTTCAGGGCCTCATCGGAAAAAATGTCCTCCCTGTTGCCGGCGATAGCAAGCCGGTGAATGATATAGGCCCGCGTGGCTTCTTCCGTGAGGGTCGAGAGCCGGATCTTCATCGCGACCCTCTGCAAAAGAGGGAGATCCAGGGAAAGGTATTCCTCGATCTCGGGAAGACCGAAAAAGATAAAGGTAATGAGCTTGTTGGCGGTCACCTCCAGGTTCAGGAGCCCCCGGAACTCTTCCATCAGTTCCTTCGTGTTGAGCATCTGGGCCTCATCGATAAGGACAACCGCCTTTTTGCCCATCTCGTGAAGGTGAAGAAGACGCCTGTAGAGCTGACCGATGATCTGGAGTTTCTCCCGTGCGGGGTTCTCGACCCCCAACTGCTGGGCGATCCTCCTTAAAAGCCATTCCTGGCTGATCTCGGTGTGCAGGATCACGAGGAGGGCTGATTCATAGGCTTCTGTCGGGAGGCTGTCGAGGACCTTTCTCGCCAGGGTGGTCTTTCCCGTTCCAATGTCGCCGACGACAACGGCCAGCCCTTTCATGGTCTCGGCGATGTACATCATCCTGGTCAAGGCCCTTGCATGCTGGGCGCTGTTATAATAAAAGCGCTCGTTGGGCGCGTTGCTGAAAGGCTCAATCTGAAGTCCGTAAAAATCGAGGTAGCTCACCGGCCCGCTGTCTCCTTTTCACTTTTAATAGGGTCGCAAAAAGTCCAATCCGGGACTTTTTGCTCAACGGAAAGGGAAAAACGTCGTTTTCCCTTTCCTCACAAATCAACGACTCGCGTCTTTCACCGTTGATTTGGGCGCCCCTGTCCGGGCGCTCCGATGACTTTTTGCGAAGTCATCCATTTTACAGGTAGGAAATCCTGTCTTTCCTGTCTTTTCCGGGATCATCCTTCGGGCGCTCCTTTTCCTCACCGGAGCTTTCCTTTGCCATTTCTTCCACCTCCCGGATCAGATCGGTAAGCATTTCATCCATTCCCCCTTCCCCCGGCCCGGCCTCTGCAGCTTCCTCGAGGTCAGGATCCACCGGAACGTCCTGCTCCACCATGGCCCTGGCCTTTTCGATAAGGTCCTCGATCCCCTCAAAACGGGGATCCCTCGCCTGGACTTCCTCGTAGGCGGCAAGGGCCTTGCTATATTCCTTCTTCTTTTCGTAGGCCTCCCCCAGCTGATATAAAAGACCCGGTCTTGAGGACTCCGGCGCCGCTTCGAGAGCTTTCTGGACGACCTTGACAGCCGAGTCGAAATCCTTCTTTTCAAGAAAACACACGGCCATGAGGCTTAAGCTGTCCTGGGCCAGGGAAGACTCCCGGGAGGCAACCTCAAATTCCCGGAGGGCATCATCGAAAAGCCCCATGTCCTTGTAGGCGATCCCGAGGTTGTAATGCGTTTCGTATTCCTCATCCCCGAGGACCTCCTCGATCCCTTTCTTGAACTGGGCGAAGACTTCCTCGAAGGTAATGGCCGCTGTCTCTTTTGCCGGTTCGCCGGGGATCTCAAACTCGTTGGAAAGTTCCATGCGCAGTTCATCGGCAAGGTCGAGGAATCCTTCTGCATCCTCCGAGGTCGCATCCTCCACAACGAGCTTGCTTCGCAGCTCCCCCGTGGGACCGCGTTCCGGTGATTTTTCCGTCGGCTTCCCAACGTCCCCCGGGACAGGGGGGCCTTTCGGAGGGGGAACCTCCTGGCTCACATCCGGAAAAACTGTTTCCGTCGGGGCAGAAGCCTCCTGTTCACGGTCCGCCGGGGGCGCTTCCGTTAAAGGAGGAATTCCCTGGTCCAGGTCGGCCAGAGCGGACTCCGCCGCAGAGTGTCCCGGCGATCGACTCAGGATGGACCGGTAGATCCGGACAGCCTCTTCCTTAAGGCCCTGTAAAAGGTAGAAGTCGGCCTCTTCAAGCTCCTCCTTGAAGGGGTCGGCACCTTCGGTGATCTGCTCTCCTTCGGGTGGAGCTACCATGACCGGCGGGGGGGCCGGAAGGGCCTCCTGATCCGGAGCCCCCGTGGCTGCTTCAGGTGCCTCTTTAACCTCCCTGGCTTCTTCGGCTCCAGGGATTTCCCTCGTGGGGGGTTCCGGTTCACCCAGGGATGGAACAGCCTCCCCGGCCTCATCCACCCTTTCCCCTTTTTCCTCCAGGATCCGGATTCTCTCCAGGATCGACGGGTCGTCCGGAGCCAGGGAGCGGAGTTTTTCCAGATTGGCAGCGACCTGGTCCTCAAGTCCGTATTTCTTATAGATCTCGCTTTCCGCCAGCAGGTCTTCGGCCGACATCTCATCCTCATCAGTCATCTCGACATGGATGACCCCGTCTTCCGAAACGGCTTCCTCCCTTCCAAAATCCTCCTGGGGAAGTCTTTCTTCCTCGCCGGAGAACCCTTCCAGCACGATGTCAGGGACCTGGTCCTCCCCCGCGGCCTCTGCTTCTTCCCCGGTCAGGACCTCTTCCTCGGGCTCCACCTCCGCAAGGGCCTCATCCTCAATGGAAAACTCTTCAAGGTCCCCCAGTTCCTCGATCTGGACCTCTCCGTCCTCCGGCTGGGCAGGACCGGCAGTTTCCTCTTCTTCCATAAGCTCCGGGGGTAAAAGCTCGGCACCGTCAATCTGGATTTTTCCTGCCTCTTCCTCCTCTTCCTCCGGGCCTTTTTCCGTGAAAAGAGGTCCCCCTGTCTCGGCCTCCCGGGTTTTCCGGTCATATTCTTCGATAAAGTCCTTGGCTTCCTGGTTCAGGAGATCGAGTTGATAAAGCTCCTCGTAAACTTTCCTGGCCCCTTTTTCATCTCCCTTATCCCGGAGGATCCTTGCGAGAATCCCAAGGTTTTCGATCCGGGCGGTCCTGTCATTTCTCCTTTCGGCCACCTTGACGAGGCCTCGAACAGTCCGTTCCTCGGTAGGTGCCGATTCCCAGATCCGGCGATAGAAAATCTCCGCTTCATCCAGTTCCCCGTTGTTTAAATGGGACTGTGCGACAAAGAGGAATTCCTTCATCACGCTGTCAAGTTCCCCGGCATCCTGGAACAGCTGGATGGCCTCAGAGATCCTCTTTTCCCCTTCCCCCTTTTTTTCCTGCTGGAGAAGGATCCTTCCGAGGAGAAGGACCATTCGAGGGTCCTGAGGTTCCTTTTCGAGGATCGCCTCGACCTCTTTCTGGGCTCCGGCAAACTGGCCGCACTCGAGGTAATGGGAGCAAAGTTCCTTTCTCACCGCGGTGTTCTGGGGATTCAAGCTGATGATCTTTTCGAAAAGGTGGGAGGCCCGGTCATGGAAACCACGGCGGCTGAGGGTCCCGCCGGCCTTGGCAAACGCCTCGGCGGCCTCGTTTTTCATTCCCTTCTTTGCCAGCATCTCACCTAAACGGACCTGGAAGCCCAGGTTTTCCGGGTCCATGTCCACCATCACCTTCAGGACCTCGATCTGTCTGGCGTCCTCCCCTTTCTTCTCAAAGAAATTGAAAAGATTTTCGAGCTGGGTAAGAGCCTCAGCCTCAAGTCCCTGGCTCTTGTACAATTCCGCAAGCTTCTCATAGGCGCTGATGAGTTCAGGATCCAGCCTGAGGATGGTCTTGTAGACAGCAATGGCCTTGGGGGTGAAATCCTGGGCGATATACCCGGCCGCGATCTTCTCGTAGCTCTCGATGGCTTCTTTTTTCCTTCCCGCCCTTGCCTGGAGCTCCGCGAGGCGCAGGAGAAGCCTCTGATCGCGGGGGTCAATCGCGACCAGTTGTTGGAAGGTGCTGATCGCCTTGTCCACATTTCCCTTGGAAAGGTGTTTTTGGGCGACTTTCAAAAGTTTTGCCTTGTCAGCCATAGACCTGTGTTCCCCGATCTTCGAATATTTCTTCCTAACTGGTTATGATAACATAATTATTTCTCTTGATGAACGTGTCGATTTTCGGGTCAAAAACCGGCGTTACGCCTTCAGGCTCTCGATGAAATCAGTGCCGTATTCCCCTTTACGGAACCGGAGTGTTCCCAGGATCCTCTGGTGAAGGGGGATCGTTGTCTTCACTCCCTCGATGACGAATTCCTCCAGGGCCCGCTGCATCCGGGACAGGGCTTCATCCCTGTCCCTTCCGTGGGCAATGAGTTTGGCGATCATGGAATCGTAGTAGGGTGGGATGTAATAGGATTCATAGGCCGCGGAATCGACCCTGATTCCGGGCCCTCCCGGCGTGTAATAGAAGGTGATGGTCCCTGGGGAAGGCCGGTGGGTATCAGGATCTTCCGCGTTGATCCTGCACTCGATGGAATGCCCCGTGACATGGACATTTTCCTGCTTCAGGCCGAGGGGCTTCCCGGCACTTATCCTGATCTGCTCCTTCACGAGGTCGATACCTGTAACCATCTCGGTAACCGGGTGCTCGACCTGGATCCGGGTGTTCATCTCCATGAAATAGAACCGGCCGTCGTTGTCCAGCAGGTACTCGACGGTTCCCGCGTTAACGTAACCGACTTCCTTTGCCAGGGCCACCGCGGCCGCTCCCATTTCCTTCCGCAGGGAAGGGGAGACCGCCGGTGAGGGAGATTCCTCAATAAGCTTCTGGTACCGCCGCTGGATGCTGCAGTCCCTTTCCCCCAGGTGGATGACGTTTCCCTTCTGGTCGGCCAGGATCTGGATCTCCACGTGCCTCGGAGACTGGATGAACCGTTCGACGTAGACCTCGGGGTTGTTGAATGAAGAGCCGGCTTCCGATTGGGCCATTGAAAAAGCGGTCCGGAAAGAAGCTTCGGAATGGACCACCCTGATGCCCCTTCCGCCGCCACCCGCCGCAGCCTTGATGATCACCGGAAACCCCACCTCGCGCGCCAGGTCCAGGGCCTCATCAGAATCGCTCATTCCCTCGACACCGCCCTCCGTGATGGGTACGCCGGCCTTCCTGGCAATTTTCCGCGCCTGGATCTTGTTTCCCATGAGCCGGAGATGATCCGATCTCGGTCCGATAAAGGTGATCCCACTGGCTTCACACACTTCGGCGAATTCGGGATTTTCCGCGAGAAACCCGTATCCAGGGTGAATCGCCTCGCAATCGGAAACCTCCGCAGCGCTGATAATGGCAGGGATATTCAGATAGCTCAGTTTCGAATTGGCCGGCCCGATGCAGATGCTCTCATCGGCAAAACGGGTATGAAGGGCATCCCGGTCGGCGTCCGAAAACACCGCCACGGACCGGATCCCCAGTTCCCGGCACGCACGGATCACCCTCAGGGCGATTTCGCCACGGTTTGCAACCAGAACCTTTGAAAAAAGTTTCATGAACTCAGATAAGGTCGATTATGAAAAGAGGCTGCCCGTACTCCACGGACTGGGCGTTGTCAACCAGGATCCCTGCAATCCTTCCACCCACCTCGCACTCGATTTCGTTCATGATCTTCATGGCTTCCACGATGCACAGGACGCTTCCCTTGCTGACCTGGCTGCCGACCTCGACGAAGGGTGGGGACTCCGGGGATGGAGATCTGTAGAAGGTCCCGACGATGGGGGAGGTGACAAGGAACTGCTTTTCCCCGACAACCAGGGAGCCTTCCGGTTCGGAGGTCTTGCCGGCGGGCTCTGCCGGAGCATGAGCGACCGGAGGAATTTCCCTGGATGCGATCCCTCTTGCAGGGCTTTCGATTGCACCCTCGCCGGGGCCACCCCTTTTCACCCGGATCCGTGTATCCCCTTCCTGAAGGGAAAAATCCAGGATCTCGAATCGTTCCAGAAGTTTCAGGATTTCCCTGATCTCTTTGATATCCATAAAAACCTGCTCCTATCTCACTCTCTCAATGTAAGTGCCGGATCTCGTGTCGATCCTCAGGAGGTCCCCCTCCTCGATAAACAGGGGAACCTGAATAACAGCGCCTGTTTCAAGCTCCGCGGGCTTGGTGGCCCCCGATGCCGTGTCCCCTTTCAGGCCGGGTTCCGATTTGACCACGGCAAGCTCGACAAAATTGGGAAGCTCGATTCCCATCGGGCGGCCATTGTGAAGCTGGACGGTGACCTCGAGCTGCTCCTTCAGAAAATCGCTCAGATCCCCGATGTCCTCTGAAGTGATGCCGATCTGTTCATACGTGCCGGTATCCATGAAATGGTAGCCGCTTTCATCGTTGTAAAGATACTGCATGGCCTTTTCTTCGAAATCAGGCCTCTTGACCTTGTCCCCGGACCGAAAGGTTCGATCAAGAACGTTTCCGGTAGCGAGGCTTTTGAGCTTGGTCCGCACGAAAGCCCCTCCTTTTCCGGGCTTGACATGCTGAAATTCAACGATGGTGAATGGTTCCCCGTCCAGCTCGATCTTCAACCCTCTCCGGAACTGATTGGTGCTGATCAATTCTCTTCCTCCCCGCTCACGCGTTCCAAAGATTTTATCTTGTCATGCGCTCCCAGGAGCGCCAACCGGTATCCGACCGGACCAAAACCCGCCACGATCCCCGACGCAAGGTCGGAAAGAAGGGATTTTCTCCGGAAGGGCTCCCTGGCGTGAATATTGGAAATATGAACCTCAAAAAAAGGCAGATCGACCGCCGCGAGGGCGTCGCGGATGGCGATGCTGGTATGGGTGTACCCTGCGGGGTTGATGACAATGGCCGCATAACCTTCCCCTTTGGCCGCCTGGATCCGCTCAACGATCTCTCCTTCATGGTTGGACTGGAAGGTTCCCACTTCAACGCCGAGTTCCTGTCCGGTGCGTTTCAGGTCCTCATCGATTTCTTTCAGGGTCACCCCACCATAGATCCCCGGTTCCCGCAACCCCAGCAGGTTAAGGTTCGGCCCGTGGATGACAAGGGTCTTTTTCACGCAAATTCCCCTGCCAGCCTGGGAGCGGCGATCCTCATGAGGTACCTGGCTTTCCCGTAGCTGGCCCGGTTCGAGAGGGAAAGTGCGATAAAATATTCCTCCGTAATCAGGCGAAGAAGGAAGACGCCCTTCAGGGTATCGATGACAACCTCCTGGACTTTTCCCGCGGAAAGGGATTCGGAGGCCTTCTGGATGCTTTTTATGGCCGATGCGTACTCGATCCCCACGGTCTGGATGCTGCACTCGGGATCAACGATCTTTTCACCGATCGGGATCCCGTCCATCCCCATAATGACCGCTCCCTGGACCCCGTCCGCTCCCTCAACGATATCCTTAAGCACATCCTGAAAAATCATGATTTTTTCATCCTTTCCACGTTTTCCAGCCAGCCCTGAAAGATCCTCAAGGGGTCGTCAGCGCCCTTAGCGACCATCTCCGTTTCAGGAGTTTCGAGGTTGGGCCGAATCTCCTGGGCCGGTATCCCCTCCCCGGCATCACCCTCGAGGATCTCCAGCTTTTGCCGGACAGCTTCATTTTCCGGGTCCAGCGCCAGAATCCTTTGGTAGATTTCGGCCGCCTTTTCCTTTAAACCCTGATGGGCGTAAAGATCGGCCAGGGTCTCCGTGGAAAGGCTTTCCTCGGAAGGAGCGGAGGGTTCAGGGAAGATTCTTCCGGGGGATTCGCCCACTCTTTTTTCAGGGGATGGCTCTTCCGGCAAAGGCTGTTCCGGGGGGCTGAGGGTCCCGGCATCCTGCGTCCCCGGCTCCTCCCGGACGGGAGGAGAGACCGTTTCGCCCCCGGGAGGCTCGCTTTCAGACTCCGGAGGGGTCGGTCCGGAACCGGCGAGTTCGGCAGCGGAAAAAGAGGGCGGCGTCACAACGATGGGCTGGGTCTTTTCCTGCATGACCGGGAACGGTTCCGCAGGCTCCGGGACCTGGTCCGGTTCTGGCGTCTTCCCTTCCCCGGGCTTTTCCTCCGCGGTTTCTTCCGCGATCTCTTCCTGGGGGATATCCGGCGCTATATCAAGGAAGGAAGAAATCCCTTCCTCTTCCGGGATGATAACCACTTCCTCATCGAGATCTTCCGCATCTTCCAGGAAAGCCGCGGCTTCCGGCCCCAGCTCTTCAAATAACTCCTCGTCTTTCCCGGGAGACATTTCCTCAACTGGCGTGACAGGCTCAAACAACTCCTGATCCGGACCAAGGGAAATTTCCTCGTCCTCTTCAAAGGACATCTCCTCCAGTTCCGACAGGGGTTCAGAATTCATCTGGGGCTCTGACTCCGGAGCCTCGGCCAGGGGGGAGACATCCTTTTCCTCCTCCTTCACTTCCTCCGGCTGGAGTTCCTGGGAAGCGCCCTCATCCCGGGCCTTTCTCTGGTCGTAAGTGATAAACTCCGGGATCTCCTCTTCCTCCCTGGAGGACTCCTTTTCCGGAAAATCCATGGATCCCGCATGCGAGGCTTTGCGGCGGACGACTTCGATGAGCTTTTCCACCTCTGTGTCATCGGGGCTCAGGAAATACGCCGCCTCAAGGGCTTTCAGGGACCCCTGGATCTCCCCTTTGTCCATGAGGGCCTTTCCGAGAAATTTCTGCCCAAGATAGCTCTCGGGATTTTCCTGAACCGCTTTTTTCAGGATGTCCGTAGCCTTTTCGAGTTCCCTTTTCTCAAACAAGGCTCTTCCCAAGACCACCAGTCCACCGCTGTAATCCGGATGGATCTTTAGGCCGTCTTCCGCCACCCGGATAGCCTGGTCGAGGTTTCCCGCTTTCCGGTAGGCTTCCGCGAGAGGCGCAAAGGCCCTGGAACGGGGGTCCTCAGCCAGCATCTGTTCATACTTTTGAATATCCTGTCCGCTCATCGTCCGACCTCCCCAAGGGATCGATTCCAATAAAAGCAGTCGCCAACCCACAAGGGCGAGTTGAGAATCAAGGATTGAGAACAGTTACGAAAAATCGCGGTTTTCTCAGGATTCCCAATACTCAATCCCCAATTTTCCTTTTCTGATGCTATGGGAATATCTCTGGCAAGTCAATCAATTGCGCCATGATTACGCCCTCCCCGGCCGTTCTGCCAAAGCCTGCAGGAGCTGTCCGGGATCCTTGAGGGAAACGAACTCCGGTTTGCCGATGGCGCGCAGAAGGACCGCCTGAATGCTCCCCTGGAAGGATTTCTTGTCCCTCCGCAGAAAAACCTCCAGCCTCTCAGGCGCCAGATCCACTTCCGGCACCGGGATGCGGTCCAGGATCCCGGTCACCCGGAAATATTCATCCTCCGCCAGCCCGCACATGCGCACCGAAAGGGCAAGGGCCGCTTTCATCCCGAGGACGACCGCTTCCCCATGCCTGATTTTTCCGTAACCCAGGGCTCCTTCAAAACCGTGTGCGAGGGTATGCCCGAAATTCAGAACCTTTCTGATACCCCCCTCCCTCTCATCCCGCCGGACGACATCCGCCTTGTTCCGGCAGGAGGCCACGATGACTCTGGAAATATCCATACCTCCCCCCGGTCCAAGATCCTCGGTCTTTTCAAGGTATCCAAAAAGCTCTTCATCAAGGGTGACAGCGATCTTGACCGCTTCGGCAAGGCCGGAGTACCAATCCCGCTCCTCCAATGTCCTCAGGGAACGGACCTCGGCAAAAACCGCTGTCGGCTGGTAGAACGTCCCCACCAGGTTTTTCCCCTCGGGGATGTTGATCCCCGTCTTCCCGCCGACACTGCTGTCGACCATCGCCAGAAGAGTCGTTGGCATCTGGATCAGGCGGATTCCGCGGAGGTAGGTCGAGGCTGCGAGACCCGCGAGGTCTCCCACGACACCGCCGCCCAGGGCAAGGAGAAGGCTGTCTCGGTCGAGCCCCGCCACGGCCATTTGACGGCAAAGGTCCTCCAGTCTGGAAAAGGACTTGCTCCCCTCCCCCTGTGGAACGGTCAGGAAAAGAGGGTCCGGCTCCACTGTCCGAAGGATCCTCCGGACTTCCTCCCCATAAAGACCTGCCACCTTCTCATCGCTCACCAGGGCGATCCTGCCGGGACGCCCGGTCCAGATGTGCTGGACGGCGGCCTCCCAGGCCCCCGTCCCGACCAGGATGGGATAGGAACGGGAGTCGAGCTGGACCGTGACCCGTTCAATCATCAGCCTCACCCCGAACTCTCCGGAAAAGAAGGGAGGCAACCTGCCCCTCTGAAAGGCCGTCCGTGTCCACAATCCACCCGGCGCCTTCGTAAACGGGTCCTCTTTCCTCCATCAGGGTGGTGATCCGTTTCTCCAGAGATTCCTCTCCGGCGAGGACAGGGCGGTGTCCGGTCTTCCCCCTGAGTCTGTCCGCCAGGGTTTCGCCCCTGGCCCTGAGGTAGGCCACGACCCCCGAATCCATGAGAAGACCACGAATTCCGGGATCCATGATGGTTCCCCCTCCCAAAGCCACCACCCACTTCCCGGTCACATATCGTGCCGCGATCTCCCTTTCCATCTCCCTGAAAACCTTTTCCCCCTTCCTGCGGAAAATTTCCGGGATGGACATCCCGGCTTCCCGTGTGATGACATCGTCAAGATCCACGAACCGCCGGCGGAGCAGCCTGGCCAGGATCCGGCCCACCGCGCTCTTCCCCGATCCCATGAAACCGGTGAGGTAGATGCGGTCGGTTTTTTCGGGTGATTCATTCTCCAATGCGCCCACCGGTCATGGATTTGGCTAAGGCCAAAATTAAATTGAGAATCAGGAATTGAGGATTGAGAATCAGAAACGCAAACCTGTTCATGGTCACGCTGCACGGGATCCGTTTTTCAATCCTCAATTTTCAATTCAAAATTCTCAATCTTCCTGCCGTTACAGTCCCTTCACATAATCCAGATATCCCCGGAAGTTCCTCTCCATCTCATCCATGCTGTCTCCCCCGAATTTTTCGCACATGTGACAGGCCAGGATCAGGGCGACCATGGCCTCCCCGATAACGGCGGCCGCCGGGACAGCGGTGATATCGGACCTTTCCACGGCCGCCTCAGCCTTTCGCTTGCTGATGAAATGGACAGAAGGAAGGGGCTTCATCAGGGTGGGGATGGGTTTCATGGCAGCACTGACAACGAGGGTTTCCCCGTTGGACACCCCTCCTTCAACTCCGCCGGCCCGGTTGGTCTCCCGGTAAAAGCCCCTTAGCCGGTCATGGAAAATAGCATCGTGAACCTGGGATCCCGGAAGCGCCGCCCCCTTGAAACCGATCCCTATCTGAACCCCCTTGATCCCGGGGATGCTCATGACGGACCGGGCTATATCCCCGTCGAGACGCCGGTCCCAGTGCACATGGCTGCCCAGACCCACCGGAACATGGAAGGCCCGCACCTCGAAGATCCCCCCGAGGGTTTCCCCCTCGGCGGAAGCTTCTTCTATGAGGCTGAGCATCTCTTTTTCAGCCGTTGGGTCCAGGGTCCTTACGGGAGAAATTTCGAGCTGGTTCATCTGCGAACCCCCGACCAGCTCCACCGACGATGTCCTGCTTCCGCCGATGGCGAGCACCTGGCTTGCCACCAGGACCCCGAAACGGGAAAGGAGGGCTTTGGCCACCGCTCCCACGGCAACTCTTGCCGCCGTTTCCCTGGCGCTGGCTCTTTCCAGGACATTCCGGAAGTCCTTATGCCCGAACTTGATCCCCCCGGGGAGATCCACGTGGCCCGGCCTGGGACTGGTGACGGGTCTTGACTCCGCCCCGGACCCCTCCGCGGCCATGGCCTCTTTCCAGTTCTCCCAATCCTTGTTCCGGATGCGAAGGGTCAGCGGACTGCCCAGGGTGCGGCCGGCCCTGAGCCCCGTCAGGATCTCCACCCGGTCAGACTCGATCTCCATCCTCTTTCCCCGCCCGGCGCCCTTCTGTCTGCGCGCCAGCTCCGCGTCGATCTCCCTGGAACGGATCTCGAGACCCGCGGGAAGCCCTTCCAGGATGGCGACGAGAGATTCCCCGTGGGACTCGCCGGCGGTCAAGAACCTGAGCATTAATTTTCTCCCCTCTAAAAAAAACGCATCCACCGTCTGGCGGCGGATGCGTTTTGCGATGCCTTTGGGATATTACCCCTCTATGATGGTCGCATTGATGAAGATGAGCAGCTCATCCCGGGTGTTTTCCGTGTTCTTGTTCTTGAAGAGCCATCCCAGGATGGGGATCTTGGAAATGAAGGGGACGCTGCTCTGTGCTTCCACCTCGTTTTCGGTGTACACCCCCCCTATGACCGCTGTCCCGTTGTTGTTTAAGATGATCTTCGTCTCGAGCTTGTGGGAGTTCACGCCAGTGAAGGTGTTGTTGTCGAAGATGGCCTGCTGGCCCTTGCTGTCCTTCTCCACGAAAATCTCCATGAAGATATCCTTGCTGCTCGTTACCTGCGGGGTGATCTTCAGCTTGGTCCAGATGTTCGGGAAAGTGACCTCCGTCGTGGTCGTGGACCCTGCCTCGTTCACTTCGGTGGAAGTCCTGTTCTCCGGGAAGGGGTTGTTAACCTCGATATTCGCCGTCTCGTTCTGGATGACCATGAGAGAAGGGCTGGAGATGATCTTCCCGCGGTTGGTCTGTTCGAGGGCGCTGAGCCTCAGGTCCAGGTTCTCGAAATTGTCCACATTGCCGAAGGTAACCCCGAGCACGGTGTTGGCGTTGCTGGCAGGGAGGTTAACCAGGGCGTTGCTGAAAGTGGTGGCTCCTGTGCCCGATTCCCCGAAGATCCTGGTGCCGTCGCTCGTGACATACGCGCCGCCCCACTGGATGCCGAGGTTCTTGACGTAGCCCTCGTCAACAATGACGATCCTCGCCTCGATCCGCACCTGAGGGGTCGGGATGTCCAGGGTCGCAACGAGTTCCTTGACCCTGTCGATGTTGTCCTGGATGTCCTTCACGATCAGGGAGTTGGTCCTAGCGTCGGTGGAGACGGACCCCCGCGGACTCAGGAAGGAACCGAGCTGGTTGACCAGATCCTCGGCTTTGGAATAGCTGATGGGGATGATCTCCAGGGAAAGATCCTCGACCTTGATCTCGGCCTCCTTGGCCTTGAGGGCCGCGAGCCTCTCGTTTTCCAGCGATGAGAGGGGTGCGATGCGGATGACGTTCCCTTCCTTGACCTGGCCCAGGCTCTTGGTCTTAAGGATGATGTCAAGGGCCTGATCCCAGGGGACATCCACCATTCTCATGGTCAGCTTCCCGCCGACGCCTTCGGCGGTAATGATGTTTAAGCCGCTCACTTCCGCGATGAGTCTCAGCACGTTGAGCAGTTCGGCGTTCTGGAAATCGAGGGTGATCTTTTCCCCGGTGTATTTGGGCATTGCAATGGGTTTTAACTGGACCGCCGTTGCCTGAAGGGGCTCGGGGGCTGGAACCGGCGCGGCAGTGGCCGCAACCGGCGCAGCCGGGGCCTGAACAGCTGGAACAGCGGCTGGGCCGGCTTCCGGAGACCCAAGGGTGATGGTAACCGTGCCTCCGGATTGATGGATCTCGCTCGTGGTTCCGGGGGCAAAGGCGAGACTGACCCTGGCGCCGGTTTCTCCCCTGGGGTTGTAGGAACTGAGAGCATGCAGAGCACCTTCCATGTCACGGGTATCCTGGCTCCGAACCAGATCCCTGGAAAGGATGACTCCGGGCAGATCCAGCAGGAGATGGCTGGCGTCGGGCCGGGTAGCCTCGTATTGAACCGGGGTTTCCGATATGATCAGGACCGCCCCTCCGTCCGCTTCAGCACGGTAGCGGATATCCGTCACTGTTGGCCCGGCCTGGGCGGGTTCAGGAGCAGCCTCCTTTTTTTCGGGCTCGGCGAAGGTGACAGGCAGATTCGCAAGGGCGGAAGGAACTTCGGCCGGCTCCTCCTCCGGGGTAGCGAACACTACAGGGAGATTTGCCAGCGCGGAAGAATCCGCGGCGGGAGTCTTCTCCAGGGGCGGAGTCGCCAGGATCGGTCCTTCGCCAAGTCTTATCACCAGTTTCGAACCTTCAGGCCTCACCGTATAGGGAGGCAGTTCTCCCTCGATGTCCAGGACGAAACGGAGCTTGTTCTGGTCGAAGTGTTCCCCTACGCGGACCTGCCGGACATCCCCCGTATCCACGGGGATGCGGCTGGGCGCGAACCCTTTCGCAACATCCTTGACATCCAGGACAATGCGGGTCGGGTCGGCCAGATCCATAACGGTATAGTTTTTCAGGGAGCCGTCCCCGATCAACTGGACGATCATCCCTCCCTCTGATTCCTCGAAGAGAACGCTGTTTACGAACCCCGCGGGCGGCATGACCTGGGGAACAGGAGCGGACTGAACCGCTGGAACTTCTTCCGGGACAGCGACCTGGATCTCCTCCACAGGCTTTTCCTCTTTCACGGCGGGCTCTTCGGAGGGCAAGGGTTCCTCCGCGACGGAAACCGGTTTCATGAAATCAATGAGGATGGTGTTTCCCAGCCTGGAGGTTTCATACTCCCAGAGCTCAAGCAGGCTGATTTCCAGGCGTCCGATCCGGCCGGCGTCCTCGTCGAACTGGAGCGGGCTCACGTTCGAAACGTTCCCGAGGTTCACGGGGATTCCCTCATCGAGCCCGGTCACGTCCGTATCGGCAAGATCCACGATGAGCCTCAGGGGTTCCGAGAGCCTGAAAACCGTGTAGGCAAGGGTCGTCGTACCTTCAATGTTGAGGCGGACCCTGTCGGGAAGTTCCTCCCCCGTCACCGAGAGGACTTTGGCGACCTCTGCCTCTTCAACAGAATCGCGCACCTGCCCCTTGGGAGCGGCGCATCCGGTGGCGATCAGGGCCATGACGGCCAGGAACAATGGCAGTTTTACTGTCACGCGCTTCATCACAGGCTCTCCTCTTCCCCTTTGCGAAGCTTAAGTTCCGTTTCCTCCGAAAATGTTCTTCCGAGATAGTCCTCGAACCATTCTTCAACGATCACCGCATCCGAGGTGATCCGAACCACTTTTCCTCTGTGTCTACCCATGGGTGTTCCAACAGTGACGGTATGGGCCTTTCCATCGGGAGCGATAATCTGGGCCACAGCCTTTTTCCCCATGATAATGACCCCCTCAAGCCTCATTTCCGTTACGGGGACCCTCTGAAGGGGGGTCAATTCTTCCTCGGGAGGGCCTTCCTCCTCCTTCTTGATCCTCAGCAGAGAACCGAAGGGGTTCCGGTAGTCCCCGGGTTTGTAGTCGAAAACCTCTTCCTCGGGTTCCTCTACGACCTCCTGTGCCGGGGCCGGAGCTTTGGGCGCAGCCGCCACGGGGGGCAGGGGTGCAGCGGGAGGAGGCGGCTTCTTGCAACCCGGCACCGCCACCAGGGCAGCCGCCAGGGCCATAAGAAGAACCATCCTTATCCTGTCGGTGACATTCATTCTTACCCCCCCTTCTCCACGTACCGGTAGGTTGTGGCCAAGGCGTTGATATCCAGAACGATGGCTCCCAACTCATCCTCCTTGGGATTTCCCATGGTGATGTCGCTCACATTGATGATCCTGGGCAGATTGCTGATGGCATCCATGAACATCCCCATCTCATGGTAGCCGCCTCTGACTTTGACCTGAATGGGAACCTCAGCATAGAACCCCTTGTTCACATCGGGACGAGGCTTGATAAACAGGACCTCCAGGCCGTTCACGGCACCGAGATTGCTGATCGTCTCGAGAAGGTTGGGGATCTCCCTGCTGTTGGGCAGCTCCTGGACCACTTCCGCCAGACGGAGGTTGAGCTTCTCCACTTCCTCCTTGAAGCGTGGCAGGTTTCTGACGATGGCCTTGTTCTCGTTCAGTTTGGCCTGTTTGGTGGCCAGATCGCCCTGTAAACGCTGAGTCGTCTTGGCGTATCCCCTGTGCAGGGAATACCAGTAAAGACCCGGAATGAGGGCCAAGATAACCAGCACCAGCAGGATCTTTTTTGCCGGTGAAAGATTCGAGATCTGACTTGTATCTATTCCGAAAGCCATGTCCTGATCCTCCCGAAGAAAGGGATCACCCCGCCTGGCCGCCGGGGACGACTTTGAGTCTGATGCTGAAATCGTTGACCTTCACTATCCGATTCCCGATGGAAACGTCCTTCTGGCTCGTCTGATCCAGCTGGACGTCGTCAAAATACTTTGAGGAGTCGAGCCTCCGCATGAAACTGGCGATATCATCGGTTGCAAGGGATTTTCCCCGAAGGACAAGGGAATCGCCCTTCTGTTGGTAATACTCCAGCCAGACCTGTTGGGGCAAAGCCTTATTGAGCTCATCCATGTAATGGATCTGGACCTCCCGGAACGTCTTGAGCTGGTCGATGACGGCGATCTTGTCCTCCAGGGTTTTCTTGTCGGCCTTGTACTTATCGACTTCCTTGACGACCTTGCTTAACTCCCTAATCTCCTGATCCGCCTGGTTGTTCTGACGACGGAGGTCCTTGATCTTCCCTGTGTCGGAGCTATACCAGTAATAGACTCCGATCAGGACAAGGAATACCAGGGCTACGAAAAGCGTCTGCTCCTGCCTGGCGCCCATGCGGCGCCGCTCCTCACGGACCGGTAAGAGATTGATCTTGATCATCGGTCAAGCGCCTTTCTTATGGCCAGACCCACGCCGATACCGAGCATGGGAGCCGCGTCCTCGACCTCGGACGGATCGAACTTCTTCCTGTTATAGGAAATGGCCTCCAGGGGGTTGACCATCTCCACCTGGATCCCGAGCCTCTGTTCCACGGACTTGACAACGCTCGCCACCTTCGAGCCGCCTCCGCAGAGGGCGATCCGGCTCACCTGGACATTGGGGTTGGAGGAGTTGAAGAAATCCATGGATCTCTGGATCTCCTGGGCGAGATTCTCGGAGATGACCCCCAGGATCGGGACCACTTCCTCGGGTGCTTTTTCCCCCACCGCCTGGCCTTTCTTTAGCAGCTCGGCCTCCTCATAACTGACCTGGAGCTGTTTCTGGATCGCCTCGGTGAACTGGTTGCCGCCCACCGCGATGTCCCTGGTGAAAATGGAGATGCCGTCCCGGATGATGTTGATGTTGGTGGTTGACGCTCCCACGTTGACAAGGGCAATCACATCCTCAGGGTTCAGGATGTAGTTTGTTTCGTACATATTCTGGAGAGCGAAGGCATCCACGTCCACAACGACCGGGTTCAGCCCGGAGTCGGTCACCACGGTGGTCAGCTCGTTGATGACGTCCTTCTTGACCACCACGAGGAGGACTTCCATCTTTCCGTCCACCATCCCGAGGATGATAAAATCCATGTTGACCTCGGAAGCATCAAAGGGGACATACTGCTCGGCCTCGAACTGGATGTTCCTCTCGAGCTCTTCCTCCGTCATTTCCTGGACCTTGATTTTCTTGATGATGACGGAATGGCCGGAAACGGAGATGGCCACATCCTTGATCTTGATCTTCATTTCCCGGATGATGTCGCCCAGGCTTTCACTGATGACGCCGGCGTCCATGATGGCCCCGTCCACGATGACTTCCTGAGGCAGCGGCCGGATCCCCATGTTCTTCAGGCGATATCCCTTCCCTGTTTCCTTTAACTGAACGATCTTTATGGAACTGGAACCGATATCCAGTCCGGTTATCGCTTTTGATCCGCCGAAGAAGCCCATCTCGCATTCCCCCTATTCCAGGAAGACCCTGTTTCGTTCCTTCACTGACATCCCCAGGGCCCTGATGATCTTTCGCTTGGTTTCCATGCGGCATGGGTACCCTTTTTCAACCCGGTCGATTGTTGGTATGGACAGGTCTGCCGCCTTGGCCAGTTCAGCTTTGGACATGAGCCTGGCCTCCCGGATGGTGCGAACGTTATTGGTCTTTTGCTGCACCTTTCATCCC
>Ga0272444_10002161_pt1 | contig 18387 bp, 15 predicted proteins | sample SSMForm13_FD_201033 | JGI IMG/M metagenome (GOLD analysis project Ga0272444, IMG submission 201033) | Marine sediment archaeal communities from Little Sippewissett salt marsh, Falmouth, MA, United States - SSM-Form-13 | ecosystem: Environmental > Aquatic > Marine > Wetlands > Sediment ... | reverse complement strand
CCACCGTGGCCCTGGCCGAGGCGATCGACATCCCGGTGATCGCCTCCGGCGGCATCACCAATATCGACGACATCCGCGCCCTGTGCGAGGCGCCGACCGACAACATCAGCGGCGCCATCACCGGGCGGGCCATTTACGAGGGTACCCTGGACCTGGCCGAGGGCCAGCGGCTGGCGGATGAGTTGAGTGCGTAAGTGTTTAAACCGCAAAGGACGCAAAGGGCCGCAAAGCTCCCTTTTTCATGGGGCCAAGGAGCATTCATCAAGTCCTTTGCGTACCTTCGCGTCCTTTGCGGTTTAACGATTGAGGAATCCAACTGATGGGCCTGGCAAAACGCATCATCCCCTGCCTCGACGTGGACAACGGCCGCGTGGTCAAAGGCGTGCAGTTCGTCGACATCCGCGATGCCGGCGACCCGGTCGAGGTGGCGCGCCGCTACAACGAGGAAGGCGCGGACGAGATCACCTTCCTGGACATCACCGCCACCTCCGACGAGCGCGACACCATGGTGCACGTGGTCGAGCAGGTGGCCTCAGAGGTGTTTATCCCGCTCACCGTCGGCGGCGGCATCCGCAAGGCCGAGGACATCCTGACCATGCTCAACGCCGGCGCGGACAAGGTGGCGATCAACTCGGCGGCGGTGTTCAACCCCGAGTTCGTCAAGGAGGTCACCGAGCGCTTCGGCTCGCAATGCATCGTGGTGGCGATCGACGCCAAGCGCGTGGATGACCACTGGGAGATCTTCACCCACGGCGGGCGCAAGCCGACCGGCATCAATGCGGTCGAATGGGCGCGGAAGATGGCCGACTACGGCGCAGGCGAAATCCTGCTGACCAGCATGGATCGCGACGGCACCAAGATCGGTTTCGACAACGAGCTGACCCGCGCGGTGGCCGAGGCGGTGCCGATCCCGGTGATTGCCTCCGGCGGCGTGGGCGAACTGCAGCACCTGGTCGACGGCGTGAAGCAGGGCGGCGCCGACGCGGTGCTGGCCGCCTCGATCTTCCACTTCGCCGAGTACAGCATCGGCGAGGCCAAGCGGTTCATGGCCGAGCAGGGCGTCGAGGTCAGGCTGTGAATATGTTTAAACCGCAAAGGCCGCCAAGGTACGCAAAGGTCAATAGATTGCTCCTTGGTGTCACAGAAACAAACCCTTTGCGAACCTTCGCGTCCTTGGCGGTTAAAGGTTTTTGGGATCAGAAAACAGATGTCTGACGTATTGAATCAACTGGCCGCTGTGCTCGAAGAGCGCAAGCAGGCGGACCCGGACAGCTCCTACGTCGCCAAGCTGTACGCCAAGGGGCTGGACGCGATCCTCAAGAAGATCGGCGAGGAGGCCACCGAGACGGTGATGGCGGCCAAAGACGGCGATCCGGAGAAGATCGTCTACGAGACCGCCGACCTGTGGTTCCACAGCCTGGTGCTGCTGGCGCAGCAGGGACTGGGCCCGGATGACGTGCTCAGGGAGCTGCAGCGCCGCTTCGGCCTGTCCGGGCTGGAAGAGAAAGCCTCACGTTCGAAATAAATTGTAAGTATCATTCGTAAACTTTTCAGTCCGACGCAGAGCGGGCGACATCATTGGAGTAGAGAAGACATGGGTTTTGGTGGAATCAGTATTTGGCAGCTGCTCATCATCCTGGCCATCGTGCTGGTGCTGTTCGGCACCAAGCGCCTGCGCAACATCGGCAGTGACCTGGGCGGCGCCTTCAAGGGCTTCAAGAAAGCCATGAGCGACGAAGACAAGAAGGCCGAAGAAGCCGAGCCGCAGAAACTCGAGAAGGCCGACGAGAAGGTCATCGAGGGCGAGGCGGTCCAGGAAAAAGACAAAGACAAAGACAAGTAAGCGGCCGGAACCTGCGCGATGTTTGATGTCGGCTTTCTCGAGCTGATGCTGATCGGCGTGGTCGCCCTGCTGGTGATCGGGCCGGACAAGCTGCCCAAGGTGGCCAAGACCGCCGGCATGTGGGTCGGTCGCGCGCGCCGCATGGTCGGCAACGTCAAGCGCGATATCGAGCAGGAACTGCAGGCCGAAGAGCTGAAAAAGACCTTCGACGAGAACAAGATCAGCAACCCATTGCACGAGATCATCGAAGACACCAAGAAGGACTTTGCCGACATCAAGAAGGAAACCGAGTCGGTGGCCGAGGCAGCCAAGCCCGAGGACAAGGCCCAGAGCGGCGGCAACTCGCCCTAGCGCGCAGAACCTATCGTGAGCGAACCCCTTAACGAACAGCCCTTCCTGGCGCACCTGCTGGAGCTGCGCGACCGCCTGCTGCGCATGGTGCTGGCGGTGCTGGTGCTGTTGCTGATCCTGTTCCCCTTCGGCAACGACATCTTCACCCTGCTGTCGCAGCCGGTGGCCGATGCCCTGCCCGAGGGCAGCTCGATGATCGCCACCAAGGTGCTCTCGCCCTTCCTCACGCCGCTCAAGCTGGCGTTCGTCGCCGCGCTGTTCCTCGCCATGCCCTACCTGCTGTACCAGCTGTGGGGCTTCATCGCGCCCGGCCTGTACCAGCACGAACGTCGCCTGGCCTTCCCGATGCTGGCCTCCAGTATCGTGCTGTTCTACCTGGGCGCGGCATTCGCCTACTTCGTGGTGCTGCCCTTGCTGTTCCCCTTCCTGGTCGGGGTGGTGCCGGACAACGTCGAGGTGGCGCCGGACATCGCCGATTTCCTGGACGTGGCGATCAAGCTGTTCTTCGCCTTCGGCCTGGCCTTCGAGGTGCCGATCGCCACCATCCTGCTGGTGGTGACCGGCATGACCACCCCGGACGTGCTGGCACAGAAGCGTCCGTACATCATTGTCGGTGCCTTCGTCATCGGCATGCTGCTGACCCCGCCGGACATCATCTCGCAGACCCTGCTGGCGGTGCCGATCTGGATCCTGTTCGAGGCCGGCGTGTTGCTGTCACGCTTGTTCCTGCGACGCAAGGCCGAGCGTGGCGAGCAGGTGTCTGCCGCCGCGCCCGGGGCGGCAGCGGCCGCTGCCGGCTCCACGGCCGGTGCCGCTGCCGAGACCGTCTACGAAGGCGAGTACGAGGACGTCGATGAAGACGACTACCGGGAGTTGAGCGAAGAGGAAATGGAGGCCGAGCTCGACCGCCTGGAGGCCGAAGACGAGGACGACGAACAGGGCGGGGAGCGGCAGTCGGAAACGCCGGCGGATGTCGATGCGGAAGCGCAGGCCCAGGACCAGGCAGAGGCGGGCGAAGCGCCAGCCAGTGACGAGTCCTACGAGGTGCCGACCTCGTTCGTCCCGGACGCGGTCGACAACAAGCTCGAATGGATCATGACCCTGCGCGATGAGGGCCGCCTCGAGGAGGCCCGTACCCTGCTGTACGAGGTGCTGGTCGAGGGCAACGAGACCCAGGTCAAGGTCGCCAAGAACATCCTCGCCCAGCTCGACAGCTGATCTCCGCAAAGACTCCGGGTGATTGCCGCTGCGACGGCAATCTATGATTGGGCCATCCGGTTCTATTTCTACGGTCCGATGACACGCCCTGGAGAGAACATGCTGCGAATCTGCTTGCTGTGGGCCTTGCTGCTCGCTCCCGCGTTTGCCCTGGAAAATCAGCTCAGGGATCATCCCTCGCCTTATCTTGCGATGCACGGTGACGACCCGGTCGCCTGGCAGGACTGGGGCGAGGCGGCGCTTGCCCAGGCGCGCGAGCAGGACAAGCTGGTGTTCGTCTCCAGCGGCTATTTCTCCTGCCACTGGTGCCACGTGATGCAGCGCGAGAGCTACAAGAACCCGCAGATCGCGGCGCTGCTCAACGAGCATTTCATCCCGGTCAAGCTCGACCGCGAACTGCACCCGGCGCTCGATGCCTACCTGATCGACTACCTGGAGCGCACCCAGGGCCAGGCCGGCTGGCCGCTGAATATCTTTCTCACGCCCGAGGGCTACCCGCTGATCGGCGCCACCTATGTACCGCCGGACCGCTTCGAACAGTTGCTCGAAAAGCTCAACGCCACCTGGGAAAACGAGCGCAGCCGCACGCGCAACCTCGCCAGGCGCGCGCTCTTGCAGGTTATCGCCAACAAGGCGCAGGGCGGGTTCGAGCCGATGCCGCTGGGCGAGCTGCGCCTGTCCTTCCTGCGCCAGGCGCTGTCCATCGGCGACCCGATGGAAGGCGGCTTCGGCGATCAGAACAAGTTCCCCATGTCGCCGCAGTTGCTGGCGATGCTGGAGCTGCGCGGCGAGCAGGCCTCGCCGGCACTCGACACCCTGCTGCAGGTCACCCTGGACCAGATGGCCAGCCAGGGGCTGCGCGACCAGCTCGGTGGCGGCTTCTACCGCTACACGGTCGACCCCTCCTGGCATGTGCCGCATTTCGAGAAGATGCTCTACACCCAGGCACAGCTGGCACGCGTCTACCTGCTGGCGGGGCGCCTGTATCAACGCGATGACTACCTGGCGGTGGCGCGCGATACCCTCGACTTCGCCCTGCGCGAAATGCGCGGCCAGGACGGCCTGCTGATCGCCAGTTTCTCGGCGGTGGACGAGCAGGGCGAGGAAGGCGGCCCGTACCTGTGGCACGAGCAGCAACTGCTCGAGGTGCTCGGTGCGGAGGACGCCAGGCTCGCGCAACGGCACTGGTCGATGCAGGGGCCGCCGACCCTGGAGTCCGGGCACCTGCCGCGCCAGGGCGAGAGCGTCGAGCAACTGGCCGCGGGTGCAGAAATGACTGCGCCCGAGATGCGCCAGCGCCTGGCCGATATCCGCGGACGCCTGCTGCAGGCGCGGGCCAAGCGCGATCTGCCGGCGGACACCAAGGAGCTGGCGGGCTGGAACGGCCTGATGATCGGTGCCCTGGCGATCGCCGCGCAGCAGTTGCAGGAGCCTCGCTATGCGGATGCGGCGCTGTCGCTGGCGAAAAATCTGCGCGAGCGCCTGTGGCAGGGCGGCGAGTTGTGGCGGGCGCGTGCAGGCGACAAGCCGGTGGGCGCGGCCAGCCTGCAGGATTATGGCTTCGTGGCCGAGGGGCTGGCTCGGCTGCTGCAGGTGCGCGACGATGCGCAGCTGCGGGCATGGCAGCGGCAGCTGCTCGGCAGCGCCTGGCAGCGGTTCTTCTCGGATGCCGGCTGGCGGGTGTCCGAGCAGTCCCTGATTCCGGGCATGGGCGACAAGCCCGCGGAGGGCGACGGCGCCCTGCTGGCGCCCTCGGCGATGCTGATGCGCGCCTCGCTGGGCAGTGCCGACCCGGCGATCGCCGGGCAGTTGGGCAAGGCGCTGGCGCTGAGTCGCCGCCCGGTGCAGGAGGAACCCTTCTGGCATGCCTCGCACCTGCTGGTACTGCGCGAGGCGGCGCAGTAAACAATATTTGGCTTTTCTAATATACTAGCCGGCCTTTTGGCCCGGGAAAGACCATGCTCGACCCGTTCGGGCGCGCGGTGAGCTACCTGCGCGTCAGCGTCACAGACCGCTGCAACTACCGCTGCAACTACTGCATGGCGGAGGACATGAGCTTCCTGCCGCGCAGGGAGTTGTTGACGCTGGAGGAACTGGAGCGCATCAGCCGGGTGTTCATCGGCCTGGGCGTGCGCAAACTGCGTATCACCGGCGGTGAACCGCTGGTGCGGCGCGACATCATGTCGCTGTTCCGCAGCCTGGGGGCGCGGCTGGGCCAGGGCCTGGACGAGTTGACCCTGACCACCAATGGTGCCCTGCTGCAGCGCTACGCGCAGCAGCTGTTCGCAGTCGGGGTGCGCCGCGTCAACGTCTCGCTCGACACCCTGGATGAGCAGCGTTTTCGCGAACTGACCCGCCTGGGCGACTACCGCCAGGTGATCGCCGGCATCGAGGCGGCCGCCGCAGCCGGCCTCAAGGTGAAGATCAACACGGTCGCGCTAAAGGGGGTCAACGACCACGAGTTCGACCGGCTGCTTGCCTGGTGCGGCGAGCGCGGTTTCGACCTGACCTTCATCGAGTCGATGCCGATGGGCGATATCGGCCAGCTGCGCGACGACCACTTCATGTCGCTGGACCAGGTCAAGCAGCGGCTGCGGCAGAACTGGACGCTCAACCCCTCCAGCCTGTCCACCGGCGGCCCGTCACGCTACCAGCATGTCGCCGAGACCGGGCAGCAGCTCGGTTTCATCACCCCGTACAGTCACAACTTCTGCGAATCGTGCAACCGGGTGCGCCTGACCTGTACCGGGGTGCTGTACCTGTGCCTGGGGCAGGACGATGCGGTCGACCTGCGCGCGCCGCTGCGCGACGGCGCCTCGGACGAGGAATTGAAAACGCTGATCCTCGATGCCATTGCGCGCAAGCCCAGGGGGCATGATTTCGATCACACCCGCCTGGCCGACGGGGCGCAGGTGGTGCGTTTCATGAACACCACCGGCGGTTGATGCCGGCGTTCGCGGAGCCGGCCTCGCGGCAGTCGCGGCTTATAGGTCGGGGGTGTCGTTGGTGACCATGAACACCACCCGTTCGGCGATATTGGTCACGCGGTCGCCGACCCGCTCCAGGTGGTAGGCGACCCACAGCAGGTGGGTGGAACGCATGCTGGCATCAGGCTCGGACATCAGGGTCATCATCAGGCTGGAGACCGCCTCGCGATCCAGGTCGTCCATTTCGCCGTCTTCCTCGGCGGCCAGGCGTGCCAGCGCCTCGTCCTTGTTGCTGACCGCTTCCATCGCCCGTTCCAACATCGAGCTGCTCAGGTCGCCCATCTGCGAGATCTGCTGCATGGGCCCGGAGAAGTCGCTCGGGTCCATCGCCAGGACGATCTTCGCGATGTCCTTGGCGTGGTCACCGATACGCTCCAGTTCGGCGGCGATCTGCAGGCTGCCCACCACCTCGCGCAGGTCGGAGGCGACCGGCTGACGCAGGGCGAGCGCGTTCAGGCACTCGGTTTCGACGATGCGATGCAGGGCGTTGAGGTCGCTGTCCGACTCGACCGCCGCTTGCGCCAGTTCGACTTTCTGCGACATCAGGGCGGCGAGGGCGTTTTCCAGTTCCTTGCCGGCAATGCTGCCCATCTTCATCAGATTGTCGTGAATCAGCTTTTCTTCCCGCGAAAGCATGCGATGTGAGCCAGCCATAGTTTTCTCTTTCCAAAGGTCGTTGGTTTTTCTCGCCGGGAGGCGCACCACAGGTGTGCAAGCTACAGCAGCTTGGCGGTCGGTCCGTATGCAACCGGATCCGCAGCCTGAGGGGAACGTCGGTTTCCTGCGTCGATCGCTAGGGTCAAAGACGCTGAAGCGGTAGCGGATGATAGCAAAATCCCGGCAGGCTTGGCTTTGCGGGCGTGCCAGGCGCAACGGCGAAGGGGCGGTCCGGCGGGCGGCGCGCAAAAGAAAACCGGCGCAGGCGCCGGTTTTCGCAGCCGATCGTTTTGCTCGCGATCAGCTTTTACGCAGGCGGCGCATGCCCAGCAGGCCCAGGCCGAGCAGGGCTGCGGTCGGTGCCAGCGGTACCGTGGATACGCGGTAGAAGGTGGTGGTGCTGGAGTTCTCGTTGGATACCGCCAGCCAGCCCCAGGCCTGGGTGTCGCCGCTGGTCTCGGCCAGCATCACTTCGAAGTCGATGCCTTCCGGCCCGGAGTCCAGGTCGTTGAAGATGTAGTCCATGTACAGCGGGTTGTTCGGATCGGTGATGTCGAACAGCATGAAGCCGTTGCTGCGCTCCAGGCCGACCAGGGCGTACATCCAGTGGTCGAGTTCGATCAGCTTGATCGCCTCCGGCTCCGGGCCCTTGTCGTCGGAACGGTTCTCCGCCCACTGGCCGGGGAACTCGCTGGCGATGATGGCCTCGATCAGGTTGCCCGAGTCGAACACCAGGTTGCCGTTGGCATCGCGGATCGAGAAAGAGCGCGCGCCGTAGCTGTAGACCTGTTCGTACAGGCCGTCGTTATCGGTGTCGCCGTTGGCGGTGGTGGTCTTTAGTCGGCCGAGCTGGTCGTTGTCCTGCAGCGGGCTGAAGGTGTCGGCCACACCGTCGTCGTCGAGGTCGAGCGCCAGGTCGCGCACCCGCGCCTCTTCCGAGTAGCTGTCATAGTCACGCGCATCGCCCTCGTTGGCGGTGACGTAATACATCTGGCCGCCGACCTGGTAGCTGTCGATGGCATCCGGCTGGTACATGCCCAGCACCGGCCAGGTCTGCAGGTTGCCGTCGATGCCGTCGTCGTTGGAGGCGTCCAGCTCATTGCCGGCGATGCTGTGATCCTTATAGCCCAGGCCCTGCAGTTCCACCGCGTTGGTGTTCAGGTCGATCTTCGCGACCATGTTGTTTTCCTGCAGGGTGACAAAGGCGGTCTGGCTGTCCGGCGTAACGGTGATGTATTCCGGCTCCAGGTCCTGCGCGACCGTGGCGTTGGGGCCGAACACGCGGCCACCGCTCGCGGCGATCGCCGCCTCGGTGCCGTTGAAGGCGGTGAAGCCGATGTTGCTGGCGATCCAGCCGGCGGAAGGCCCGGTCACATCGATCACCGAGACGCTGCCCTCCGGATCGACGCTGCCGGTGGTGCCGCCGACATCATAGTCGTCGGGCTCGCCCTCGTTGGCCACCAGCAGCTTGCTGCCGTCCGGGGTGAAGGTGAGCATGTCCGGCAGGGCGCCGACGCTCACGGTCTTGAACGGGCTGGCGCCGGGCGCGTCGCTGGTGTTGAAGAAGGCGACCTGGCCGGGGTCGGTCTTGGTGGGCGCTTCCACGGCGACAGCGACGATGCCGTTGTGCACCGCCACGCTGTTGACGCTGGTGCCGGCCGGCGAGTTGGTGACGCCGATCAGCGAGCCGTCATTGATGTCGCGGATCTCGATGCCGCTGGGGATGCCGTTGGCGGGATCGCCGGGAAAGGTCACGAACACCCGGCCGGATGCCGCGTCGATGGCGACGATCTCAGAGCCCTGTTGGCCGGACTGGGTCCAGACCTGGTCGATGTTCAGCGCAGGGGCGGCCTGCGCGGCGTTGCATCCCAAGGTGGTCGCGAGCGCAGCGGCGAGCAGGCCGCGACGGAAGTGGATGGCAGACATGGTTGGTCCCTCTCAGCCGATTGTTATTGCGTTTGCGCCGATCCTAGAGGGATGACATGACGGTCGGGCTACAGGGTCCTGACCGCGTTTTTTCCATTTTGTGAATTTTCTTCGTGCTCGCTCAAGCTTCAGCCGGCCTGGCAGCCGGGCGGCCGTGGGTTATTACGGGCGGGATGTTTGGCGGGTGTGTGCCGAGTGGCGGGTGGGGGCGCGGCGGCCGATGAGCGATGTGGCGCCGCTGGTCGAGGTGCTTGCTAAAACGCCTGCTCGAGAGCAGGCGTTTTCAGTGGAGTCAGCTTGGGAGTCTGCGGGATTTTTCCTGCGCAGCTCTGGATGCAAGCTGCTGTGCCGCCCGCCATTGCGCTGCCCTGACCCTGGCCGCCATGATTTCAGCGGCCCTCATCTGTGCCGCTTGCACCCGTGCTGCCATCACCCTGGCGGCCATCATTTCCGCGGCCTTGATCTGCGCGGCCCGCACCTGGGCCACCCTGACCCTGGCGGCCATCATTTCGGCGGCTTTCAACTGCGCGGCGCGTACCTGGGCGGCTCTGACCCTGGCGGCCATTATTTCGGCAGCCTTCATCTGTGCGGCGCGTACCTGAGCCGCCCGGACCCGGGCAGCCATCATTTCAGCCGCCTTCATCTGCGCGGCCCGGACACGTGCGGCCCTGGCCTGGTCTGCCTGCCTGGGGGCGGTCTGCATCGGGATATTTTGCAGGCGTGCTTTGTCGGTGTTCGTGGATGCGTTGGGCAAGGTGTCTGCTGCGGTAGCGACGGAAGTCGCCGCGATAAGTGCAGCCATTACCAGTAGTTGCTTCATAGATCCCCCATGATGGTTTGAGCACGGATTTTCTTATGGTTATCAGCAAAAAGTAGACCAATCGCTGCAAGGTGCAAGCTTTTCGCACCTTCCTGATGCTAAAGCATGGGGGGTGCGCACTGGAAGTGCCGAGTGTCCGAATCATTGGTTCGGCTACAGCGAGGCGCGCCGGGGAGGACCCCAGCCTGCACCGCGTTGCGTCAAAGCCCGCCGGGTGCATACACTGCAAGCCATCCCTATCAAGCGAGGTGTCTGTGATGAGATCGCTCAAACTCCTGGTTCTCGCCACTGCAGTGACGGTGGCGCACCTGCCGATGTCTGCCGGTGCCTTCGGCTTTGGCGCCAGCAAACACGATTACCCGCCGGGCCCTTGGGGCTACGGCCCCGCTTACCCGCCACCAGGCCAGGCCCCGCAGACCTATGCGCCGCCGCAGGCCATGCCGCAGCGCCCCGGGCCTTACGGGCCGCCACCGGGCGCGCGTGATGTGCGGGGCATGTGGGGCAGTGGCCCCGGCATGGGCTGGGGCAGCCGTGGCCGCGAGGACCGCTACCGCGAGCTGGACGCCGCGCGCGAGCGTGACCGGGCGCGCAACCCCTGGAAGTGGAGCGATGCCTGGGAAAGTCCGTACAAGAATGCCCCGCCGTGGGTGAGCCCGTATGATGCGCCGCCGGGGCGGCAGCGGGCCGAATAGCTGGGCCGCTGTACGGCCTTTCGTGGTCCCGACGCTGGGCCGCGTGGGGTCGTCCTTTGGCGCGATCGGCTGCGCAGTGACTAATGATCCCAGATGGGGTCTGGTTCTGGCCGCTGTGGTGCTCGGGATTCGGTGAAACCGGGCACCTCTTGGTAGTCAGAGGGCGGGTGGGCGCAGATCGGGCATTGCCCCGTGGGCAGTTCGGTGGCGGTTGCCCCGCATACCTGGCAGACATAGTAGCGGGTGGGGTCGCCCTCGATGCGGCTGACCAGCATGCCGAAGAACCAGCTGGCGGCCTTCTTGATCTTGAGGATCAGGTCGCGGTGCTGTTTTTCCGCTTTCCACGCATAGGTGATGTTCTTGATCGCCTCTGCGTGGTTCTCCGCCTGGATGCCTTCGAGAATCTGCGGGTACTGGGTGTCGATCTCCTGCGCCTCCACCGTCGCCGCGTCCTGCAGGTGCCGGCGGGTGGTGGTGACCTCGAATTCCACCACCGGAACCATCGCTTCCTGGCCGAGGCCCTCCAGGATGCGCCTGAAGTTGCGCGCATGCACCGTCTCCGAAGCGGCCAGGGCACGGAACAGGTGGGCGATCGCCGGATAGTTTTCAGCCAGGGCCTGCTCCGCATAGGCACCGTACTTCTGGTGTGCAATCACCTCGTCTGCATAGCGCTCCTGCAGTGCCTCGATGGTTTTCGGGTAGTCAGCGCAGGCAGTGCCGGTTGCCAGACAAAGCATGGCGAACATCGTCAATAGCCAAGGGCGGAGAAAGCGATTCGAGGTCACCATTGCGAGTTCCTGGCTGTTTCCATTCAGTGCAACTTGGACTCCCATTTATAAGTTTAGTCCTTGTTGCCTCGTGGGCGTTTCTGGTTTTGCCGGGACTGCTTTGCTGTGCGGTACACACCAGGGCACAGCGAGAAACTTCACGAATCGTCGGCGCAGCCAATCTGCCTGAGGTTAGTCGTGTACGGCTTGCCGATGTGAGGGCTGAGTACAGAGGCCGCCTCGAAATCCAGGCCAGGCTGGCGTCAAAACTCAGAGGGGATGCCTGAACGCTATGGCTGCAAAGCCTGTTTACTCTGCTGCTGACCGTCAAGGCAACAGTGCGCTTGGCAACTGACAAGTTAATGCATCGTCTTCTGTTGAGGCAGTGGGGTAAGAGCAAGATCGCCCAGCGTTCAGGGCACGGATATTGGCCTTCACGTGTAGGGCTGGGAACTCGGCGACACCCTTCGCTAATCGCAGACAGTCCCGACAGGATCGCTCCTTGTCTTGGTCGCATTCCTTGCTAGGGGTGCCGCACTTCCAAGGTACACCAAGTGGCAGCAGGGGTGGCGAACCGTATTGTGAGCCCCGTCAAAGTGCTCTGTAAAAGCCCGCGGCCAACAACAGGAGTCCGGGAAACAAGACAACAGGTAAGTCAACTTGTTGCTCCCCGATCCCGCAAACCTGAAGCCCGTCTCGCGGCAATAGGCCCTGAGCAGCATGGCCAGGGTGGAGGTCCACGCGAAATACATGACGAACCAGACCGCTGTCGCTGACTGCCAAGGCTCGAGGGCCACCGGGTCCATGACCCCGGCGAGAGCGATCAGCAGGATGCCCCGGGCACTGCCGCCGGCGTGCAACAGGTGCCAGTCGGCGCTTGGTGTCGCGCAAGATCGACCTGTAGAGCAGCAGTCCGCCGGCAACACTCACGGTGAGGACCAGAACGCCATGCAAGGCGAGGTGCATCGCCGGGTTTTTCATCGTCGTTTTCCGGGTCTGATTTCTTTGCCGTCGCCACAAGCGGCAGTCTGATTTGTTCCGCCCATGGCGGTGACTTATCGTCGCTGGATCACACTGCTACTGACTGTCCGATCTTCCGCATGGGCCCTTCGTCCACAATATCGATCCCGTGTTCGGCCGGATCGTCGGCAGCGTCAGCGATGCCTGGTGGGCGGTGAGGTTCCCGGAACGCGGAGGGCTTCCGGCACCCGGTGTTCCTGTACCATGGCTTGAAAAACCTGCTGCTGGTGCCGGTGTTGCCGCTGATCAGAAAGAGCAAGGCGCCGCGCGGCGTTTTGCTCGGCCTTCCGCCCGGGCAGGAATTCACTATCGCGATGAGCGTCGGCGGGATCGCCCTGATCGTCTGGGCAATCCGCAAACAACGGCCCAAGGTAAAGCCGCTTCCCGACGCGGCGGTCATCAATGCCCTGAATATCGATATCCGCAAGGCGACACGGACCAAGCGGATGATCCTGCGGACCCTGCTGCTGATCCCCATGGTTATTCCCAGCGACTGGACCCAGGATGTCTATCAACGCTAGGGCAGCCGCCACCCCGGCATGATCGAGAGTGCCTGGCATCCGCCGATCGGGCGCAATGAATGAGTGGTGCAGGGACTCATTCAGGATCTGCTTTGATCCGCCGATAGCAGTTGTGTTGGAATTCGACCCCGCAACAAACCTAACAATATGGAGAGGGCTGACATGCTGCGTGTACTCCGGCATCGGCTGGCCATTGCATTACCCCTGTTGATCGCTATCACGCCGTTGCCGGTTGTACAGGCTGGCGAACTGCAACTGGCCCTGGCCAATTCTACCTGTGCTGCCATGCAGCGGGTCGGCGATCTGTATCGTGCCAGTCACAACGTTGAATTGAACTACACCTGCAAGTCCTCCGGGCTGCTCGCCAAAGGTCTGAATGGTGGCGCGCTGCATGCCGACATCTACCTGTCGGCCAACCGCCGCTGGATGGACTTCGTTGTCGACCACGGCCTTGTGTCCCTGGACCGGGTGTCCAGTCCATGGGGCAATACCCTGGTGGTGGCAACGCCCGAGACCGGGGGCATCCAACAGCTCGACTGGGAGGACCTGGCTTCCGACGAGGTCGGCACCATCCTCATCGGCGACCCGAGCACCGCGCCGTTCGGTCGCCACGCGAAAGAGGCACTCAAGGCATCCGGCCTGTGGGAGCGGGTCAGAGGCAAGATCGAGACGCGCAAGAACATCGAATTGCTGGCCGAAGCGCTCGGCGAGTCCGGCCCGGGCACGGTCGGCATCCTGTTCAAGACCAATCTGACGCAGCGTTTGCGGCCATTGCTGACTGTCGACAAGCGCCTGCACAAGCCGATTCGCTACTACCTGGTGCCGCTGAAGAGCGCGCAGGGCAAGCCGGCGGTCACCGATTTTCTGGATTTCATGCACAGTGCTGAGGTCCAGGCGATCTTTGAATCCGAAGGCTATATCGTGAGCGGGTCGTGAAGCGTGCCCAGATCCCGCGTAGAGTCCTCTTGAGCACCCAAGGCAGCCGACGCTAGATGTTCGCCTATCTGAAAAACTGCTCGCTGTTCAAGCAGCTGATCCTGCCGATGATGATCGTCGGGATCATCGGTGCCGGCGCCATTTTCGCTTCGGCCTTCAAGCTGCAAAGCTCGGTCGACGAGCTGACTGCCATGTACACGGCGAGCGGCAAGCGCCTCAATACCTTGCAGGCCATCGACAAGGGGATTGCCAATATCAGGGCGCTGAGCCTGCGCCATCTCGCCAGCGAAAGCGCCCAGGACATGCAGCAGATCCGGACTGAACTGGATCGTGTCGAGCAGCGGATCAACACATCTTTGCCCACGATTGCCAGGCACGACCTGCCCGCGCGCCAGGTGACACGACAGGAGATCGTGGCCTTCAACAGCACGTTGTCCACCTACCTGGCGGCCATCGACCGGGCCGTCATACAGAGTGCGGAGTTTGAAAAGGAGTCTGCTTTCGAGATGTTGTCCCGGGTCGAGAGCATGCACCTGGCCGATATCCAGGCGTCGATGCAGAACCTGATTCAGCACACCATCGAGGACATCGCGGCCAGCCGCGAAGACCTTATCGCGGCAACCAACCGCAACCTGCGGATCAACCTGTCGATCGACATGCTCGGCGGCATGCTGTTGCTGCTGATGGCCTTTTACGTGTCGCGGCGGGCCAGCGTGCGCATCGCGAAACTGCTGAGATGGTCGCAGCGGATCGCCGATGGCGACCTGTCGAATCAGCTTGTTGCCCAGGCCCGGGACGAGGTCGGGCAGCTTACCAATGCCATGGGCAGCATGGTCAGCAGCCTGGCGCGCGGTCGCGGCGAACTGGAAGAGGCACGCAAGAACGCCGAGACGGCGGCCGAGGAACTACGCCTGTACGCCAACGCCTTCGACAGCAGCGGCGACGCCATGCTGATCTCGGACCACCGCAATAGAATCATCAAGGTCAATGCCGCCTTCGTCGAGCAAACCGGTTACCGCCCGGAGGAGGTGCTCGGCAAGGATCCCCGGCTGCTGAGCAGTGGCAGTGCTTCCAAGGCGGTGTACGAGGACATGTGGCGCCGCCTGCAGGAAGACAGCTTTTGGAGCGGCGAACTGCTGGACCGCAAAAAGAACGGCGAACTGTATCCCAAGTGGGCCTCGATATCCGTCATCCGTGATCAGAACGGAGAGGTCAGGTTCTACATCGCCAGCTATTCCGACATCAGTGAACGCAAGGAAAACGAGGCACGTATCGATTACCTTGCCCACCACGACCCGCTGACCGGCCTGATCAATCGCTATAACCTGGAAAACCGGCTCGACCAGGCGCTGTTGTCTGCCCATCGTGATAACAAGTGCGTGGCGGTGATGTTCATCGACATGGACAGGTTCAAGACCATCAACGACTCTCTCGGCCACCATATCGGCGATCAGTTGCTGATCGAGGTCGGGCGGCGCCTGCGGCGCGGTGTGCGCGAGAGCGACATCGTGGCGCGCCTGGGAGGCGACGAGTTCATCGTCGTGCTCACCCGCATGGGCGACGAAATGGGTGCCGCACCGATCGCGGACAAGATTCTGCGTTCCCTCGGCCAGGCCTATGTGTTCGACGGCAAGGAGATGCACACCAGCCCCAGCATCGGTATCGCCGTCTATCCGCGCGACGGCAAGGACGGGCCGACGCTGATGAAGAATGCCGATACCGCCATGTACCACGTCAAGGACCATGGGCGGAACAATATCGAATACTTCACGCCGGCGATGAACGCCATCGCCAGCGAGCGGCTGGAACTGGAGAACGACCTGCACCAGGCGCTGCGCAACGGCGAACTGTATCTGCATTACCAGCCGCAGGTGGATGCCCGGGACGGCCGGTGTTTCGGCGTGGAAGTGCTGGCGCGCTGGCGGCACCCGCGGATCGGCGAGATTTCGCCGCTGAAGTTCATCCCGATCGCCGAGGAGTCCGGCCTGATCGAGGCACTGGGGAACTGGGTACTGGAAGAGGCCTGCCGACAGTTGCGGGCATGGCGCGACGAAGGGATCGACGGCATCCGCATGGCGGTCAACCTTTCCGCGCAACAACTGCGCTCCCCGCAGCTGGCGACATCGGTCGCTGCGGTGTTGCAGCGGCATGGCCTGCAGGGCGGCGATCTCGAGCTGGAGATCACCGAATCGGTCGCCATGGAAAATCCGGAACGCGCCATCGTGCAGTTGCAGGCCTTGCGCGATATCGGCGTCGAACTCGCCATCGACGATTTTGGCACCGGTTATTCCTCGCTGGCCTATCTCAAGCGCCTGCCGATCCAGGTGCTCAAGCTCGATCGCACCTTCGTCCGCGATATCGAAACCGACCCCAGCGATGCCGAGATCAGCGCGGCCACCCTGGCCCTGGCGCACAACCTCGGCCTGAAGGTCACCGCCGAAGGGGTCGAGACCGAGGCCCAGCGCGACTACCTGGTCCGCCACCAGTGCGACTTCATGCAGGGCTTCCTGTTCAGCCGGTCGCTGACCGCCAGCGATGCCTCGAAGTTCATACGCGAACGCTGTGCGGCAACCGTGCACTGACAATCCGTTTGCCGGCAGAGTATCGTCTCGGAATACCGACAGCGGTTGCGGTTGCGAATCTCAGCAAGACCTGATCTTCCCGGCCGGCGAATTTTTGCCCTGACCCGCAACTTCCCCGTCCAACCCCTTTGCTTTGACTGTCGTCGGCGAACGCTCGCGGCGGGAAAGGAAATGCATTCGCCCCGCTGCTAGTATTGATTCAGGAGTGACATCCGGGCCAGCCCGCGGTCAGGCAGACCAAGGAGGGAAGGATGGCCGACAGTGTGGGCACCCTGCGTGGCCCGGCGAACAAACCGCTTGGCAGTTTCTGCTGGTGGGTTTTGCTGTTATCGCTTGTTTCGGCGATGTGCGTGCCCGCGCTGCATGCCGCGCAGGACGATGTTGCTCCCCCGGTCGCGGTGCCCCGCTTCGGCGAGTTCAGGGCGATCGTCATACCGCCACAGACGGTAACCGTCCCGCGCCTGCTCGGCCTGCAGTGGCGCGAGGCCAGCAAGGCCCTTAGCGAGGCCGGTCTCAGCACCCAGGAGTTCCCGCTCTTTCGCGACTCGCCCAAGCCGGACAACACGGTGATCGACCAGGACCCGGCTGCCGGCACCAAGGTTCAGCGCGGCAGCTCGGTCACCCTGACCGTGTCGCGCTATAAGGCGGAAGAAGTGTTGGTCACTGTGCCGGACCTGCGTGGGCGTTCCTGGGACGAGGCGCGCAGAATCCTGCAGCGATACGGCCTCACCACCCAGGAGTTCCCGGTGTTCCAGGACTCGACGCAGCCAAGCAACACGGTCATCGAGCAGCGGCCGCGGCCGGGATTGCAGGTCAAGCGCGGCAGTTCGGTCACCCTGAGCGTCTCTCGCCAGACACTGCCCGAGCTGCAACTGCTGATCACCGGGCCGGGCAGGATCCGCCAGGGAGAGACGGCGAACTGGTCCGCGCGCCTTTCGCCGGATGTTCCGGGGGCTAGCGTGTCGTACCGCTTCTCGGTGGGCGGTGAGCCCATCACCGGGTGGGTCCGCGACAACAATGTGACGCACCGCTTCACCGAGCCGGGCTTCACCTCGGTGCTTGCCGAGGCGATCGTGGTGCTGGGCCGGCAGCGCGAGTCGCTGCGGGCGGTCGCCTCACGGGTACAGGTGATCCCGCTGCCACCGCCCGAAGTGAGTATCGAGCCTGACAGCGAAAGGGTGGAGCAGGGCGCGACCGTGCGCTTCCGTGCCCGCGTGCGTGCCCAGATGCCGGTGGAACTGCTGTGGGAGGGGCCGTCCGGACAACGCCGCGGCGTCGACACCTACGTCGTCGACACCGGCGAGGTCTCGCCCGGCGGCCATACCATCACCCTGACCGCCAGTGCGCAGTACCTGGAATCGGTCAGCGCCCGTGCCAGGCTGAGCGTCGACGAGCCGTACTCGCCGCCGCGCGCGTCCATCGAAAACCGCACGCCACGCGTCGCCATCGGCGAGCCGGTGGAGCTGATAGGGCGCTACCGGACCGATCAGCGATACCCTGGTGTGCTGCAGTGGCAGTGGCCGGGCGGGCAGCGCGACCGGGCCGACACGCTGACCATGGATTCGACGCCGCTCGGGCTGGGGCGCCACACCTTCGAGTTCGTGGTGAACGACGGGCGGGAGGACGCGCGCGCCAGCACCACGGTCGAGGTGTTCACGCCATTGGAGCCGCCGCTGGCGCGCATCGATCCGCCGCGGGCCGAGGTGATGCAGGGCGACCCGGTGGTCTTTCGCGACGTCTCGCCGCGCGCCAACCGCGGCGAACTCGTCCCCACCTGGCTGCTGCCGAATGGTGAACGGCGCGGCGGCAGCCGGCTGGAGCTGGACACCAGCGACTGGGCGCCGGATACCTACAAGGTCGAACTGCGGGTCGACGGGCCCCATGGGCGCGTCGACACGACGACGGCCCTGCTCGAGGTGACGCGCGCCTACCGCCCGCCGCGGGCGGCGATCGACCCGCCCGGCGGCTACCGCCTGGAGCAGGGCGAAGCGGCCGTGTTCAATGACGCGTCGCGGACCGACGGGCGCTTCCCGGTAACGCGCACCTGGGCAGGGCCGGCAGGCGCGC
>Ga0272444_10002159_pt1 | contig 18390 bp, 14 predicted proteins | sample SSMForm13_FD_201033 | JGI IMG/M metagenome (GOLD analysis project Ga0272444, IMG submission 201033) | Marine sediment archaeal communities from Little Sippewissett salt marsh, Falmouth, MA, United States - SSM-Form-13 | ecosystem: Environmental > Aquatic > Marine > Wetlands > Sediment ... | reverse complement strand
CCCAATAACCTCTCCCAATGGGAGAGGTTATTGGGGCTGTGCCATTTTCCTGGCGCATGCATTCCGCTTGAACCGGAAATGACGCAGTGAGGATACAGCCCCTTACGTCCACCACGTCTCCGCCACGAACGATCCGGCGGCCTCCTCGATCACCGAGCCGACCTGGAACAGGGTCGCCTCGTCGAAGGGCTTGCCGATGAGCTGGAGGCCGAGCGGCAGGCCGGACTTGTTGAGGCCGGCGGGAATGGAGATGCCCGGCAGGCCGGCCATGTTCACGGTCACGGTGAAGATGTCGTTCAGGTACATGGTCACCGGATCGGTGATCTCGCCCGGCGCGAAGGCCGCGTCCGGGGTGGTCGGGGTCAGGATGGCGTCGACGCCGTTTTCCCAGGCCAGGTCGAAGTCGCGCTTGATCAGCGTGCGCACCTTCTGCGCCTTCAGGTAATAGGCGTCGTAGTAGCCGGCCGACAGCACGTAGGTGCCGATCAGGATGCGCCGCTGTACTTCGGCGCCGAAGCCTGCCGCGCGGGTGTTTTCATACATCTCCACGATGTCCTTGCCCGGCACGCGCAGGCCGTAGCGCACGCCGTCGTAGCGGGCGAGGTTGGACGAGGCTTCCGCCGGCGCGACGATGTAATAGGCCGGCAGCGCGTATTTGGTGTGCGGCAGGGAGATGTCGACGATCTCGGCACCCGCGTCCTTCAGCCACGCAATACCTTTCTGCCACAGCTCCTCGATCTCCGCCGGCATGTTGTCGACCCGGTACTCCTTCGGAATGCCGATCTTCAGGCCCTTCACCGGCTTGCCGATGGCGGCCTCGTAATCCGGCACGTCGATTTCCACCGATGTGGTGTCCTTGGCGTCCACGGACGCCATGGATTTCAAGAGGATGGCGCTGTCGCGCACCGTGTGGGCGATCGGGCCGGCCTGGTCCAGCGACGAGGCGAAGGCGACGATGCCCCAGCGCGAGCAGCGGCCGTAGGTCGGCTTGATGCCGACGGTGCCGGTCAAGGCCGCCGGCTGGCGGATCGAGCCGCCGGTGTCGGTCGCCGTCGCGCCCATGCACAGGCGGGCTGCAACGGCCGCCGCCGAGCCGCCGGAAGACCCGCCCGGCACCAGGGCGGCGTTGGAGCCCTCCTTGCGCCACGGGTTGACCACGTTGCCGTAGTAGGAGGTCTCGTTGGAGGAACCCATGGCGAACTCATCCATGTTGAGCTTGCCAAGCATCACCGCGCCGTCGGCCCACAGGTTCGAGGTCACGGTGGATTCATAGACCGGCTTGAAGCCGTCGAGGATGTGGCTGCAGGCCTGGGTGTGCACGCCCCTGGTGGCGAACAGGTCCTTGATGCCGAGCGGAATGCCTTCCAGCGCCCCGCCCTCGCCCCTGGCGAGTTTCTCGTCGGAAGCCCTGGCCATCTCGCGCGCCTTGTCGGCGGTGACCGCCACATAGGCGTTGAGCGCGCCGTTGGCCGCCTCGATGTTGGTCAGGAACGCCTCGGTCAGTTCACTCGAGGTGTAGTCCTTGTTCTTCAGCCCTTCGCGGGCCTCGGCAATGGTCAGTCTGGTCAGGTCGGTCATGGAGAAAATGTCTCGGATTGGGCCGCAGGCGGCCGGAATTTGAAAGCGGAGGTTCCCGTGTGGCGTCCTTACTCGACGACTTTCGGCACCATGAAGAAATTGTCTTCAGACGCCGGCGCGTTGGCGGTGATGTCGGAGGCGTAGCCGCCGTCGGTGACCCCGTCCTTGCGCTTCTTCATGGTCTGCTCGACCACGGAGGTCATCGGCTCGACGCCGTCGATATTGACCTCGTCGAGTTGTTCCACGAAGCCCAGGATGGCATTCAGCTCGCCGGTCATGCGTTCCGCATCCGCATCGCTCACCTTGATCCGCGCCAGCCGCGCGACCTTCTTCACCGTTTGGGTATCGACGGACATGTCGTCTCCGTTCCTGTAGGACTGTGTTGGGATCTGCCCGGCCAGCGGCCGGTGTTGGCCTTGTCTTTCGGCAAAAAAACCGCAAACGGCAAGGGTCAAGCTTGCTTTCAGGGAAAAATATCCTTTATTTCGGTACCATATGTAACCGTATCTGAGGTTCCCATGTCACCAGTTGATGCCCGACCCGACACCGCCTCCGAAGCGGGCCGGCCGCGGGAGGCCCGGGTCACCCGCGCCCTGCTTGAATCAGCCTTGCAGGAACTGGCGCTAAACGGTTACGAGGCCGCGACGATTGCCCACCTCGCGGCCCGGGCGAAGACCAGCAAGCAGGCCGTCTACCGGCGCTGGGCCGACAAGCCGGCCCTGATCGCCGATGCTGTCCGCCACGCGCTCGCCGAGGCCAGTCCCGCTCCGCCCCAGCGCGGCAGCGTCGCCCACGACCTGCGCGTCTTCCTGGGCAATACCGTCTCCGCCCTGCAGGACACGCCGCTCGGCGATGCCATCCGGGCGCTGGTCCCCTTGCGCAAGCATCCGGAGCTGGACGCGGTCCTGAGCGAAGCGGAAGATGCAAGGCGTCTGGTCCTGCGGCAGATCTTCATCGCCACCCCCTTCGAAGCCCACATGGAAACCCGGATCGATCTCCTGCTCGGGCTGATCTGGTTCAGGCTCCACATGCGCGGGCGGAAAATCACCGGCGACGACATCGAAACCGCCATCCAGCTCGTCCTAGGCCTTACCCCGCCTCGCGCGCCTGTGCCCGTTCCGTGAACACTCTTGATTGGCCTTTTGCCGTCGCGGATTGCATCTCTTGAAAAGCAATCGCGGTTGATTGCGGGCTGTTTGGCAGGGAAGCGATGACAAGACAAGGAAGGGCCAGCCCCACTCCCCTGTTGTCATCCCCGGCAAGCGAAGCGCGACCGGGGACCCAGTATGCCGTGTCGTCTCGGATCAAGCACCGGCCTCACGGGTTACTGGGTCCCGGCTCTCCGCTCTCGCTCCGGCCGGGATGACAACGGAGTTTGGGGACACGCCCCACCAACCGCGATGGGTATCACCGGTGGCGGGACCTCTGCCGCCGGCAGTTCAGGGAGAAATAGCAGCATGTTCCATTCATTGAAGGCGGGCCTCGGCGCGCTGGCCCTGTCGCTCACGGTGCTCGCGACCGCGGCCGCCGCCGACGAGATCACCACCTTTGTCGACCACGGCGCCGCCATCGGCGGCACCGATCCGGTCGCCTATTTCACCGAAGGCAAGCCGGTGAAAGGCTCCGACGAATTCACCACCACCTATGACGGCGTCACCTGGAAATTTGCCTCCGCTTACAACCGGGACCTGTTCGCCGCCGATCCGGCGAAATACGCGCCCCAATACGGCGGCTTCTGCGCCTTCGGCGCCAGCAAGGGCTTCAAGATTCCGGTCGTTCCCGAAGCCTGGAAGATCGTCGACGGCAAGCTTTATCTGAACAACAGCAAGGCCGTGCAGAAGCGCTTCGAGGCGGAAACGGAAGAAATCATCCACGATGCCACCCTCAACTGGGAAATCATCAAGGACAAGAAGCCGGAAGACCTGAAGGAACCGATCATCCGGTAAGCCCGCGGACCGCAATCGCGCCGCGCCTCCCCGGCTTGCGGGGAGGCGCGGCGTTTGTTCAGGTCTCCGTCAGGCGGAAATATAAAGCCAGAGCGGCAACAGGGTGATCAGCGAGACACCGAACCAGAGCAGCGCGCTCACGCCCAAAGCCCGCAGCCGCCGCCCGGACGCCCCGCCCGCGAACCAGCCGTAGACCGCGCCGCCAAGCGCACCGAACAGCGGCAGCAGGCCGAGCCCGCCCGTATTGACGACAACGGCAATCCCCAGCCCCCAGACACCCGCCGACAGAAGGCTTCCCGCCCGTCCGGCAACCGGGCGGCGCTGCAGCACGACCAGGTGAACCAGCGCCACGAGCACACCGCCTGCCAGACCGCAGCCGCCCCAGAAGAGCACCCCCGCCGGATCGACGCCGTAAATGAAGGCGGCGGGCGGAGAACGGACCGGCTGGCTGAAGGCGATGCCCGGCAGATGCACCCCCCGCATCAGGTCCCCCCGGTGCAGGACTTCGGCGAAGAGCACGGCGCCGGTCAGACCGCCGCCGAACCAGCCGGCCAGCCAGATGCCGACGACCTCAAGGACCGACCGGCGCATGCTTCCCGCCGGCCCGATTGTGGTAGTGTTCATGACGAAGCCCCCTCGGTCATGGCCGTATCTCGATCTCCGTTCCGTTGGCGACTGCCCGCCAGATTTCGTCCATTTCCGTATCCGTCACCGCAATGCAGCCGTTGGTCCAGTCGACCAGGCGGTGCAGCGGCCCGATCCAGCCGTAGCCGTTGCGCATGCCGTGGATCATGATGTCGCCCCCCGGCGAAACGCCGGCCTTGCGCGCGCGGGCACGGTCGGCGGCATCCGGATAGGAGATATGCAGCGCCAGATGATAGCCGCTCGCCGGATTGCGGTAGTCGATCCGGTACCCGCCTTCCGGGGTCCGCCCGTCGCCCTCCCGCTGCTTGGCCCCGACCGGTTCGCGGCCGAGCGCGATTGCATAGCGTTTCAGCGTGACACCGCCGGCCATCAGCTCCAGCACCCGCCCCCCCTTGTGGACCACGATCCTGTCGGCCCGCGCATCCGCCTTCAGCGGCGTCCCGGACCCGAACCGGTCACAGGCAGTCAGACCGCAGATCACGGCAACCGCCAGAACCAGTCTGAAAAGCGTCTTCCTCATTCCGCCGCCAAACCCGCTCCGGCATGATTTTCCTTTGTCAGCGATATCCGTCAGCCGACACCCGCGCATTGCTGCAAATCAAGGCTTGAGGACGCGACAACGCCTGCAATCCGAAAAGAACGGACATTGGAGAGCGCCATGACAGGCCGCTGCTCCCGTATGCAATGCGGACGCCGCAACAGTCTACCCGCGCCACATGATCCGCGCCCCGACAGCGGCGGATCGGCCAACAAGCGCCGGGGCGTCTCTTCGGCGAAGGCCTGCCCCGGCAAGGCATAAGCCGCCCGAGCCGCCGCCAGGTCATTTCCGGCAGGCTTGAAACCGATGGCAGCCGATTGATCCACACTGCCCCCGCCCGGCAAAGAAAGAACTTGCCCTTGCAGGCCCGACCGAGATAAATACGTAATGTAATAACATTACAATTGATCAAGAAGGATCTGCCCGTGCCTGATGCGCGCCTGCCGGTAACCGTCCTTTCCGGATTTCTCGGAGCCGGAAAAACCACCCTGCTCAACCGGGTTCTGAACAACCGCGAGGGACTGCGCGTCGCCGTCATCGTGAATGACATGTCGGAAGTGAATATCGACGCGGACCTCGTCCGGGCCGGCGGCGCGGAACTGAGCAAGACCGACGAAACGCTGGTGGAAATGTCGAACGGCTGCATCTGCTGCACTCTTCGTGACGATCTCCTCCAGGAAGTCCGCCATCTCGCCGCCGAGCGGAAGTTCGACTATCTCCTGATTGAATCGACTGGCATTTCCGAACCGCTTCCGGTCGCCGCGACCTTTGAATTCCGCGACGAACGGGGCGAGAGCCTGTCGGACGTGGCCCGGCTGGACACCATGGTGACGGTCGTGGACGCGGTCAATCTGCTGTCGGACTACTCCAGCCACGATTTCCTCAAGGACCGGGGCGAGACGCTCGGCGAAGAGGACGAACGCACGCTGGTGCATCTCCTGACAGACCAGATCGAGTTCGCGGATATCGTCGTGCTGAACAAGGTCGGCGCCGCCGGACCGGAGCGGACGGACGCGGCCCGCAAGATCATCCGCAGCCTGAATGCGGACGCGAAAATCATCGAGACGGATTACGCCGATGTTCCGGCCGGGGACATCCTGCACACCGGCCTGTTTGATTTCGAAAAGGCCCATGAACACCCGCTCTGGGCCAGGGAGCTTTACGGCTTTGCCGACCATGTGCCGGAAACCGAGGAATACGGCGTTACCTCCTATGTCTACCGGGCGCGCCGTCCGTTCGACCCGGCAAAGATCCAGGCCCTGTTCAACGGTCCATTGCCCGGCGTCATCCGCGCCAAGGGGCACTTCTGGATCGCGACCCGGCCGGAATGGGTGATCGAATTCTCTCTCGCGGGCGCCCTGTCCAGCGTCAGCCCGCTCGGAACCTGGTGGGCCTCCGTGCCCCGCAACCGCTGGCCGGACGACGAGCGGGCGCTGGCCTATGTCAGACAGCAGTGGACGGAACCGTTCGGCGACCGCCGCCAGGAAATCGTCTTCATCGGCGCGGGCATCGATTGGCCGATGCTCAAGAGCCGGCTGGACACCTGCCTTCTGGACGAGCGGGTTGGCGACGACCTGAGCGCCTTTGCCCATCTGCCGGACCCGTTCCCGAACTGGCGGCGAAACGGACAGGCGGCATGACCCTGAGCGAACGCACACCCGCCGGCCGGCCGGCGGTCGCCAGCGACGTCCTGATCGGACGGGACCCGGACATCCTGAGCGACATTCACGCCCCCGGCGTGGCCGCCGCCATCTGGCGGCGCACACCCGATGCCGCATTTCAGACCTGGATCGACGGACTGAACGAAACCCGGCTTCCAAGGCTCAGAACCTGTGTTCCGGTTCACAAGGCCGAGACCGCGGTTCTGATTGCCTGCGGGATCGTCGCAACGCCGCAGGGGCAGGAGCTGGACAGGTTCGCCGGCGATGTGGGCGCCCTCACCGCCATGTACTGCCGGATCATGGGGACGGACTATGCCCGGATCAGGCTCGATGTAACCGATGAGGCGATGTGTCCGAAGTTCCATCTGGACAACGTCCCCGCCCGCCTCATTTGCACCTATCGCGGCAACGGCACCGAGTATGTGCCCGAACGCCATCAGGGGGATCCGGGCCGCATCAGAACCATGCACACAGGCGACGCCGCCGTCATCCGTGGCGGACAATGGCCTTCCGAGGAACGTTGCGGGTTGCTGCACCGGTCTCCGCCGACAACCTTCCGAAACAGACCGCGCCTGCTTCTTGTTGTCGACATGCCGGACTGAGTTTCTCACGTGGCTGCGACCCTTTAGGCCCGCATCCGGCCGGCGCCGGCGATCGGTCCCGGGCGCCTGTCCGCAAAGCGGCACGAACGGAGAAATTTCCCTTCCGCCCCTGGCATCGAGGGCTGCCGTCAGAGCTTGATAATACACGGCAGGGCTGTACTATGAGGCTGTTTTGATAATGCGTTGTAGCGGCCGGCCTATCCCATGCTCGAACCGATAGTGACACTTTTTGCCGGCCTTGCGACCAGCCAGATCGTTTCCGGTCTGACATCGAGCTGCCTCTACGATGCGTTGAAATTCGGCGCGCAGGGTTCGGGCGAGCTCCTGCGGCAGCGACTGGATGAACTCGGGACATCCGGACAACTTCCCACCAACCACACGATCGAACGGGGGATGCGCCGCGCCGCGCTCAACGCGGCCCTGACGACGCTGGCCCCGGTGAAGCCCGCCGATCTGGCGGCATTCATCACCGTCGAGCACGGCATGCACCAGGATGCCGCGGACGTTCTGGAGCGGTGCAAGCGCGGACTGAAAAACGTGCGGGACGAGTTCACCGTCCTCAGGCGCCTGTATCACCATGACGGGTGGGAAGCGTCACGCAGGCAGAACCAGCTGAAAGACCGTCTGCAGACCCTTGCCGCGCCGCTGAAGCATGTAACGGCCGACCCGGACCATGTCGAGCAGGTGATTTCGCAGATAGCCGGAGCGCCGGAGGCCTCCGGAACCGAGACCCTGGCCGCAATGATGCTGGAGATGGTGATCCAGACCTCGGGCGTACCGTCTCCCCTGTCGGACCGTCTCCGCAGCATACTCGAGCCCAGATTTACCGGGCGGGATGCCGAATGGCAGTCGCTGTTCCCCCTGTTTTTCGCCCAGGAGATGAAGGACGATCCGGCCCTTCATGTCATCCTGGTTCATCAGAGCCTCGCCTGGAACACCGACGCCGTGGCATCGGCACGCGAGGATATCGGCGAGTTCAGGATGCGCGCGCTGGAACAGGGCGATGCGCTGATGAACCAGCTTCTCCAGACGTCGGAAACCCTGGAAAAACTTGTGCGGAACGAGGCCCGCACCACACGGTATCTGTCGGAGATCCTGTCGGCCGGATGGCTGCTCGACAGCGAAGGCCGCGCCACCTTCCACGACATGTTCCGCACGCCCGCCCACTCCATTGCCCGCAACGGTGATGTCGACGAGAGCGTCGTTCATTTCCACTACTCGGACCGGGGCGACGATTTTGTCGGGCGGGAGGAGCAGTTGCGCCGGATCGAGGAGGAGTTCCTGGATTTCCCGGCACCGGTCCAGGCGCCTGAGGACGCGTTCCGCTGGATGGCCATCTGCGGCGAGGCCGGCACCGGCAAGAGCCGCCTGGCGCAGGAGATTATTGATCGCAACCTCGCCCGCTACCGGCTTGCCGGTTTCGCCTCCGACGTGCTGCTCAAGACGGAGCGGTTCGGCCGCAACAACCAGGATCGCATCACCTGTCCGGTGCTGATCGTCGTCGACTACACGGTCGGCTATCAGGATAGACTGCCCGAATTCATGAAGGACTGGGCGGATTACGCGAGGGAGGCGGCCCGCCGCGACGGACCGCCGGTGCGTATCATCCTCCTGCTGCGCCGCCCGGATGACCGGATCCTCGACGACATCCGCTCGGTCGGCGGGGCCAGGGCGGACGCGCTGCTCGTCAATGGCGAGAAGTTCGGCAAGAACGATCCGATGCTGCTCCAGCGCCTGAGTTCGGAGGAAACGATCAGCCTGATGCGGGCCCGTGTCCGCAGGACCGCCGAGGCCTACGGCCAGGACCCGATCGACACGTCCAGCGGCAGCGCGTTGCTGGAAGCGCTCAGGCGCTTCGACGAACAGCAGCGTCCGCTGTTTGCCATCATCGTCGCCCATGCGATGCAGCGCGGCACGTTGCCCGGGACCGGTACCGGGGACGACCAGGAAACCGCGCGTACCCAGCTGTTCTCCGGCTATCTCAAGGGGCAGTGGCGGAACCACTGGCGGGTTCGGGCCGGGAACGGGGCCATGTCGCTGGCGTCCGTCGACGACACCGTGGTGGCCCATGCCAATCTGATGCGGATCTGCACGGCCTGCGGCGGTCGCGGGAGAAAGGAGATCGAGGACTTTCTCAAGTCCCTCGCGCACAACGACGAGGACCTCTGCGACAGGCTGCCCAGCCATCGGCGGCGCGACGCGCACGCGATCCGGGACCGGCTCGTGGTATCCATGGCCGGCGGCCGGGGCGAGATGAAGGGCGGTGTCGTCGATCCGTTGCCGACGCTGGAGCCCGACCTGATCGGCGAATGCTTCGTGTTCATGTCCTGGGAGGATTTCGAGGTCGACCGGACGCTGTGGTGCGAGACCGGGGAGATCGTCGACATGGCCTGGCGTTTCGACCCGGACAGGACCGGCAACTTCCTGCGCCTGATGGCGCTGGACTATCCGCGCCGGATGCACCAGGCGGAGTGGTTTCCGGTAACGCTCGAGGACGGCGATTCGGCGCGGGCCCGGGCCCGCCTTCTGCGCAACATCTGCCGCGATACCTCCTATCACAGCAAGTCTGGCTGGATCGGCCACGATGCCCTGTCCCGCATGTTCGATCTGTGCGAGCGCTTCGAAAAGGACCTGGCCGGTTACATCGACGACGACCCGGAAGTGCTGGACTACTACGGACAGATCGTCAGCCGGCTCGGCAACGTGGCGGCGAATGTGGTCAATTCCAACATCCTCATCCGCGACCTCCCGGTCGAGAGCGAGAACCCCGAAGCCGAGATGGAAATCAGCCGCCGTTTCTCCGGCTCTGCCGGTACGGAGGCCGACGCACCGCCAAAGGCCTATGAACCGGCGCCGGAAAAACTGGTCTCGCTCGTGGTGGACCGGTTTCCGGCCCTGGAAGCCCGGATCCGGCCGTACGTGTTCTCCAAAAGGTCCTATTCGGAACGTGCGCCTTTCATCTCATGCTTCCGCGACCTGCTGGCGACGGTCTATTGGGCAAAACGCAACGACAAGGAAGAAGGCGGATACTGGCCGGCGCCACGCACGGAGGAAGAGGCCGCCGCGCTTTCCGACCTGCGGGATGACCAGATCGCGCACCTCGGCACGGCGACCGGCAGCGACGAGATCGCGGCCATCTGCGGAATGCTGGTCGCGATCACTTACGCCGAGCACGATGCCGGAACGCCGGTCTATCGCGAAGCGTCCCGAAGCATCGCGCAGGCCCTCGACCGGTTCGACACCATCGCGCCCAAGCATGCCCGCCACATCCTCTACTATTTCGGGAACTTCCTGTTCGGTCTCTCGTCCGGCTTCAAGGAAGACAAGGATTGGGACGAAGACCGGGACCTGCCCGCCGGCCTGGAACTCGTGGACCGTGTCTTCGGGCGTGTCCTTGAAATCCTGACGCTGGAAAGCGGGGCGGACGACAAGGAGATCACCAGGTATTTCGGCGCCGCCTTCGATCTCATGTCCCGGCGCTGTTACGAGCAAGTGTATGCAAGACGCGCGCTCCCCAGCGAAATTGTCGATACGGTCCTCGACCAGGCGAAGGACAATCTTTCCAACGTGAGCTTGACCGCGGATGTGCTCTCCGGGATCACGCAGACGCTCGTTCTGCTCCCGGAAGAGGAAAACTGGACCCCGGCAGACCGGAAGCGCCATGCCGCCCTTCAGGAATTGTTCAAGGGCCTGATCGAAAGCGGTCAATTTGACGGCGACACCTTCAGGGTGCCGTCCTACTCCAACATGGGCTACCATTTCTGGAACTGGATCCTGCGGAACGGATCGCCCCACATCCGGCTGGAGGATAATGAGATCTCCGCGCTGGTGGACCTGTTCGAGCGCCGGGTGGGAGAGCAGGCGCGCACAACGCTGCTGGATCTCGCCGCCATCCCGGATGAAGAAAACTGGGCCAACCAGCCCGCCGGCCCGCTGTCGCGGTACATGCGAATGCTCCGCGGCCGGGACGGTGTATCCGACAAGCTCGCAAACGCGACGCTCACCGTCTGGGCGCAACTCCTGTTCTCCGGCCGGGCCGGCCAGGTGCTGGACGAGGTCGGGGAGCTGATGCCGAAAGGCAAGGCGCCCGCCGACGCCGGCACCTTCCGGAAATCCGCGCTCGCTTTCAGAGGCATCGTCCTGCTGGCCGGCGGTTTTGCACCTGGCGGCGAGGTGCTGGACCGTTTCAAGAAGCTTCTGCAAGCGCAGCGGCCCCTCGGCCGCGTCGACATTGCGCGGCTCTATCGGACCGGGTTGAAACTGGATGAGGCCGGAACCCTCGCCGATAGCTACAACGAAGCGCTGACCGCCGCCGTTTCGGCACTGGCGCGTCTTGACGTCCTGTCCGGGGGCAGACCGGAGGACTGGTACCCGGAGGGAGGGTCGCAGACATGACTGACAGGCACGCAAAAGCTCTGGACGATGCGATCGCCCGGGCGCTGCTCGACCGGATCAAAACCGCGTCCGGGCACGACGCCATCAGGGAGGATCTGGATCGGCTGCGGCATGTACACGCCCGGAGCCCGACGCCCTGCCTGGCGGAGGCTCTGCGGTATCTGCTTGCAAGCCTTCAGGCGGATGACCCCGACCGCGACAAATTCGAAGCGGAACTGCAAAGCCTGCCGCCTGAACCCGCTCAAAAGCCGCCCGCCCCTGTGCCCAACCAGGCTACGGGCCCCGAAAAAGTCGTTCCGCTCCCCGGAACCTTTCCGGAAATCCCGCCGATTCCGGCGCAAGATGCCGCCGGAACCGACTGGCCGGTCCCCCCCCTCTTCGATGCGCCATGGCAGGCGCTGGACGGAGAGGACCTCGCCGGAGCCGCCCGTGTCGCTCACGCCTGTTTTCCCGGGACGGTGGCAGCTGGAAAAATCGCCTCCATTCAGGCCGCCAGGGCGACGGACCTTCTGCATTACCCGGGCTTTCGGGCCGTCGAGATCCTGTTCCGGGAAGAGGACGGATCGGAATTCTCCCATGTGGGGCTCTACGGCCCGGACAAGGCGCTGCAGATCAACGGCACCTCCCCCGGCATCCACGAACTCAACGCGGGCGCCGCGAAACCGAACGGCAATGGCGGCACCCGCCGCTCCCCTTTGCATCTGGCCACCGCGGAGGAAGCGGCGTCCTATCTGCGCTTCTTCTGCGGGTGTGTGCATGGCGCGGAAGGGCCCTTCAACATTATCGAGGCCCCGGCTCAATTGCAGGCACGCTGGAAGGGCGACGATGGGATCGATGCCCTCGTCGACAACATCTCGGATTTGCGGATCCGGCACGAGGCGCCGGATTTGGAAGACGATGCTCCGCAATCCTCCGGCGGCCAGGCCGAGGACGCGCGGACCGAGGAGACCGGCCGGCCGGCCACGAACGGGGATGCGTCCGCGCACACGTCCGGCAGCGCTTCGCAACCCGCGCAGGAAAGCCCGAACCGGGCATGGGAGGCCGAGGCAACGATCCTCTACTCCAATGCTCTCTTTTCCGCCGAGTTCCGGATCATGCCGACGGGCATGATCGAAATGGTCGACGACGACCCGATCAAGGCTGAGCTTCCGGTGTTGCGCGACGGATTTTCCAATGGACTGAGGATCGCGAGGCTCGAGCCCGGAACCTCCGACGGCGGCACCTGATCCGGAGCGTCTTCCAGGACGGCTTCCGGCACACCGGGGGCCGGTGACAGCGGGCGCCTATGCCACCTTGCGCCAGCGTTCCTCGCGCACGAAGTCGATCAGTTCCGCCGACGGCATGGGGGCCGCGAAGGCATAGCCCTGCAGCGTGTCGCAGCCGAGGTCGCGCAGGATCGAGACATGCTCCATCGTCTCCACGCCTTCGGCGACCACCTTGATGCCCAGCGACTGGCCGATATCGATGATCGAGGCGACCAGCCGGCGCTGGCTTTCCGAACGGACGATCGGCGTCACCAGCTGCCGGTCGATCTTCAGCCGGGCCGGGCGCAGATGGATCAGGCTGACGATGGAGGCGTAGCCGGTGCCGAAATCGTCGATCTCGATGTCGATCCCCCTCGCCCGCAGCCGCTCGAAATTGGCGGCGATCATGTCGTTGCGCTCGTCGAGGAAGATCGATTCAAGCAATTCGAAGGACACCGTGCCCGGCTCTATGGCAAGACCGTCGAGGCTGGCCATCAGTTCGGCGTCGTGCAGCCGGCCGGCCGACACGTTGACCGACAGCCGCGGAATCAGGATCCCGGCCGCATCCCAGCGCGTCTTCTGCCACAGGGCCTGTTCCAGAATGGTGCGGTCGATGAGCGGCACCACATTGAGTTCGTCGGCGATCCTGAGGAAGGCATCGGGCGCCAGCACGCCTTTTTCCGGATGCTCCCATCGCGCCAGGGCCTCGACGCCTGCGATCTTGAGCGTGCGGGCGCAGAACTGGGGCTGGAAATAGGGCAGGAACTCCTGCCGCTCCAACCCGCTCAGGATGTCGTCGGCGACCTGCTTGTTGCGGACGATCTCCGCCCTCAGCTTATCGGAGAAGAACTCGAAGCGGTTGCGGCCGTTGCTCTTGGCCCGGTATAGCGCGATATCGGCATCGATCAGCAGGCGCTGGCCGTAATCCTCATGGTTTTTGTCCGCCATGGCGATGCCGATGCTCACCCCGAAGCGGCACTGGTGGTTCTCGAAGGGAACCGGCTGGCGCATTTCCTCGATGATCCGCCCGGCAAGGGCGGACAGCCGGCACTGGTCGGTCTGCTCCGTGATGGCGATGACGAACTCGTCGCCGCCGATGCGGGCGACGAAATCCTTGGCGCCGGTGTTGGCCTTCAGGACCGAGGCGGCATGGACGAGCATGGCGTCGCCCGCGGCATGGCCCAGGGTGTCGTTGATGTGCTTGAAGCGGTCCAGGTCGATATGGAGCAGCGCCGTCGGCCGGTTCCCGGCATCGCCGTCCAGCAGCTGCTGATCGAGGAAGCGCCGGTTCGGCAGGCCGGTCAGGCTGTCGTGCAGCGAGTTGTGCTCCATCTGCGAGCGCGCGTCCTCAAGCAGCTTGCTCCGCACCTCGGCATTCTGCTTGGCGGTCAGCAGATGGGTCTTGAGCTGGATGTCGGCCGACACGTCCCAGTTGACGCCGACAATATAGCGCTGGCCGCGGATATTGTTGTGCACGGCGCCGATGGCCCGGATCCACCGTGTCGAACCGTCCCTCAGGATGACGCGGAATTCGGAATGATACTCGTCACCGGACTTGATCGCGTCCCAGTATTCCTGCTCCGCCCGCTCAAGGTCGTCCGGATGAAGGCATTTCGACCAGGTCTTGTAATCTGACGTCTCCCGGTGGGAGGGAATATCGTACAATTCCCGCATGCGGCTGTCCCAGGTCAGGACCCGCGTATCGAGGTTGAGTTCCCAGATGCCGATCTTGGACGTGTCGAGGGCGAGCCGCAGACGTTGCGACAGGCGCTCCAGTTCGTCCTGACGCTGCCGCAACTCCTTGATATGGGTGCGCCGCTGATCGTAGAGCTGCCCCGCGATCAGGATCGGCAGAATGACGAGCAGGCCGCCGGCCAGAATCAGCAGCCGGATCTTCCAGACATTGGCGGGCATGTCGGACCAGCCGCCGCGCGGAACCGCCGCGATGCGCCACCGGCCGGACGGCAGGGACACGTCGGAAACGACCGGATCGTCGGCGAAGATCTCCTCGGAGCCGAAGAAGACGGTCTTGTCCGCCGCGTCGGCGTCCCGTCCGGAAATGGCGATTTCGATCGGAAGGGAGGGATCGAACAGGCCGCTGTCGGCATAAAGGCGCTCGACATCGACGACCGCGGCAACCAGCCCCCAGAAGCTGTCCGAGCCGTCGGGATTTTCGACGAAGACCGGGAAGCGGCCGACAAAACCCTGGCCGCCCTGCAGCAGGTCGACCGGTCCCGCCAACACCATTTCCCGGGTCTCCACCGCCCGCATGGCGGCTTCGCGCTGCTCCTCGTTTTCCCTGTAGTCGAGGCCGATGGCCTTTTCGTTGCCCTCGATCGGATGCATCAGGCCGACGACGAGGTCCGGCGCCGCGGCGACATTGCGCAACTGCGAATGATTGCCGAGCAGGCTGCCGGCGATGCGGCCGAACTGCCTCTGGTTGATGTCCGGCTGGGTCGCGATCACGGCCACGAGGCCGCGGACCAGCTGCAGATTGCTGTTGATGTTGCCTTCCAGCCGGGCGCGCACCAGACCGAGCTGCTCGGCGACGTCCGCGCGCGAACTCTGCCGGTGAACCGCCCGGTTCTGCACCTCGGCCAGAATGCCGGTTGCAACCGTTACGGCCAGCGCGATCCCGACGGCGATGACGCTGGGTCTCGACAGAAGAAAGCCTGCTTCCGATCGGGGTTTGAAAGAGTTCCGCATTGCGTCCTGTGACATCGAGAAGTCTCCAGGTTCCCCCTTTCCTGGCGACCGATCCTTGGTTTTCACGCAGAATACTGTTGAAATCGAAATAAATGCCTAAGGAGAATTTCGCACTGCACATTTCGCCTCCGGTCCCGGTTTTCGGCGGGCGCCGGACCCGCCGGAACGGCGGCTGCGGGAATTGGCGACCTTGCCAGCCCGGGATTCTTGGCCTTAGATCGAAATCGGAAACGAATTTCTTCAAAAGGATAATTGCGATGGCTGGAAAGTTCGAACTCTACAAGGACAAGGCGGGCGAATACCGTTTCAGGCTCAAGGCCGGCAATGGCGAAACCATCCTCGTCAGCGAAGGTTACAAGCAGAAGGCCAGCGCCACCAACGGCATCGAGTCCGTCCGCAAGAACGCCCCCGCGGACGAGCGCTATGAGCGCAAGGAGACGTCTTCGGGAAAGCCGATGTTCAATCTCAAGGCCACCAACGGCCAGGTGATCGGCACCAGCGAATCCTACTCCAGCGCGTCCGCCCGCGACAACGGCATCGAGTCGGTGAAAAAGAACGCGCCGGACGCGAAGCTGGACGACCAGACCGCCTGACGCGGCGTATTTTCCCGAACGAGCGAAGCTTTCAACCGGCAGCCCCCGCTGCCGGTTTAAAATGCGTTGGACGGCTGGTGGATGTACTGGAGCGGCGGAATGGGTCAAAAGTCTGTCCACTTGCCGCGAGATTTATGAGATCAGGAATGATCTGCTTGCTCTGAAAAGTTCGGCAGTTCGAACTCTGTTACGGACCGGTCTTCATCGGCCACATCAACGAAGACTTAAAACTGCGGCCGCCGAAACGCAGCAGAAAAGCTAAAACTGTTACCCATCCTCCCGGATAGGGCTGTTACCCATCATCCGGGTTGCACAGGGTGAGGGGTTACAAAGCCTGCGGGTTACGGGAAGCGTTTGCCCCCTCACCCGGGGCTACGCCCCGACCTCTCCCCATGGGAGAGGTTATTTTTACCGTGCCCTTTTCCGCCAACCGGAGGTATCGCGAGGTGAATTGGATCCCCCGGGCTTCACCGTGGGATGACGCAGCGTGTGGGGGAAAGGCATGCCTGTCCCCGGGTGTCATTGCCCGGCGAAGCCCGGGCCATCCACTCGCCTTTCATCAGGGAGAACGGACAAGCGACCTCCACCACCGTTGCCGCAAGCCCCCCTTCCTATGCTGGAGCATCCTGCGTTCAATTGAATGCAGGATGCTCTAACACCTTGAAAGCGATCAACTTTAGTCTTCTAATCGTTTCCGATTGGACTAAAGTTGATCTAGGGCCTTTCGTCCGGAGGAACCGATGCGCCTGCTTTGCGTGACACTCCTTCTTTTCCCGGCATTGGCGATGGCGGAACCCGTTCAGATCCCCGGCCCGCAGGGGCCGCTTGAGGCGGAGATGATCGCGGTTGCGGGCGCCGCCCATGCGGTCGTCCTCATCCCCGGCTCGGGGCCGACGGACCGCGACGGCAACTCCGCGCCAATGGGGCTTGTGTCCGATACCTACAGGATGCTTGCCGAGGACCTGTCGGCAAACGGCATCGCCTCCCTGCGGATCGACAAGCGCGGGTTTTATGGAAGTGCCGCCGCCATCTCCGACCCGAACGACGTCACCATTGCCGCCTATGCCGAAGATGCGAGGCACTGGGTCGAATGGGCCGCCAGCCTTGCCCCGTGCGTCTGGATCGCGGGGCATTCCGAAGGCGGGCTGGTCGCACTCGTTGCCGCGCGGCGCGCGCCTGCAAGCCTGTGCGGGCTGATCCTGATGGCAACCGCCGGGCGGCCGATTGGACAGCTGTTGATAGAGCAGCTTCGGGCGAACCCGGCGAACGCGCCGCTGATGCCGGAAATCAGATCCATCGTCGCCGATCTGGAGGCCGGGCAGCGCCGCGACCCGGCGGCAATAACACCCCTGCTCCAGCCGCTGTTTTCCGCCGGGTTGCAGCGTTACATGGCAGACCTGTTTTCCTACGACCCGGTCGCGGTCGCTAGCGACTGGCAGGGCCCGGTGCTGGTCCTTCAAGGCGATGCGGATATCCAGGTCCGCCCCCGGGACGCGGATCTTCTCGGCAATGCCATGCCGCAGGCGGTGCGGGTGGACCTTGAAGGCGCCACCCATATGCTGAAAGCGGACATCGACGGCAAACCGCTCGCGACCTATACCGACCGCACGCTTCCCCTCCACGAGAACCTCGTGCCGGCCATCACCCGCTTTCTGGACAGCGCCTCCCAAGCCGACTGACCCTATCTGACAACGCCCGCGGATATGGCATAGCGGATCAGTTCCGTGGTGCTTTTCGCGCCGAGTTTTTTCTTGATCGCGGAAGACGCATTTGCTGCGGTCTTGTAGCTGACCCGCAGCGCGTCCGCGATCGACTGAAGGTCCTCGCCCTGCCCGAGCAGGCGCAGGACCTGGTGCTCGCGCTCCGTCAATGTGGACAGGGGGTCTGCGCGCCCGCCGATCCTTGCGCTGGCGATCGCGATTGCCATGTCGTGCGGAAGATAGATCTGCCCCGCCTCCAGGGCCCGCACCGCGGCCAGGAAGTCGTCGGGCCCCGAATTCTTGGTCAGATACCCGCAAGCGCCGGCGGAAAGCGCCTTGGAGACGAAAGCGGCCTGTTCGTTCATCGAGAAGATCAGGATGCGGCTGTCCGGGACGTGGCGCAGCAGGGGCTCGATCAGGTTCAGGCCGCCGACCCCGGGCATGCCCAGATCCAGAACGATGAGATTTGGGGCATGCGTTCTGGCGAGGGACAAGGCTTCCTGATCGGTCAGCGCTTCCAGCACCGGGTCGTAGTCCAGCTCGCGCAGCAACTGGCCGCAGCCCAGATGGGTAACCGGATGGTCGTCGACGATAAGGGCCGATTTCATGATACCGCTCGCAATTCGCGGACGCGGCCCGTCCGGAGCAGAAGAGGCACACGGGAAACCAGCCGCGTTCCCCCGCCTTCGTTAGCTTCGATGGTCAGCCGGCCGCCCACGGCGCAGATCCGGTCGCGCATGGCGGCGAGCCCCCGCCCCTCCCCGCGCGCACCGGTCATACCC
>Ga0272444_10002158_pt1 | contig 18393 bp, 13 predicted proteins | sample SSMForm13_FD_201033 | JGI IMG/M metagenome (GOLD analysis project Ga0272444, IMG submission 201033) | Marine sediment archaeal communities from Little Sippewissett salt marsh, Falmouth, MA, United States - SSM-Form-13 | ecosystem: Environmental > Aquatic > Marine > Wetlands > Sediment ... | reverse complement strand
GCGGCGGGCCGAAGCCGTCCGCCGGCGGCTTGATCAGCTTGCTGTCCGGCCCGCGGCGCCGACGGCCGCCCGCGGTGCAACCGTGGGCACAGCCGATCTGCGTGCGGCGGTCGCGGCCCTGCAGCGGCAGGCGGCGGATCTCGTTGGCCGATTGGCGCCGGACGCTCTTCGGGCGCTGCCCGCAGACCGGCGCCGGGAGTCGCGCGACGCCCTGCCGAAGCAGATTCCCTGCGGTTGGATCCGGCCGCTGATCTTTCTCTTTATCGTCGCCGATGCCTTCTGCATCTCCTTTTTCCCCCTCTATGTCGAAACCCTCTACGCCCCCGTCCGCGGGGTGCCCCGGGAGGTGGTGATCGGGCTTCCCATTTCGGTTTTCATGGCGGTCTTCGCCCTCAGCATGCCGCTTACCGGCCGCTGGTCGGAGCGCGTCGGCTGGTGCCGGCCGCTGCTGGCGGGCATCGTTTTCAACGCCGCCGGCTTGCTGCTGACCGCCGCTGCGGGCAGCATCGCGCAGTTGGTGGTCTTCCGGGCGGTTACGGCGCTCGGCTTCGGGATGGTGTTTATGGCCTGCCAGCGTTTCGTGATCGACAATACCTCGGTGCGGGAGCGCGCAGTTGGGATGGCGGCTTTTCTGGCGGCCTTTTTCGGGGGAGACATCTGCGGTACGGTAATGGGCGGGGTGCTGGCCGATCGCATCGGCTACCGCAGCATCTTTCTGCTCAGCGGCGGGGTGTCGCTCTTGGCCCTGGCGCTCGGGGTGCTGCTTTTCAGGCACGCCTGGCGGGTCCCGCCCAAACCCGTCGTCCAAAGCGGCTGGCCCCTGCGCGGCGCCCTGAAAGTGCTGCTGGACCGCGAATTTTGTGCGGTGGTCTGGCTGCAGGCGATCCCCGCCAAGATCGTTCTGATCGGGGTGCTGTTCTATTTCGTGCCCCTTTACCTGCGCCAGGGGGCAGCCTCCCAGGGGGACATCGGCCGGGTGATCATCTGCTACGGTCTGGCCATGGTTTTTCTTGGCCCCCTCTTTTACCGCTGCTGCGATCGTCCGGCCTACCGCAAATACTACATCGGTGTCGGCGGCCTTCTGACCGCCTTTGCGCTGTCGGTTTTTCTCTTTTTTTCCGGCCTGGGGGCGGCGGTCTTCCTGGCCGCGATGCTGGGTCTGGCGCACACCTTTTCGGTGTCCTCGCAGGCCGCCTTCATCACCGAAACCCGGGTGGCCAAAGCCATGGGGGAGGGGGCCGGGATGGGGCTCTTTCGCTTCTGGGAACGGGTCGGCAACGTGGCCGGGCCGCTGGTGGTCGGCGGGTTGATCAGCCGCCTGGGGTATGAAAGCGCGATGGTCGCCCTGGCGGCCTTTTCGCTGGCCGCCAGCCTGGCCTATCTCGCGGTGATTGGCGGGCTCTGGCGCCGGCGGCCTCAGGCCAGGAGGCTCAAATAGACCGCTTCACCGCTTGTAAGACCCAACAGGGCCATCACCTCCCCGGGCAGGGCGGCGTTGTCGCCGCTCACCCGGACCGGGTACTGCCCGCCGAAAAAACGGTCCCCGCGCATGAACCCCAGCAGCGCCGACTGGGTGCAGTCCGCGCGGCCCGTTTCCGATACCCGGTAGAAGCGGCCGTTTTTGACGATGCTGATCTCCGCCAGGGGGGCTTCGTAGTGCAGCGCACCGTCCATGGGATCCACCCGCCGGCCGTAGGTGAAGCCGACCTTCTCCAGGATTCGCCGCTCCGGTTTGCCCGAGTCCAGCACCTGGTCCCGGTTGCGCTGCAGACCGCAGCCGTTGGCAGGCAGGCGGATGGGGGTGGCGGGGAAATGGCGCGGGATGAAATCGCGGCGCCTCCGGCGGGTCAATTCAAAGGCCTCGGCGTAGCGCATGCCGGTGAAACGCCCGCCCAGCGCATCCCAGAAACGGTTGGAGCCGTCCGCTGCAACGGGTGCCATCAGCTCCGAGAGCACTTTCGGTTCGAAACGCTGGGACTGCATCCCCATAAACACGAAGCGGATCAGGCTGATCTGCTTGCCGCGTTTCTCCGGCATGCCGCGGTAGCGCCGGTCGAGCACCAGGCCGCCGATGGCGCTGAGGCCGCCCGTGCGCACCCCGAGGGTCAATTCCTGGCCCTGGGAGGTGTCGCGCACCTCAAAAAAATAATGGGGCGTCCGGGGGGTCGCATAGCGTGCGATGATCAGCGAGGTTCCTACCACCTCGCCGCTGGCGACATCCTCCAGAACGAAGAGATATTCCGCGGATGGCGGTGGGTTGGCGGAAAAGGCCTGGAGGCTGCGGGCGATTTTTATCGTCAGGATGTCTTCGTCCGGCGGCAGGTTTACCAGTGACGCCTGGGGCGCTAGCCTCATCAGGCTTTTCAGATCGCGGCGGGCGGCGCTTCGGATGAGAAATCGGATGTTCATGGGCGGCGGATACCGTTGCGGCAGAGGGGTTCAGGACTGCGGCGCGGTATTTCAGGCCGGGGTTGGGGCAGGGTCGGCGACCCCGAAAGTTCTTGAATTGGGGGGGACAAAAAAGTAGAGTTTCCCAATTTTTACCAAAATTGATGGACCGATAAAAAGTAAAAAATCAGACAGTTTCGTAGGGACTAGATACACCGCCCGCTATCCGGAATCAAGGATGGCGGCCGCGATTCGGGCCGCGCTGATAGTTTGAAAAAGCCATTTCGGCCACAAACGGCTTGTCCTGATGGACTTTTTTCTTTATGGATCGCCCGAAACATCCGAAATGATAACGGGACTGCGCTAAATGCCGGGTTGGTCGGCGGATCGTCGGGGGCAGAGCAAATCGGTTTTGCAGATGGCCGCGCTGTCTGCACCCGTATCCGACCCTTTCCGGCGCCCCGGCGCTCTGCGGTTGATGTCAAGGCAGGTGATGATGGATAAGGTCCTGATCGTCGATGGTGACCGCGAGAATTTGAAGTTGCTGGAGGAGGGCTTCAGCAAGCTGCACCAGTTCAGGGTGCGCACCATTGCTGACGGGCGCGAGGCGCTGGCGGCCCTCAATCGCGGCAACTTCGCCGTGCTGGTGGCCGATTTGCACGCCCCGACGGTCAGCGGCCTGGAGCTGCTGGCCTATATGACCCAGCATCACCCCGGCACCCCCTGCATCGTCATGTCCGAGAATGGCAAGCCGTGGTTCAAGAAAAAAATGGACCAGCAGAGTTTTCTCTACCACATCGAAAAGCCCTTCGAACTGGGCGCCCTGGCAACCGCCATCTTCATCGGCTTGAATATCAAGGACGAAGGGATCGCCATCAAGAAAGGCATGGCGATGAGCTCTTTTCTGCCGCTGGTGGAGGTTGAAAAGAAAACCTGCCGCATGGAGGTCAAATCCGCCGGCAAGGGCAAGGGGTATCTGTACTTCAACGAGGGCGTTTTGATCGACGCCCACTTCGCGGAGCTCAGCGGTGAACAGGCCGCTCTTGAGATGGCCGGCTGGGAGCGCATCGAAATCCGGTTCGCCGATCTGCCCAAACGCCGCAGCACCGCGCGGCGCGTCAAGACCGAGCTGATGGATATGGCCGGTGCGATCTGGTCCCACCAGAGGCACGCCCCGCCGGCCAGCGGGACGGTGGTGGAGGACCGGGAGATTCACGAGGAGGTCTCCAACCTGCTGGAGGATGACGCTCCCCTCGAGGCGCCGGCCCCCAGCCCCTCTGCGGCGCCCGCGCCCGAGAGCCTGGAGGACAGGCTGAAGCAGCATATCCCTGCGATCTCCGGCATCAAAGGCTTCCGCGCCCTTGCGCTGCTCAATGCCGCCGGCGCCATCCTGCTCGCGGAGGTCGCCGACCAGCAGGTGGATCTGGAGCGCCTGGCCGCCGCCTTCAACGATGTCTTCAATCTCGCGGCGGAAACCACCCCCCAGGAGGGGTTGGGCGAGTGTCGTGAAATGACCTGCCATACGCCCATGGGGGTTGTCCTGATCCTGGATTTCGTCGCCGCGGGCGGCGAGGGCCGCCGTCTGCTGGCGCTGACCGACCCCGAAGGCAACTGGTATCTGCTGAGGTCTCAGCTCAACGAATTGGACCTTGGCGGCGGCGCCTGACCGGCCCCCGCCGATCCCATCGTCGCGGCGGCGCACATCGAGTGCGCCTCAGGCCGATGTCTTTACGCACCCCGGACTTGGCCCTTTTCTCGAAACCGTCTGGATTTTGACTTCTTGCCAGCTCATCAAAATTTCAAACTGCTGATCGAGTATGACGGCACCGGCTTCCACGGTTGGCAGCGCCAGCGCAACGCCCGCAGTGTGCAGGCGGAGATCGAGGCCGCCCTGGCGGTCATGACCCGCCAGGCGGTCACCTTAAACGCTTCCGGCCGCACCGACGCCGGTGTGCACGCCCTCGGCCAGGTGGCCAATTTTCGGTGCGAGACCCGTTTGACGGCCGCGGATTTCCTGCGAGGTTTAAACCGCCTGCTGCCCGCCGATGTCGTCATCCGCGGCTGCCAGCCGGCGGCGCTGGAATTTCACGCCCGCTACGACGCCCAGGGGAAAACCTATTGCTACCGGATTTTAAATCGCCCGCTGCCGGCGGCCATCGGCCGCCACTACGCCTGGCACGTCCGGTCGTTGCTCGACCTCACGGCGATGCGGCAGGCGGCAGGTTTTCTGGTGGGCAGCCACGACTTCAAGGCCTTCGAAGGGGCCGGCAGCCCGCGGGCCCACACGGTCCGTGATCTTCGGCGGCTCGAGGTGGTCGCCGGGGAGGGCGGCCGCATCGACCTCACCTTCGAGGCCAACGGCTTCCTGCGCTTCATGGTCCGCAACATCACCGGCACCCTGGTGGCGGTGGGCCTGGGCAAACGATTGCCGGAGACCGTACAAGCCATCCTGCACTCCCGCGACCGCTCCCAGGCGGCGCCCACCGCGCCGGCTTGCGGGCTTTTTCTGGTGGCGGTCCACTACTGAGGTGCCTTGAAAAAAAAACGACCCCGCCACCAGTCCGCCTTTTTCACCGTCCTCGCCCCTTACCCCTGCTGCCTTGACCCGGATAGGCGCTGGCGGATGGGCCTCCCGGGCGATGGGAATCAGGCCGCGCCCGCCCTGGCTTTCATCTGCTGAATGCGTTCGTTGTAAAAGGCGATCACTTCGCGGCGGTTGAGCATGCCCAGCAGAATGCCGTGGTCATCCTCGCTCACCACCGGCAGGCTGTCGATGTTGCGCGTGGTGAATTTCTGGAGAACCGAGTTGAGATCGTCGGCCGGGGTGGTGGTGATGATCTGCGAGGTGCCGATATCCCCCATGACCACCAGGTGCTCGATCTCCGGGGAGAAGAGAACGCCGCGGATGTCGGTGCTGGAGAAGATGCTGATCAAACGGCCGTGCTGATCCATGACCGGGAAATAATGCTGTTTGGTGGCTGCAAAGAGTTTTTTGAAGTTCAGGAAGCTCATGTCCTGGGGGATCAGGCTGACTTTCTTGACCAGGTGCATCAGGTCCTGGACCTGGATGGCCTGGAGGATGTCGACGAAAAAATCGCCGGCGTGGGCCGGTGAGGCCAGCTTGTTTTTCACCTGGCGCTGGAAAATCGTCCAGCCCTGGGAGGCCAGGTAGGCCACCGAACAGACCAGCAGACTGGGCAGCAGCAGGTGATAGGAATTGGTCATTTCACTGACGAAGATAATCGTGGAAATGGGGGTGTTGGAAACGGCGCTGAAGAAGCCGGCCATGCCCACCACCACGAAGGCCCCGGGCTGGGTTACGACTTCCGGCAGAAGATCATGGAAAATTTTGCCGACTGCACCCCCCATGGCCCCGCCGATGACGACGGAAGGGCCGAAAACCCCGCCGCTGCCGCCGGAGCCGATGGAAAAGGAGGTGGTCAGAATCTTGCCCAGGGCCAGCGACAGCAGAAACGGGACGGTCAACTCGTTGTGGAGGGCCTGCTGGGCGAAGCCGTAGCCGAAGGCCAGGGTGTGGGGCAGGAAAAAACCGATGATCCCGGTCAACAGACCGCCGATGGCCGGCTTGATATGGTTGGGGATGGTGATCCGCCCGAACACCGCGATGGTGCCGTAAAAGGCCTTGACAAACAGCCAGCCGGTGGCCACCAGGACCAGGGCGAGCACCAGGTAGGGGCCCAGCTCCAGCGGGTTCTGGAATTTGAATGGCGGGGACTCGAACAGCGAGCCCCAGCCATAGACCAAACAGAACAGACAGTAGGCCACCACCGATGAGATGCCCGCCGGGATGATCACCTCGGATTCGAATTCCGGGTCGCGGTAGAGCACCTCGGCGGCGAAGAGTGCCCCGGCCAGGGGCGCCCGGAAGATGCTGCCCACCCCGGCGCCCACCCCGGCGGCCATCATGATGCGCCGTTCACGGTCCGAAAAATGGAGGCGGGTGGCCAGATAGGAGCCGAACCCGCCGCCGATCTGGGCGATGGGGCCCTCCCGGCCGCCGGAGCCGCCGGTGGACAGGGTGATGGCCGAGGCGATGGTTTTGACGAACGGCACCCGGCCGCGGATATACCCGCCTTGGTGATGGTAGGCGTTGATGGCCGCGTCGGTTCCATGCCCTTCGGCTTCCGGGGCGAAGGTAAAGACCAGCCACCCGCTGATGATCCCGCCCAAAGCCGGCAGCACCAGGAGCATCCAGCGGTTGAGTGTCGTCGTTGTGGGCGGCAGCAGGGCGTGTTCACCGGCCGGCGCCGGCGGCCGGTGACCGGCCATCCAGTCCAGGAAAAAGTGGACCCCGAGCTGGCACAGATAGTGGAAAACAATCGCGCCCGCGCCGGCTATCAGGCCGATCAGGACAAAGTAGAAGGTCCAGCGGCCGGCGTGCTTGATGGCGTGGGAGCGGTCCTTGCCGATCAGCCTTTGGATACGCTCTTTTAGGGTGGCGGGAGCCGTCATGACACCAAAAGGCTGACGGTTCCGCAAAAAGTCCAATTTCTGCGTTGCGCTGCATCTCGAAGTCGCTGCGGCGTAAAGTAGTTCGCCTCACGCCGTTGAGATTTGCGCGCCTTAAACTTGAACTTTTTTCGAAACCGTATTGTTTTTGACTTTCTACCGGTTCATCAAAGGTTATTCGGTTGGGTGTTCCAACTCTCTGACGGCCTTGAGCACCGTGTCGAAGAGTTCCGCCACGTCCCTTTCCTCCAGGCAGGAGAACGCCACCCGCAGATTGCGGGCATCAACGGCAATCAGGCCCACCCCGTAGCGCTCCAGCAGATGGCAGCGCAGGGCTTCGGCGTCCACCGTTTTGAGACGCAGGCACATGAAATAACCCGAGTTGAAGGGGTAGGCGCTCCAGGCCGGTCGGTATTTGGGGTCGTTCAGGACCGCTTTGACGCGGCCGGCGCGCTGCTCCAGAATTCGGGTTTTGGCCTGCTTTTCGACCGGGTATTCCGGGGACTGCAGCGATCTCAGGAGAAGACTCTGGCTGAGGTGCGAAGCGTTTGAGATGCAGCCGCGAATGCAGCCGGCGGTCTTTTTCTCGAGAGCTTCGTAAACCGGGCGGCTGTCGCCGTTGATGCAGGTGCCGTAGGTGATGAACCCCACCCGCAGGCCCCAGGCGAAGTTCTCCTTGGTGGCACCGTCCATTTTCACCGCCATCAGCCGGGGGTGGGCGCTGCACAGCCGGGCGAAGAGAGACTCCCGGATGGGCGCATCACCATAAAACAACCCGAAATAGGCATCGTCAAAGGCGGCCACGACATTGGCGCCCTTTTCGGCCGTGACGGTCAGGAAGGCGGCGATGCGGTCGGCTTCGCGGGCAGTGATGGTGTAGCCGGTGGGGTTGTTGGGAAAATTCAGCACAACGCTGACCTTGCCGTGTTCAGCCGCCGTGCGGGCGACGCTGTCCTCAAAGCCGGCGTGGTTGAAACCGCCCTCCGGGGTGAAAAACGGGTAGTGGATCAGCCGGGCGCCCCGGCGCAGGGCCAAGATCAGGTTGTAGTTGCCCCAGAACAAATCCGGCAGCACCACCGTGTCGCCGGGATCCAGCCACAATTCGGCAAAGGTGCTGACCGCGTGGGTGATGCCGCAGGTGACCACCGGCAGGCTGATGGATTTGCCGGTCAGGGAGCGGTTTTTTTCAAAAAGACCCGCCTGCCAGGCTTCCCGCAGGGCCGGCAGCCCGAAGGAGGGGGCATAGGTCAGGGCATCGGCCGCGGTGATGTCCCCGAGGGGCTTCATCACCGAGTCGAGCTGCATGGTCCGGCCGTTTTCCAGGGCGATTCCGATGGTGGCGTTGATGTGGGTGGCCTTTTGTTTGGCCTCGGCGCTCTGGCTGAGAATCCCCTTGGGAAAGAAAAGGCTGCGGCCAAGCTCGGAGAGCATCTCCAGGATGTGGGAATTGCCGCTGCGGATGATCTGGTTGAGGTCGGTTGCAAGCGGATGCATTTTCAGTCGGGTCCTCGTTTTGGGGGCTGCGGGCGGTAAAGTGAGGTTCGACCTTTTTTAAGTCCGGTAAAACGCCCGATTTCAGTCGATGCGACAGGGAGTTTCTTACTGTCGGAGAGAAAAAAAAGTCAAGTGAAAAGCGCTGCGCCGCGTGGCGCAGGACGGGGCCGAACGGGTGGCTCCAAAAAAAACCCCGCTTTTAAAAAAAAGCGGGGTCCTCTGGAAGCAGGCCAACGGGGGCTTATTTGCCGCCGCGTTTGGACGCTTTCAACGGGTTGATTTTCTGGCTGCTGGCCTTGGCCTCTTTGACCAGGTGAGTTGCCAGATTGCAGTTCCCGTTTTTCCATTTTTTCGCCGGTTCAGGGCACGCGACGCAGTACCAGCCGGTCTCAAACTGCTGGGGTCGGCTGCAGCCGCTGCACTGCTCGACAATCGGGTGGCAGTGGCCGCCGTTGTAGGAGCACCCCTTGGCCGTCATGAAGACGCAGTCCTGCCCCTTGCGAATGGTTGTGCAAATCATCGAAACCACCTCCTTGGGATATACCGAACATAGAAAGGGCCTGGAAACTGATGCTTCCGGCCCCGTTCATGTGTTTGGTTCGGTGTTTAAATTGGCGCGATTCTAAAGGGCGAGTGGCCTTTTGTCAACAAAAAAAACGGGCCCGGCCGGCTGCCGGAAAACTGGCGCAAAGAGTCGGCCGCCCGGGATAACGATCCCACCTCCGGTGTGCTGCTGAGAACCGGTGGTCAGGCGTGGGGCGATTCGGGTCCGAAACGCCTCGGCACCCCGGTGAAACCCTTGGCTGCGGGGATCTCCGGTTTTCCCAAGCACGCTCTTTTTTGAGGCGGGTGGCTTGCTTTCAGCCTTGCCCTTGGTATAATTGCAAATCGCTCAGTCCCCGGTACCCTGGCCCGTCGCCCGCTTCCCCATGGGCCGTGATCTTCCCGCAGGCGCCGTCCAACCCCAAACGGCCTCCGGGCGGGCCGCCGGGGTTCTGCCGCTTTTTATTTTTTGCGCGCGGTGCTGATGGTCAGGGAACGGGGCAGCCCGAGGGGGCGGTGAAAGGAGACGGTGTATGAAAAGTACGCTCAAATGGGTGGCGATTGTGGGCGGCGGCGTGGTCGTGATGCTCATCGCGGCCCTGTTGGTGATTCCCCTCTTCGTGGATCTTAAGACCTACAAACCCATGATCGAAGAGCGCGTCAGCGCCGTTACGGGGCGGCCGTTCGCTCTCGGCGGGGATCTTAAACTGTCGCTTTTTCCGTGGGCCGGCCTTTCCCTGTCCGATCTGCGCCTGGGCAACCCGCCGGGGTTTGCCGAAAAGGACCTGTTGACCGTCGAGAGTTTCGACGTGCGGGTCAAACTCCTGCCCCTGATTTTCAGAGACATTCAGGTCCAGCGATTCGTGCTCAAGGGGCCGCGGCTGGTTCTGGAGCGCCTGAAAAACGGCCGGGGCAACTGGGAGGGGATCGGCGCCCTCGACCGCGGCGTTGCACCTGCCAAAACCGAGGGAAAACCGGCCGCCGCATCCGGGGGCGGCCGGTTTCCGATCAGCTCCCTGCTGGTGGGCGAGTTTGCCGTTTCCGGCGGCAGCCTCGTGTGGATCGACCACACCGGGCCCCAACGCCGGGAAGTCACGGATTTCAACCTCAGCCTCTCGGACGTTTCCCTGGACAAACCGATCGGGGTGCTTGTCGCCGCTCTGCTGGATGGCAAGCCCTTATCCCTGGAGGGGCAAGTGGGGCCGGTGGGGCCGATGCCCGGCAAGGGGACGGTGCCGATCGCATTGACCGTCTCGGCCCTTGAGACGGTCTTCCTGACGGTCACCGGGGGGGTGACGGATCCCGTCGCTGCGCCGCGCTTCGATCTGGCCGTGGTGCTGGCCCCCTTCAGTCCGCGCACGCTGTTGGCGGCGATGACGCCGCCGGTTGCACTCCAAACGGCCGATCCCCAGGCGCTTGGGCAAGTGGGTCTGAAAGTCGATCTGCAGGGCGACCCCCGGCAAGTCAGCGGGCGCAATGGGCGCCTGGAACTCGACGATACCCTGGTGGTGTTCGCCTTTGACGCCGCGGAATTCCAGCAGCCCAAGGTGAGCTTCAAGCTGGAGGCGGACCAAATCGATCTGGACCGTTATCTGCCGTCGGCCGGGGACCAGAAGCCGGCCGCCGCCGGCGCGCCCGGCAGCGCCAAAGGTGCGGCCAAGCCCGCACCCGACCTCAACCTCTTGCGGCGTCTGGTGCTGGATGCAAGCGTCAAAATCGGGGAACTCAAGGCCGCCAAAGCCAGGGTGCAGGACCTCAACCTTCGGCTCAGCGGGCGCAACGGCCTCTTCCGGGTGAAACCCCTGACCCTCAACCTCTACCAGGGGGACTTGGCCGTCAACGGCACGCTGAACCTCCAGAGCGACACGCCGCGCACCGAGCTTGCGCTGCAGATGAAGGATGTGCAGGCCGGCCCGCTGTTGAAAGATATGATGGACGCGGACTACCTCACCGGCGCCGCCCGTGCGGAGGTTCAGCTGCGCATGGCCGGGATGGATGCCGGGGCCATCAAGCCGACCCTCAACGGAAAGGGGAATGTGGTTTTCAGCCAGGGCAGCGTCAAAGGGCTCGATCTGCTCGGCATGGTGCGCAACGCTGCCGCCGCCTTCGGCCTGGGTGCGGCCGGGGCATCCCGCCCGCAGACCGATTTCACCGAGTTGAAGGCGCCCTTCACCCTTGAAAAAGGGGTCTTCAAGACCGCCGCCACCACCCTGCAGTCGCCGCTGTTGCAGGTGCAGGCGGCCGGGCAGGCCGACTTGGTCCGTGAAACCCTCGACTTCCGGATCGATCCCCGCTTTGTGGCGCCCCTCCAGGGGCAGGTAGACACAGCCGCGCCCGCGGGGGTCACGGTGCCGGTGCTGGTTTCGGGCACCTTTGACCGGCCGTCCTTTCAGCCGGACCTCAAAGGCCTGGTGCAACAGCACTTCGGAGAGGAGCTCCAGGGTATCCAGCAAAAGATCGAGAAGGGCGAATTCAAAAAAGACGATCTCAAATCCCTGGAAAAGAAAGCCAAAGGCCTGCTCAAGGGCCTGCCTTTCGGCAACTGAGCGGCACCGCCCCGGGGAAAGATGCGGCGCCCGGCGCGGGCCGGGGCCAAAATACGGCCGGCCCCCTGTCGTTGGGCGCGCCGTAACGTGAACTTTTTTCGCCACCATCTCAAAATTGGACATTTTGCCGGCCCATCCACCCTGGTGGGAAAATTCGGTGCGGAAGGCAAAATTCTTTCGGTGAGGACCTTTGCGTGATGGTTGCCCAACAAGCGGCTGACGTCATCAAAATCGAGGCCGAAGGGCTTCTCAGGCTGGCCGAAAGGATCGACGAGAGTTTTGCGCGCATGGTGGCGGCCATTTGCAGCGCCAGCGGCCGGGTGATCGTCGCCGGGATCGGCAAATCCGGACTGGTGGGGCGCAAGATCGTGGCCACCCTCAACAGCACCGGTACCCGCTCACTTTTCCTGCACCCGGTGGAGGCCATGCACGGCGACCTCGGGATCGTCAGCCGCGACGACGTGTTCCTGGCGCTTTCCAACAGCGGCGAGACCGAAGAGCTCAACATGCTGGTGCCCATCATCCGCGACATCGGCTGCACCGTGATCGCCCTGACGGGCAAGACCGGCTCCACCCTGGCCAAGGCGAGCGACATCGTGATCGACGTCGGGGTGGCGCGCGAGGCCTGTCCCCTGGGCCTGGCCCCCACCGCCAGCACCACGGCGCTACTGGCGATGGGGGATGCGCTGGCGGTGGTGCTCATCAACCGCAAGAACTTCAAGACCTCCGATTTCAGGAAATTCCACCCCGGCGGTTCGCTGGGGCAGCGGCTTTCCCGCTGCGTGGGGGACTTCATGCTGACCGGCGCCGTCGTTCCGCAGGTGGCCCCGGGCACCCCCATGGCGGAGGTCCTCAGGGAAATTGATCGCTGCAGGCTGGGGGCCACCCTGGTCGTGCAGCCGGACGGTTTTCTCGCCGGGATCGTCACCGACGGCGACATCCGGCGCTGGCTTTTGCACCACGGCGACATCTTTGGGGAGGTGGTGGATGCCGTCATGACCCCCCATCCCCGCTCGGTCAGCCCCGAGACGCCGGCCTTCGACGCGCTCAACCTGATGGAGCATTGTCAGATCACGGTCCTGCCCATCACCAACCCCATCGGCAAGCTCAGGGGGGTGCTGCATCTGCACGACATTCTGGGGAAAGGTGAATTCAAGTTCAATGGCCGCTGAAACCCCCCAGGCCCCCCGGGGGCTGATCTGCCCCCTGGTCACACCGCTGACGCCCCGGGGCGATTTGGATCTGACTTCTCTGCAGCGGCTGATCGGGCATGTGCAGCGCTTCGCCGATGCGCTGCTGGTGGGGGACCTGGTTTGGGGGGAGGCAGGGGCGCTCTCCGAGGCCCTTCGCCTGGACCTGCTGGCTGCGGTGCGCGACGCCGCCGAGGGCCAAAAGCCGCTGCTGGTGACGGTGACCGGCCGGCAGCCGACCGATACCCGGCGGTTCATGCATACCGCCGAGGCGTTGCTGACCCGCGGCGGCGACCCGGGGGGTGTTTTCTGGGTGGACTACCCCCTGGTCTACCACAGCAACCGCGGCTTGCCGCAGTTCTACCGCGAACTGGCCGCTGAAACCCGCTTTCCCTTCATCGTCGCCAACCACCCGTCACTGGTCCAGCCTCTGAAGGGGCCCGGGCGTCTGAAGAACATCCGGACCGGCGTGCTCAAAAAAATCGCCGCCAACCCGGCCCTGGTGGGTCTGATCTTTGTCGGGGACCTCAAGCGGGCCCTCAATTATCACCTGGCGCTGAGGGGCCGTGACCTGTTCACGTTTTACGACGGCGATGAGCGGGGCTTTCTGAAAAGCCCGGCCTCCGGCGGGGTCGTGGCCGGCGGCAGCAACCTGCTGCCGCGGGTCTGGCAGGCCGTCACGCGCTCCTCGCTCAACTGGCTGGAAGAGGACCGGCCTTTTGCTGCCCACCCCACGACCCTGCTGGAATCCGGTATCATGCTGCACGCTCTGGGGGCGTTGTGCCGCACGGCACCCGCGGTTCAGCTCAAAACCATCCTGCAGCGGGTGGGCATCATCGCCAGCGATGCCGCCGCCCTCCCGGCCGATGCCCGCGATCCGGTGTGGGAGGCGGATTTGATGGCGTTTTTAAGGGCCTACGACATTCTCTGAGCGCCACCGGCCTGCACCGGAGGTCCGTCGTCTTTTCAGGGCCCGGCTGCCGGCATGCGCGGCCGCCACCCAGGTCAGGCGGCCGCGAGAAACCACCGGCGGCGCTTTCAGGGGTAGCCGATCTCCTCAAAACGGTACCCGCGGATGGTGAGCAGCCAGGCTGTTTTGCGCGCCTCGCCATTGGCTTCAAAGGCGGTCAGGCCGGTCACGCCGCGATAACCCTCCAGGGTTGCCAGGCGTTCCTTCAGGCCGCCCTGCAGGTCGATGGCCGGGGCGCCGGCGGTCTGGAAAATCAACATGGCCGAGTCATAGGCGATGGCCTCGATGAAGCCCGGCGTGGAATCGAACGTCGCCTGGAAGTCGGCCGCGAATCGGGAGACCTCGGGGGCCGTACTCTCGGCGAAGAAGCCGTCGGTCAGAAACGCGCCCTGCACATAGCGCGCGGCGATTTCCACCAGGTGCTGGGAGTGCCACAGGTTGGTGCCCAGCAGGTGCACCTGCTGGATGTCGTAGAAGGCCAGTTGGGGGACGATCAAACCGACGGTCGCGGCGCTGTCCGGAATGAACACGGCATCGAAGTCGATGATGGCCGCCGGCTCCTCACCATCGCCGTCATCGGCGGCGATCGTTTCCGGCGCTGGCGTGCGAAGGCCTGCCGGGAAGTCATAGAAGCGGCCGCTCAGCCTTTTGATGGGGTCGGCAAAATCAGTCATTTCAGTGGGATAGGATTCCAGCCCGGTAATCTCTCCGCCATGGGCCAGAACCTCGTCCCAGAAGACGGCCATGAAAGTTCTGCCATAGGTCTCATCAGGGTAGAGAATCGCAAAACGCCCGACCCCCAGCGTCTGGGTGGCATAGGCCGCCAGCGCCCGGGCTTGCATCCGGGGGGTGAGAAAATTGCGGAAGACATAGTCCCCGATATCCACGATGTCCTGTTTCTGGGTCAGGGTGATGATCGGGATGCCCAGCAGCTGGGCCTCGGCGGCTGCCTCCGGGGCCGTCACGAGCGGCCCGACAATCGCCGTGACATTTTCCTGGGCCAGCTCCTGGACCCGCTGGATCGCCGTCCGGGGTTCCGAAGCGGTGTCCTTGACCACCAACCGCACCCCGGCCTCCGGGTTGTCCGCCGCATAGCGGCTCAAGGCCAGCTGGATACCTTTCAGGGCCCGGGCCCCGTAGTCGCGGTAACCGCCGCTCATCGGCAGCAGGCAGCCCAACGCCACATCGGCTGGCAGACGCTGCTGCAGCGCCTGTCGGAGTTCCGCCGCCTGGGGCGCGGACGGATGCCCGGGGAAGCGGGCCTCGAAATCGGCCAGGGTCTGCTCAGCCGCCCCGTACTGCCCCGCATTCACCTGCTGAAGCGCCCGTTCAAAGAGCAGAAAGCCGGCCAGGACGGGGTTGCTGGTTTTCGCCAGCAGCTCTTCGAGCAGCGCCGGATCGAGTTTCGGCAGAACCTGGTGCAAACGTTCGGCCACTGCTTCCACCCGCTCCGGTGCCAGTTCCAGGGCCCGGGCGTAGTAGTCCAGGGCTTCGGCCGGGGCGTCGCTGGCGCCATGGGCATCGCCGGTCAGCAGGTAGGCATTGAACAGATCTTCCGAAGAGGTGAGCTGTTTGAAAAGCGCCGGCGCCTCTTGGATCACCCGCTGGTACTGGCCTTCCCGGTAATAGGTTTGCAGGAAAGCCACAGCCGCAGTCTGCGCCTGGGGGCTTGCGGCAAAGTCGGTGACCACCCGGTTGAAGGCCTCCCGGGCGCCGTGCATGTCTCCCAACCGTGTACGGATGGCGCCAGCCTGCAGCAGCGCCTCGGGCACCAGGCGGCTGTCGGGGTAGCGCGCGACCAGGGTGTCCAAGGCCACCAAGGCCTCCAGATCCTCTCCGGCGGTCAGATTCCGGCGAGCCGTTTCCAGAAGGGACTGGTCGGGAGTTGGCGCGATCGTCTCGGGGGCCAAGCGTGCCTTGGGCCCACAGGCGGTCAGCAGCAACAAAACACCCAAAAGAGCCAGAAACCGTAAGTGTGCCATGGGATTTCACCTTTAAGCCGTCTGTTTTGGATTTGCCGGTCCCGTCAAGCGCGACACGGCATCGATCATGCCCACGGGCTGTGGCGGGGCCCTCTCGGGGCCTGCCCCCCGGATGGCCGCCATATATAATAATTACAGCCGTTTTGACAAAACAAATTTGAAGAAACGCTCAATGGTGGGGTTGTGGCGGACAAATACACTTTATTAACGGTTGGTTATATTGGATCCGGCGGCATCGCGATGCCGTGCGATGCTGAAAACCGGGAACACCGCCCCGCCATCCAAACGCTGCCCCCAGGCCCGCAGCCTCCGGTGGGAGGGTGGGGGCGCGGCTTTTCGCTTGACACCCGGGGCGGCTCTTTCCTATAGTTGTCAGTAAATAATTGGGATCAGCCGGGTTTCTTTCCCTTGGGTCGGTTTCATCTCCGGCGGGAGGCGGCGAACGTGCGGATCACGGCACACGAAAGGGGGTCCAATGGCGATCAAGATTCTCATCAAAAGGCACTTGTCGGCGGATAAAATCCGGGAGTTGTTGCCCCTGGTCAAAAAGATGCGAACGCTGGCAACCAATCAGCCCGGCTACATTTCCGGCGAAACCCTGCGCAGCCTTGAAAATCCGGGCGAATATCTGGTCATCAGCACGTGGCTTTCCCTCCAGGACTGGCGGAACTGGTTTGAAAATCCCGAGCGCCTGGCGGTTCAGAAGGAGATCGACGCCCTGACAGGAAAAGCGGCCGAATACCAACTCTACGATTACGCCTGAACCGGGCCGCGGCCCCAAGGTGGTCGGTAGGCCTTTGACGGTTACCCTATGACAGCCTCCTTTCCGAAGACCCAATTCCCCCCGGTGGCCTACGCGCCGCCCGAAAACCTGCCGGCCTGCCGCCCCGCAGGGCCTACCGCGCTTGCGGGCCGCAGGCCGGCCCCGCGCCCCGCCGTGGTGCAGCTGAAACCGATGGCCGGCGCCAGCGGGGCCGATTGCGGTTGTGCCGCGCGCTACACGGTTCGTCTCGAGGCGGTCGGCGGAGCCGACGTCTGCATCGGGCGCTTGATCGACGTCTATGCCTGAAAAGAGGTGAGCCTGTCGCAGGCGCCCCGGGTGCCCGCCAAGCCGGCCTGACCTGTCCGCAAAGCCGCCCCGGCCTGGGGTCCGTGGGGCCCGCCGGGGGCTTCGAACCCGATCTTCGCATTCCATACCCCACCACACGGAGGACGCGTTTATGTCAGATTTCGACAGAGCCCTGAAAATCGGCCGGCCGCCCAACATTCAAGAGCTCTTCCCCAATTCCCGGGCACTGCTTGTCAGCGGTAAATTCATCGACCGAGCCATGCTGGCCAAAGGCCAGGCGATCGCCATGGCCGCCAACGGACGCAGCCATTTTGTGATCCATGGGGCCTTGCAGGCCGCCCAGCGGGCCAATGCCGCCCTGATCATTGAAATCGCGCGCTCCGAAGGCGGCGCGAATGCCTACTGCGCGGTCAACTATTGGAACATCGCGCGCCAGGTGGACGCCCTTTGCAATCAGCTGGGGATCACGGTGCCGGTGGCGATTCACGCGGACCATTACGGCATCAAGAAAGAAGCGGACATCGCGGTCGCCAAAACCGAAATCCCCTCGATTTTCGATGCCGGCATCACCTCCATCGCCATCGACGCATCCCACCTGCCCGACGATCAAAACCTGCTGGCCAGTCTGGCCCTGATCCCGACCGTTCCCGCGTGGGCCGGGCTGGAAACCGAGGTGGGCGAAATCAAGGGCAAAAGCGGGCTTTCGACGGTGGCCGAGGCCCTTTTCCTGATCCGGGGGCTCAACGCGCACGGGATTTTTCCCGACTGGATCGCCCTCAACAACGGCACCACCCACGGACTGGAGGCCACCGGACAGGGGATTCAGGTGGATCTCACCGCCCGGATCCACGATGCCTTGAAACCATACGGGGTCAGCGGCGCCCAGCACGGTACCTCCGGCAACAGCTCCGAGCGCCTGCGGGAGATCGTCGCCCGCACCCGCACGACCAAGGCCAATGTGGCCACCGCGCTGCAGATGGTCTCCTGGGGTTTGGAGGTCAACGATTACGGCAACGCCCGCCAGAACGAGAGCGGCATGTTCGTCAAGCTTCCCGGCGAGGGCGTTTCCGAAGCCATCTGGGCCGAAATGGTGGCCTACGCGGAAGCCAATGGGCTGAAAGGCGGGAACTACAAAAAACTCAACCTGCCATTTGAAAACAAGCTTTTGGGGCAGCCCAAAGCGGTCCGGCAGCGCATGGTAGAAAGGGTGGAAGCCTTTGTTTACAACATGCTGGTCAATGTGTTGAATGCCGCCGACACCGCCCCGATGGCCATCGACGCCATCCTCGCGGCCGGCTCCCACGATCCCGGCCCCAAGGCGCGGCAGATTGAAGACCCCGCCGATTGGACGCCGGAAAAGATCGTGGCCGGTGCGGCAAGCCTGGAGACCGACAAGGGCGAGGCCGGTGATTTTGATGACTGACCCTCCGGCCGCCGCCCAAAAAAGTTCGGGCTTATCGTTAAATTATATATAATTGAAATACTTGCAGCAGATTCAAGGTTAAGCCCGACCGCCGCGCTACCGATAGAGGGCGTTATGGATGGCGGCTGGCAAGCGTGCCGCGCGGGGGGGGGGATGACGCCACCGGCGCGGCCGTCCACCGGCCCAGCACCACGGGCAAAGCCGCACACCGAATGGCCTTCGAGGATGCAGACCGATGTTTGTTCCGGCTTACCAAATCCATAATGTGCTCAAGGTCTACACCCGTCAGTTGAGCCAACCCGGGGACGGGGCGGGGGG
>Ga0272444_10002157_pt1 | contig 18394 bp, 15 predicted proteins | sample SSMForm13_FD_201033 | JGI IMG/M metagenome (GOLD analysis project Ga0272444, IMG submission 201033) | Marine sediment archaeal communities from Little Sippewissett salt marsh, Falmouth, MA, United States - SSM-Form-13 | ecosystem: Environmental > Aquatic > Marine > Wetlands > Sediment ... | reverse complement strand
TCTGGAAGCTGTTCAAGTGGGCAGCAGACCTTTTGCGCCTTTTGTTTTTATCGACAATATCCGCTGGAAATTCAAATTTGCGGGAAATCGCCACTTTTGCATAAGGCTTTTTCAGGACCGACTAACCCAGTACGAGATGAGTGCTACAAAGACAAGCATCAGAACCATGGCCCCGATGATCTTGGTCCGGATGCCCATATCTCTTAACGACTGCATGTGTTATGCTCCTGATTGTATCCGGCAGACCGAATCAGTTGGAGCGGGTAACCACTATGGCGCAGCCCACAATGAACCATATGAGTAAAAGGAAAGCAGCAAGCAAGGCACAACGACGATAGCTCATGTACAACCCTTGGTTTCCTTCCACCGAGAAGCTGTCGGCCATATCCCTTATTCTTGAGCGTTCCTTTTCCAGCAAAAGGAGAGTGTGGTCCTGCCCCTCGTAGTTGGCTACGATTTGGTCAAAGAGTTGGTTGTCCTCGTCAATGAGTTCCTGAATGCGCTGATCATTCTGTGCCCACATCAACAGGTGAGAGACGGTTTCTTTGCGTTTATCTTGAAAGGGCTTTTCAGATTCATCAGGTGGTCCCGTGTCCCTATAGATGAGGTACCCCTTTTCATGGATAGGAATTTCCTGTAAGGCAATGATGCCACGTTCAGGATTCATTTTCGAAAAGATGACGGCAAGGATCCTCTTTTCCAAATTCCGTATTTCAGCGATGTTCTTTTCGATGGCTCCATGATAAAGAACAAACTGGTCAAACAGTCGTTCATACAGGTTGATGGCCTCTTCCCAAAGGGCAAATTCGAAAAACTCTGTTGCCCTATCATTGATACCTGATTTTTCGTATGTCGATACAAATCTCCTCAATGTCCCAATCTTGTCTTTCACATCGTCCATCGCCTTCTCCTCTTCGCGCAAGAGATAGCTCTTCTCATGCAACTCCATCATCAATACCGTTTCCAACATTTGTCTTCCCGTATCGATCATGTGAGAATACTTCTCAACCCCTTTGGCGTTGAGCAAGAGAAGGACACTGATGAGAAGGGAGAGAAGGGTGCAGATGCTGAAGGCGGTCTTGACCACGGTGGAGCACTTCATTTTGAAGGCCTCTTTTCTGTGATGGAGGGCTTGATTGTGTGTTCAATGCGGTTGCGATATTTTTCGTAGTCAAATTCGGGGGTCCAGTTTGGATCGTGGCATTTGATACACACCCTTTGATAGTCTATCTTCGTGCCAATGGCAAGGGAGCCCTTGTCGTACGGGTGTCCTTATGCCGACTGCCAGGCCCGTGGCAGGCCTCGCACTGGCCCCCCCTGAGTTCTGGCGTGAGCTTCTCGGTCACAAAACCCTGGGGTTCGCGATAGCCAGCAGTATGGCATTTCAAACAGTAGGGATTATTCTTCATCCTTGCCAGCCGCGCAAAGGAGTTGGCATGGGGGTCCTTTTCCCATTCCTTGAAGTAGTCAAAGTGACAAAGCCGGCATTTCCTGTTACCAATATAGTAAGGCTCGTCCTCAGCTAAGACGTCACTGCTGGAGACCGGGATGAGGGGGGGGAGAGGGGGGCAAGCCTTGGCCCGTGCGGTCGGGCAAACGGGCTCCCCCAAAACGGGGGCTTTGTGATACAATGGCGTTGCTACGGAAACGACCTGTTGCCCAAACACTTTTTGGCTTCCCCGAACCGTCTTTTGATGAAGCTTGGGCTTACTCCAGTCAGCTGGCGGATTCGAGAAGGTCCATGGACAAAAAAAACGGCTCAAAGGAATTATGGTTTGGGTAACGGCCGGGGGAAGAACTGACGTTGCGTCTTTCGTGGCCTCCCGCTTCCAGCGTACCCAACACCAAAAGATATGCGGGCGGCTTGGCCCGTTCCGTGTCCCAAGGGAGGATGCCTCAATGGGAAAAAGGCCTAGCTATGAGAATCTGGAAGAGATAGTCCGGCAGTTGGAGAAGGAATCCCAAGAGCGCAAACGGGTTGAAGCGGCTCTTCGAAAAAGCGAGGCAGCGGTCGAAGACCAGGTGCGCAACCTTGAGGAAGTAAACATGGCGCTGAAAGTTTTGCTGAAGCGGAAAGAGGAAGACAAGGCTGAACTTGAAGAAAAGGTTCTATCTAACGTAAAGGGGCTGATATTGCCCTATGTGGACGCCCTGAGGAACACCCGACTGGATCCCAAACAGCAAAACTATTTGGGTATTATCGAGTCACATCTGAACAGCATCGTCTCTCCTTTCTCTGCAAAGCTCTCCTCAAGGTACTGGGGTTTGACGCCCAGAGAGATTCAAGTGGCCGCCCTGATCAAGGAGGGCAAGACATCAAAGGAGATTGCAGAACTGTCAAACGTGTCAACGAGAGCGATTGAGTTTCACAGAGACAACATCAGGGCCAAGCTCGGCCTAAAAAACAAGAAAGCAAACCTTAGGAGTTCCTTGTTATCCCTGCCATAATGTCAGTATATGCCTGATATTATCCCCGTATTTAATCCGTAGTTTTTCTTGCCCCCCTGTGCAAATAGACGGTTGACAGCCCCTTGCCGGTGGAATAGAGTTTTCGTAATAGAATAAAGTAGTTATGTCATATCTGACATAGTTAAGCGTTTTCCCTTCTCCGTGTTGGGACTTGGTACCCAAACGATAAATGGCCAACAAGAAACGTTCTCCATCTTTGGTGTTGGAAGGTTACTTGCCACAACACAATTATCTTAAGCGATGAGCATATTTTTTTGGAAGGGGGTGACGTCCAGGCGGTGTTCGGCAGGAGCTCTTTTTTCTATGGACCCAAACCTTTATCGGAAAGGAAGTGATGACACCCATGAAAGTGACACGTAGAGAATTCATGCAAGTTTCTGGTGCCACGGCTGCCGGGCTTGCAGTGAGCGGTTTGGGCTTTGACCTGTCGCCCGTGAGGTCATATGCCCAAACGCTCAAGACCAAGGGTGCCAAAGAGACCACCACCATCTGTCCTTATTGTGCAGTAGGGTGCGGGGCTATTGTGCATACCAGCAAGAAAGGCGACGGCCGTGTGATAAACATTGAGGGCGATCCGGACCATGTCATTAACCGCGGCTCGCTTTGCAGCAAAGGGGCAGCCCTGAAGGGGCTCCGCGAAAACGAAAACCGGCTCCTTGAACCGATGTACCGAGCCCCTGGCGCCAAGGAGTGGAAGCAGGTTTCATGGGACTGGGCCCTCACCGAGATTGCCAAGCGGGTGAAGAAGACCCGAGATGAGACCTTCACCCCCAAGAACGACAAGGGCCAGACCGTCAACCGGACAACAGCCATCGTCTCGGGGGGCAGTTCCGCCCTTGATAACGAGGAGTGCTGGATTTACCAGACCCTCATGCGGGCCTTGGGCCTTGTCTATATTGAACATCAGGCCCGTATCTGACACAGCGCCACGGTAGCGGCTCTGGCAGAGTCGTTCGGACGAGGCGCCATGACCAACCACTGGATTGACATCGGCCACAGCGATTGCGTCCTGATCATGGGAAGCAACGCGGCCGAGAACCATCCCATTTCCTTCAAGTACGTGGTCCAGGCCATGAACAAGGGGGCCAAGCTCCTGAATGTGGACCCCAGATTCACCAGGACCTCTTCAAAAGCTGACATTTACACGGCCCTGCGATCAGGGACCGACATCGCATTCTTGGGCGGAATGATCAAGTACATCATCGACAACAAACTCTATAATGAGGACTATGTACGCGCTTATACCAATGCGCCTTTTGTTGTAGGCAAGGACTTTGATTTCAAAGATGGTCTCTTTTCCGGCTATGACAAGGAGGCCCGCAAATATGACAAAAGCAAATGGGCCTTTGCCATGGACGAAAACGGGGTCCCGAAGATGGACCGTAGTCTAAAAGACCCCCGTTGCGTCTTTCAGCTGTTGAAGAAACACTACAGCCGTTACAATACTGAGCTGGTCTCAAAGATCACAGGGACACCGGAGGCAGATCTCCTAGCAGTTTATAAGGCCTATACTGCCACCGGTGCAACCGGCAAGGCCGGTACCATTATGTACGCCATGGGCTGGACCCAGCACACGGTGGGGACCCAGAATATCCGCACCATGGCGATCATCCAGCTCCTTCTCGGCAACATCGGTGTGGCAGGCGGCGGCGTGAATGCCCTTCGCGGCGAGTCAAATGTCCAGGGCTCCACAGACCATTGTCTGCTCTTTCACATTTGGCCCGGGTATCTGGCCACGCCAAGCACCACATGGCCCAAACTTGCCGACTATCTCGCCAGAAGACCCAAGAGCAATGACCCCCTGAGCGCCAACTGGTGGCAGAACGAGCCCAAGTACATGGTCAGCTTGTTGAAGTCCTTTTTTGGCGAAAATGCCAAGAAAGAGAACGACTTTGGCTATGACTGGATGCCCAAACTGGATGCCGGAAAGACCTATGCCTTTCTGGACATGTTTGATGATATGTACAAGGGAAAGATCACGGGGTTTTTCAATTGGGGGATGAATCTGGCCTGCTCTTTGGCCAATGCCAACAAGAATCGGCAGGCCATGGCCAAGCTTGACTGGATGGTCAATGTGAATCTCTTTGACAACGAGACCGCCTCCTTTTGGAAGGGACCAGGCATGGACCCGTCCAAGATCAAAACCGAGGTCTTCTCTTTGCCCGCCTGCGTGTCCGTGGAAAAGGAAGGGAGCATTACCAATAGCGGCCGGTGGATGCAGTGGCGATACCAGGGGCCAAAACCCCTCGGAAACAGCAGGTCGGACGGGGACATCATCATGGAACTTGGCTTCAAGATCAAGGAGCTCTATGAGAGAGAAAAGGGTACCTTCCCAGAGCCGATCTTGAATCTTAAGTGGGACTACGTGACAGAGGGCATGTATGATGCCCATAAGGCGGCCAAGGAGATCAACGGCCATTTTCTTGAAGACGTTGATTTTCCGGACAAGAAAATGAGCTTCAAGAAAGGCGAGCTTGTCCCCAGTTTCGCCTACCTCAAAGATGATGGCTCCACCTCTTCGGCAAACTGGCTCTACTGCAACAGCTACACCGAGAAGGGTAACATGGCAGCCCGGCGGGGCCGAGAGGACGCGGAGAACAAGATCGGGCTCTATCCAAACTTTTCCTGGTGCTGGCCAGTGAACCGCAGGATCATTTACAACCGAGCTTCAGTAGACCTGAAGGGCCAACCATGGGATAAGGAGCAGTGGGTCATCAAATGGACCGGAGAAAAATGGATCGGCGATGTACCCGACGGCGGCTGGCCTCCCCTTGAGAGTCTGGAAAAGCCGAATCCCAAGAGCAAGTGGGCCTTTATCATGCACGTCCACGGCCACGCCCAGATCTTCGGCCCGGGTCGCGCAGACGGTCCTTTCCCGGAGCACTATGAGCCCCTTGAGTGTCCGATTGAAAAGAATCTTATGAGTGGCCAGAGGATGAGCCCTGTGGCGCCCGTATACGGAACCAAGGCAGATGCCTACGAGACCTGCGATCCCAAGTACCCGATTGTAGGGACCACCTACCGTGTCTCCGAGCACTGGCAGACGGGTCTCATGACCCGACCGCAGCCCTGGCTTCTGGAGTTGCAGCCTCAGGTCTTTGTAGAGATGAGTGAGGAGCTGGCACAGCTCAAGGGTATCAAGAACGGAGAGCGGGTATTGGCCTCATCGGCCCGTGGCGACTTGGAATGTACGGCCATCGTGACCAAGAGATTCAAGCCCTTCAAGATTGGAGGCAACACGGTTCACCAGGTGGGCTTTCCATGGTGTTTCGGGTGGCGATGGCCCCAAACGGGCAAAGAAGACAGCGCCAACCTGCTTACCCCCGCCACCGGGGATCCGAATACAAGAATCCCTGAAACCAAGGCCTTTATGGTCAATGTATCCAAAATATAGAAGGAGGTGATCTGAATGCCAGGTAAATCATTTTTCATCGACACGACGATATGTACGGCCTGCAGGGGATGTCAGGTGGCCTGTAAACAATGGCATGACCTCCCAGCAGAACAGACCGTGAACCGTGGAACGCACCAGAACCCGGCGGATCTCTCCTTTGTGACCTACAAGCTTGTGAGATTCAACGAAGTGATGGTGGACGGCAAGCTCAAGTGGCTCTTCTTTCCGGATCAGTGTCGTCATTGCCTGGAGCCACCTTGTGAAATGACAGCCGATGACCCAGAGGCCATTTTTAGGGATGCCGCAACCGGTGCAGTCATCTATACAGCGAAGACCAAGAACCTGGATGCCCAGGCGATTATAGATTCCTGCCCGTACAACATCCCGCGGGCCAGCAAGGACGGGACGCTGGCCAAGTGCGACATGTGTATTGATCGGGTCGAAAACGGGCTCTTGCCTGCTTGTGTGAAGACCTGTCCCACAGGGGCAATGAACTTCGGGGACCGAGATGAGATGCTTGATTTGGCCAAGAAGCGTCTGGATGTGGTGAAGAAAACACATCCCAAAGCCAGGCTCTTAGACCCAGATGACATTCGAGTTATTTACTTGGTGACTGAAGAACCTAACCTTTACCACACCTTTGCAGTGGCTTCAGCTTCCGCCTTCGACGTATCGAGGGCCGTGGCCTTGAAGAGGCTCTTTCGTCCACTTACCAAGCTGACGGCCAACTTGTAAGATACAAGGGCGATTGAACGGAAAGGGGAGAAGGTCCTTTGATCTTCTCCCCTTTTTGTGCTATCTCAATTTTGATACAATCGTAAAGAGACGGAATGCCCCATTTCTTGTCACTTCGGCGGAAGCCGAGCAGGTAGCCGATCTTTTTTAGCCGCTGGGGGCAACGGTCATGGCTGTTTCGTCCTTTCAGCAGGTTCGAGACTCTGCCCCTCGCCCGAGTGACGGGCTTTGGGACTTCTTACGAGACCGTCAAATTTGACAAACTGGCAATATGTGACAATTGTTATCGTATGATAGAGAGGAAATCATTGGGCTCTGGTCAAATCAAAAAGGCGGTGGCTGCTGCAAAGAAAGCAAGACCTGAATACGAGACACTGCTCGATTTCTACGAGAAGCTTCTTACGGCCCAAGAGGCCTCAATGGAAGGGACCCACTTGAAAGCCATTGAGATTCCACCCGATCTCTTATCGGTAAAGCAGAAGGAGGGGTTTCCACTTATCAACACCAGCGACTTCGCAATAGACATCACAGCCTCTGAGTCCCTATTTAGGAAGTTTTGCCAATTTGCCGCTGAGTCAAACGAAGTCCTGGCCAAGGCCGCCAAGAAGATTGTCGCTTCCTTGGATCAGGGAGAGTTGGAGCTTTCTGACCTGTTCTCAAAGATCTTGGCAGAAGATGACACCTATTGGCACGAGATGGAAAGAAGGCTTGATGTTGACAAGAAGATCCTTGCCTTTGTTGCCTATAGCAGTATAAGGCCATCGCTTCATATGTGTTCTAACCATCTGGCCGCGTATCTTCACAAAGACAAACCTTGGGCAAAAGGATATTGTCCCATTTGCGGAAGTCCCCCAGCCCTGTCCATACTCCGGGGTGAAGGGGAGCGGTTTCTCCTGTGTAGCTTCTGTGGCCACGAGTGGCGGACACATCGAGTGTACTGTCCCTTCTGCGAGAATAGAGATCAGAAGACGATGCACTATTTCTTTAGCGAGGAAGAAAAGGATCGCCGGGTGGATGTGTGTGATCAATGCAAGAAATATATCAAGACCATTGACACCAGGAAGATGCAGCGACCCATGCATCCTTATGTGGAGCAGGTCTCGACGTTGCATCTCGACATGCTGGCCTGGGAAAAAGGCCTGGAAAGTGGGATTCCCCTGTGGCTCCAAATCTAGACCATTACCATCGTAGGATCACCTACCTTAGGATCTCTGTCACAGACCGGTGCAACCTTCGTTGCATATACTGCCGACCCGTAAAGGATCTGGAGCTGGTGCATCATGATGAGATCTTAAGATATGAAGAGATCCTGCCGATCATTGAGGCAGGCACTGAGATTGGCATCACAAAGGTACGCCTCACTGGGGGCGAACCCCTGGTGCGCAAGCACTTCGTTCACCTTGTTGAATCGGTCTGTAATGTGCCCGGTCTGAAAGACGTGAGCATCACCACCAATGGCGTGCGCTTGAAGAGGAAGGCCAAAGAGCTTTTCCAAGCCGGGGTTCACCGGATCAATGTAAGCTTGGACACGCTCAACCGTCTAAAGTACATAAAGATCACAGGCCGAGATTACTTCGACAATGTCTGGGAGGGTCTTGAAGAGGCCGAGGCGGTCGGGTTTTCGCCGATTAAAATAAATGTGGTGGCCATGAGGGGTGTCAATGATGATGAACTGATGGCCTTTTCCAAGTTGTCAGTTGAAAAACCCTATCATGTGCGATTCATCGAGTACATGCCTGTGGGAAAGCATAGCCTGTGGGAACGGGAAAGGTACATCTCTTCAGATGAGATAAGATCGAAAATCGAACCCTTGGGTCCTCTTCACAAAATCCCCCGATCAGGCCAGGACGGGCCGGCCAGTCGATATCGTCTTCCCTCTGCAGCAGGAGAGATTGGCTTTATCTCGGCCATGAGCCACCACTTTTGCCCTTCCTGCAACCGCCTTAGACTCACAGCCGATGGCAAGCTTCGGCCCTGTCTTTTTTCTGATGACGAGATAGACATCATGGGCCCCCTTAGAAGGGGCTGTAGCGGGGAAGACCTAAAGGCGTTGTTTGCGACGGCCATTGCCAGAAAACCAAAGGAGCACCACGCCACCATCTTTAAAACAGGGGCGTCCAAGCGCCCCATGTCAGCTATTGGAGGATAGAACGGCTCATGAAGTGTCCCGAATGCCATTGCGACTTGCCGTCGAGAAAATGCCCTGAATGTGATGAGAGTATCCCTGTTTTCGGCAAATTTTGCTGCTACTGTGGATCGGCCATCCCGGATTCCGCTAGTAAGGAGGATGAGGAAGGGGCCATGGATTTTTCCAGCCGGATCCTTTGCAGTGACGGCAACTGCATTGGAGTCATTAACGAACAGGGCGTGTGCAGTGAATGCGGAAAGCCCTACACCGGGGAAGCAGAATAGAAGTCGTCGCTTTCGCTTCCACTAGTTCACTTTAGGTACTTTGGATGTACGAACTAAGAGTCATCACCTACTTCTCTGCTGCCCACCAGCTAAGGGAGTTTAAGGGACCCTGTGAGGATTTGCACGGCCACAACTACAGGGTGGAGGTCTGCGTTACCAGCGACATTTTGGATAAGGCCGGAATAGCTATCGACTTTGGAAAACTGAAAAATCGTCTGGCCCAGATTACCGATAGACTAGACCACAAGTTCCTCAACGACCTGGAGCCCTTTACACACCAGAACCCATCTTCAGAAAACATCGCACGCTACGTGGCCGATGAACTGACCCAGTTGCTCGAAGACCCTGCGATCAGGGTGCGCAGCGTTACCATATGGGAGTCTGAACACTCTTGCGCAACCTACTACCCCTCGTAGCCCCTCCATCTTCTGTCTTTGATAATGATCATGTCCCCCGACGCCATGGGTGAGAAATTTTCCTTCCTCATGCTTGTATCTTTCTATAGTCTCCCGAAACGGACCTTGACAGCCTTCATGGCCTGAGCCAGGTTCATTTGTCCAGACTTCATAAAGGGCTTGGAACAAGTTGTCATGATCTGTCTACTTGTTCTTCGGCGTCTTCTTGATCTTGGCCCACGTGTCGCGCAGTGACACGACCCGATTGAACACCAATGCCCCATCAGAAGAGTCCACTGGATCAACAATGAAGTAACCTAGTCTCTCAAACTGGTATCGACTTCCCGGTGTTGCCTGGGCCAGACTTGGTTCCACACGGCATGATGTCAACGTCTCCAAAGAGTGGGGATTCAGACAACTCATAAACCCAGCACCATCTTTCTCGTCGCCGGCGTTTTCTTTTGTCATGAGATAATCGTAGAGGCGCACCTCGGCGCCCAGGGAGTGGGCAGCGGAGACCCAATGGAGGGTAGCTTTCACCTTCCGGCCATCTGGCGCACCGCCTCCCCGGGTTTGGGGATCGTAGATGCAGCGCAGCTCCTTTATGTGACCCGTTTGCTCGTCCTTAACGACTCCTATACATTTCACATAGTAGGCATACCGCAAACGGACTTCCCGACCTGGGGCCACCCGGTAGAACTTCTTTGGCGGATCCTCACGAAAATCGTCCTCTTCAATATATAGGACCCTTGAAAAAGGGACTTTCCTGGTGCCCATACTGGCATCTTCCGGGTTGTTCACTGCCTCCAGTTCTTCTACCCTGTCTTCTGGGTAGTTCTCTATGACCACCTTCAAAGGACGCAACACGGCCATCATGCGGGGGGCCCGCTTGTTCAAGTCTTTTCGGATGCAATGTTCAAGGAGGGCCATGTCTACCATGCTGTCCCGCTTGGCGACCCCAATGCGCTCACAGAAATCTCGGATCGACTCTGGTGTGTACCCCCGTCTCCGCAAACCCGAGAGCGTGGGCATTCTCGGGTCGTCCCATCCCGTAACGCACCCCTGCTCCACGAACTGCAGAAGCTTGCGCTTACTCATGACCGTATAGCTCAGATTCAGGCGGGCAAACTCGATCTGCTGGGGATGACAACTGACCTCCAGTTCATCAAGGACCCAGTCGTACAGGGGGCGATTGTCTTCAAATTCCAGGGTGCAGATAGAATGGGTAATGCCTTCGATGGAATCAGAGAGACAGTGGCTGAAATCGTACATGGGGTAGATGCACCAGGTGTCTCCTGTTCTGTGGTGTGGCACCCGTCGAATCCGATAGAGGGTGGGGTCGCGCATATTCATATTGGGAGAGGCCATGTCGATCTTTGCTCGAAGCACATGGGAACCCTCATCGAACTCTCCTGACCGCATCCGTTCAAACAGGTCTAGATTCTCTTCAGCCGTACGTGTACGATATGGACTGTCCCGGCCCGGCTCGGTCAACGTTCCGCGGTATTCTCTGATCTCCTTGGGACTCAGGCTGCAAACGTACGCCTTTCCTTTCTTGATCAACTCTACGGCGTATTGATACAATTGATGGAAGTAATCAGACGTATAGTAGAGATGATCTTCCCAATCGAATCCAAGCCATCTGACATCTGATTTGATGGACTCGATGTATTCGACGTCTTCTTTGCTCGGATTGGTGTCGTCGAACCGCAAATGGCAAATGCCTCCAAATTCCGCGGCAATGCCGAAATTGAGACAAATCGACTTGGCGTGTCCAATATGGAGATAGCCGTTAGGTTCTGGTGGGAATCGGGTCACCACCCGCCCTTGGTGCTTGTTTGTCGTGAGGTCCTCCGCAACGATATTGCGAATGAAGTCTGATGGGGGCGTAGAATCAGCAGTAGTCATCTTGCGGACTCCTTATTGTATGGATATCCAGGGCCCTGCCTCCAGAGGTCTGGATGAGGTCCCTGCATCCTTATAGCAGGCAAGTTCATGCCCTGGCAACACAATCCTCTCTTCTTGTCCGGGAGGCTTGTTAGCAGCCAGAATCCTTGACAAAAACCCCGTGCTTTGGTATTTTTTCAAAGAGTTGCCAATGATCCATCTTGATGAACCGGAAGCATTTATCATGTCAACCAGGCGAACAGGGTCGTGAGGACGACATCGGCCCTGGCTTAGTGGCAGGTGTGTGAATCTAAAGGATGTGGACCGTGGGGGAGACGACGATGAAGCGGAAACCGTTTGCATACCTCTTCGCGGTGGTGTGTCTTGGTGTTTTTCTGCATTCCCATGCAGTGGCAGAAAAGAACGAAAAAGCCTCACCTGCCGAAGCCGATGAGAAGTTGACCTTGGTTCAGGCGGCCATGTGTGAAGGGATAAAGGACTACAATCCCTACAACGAGGCGGTTGTTTTTTCCCGGACCATCGGCAAGGTCTCGTGCTTCACGTCTTTTGATCCTGTGCCTGAAAAGATGTTTATCTACCAGAACTGGTTTCACAGGGATAGGCTTAGTACGAAGATAAAGCTGTTCCTTCAACCGCCTCGTTGGTCAACCTTCAGCAGTATACAGCTGCGTGAAGCGGACAAGGGGCCTTGGCGAGTCGAGGTCACGGACCAGGGAGGCAACCTTCTTCATATCTTAAGGTTTAGCATTACGGATTGATTGTCTATGAGTGAACTTGTGCCCTTTCTTTCGAGTGTTCGATGGCAAGACCTCGTCGATGTTACTCTGAGTAGCTACATTCTCTTTCGCCTTTATTTCCTCTTCAGAGGAACCCATGTGTTCAGGGTGCTCATCGGGATCGCCTTGCTCTGGTTTTCCCAACGGATAGCTGTTTCATTGGGGTTGATTGTCACCAGCTGGGGGATCCAGGGCATTACCGCTGTGGCTGCCTTTATCATCATCGTTGTCTTTAGAAACGAGATCCGCTCTGTGCTTCAGGCAAAGAATCTGAAAAGCATACTCTGGGGATTCCGCTATGTCTCTATGAGCACGCCTGTAGAAAGAATCATAGAGGGTGCCTATGAACTTGCCCGAAAGAAGATTGGCGCCCTCATGGTCTTTCCGGGCAAAGACGATTTGGAGGAAGTAGTCCATAGCGGCATACCGTGGCGTGGATTGGTGTCCAAAGAAATGATCCTGAGCATATTCTGGCACGATAACCCTGTCCACGACGGTGCCGCCATCATCCAAGGAGACAGAATCATAGAGGTGGGTGCCATCCTTCCCCTGTCACGGAGAGAGGATTTGCCTTCCTATTATGGGACGCGTCACAGGGCGGCAGCCGGTTTGGCTGAGGCCACGGATGCCTTGGTCATTATTGTCTCAGAGGAAAGGGGCGATGTGGCAGTGGCCAAGGGAACTGAGTTTGATGTCGTGGGGCGAAGGGAAGAACTTGCCCGGATATTGCGGCAGCATATGGGCCTTCCGCTGGTGGAGGAGGGGTATCCGAAGAAACAGATTCTTCGGCTCGGCATAGCGGCCTTGGCTTCTTTTTTGTTTATTGCAGGCGTTTGGTTCAGTTTTACGAGAGGGATGTACACCCTAACCACGCTTGAGATTCCTGTCGAATATACGGATGTTATGGCCGGAATGGAGATTCTCGACACCTCTGTCAATGCTGTCCGTCTTGATCTCAGCGGGTCAGGGGCTCTTGTCAAATCCATTCGACCGGAACAGGTTAAGGTGAGGTTGGACTTGAGCAAGGGGGTTGTGGGGCCTAATACCTTCAACATCACCCACGAGAACATCAGTCTTCCCCCGGGGGTGGTCTTAAAGACCGTTGAACCACCAACAGTCGAAGTCACCTTGGACGTCCCCATGAAGAAAGAATTGCCCGTGCAGGTTGATTGGGTTGGGAAGTTGCGCAAGGATCTGATCCTTGCGGAGGCAAAAGTCTCTCCTAAAAGGATACGTGTCGTGGGAGGAGCTCAAATAGTTGATGGAATCTCAACTATTTATACCGAAAAAGTCCCCTTAGACAATATGCACGAAACAGGGACCATGACCGTGGGCCTGGCACTCAACCCTGCATCCTTACAGATTGCCCCTGATTCAGACGATAGAATTACCATAAAATATACGGTGAAAAAGAGGGTTGAATAGAGGGCAAATCAATAGATCTGGGGTTCATTTTTCAGCGAACACCTAAAATTTAATAAAAGTATTGCTAATTAAATAAAAATATCGTATATTAAATGGGTCTATTTGAAGGTGATTCTACGGGGTCACGTGCGCTGAATACTTGCTTCCCTTTTGGGAAAGGAGGCTACGGAGATGAGAAAGTCGCTTTTAGCCCTGCTGCTCCTTTTGCCCATGTTGGGTTACATAAATGGGTGTAGTGACAGCAGCCATCGTGGGGCACTCCAGACCAAAGCCCAAGTTCGCTTTCTAAATGCTTCCCCAGACGGGTTTGATCTGGACATATATGTGGATGACGCTTTGGAGTGGGCCGGTGTCGCTTATAAGGAGGGGTCTGGGTATCAGAACGTGCCGCCGGGCGAGAGTGCCTTCAGGGTTGAAGACAGCGACACTTCTCAAACCCTTGTCCAGGAATTCTTCACTGTTGAGAAACAGACCCCCTATTCTCTGATTGTTGTGGGGGTTCCGCCCACTTTGGATGCCCTGCTCTTGGAAGACGACGACACAGAGCCAACTGATGGATATGCCAAGCTCCGCATGGTGGACGCCTCACCCACCCAGCCGGCGATAGATGTTTACATCACTGAACCAGACGTGCCCATGAAATTTGCCGTCCCCACTTTACAGAACTTTGAATTCCAGGAGTTCTCCTCTTTTCTGGAACTGGAAGAGGGGGAATATCGAATTCGGATTACCCTGTCTGGGGAAATGGAGCCGATATATGATTCCGGAACGGTTGCGCTGGAGGAAGGTTCTATCGCCACTGCAGTGGTTGTTGATGCCACTGCCGGTGTCTCACCGGTTGGTCTGGTAGTGATGACTGATGACAGTGAAGAGCCGATCATTGAAGTGGCTGATGCAGGATGCATGCTTCGGCTGATCCACGCCTCACCGGACGCGTCTCTTGTGGATGTTCTGTTGGACGACACAGAGGTCATCTCAACGGTGCAGTTTAGAATGGCCTCTGATTACGAGGTGGTCAATTCGGGCACCCGGAACATCAAGGTCGAAGAAGGCGCTAGCGGCCTTACCCTGATCGACGGAACCATAACCCTGGAGGGTGGTAAGAATTACACATTTCTCTTGATGAATTTCGAGGCCACCATTGAGGCCAAGTTGCTGGAAGACGACACCACCCCTCCCGCTGCAAACAAGGCAAAGGTCCGGTTTATTCATGCATCACCTGACGCCCCCAATGTGGATTTTCTGGTTGATGGCAAAGTAAAGGTGAGTAACCGTGCCTTCAAAGATGTCTGGGACTATATTGAGTTCTATGAGGGTGACCGAGACTTTGAGGTGTACGAGGCAGGAACGAGCGTTGTCCTCATTGGAGGCCCTTTCTCAACACCTGAATACCTGGAAGACGGAAAAGCCTACACATTCATCGTAGTAGATGAACTCGAGGATATCAGGAGTCTCCTGGTGACAGACGACTAGGCCCAATGACGGGCCCAGATAAGATCCAATTTCCTTCCCGGGGGAGGAATCGTTTCCCAAGGTTTCTCCCCCGGTTTCCGCTGACATTCAACTCCTATATCTTACCCAACTCCCTTTCTATTTCATCAAAGATGTCTTCCATCTTGTACAGATGCTTGTCTGCCTGGGCCAGGTGCCAGTCTGCAATCTGGTCTTGCGTGTGCTCGTAAAGCTCATGAAGCCTTGCCCTGTGATCAAGAAGAATTTTTCTAAAGGGAGGGTCTCCTTCCAATCCATAGAGAAGTTTGTCCAGTCTTCCAACAATCTCAAAAAGGGAAGGGTCTTCCTCCACCCATGTTGGATCCAGATAGCTGAGGCGCTTGGCAGTGGCCGGGTAAACCTCCCTGAAGCCCTTCTTATAGTAAGGGCGGACTCGTACCGTAAGCTGCATATGTTTGCTCATCAGTTCTCCTGACGGATAGTTCGGGCCGCGCTGAAAACACGGACGGTTTAAGGGCAATGAGACCGTCTAGGAGTGCACGGCACGGCCAGACTGAGGTATCTGCCCTTTTCCTCAAACATCAGTCTCTTTTCCTCCATCATTCTTAGAAAAGGAACGATCCTATCTTCTCCAACTTTTGGGAACTGGGCCACAATGCGTTTGAGAGAGCGGTGTTTTTGGCAAAAAAGGTATATGGACCTTGATTTTCCTTCAAGTCTGTGTGTCAAGGGCTCTGCCTTGAGACGCCTTTCCCGGATGATCAAGAAATCTCTTCCGTCACCATAGCTCAGGATAGGCAACCGTGAAGGCCCGCAATGTAGTTGCCTGTAAACCCTATCCCAGGCCCTTACCTTTTTCTTCACAGGTTGCCACAGCTTCTTCTGGAATCCACGATCACCCCTGTATGACTGGATCATAAACTGTATGGATCGGCAAATGTCTGGTGGAAACAGCACGGCATAATTGGGATGATTAGAGATTGCCTTCAACCCAAAGGCGCGAGGGTCCAGCCATACCGGGCTTTCGAGGCCAAGCCAGAAATGGACAAATCTTAAGGGTCGAAAGGGCTGGACAAATTCGAGGGTACGGAGGGTTTCGTTGACATCTTGCCAATCGCTGCCGGGAAAGTGGAGGATGAGATTTGAGATGTTTGCGATCCCCAGCTCTTCACAGTGCTTCATGATTTCCAGATTCTGGATGGCGGTGGTGCCCTTGTTCAGTTTCTTCAGGAGTCTGGTACTCAAGGCCTCAATGCCGATCTGGACCTTGTGCATGCCCGCGGCCCCCATGGCCTTGAGCAACTTGACCGGCGTCGTGGCCCTGATTTCTGCAAAGAGTCGGAGACCCTTTTCGAGTCTACGGAGTTGAAGGAATATCTCTTTGGAGTGGCGCAGTGGTACGAGGTTGTCTGTGAAGGAAATGGAAAGGGTCTTGTACTTGGAGGTGAGATGGTCCACCTCTGAAACCACTTGCGACACGGTCTTTGATCTGTATCCATCCCACTGAAGGTTCAGGTTGCAGAAGGCGCATCCTGCCTGTTGTGAAGAGCCTTTGGTGGACCGCCACCAGCATCCTCTCGATATCTCGGCAGGCAAGGTGGGGAAGAATCTTCTCTTTGGGTCTAAGGTTCTGAGGAGGCCAAAATAGTCATCATAGTCGGGAGGAGGCAAAGCGCCTAAATCTGCCATTTGGCAGAAGGCTGGTGGCGATTTGCTTGTGTCTGATCGCCTTGTGACCACTCCAGGGATGGAGGAAAAATCGCCAGTTACATCTCCGTTTCTCATCTGTCGAATCAACAGGCTCAGCGGATGCTCCCCTTCCCCATTGACCACGAAGTCCACTTCGGGAAAGGCTTGCAACAATCCAGCAGTGGCTTTCCCCGAAAACATGGAGCCCCCCACGACAATGGGAAGCCTGGGGATGCGTTGTTTGATACTTTTGATATAGTAAAGAGATGAGGTAAGTTGACAAAGACAGATGGATACACCGACAAGCCCGAAGTGCTGCCATTTTACACCATCGATGAGCCTTTCTGATGTGGCCTTGACCTGGGAGATGAGGCCCTGAAAGTCTATCTTACGAAGATGAGGTTTCCCCCTTGCCTCGCGGTAAAACAGCTTTTTAATGTCCTTGCTTCGTTCAGGAAATAGAAGGGCACCGAAGACGCACTCTGCCAGCCAAGTCCTTTCTGAAATGGCTTGATAGGTTCTAAATCCGATCCCTTCTGCCACCTTAAGGTAGAAGTGAAGGGCATGGACCTCTAATTTGGGGAACTGGGTCTTTAGATAGGCCTTCAGCGTGCCCAACTGAATGGACGGCCGGCTGTAAAGAGGCCAAGGCGTAGAAACCAAGGCGACGCGCTTCTGAAGTAGGGGGGCTGCTCTTTTCATCGCATCCCTAACATGCTCACATTCGTACCTGCATTGCAATATGAAACCTTGCCCCGAAGTCTGGAGCAAGGGACCCTCGGATTACCAGCAACGTGCAAAGAACCGGTTTGTCATCAATGGGCAAGAACCTTTCCATGGCGATCTTATTTTTCTTGATGTACCGGAAAGCTGGCGGTGAATGTGGTTCCAACATCAGGGATCGATTCCACATCGATATCCCCTTTTAAGTCTTTGACCAGACTATAGGTAATGGACAACCCTAAACCCGTTCCCTTTCCAACCTCTTTAGTGGTAAAGAAGGGCTCAAAGATTTTTCGAAGGAGCTCCTTGGGCATACCTATGCCCGTATCGGAAACTTTGGCCACAACCCTGTCTCCTTCCTGGTGGGTCGTAATCGTCAGCTCTTTAGTCCATTCTGGCCCTTTTGGTTCCATGGCATCCCTGGCATTTGTGACCAGGTTCAGAAAGACTTGCTCCAACCGATTTTTGTCGGAAAGGATCTTGGGCAGCCCTTGGCCCAGCCTAAGGTTTAGGTTTATATTCTGCAATTTGAGCTGCTGGCCCATCAGGGTGAATACATTCCGAATCGGCTCATTCAGGTCCACTGGGGTGACCTGGAAGTCGCTCTTTCTGCCGAAATCTCGGAGGTGGTTGATGATCTTGGTAGCCCGGTCTACCTGCGCATTCATGTTGCGGCTTACCTTCAACAGGTCTTCCTTCGAGATCTTTTCGCCCCGGTTTATCATCTTAGTAAAAAAATCTGCCCCCACACGCATCACATTCAAGGGCTGGTTCAGCTCATGGGCAATACCAGTTGCCATCTCACCGAGGGTAGCCATCTTGCTAGCCTGTGTGAGTTGGGCCTCTTGTTCAAGACGTCGGGTGATGTCCACAGTCCTGATAATCAAGAAGTTGGAAAGACCTGCCCGTTCCAGTTCCTCGAATCTACCAGCACGGGCGTGCAGATGAATAAAGAAATGGCGGCCATCCTTTTTCTGGGCCCATAGCCTAGGCATGAAGACATAAACATCTCTATG
>Ga0272444_10002154_pt1 | contig 18404 bp, 17 predicted proteins | sample SSMForm13_FD_201033 | JGI IMG/M metagenome (GOLD analysis project Ga0272444, IMG submission 201033) | Marine sediment archaeal communities from Little Sippewissett salt marsh, Falmouth, MA, United States - SSM-Form-13 | ecosystem: Environmental > Aquatic > Marine > Wetlands > Sediment ... | reverse complement strand
GTCAACTTATCTATGAATATTACGAATCGCGGAGATGTCAATGGTTGAATCCAATTTTTATCGGTTTTCCGGTAATTTCGCCGATGTATCCGTGCGGTCCTTTTTCGGTCCGGCTGAAGGTCGAGCCGAGGCGATGATATAAATCAGCAGAGCGATTTCGCCGAGCGTAATGGCGACGTCGGCGACATTATAAGTCCACCAGCGTTCAATGGCGAATCCACCCAGGCTGATGTCGAAGAAATCCATATCGATGAAATCGATGACCTTACCGAGCCGGAACCGATCGACAATATTGCCAACCGCGCCACCGGCGATGGCCGCCAGAGACCAGGCGATAACCAGGCTGTGACGATAGATGTAGAGGAAATAAAAAACAATGACGAGAATGGCAATTGAGGACAGCAGATAGAAAAGGCTTCCGCCGAGGTTGGAGCCGAGGGCGCCGCCCATATTGTAGACCAGCTTCAGGCGGATGAAGTCACCGATGAAATGTAGGGTCTCGCCATTTTTTAAGGCCGCGACAGCCCATAATTTGGATATTTGATCGATAACAGCTATGGCTGCCACGATTGCCAGCGGTCCCGCGAGTCGGCGTCCGGGATTATCGGCGGCCAGCTTTAGACTCCTCTTCCTTAGATTTACATTCGATACAAAGGCGGGCATGCGGAACCGCCTCCAGACGAGCCTTCTGAATCTGTTTGCCGCACGACTGGCAATTACCGTAAGTTCCCTTTCGGATACGCCGTAGGGCCTCATCGATGTGGTATAGAAGTCGCCCCGATTTGGATGAAATCATAAAGGCCTTTTCACGTTCCATGGCATCGGTGCCCTGATCGGCCATATGATAAGAATAACTCGACAGGTCACCGGAAGCATCTTTCGAAGTAGCGCCGCTGAGATCCTTACGCGTCTGAAGATTCTGGTTAATTTCTTCGCGCTTCTTTAAAAGGAGCTTCTCGTATTTTTCGAGATCAGCCTTTTTCATTTTGGCTCCTCTTCCCTCTTTATAACAGCTATTTCGGCTTTCACGCCATTTATATTCCAGCTTTTGGCTATCCTTTCTTTTGGCAGAGTTCTGCCTAATTCGATTTTGTCCGCCAGTGTTTCCTTGCAGATAAACCCATGATGACGTTTAACCGCCCCCACCAGGGGCTCCTCCGTTCTAATCAGCAGAAAAATACGATCGGTGACCTCAAAGCCTGAAGATTTTCTCATATTTTGAATTTTATTGACCATTTCGCGCGCAAAACCCTCATCGCGCAGATCGTCGGTAATTTCGGTCCGCACGGCAACGGTAATGCCGTTGTCGCTTTCCACCGAAAAGCCGTCTTTCTCGGTTTTGACGATTTCAATGTCCTCGTCGGTAAGACGATAGGTTGAGCTGTTGACGGCCAGCTTAATCTCCTTTTGATCCATAAAGTCTTTGATTTCATCGCTTTTGAGTTCCGCGACCTTTGCCGCAGCAGCCTTCACCGCCGCACCGAGGCGGGGGCCGGCCGAGGCAAAATTGAGTTTTGCCCGGTAAGAGACCACTTCCGAAACATCTCCAAGCTGACGGATATCTTTGATGTTGAGTTCTTCGCGAATAATGCCTGTCTCGGAATCGATTTTCTTAAACTGGTTCAATCCCGGGATGAAAACGTCGATTCCGGAGAGAGGCTGGCGTATTTTCAAATTTTTGCGGCTTCTGGCCGCCCGGCCGATGGAAACTATCTGCTGGGTCAGCGCCATCGATTCCTCCAGCTCATTATCCACGGCGCCGGTGTCGGCGGTTGGAAAACGTTCCAGATGAACCGATTCGGGGCCGCCAAAGATTTCCGGCTGCACCAGTTCCCGTCTGATAATATCGGCAATGAAGGGCACATAAGGGGCAATCAATCGAGCCGTGCCGAGAAGTACCCGATAGGTGGTCAGATAGGCGCGCATTTTCGAAGGATCATCACCGGCCGCCCAGAATCGTCGCCGATTGAGCCGGATATACCAATTGGAGAAATCATCAATGACAAAATCGGTGATCATTCGCGTCGGCGGCGTAATATCATAATTTTCCAGTCTTTCGGTGGTTCTGGCCACCAGGGTGTTGAAACGGGAGATAATCCATCGGTCGATACGTTCCGGTTGACCGGCCAGCGATTCCAGGAAATCCTCGATTGACGATGACTTGTCGGCGGCACGCTCGCAGATATGGTCGATATTGGCATAGAGGGCAAAGAAGCTGTAGCAGTTTTTCAGCGTATCATAGAATTTGCGGATAACCTCGTTGAGGCCATCGATATCGAACCGAGCCGGCATCCAGGGATTCGAGTTGTTGATCAGATACCAGCGAAGAGGATCAGCGCCGAATTGATAGGCGACTTCGAAGGGATCGACGACGTTGCCTTTATGTTTGGACATTTTTTTCCCGGTCTTGTCGAGAATATGACCCATGACGATCACATTTTTAAAGGCCGGCTGGTCGAAAAGCATGGTTGAAATAGCCAGCAGAGAATAGAACCAGCCGCGGGTCTGATCGACAGCCTCGGAAATAAAATCGGCCGGGTAACTCCGTTCGAATTTTTCTTTGTTTTCGAAGGGATAATGCCACTGTGCATAGGGCATGGCCCCCGAGTCGAACCAGGTATCGATAACTTCTGGAACGCGGGTCATAGTCTGGCCGCATTTTTCGCAACGAAGTTTGATGGCATCGATTCCCGGTTTGTGCACATCGATTCGTTCGGGCACATCGATTCCCTCCGAGCGGATTTGCTCCAGCGAGCCGACCGCGACGGCGTGCCGGCAGGAGTCACAAACCCAGATAGGCAGCGGCGTTCCCCAGAATCTTTCGCGGGAGAGAGCCCAATCGACGTTGTTTTCGAGCCAGTCAAGCATGCGGCCGGTTCGGATTTCATCAGGATACCAGTTGGTGGCGTTATTGTTATTAATAAGCTGCTCTTTAAACTGAGTTGTCTTGATATACCAGCAATGGCGGGAAATATAGATCAGCGGCGAATCGCAGCGCCAGCAGAACGGGTAATTATGCTTGTAGAGCTCCTGCTTAAAAAGCTTTCCGGCGGCCTTAAGGTCCTGGATTATTTCAGGGTCGGCATCTTTGATATATCGGCCGGCGTATTTACCTGAGTTCTCTGTGAAATGGCCGGTCGCCTCAACCGCTTGAAGAACCGGAAGACCGTATTTATGCCCGATTTCATAGTCATCGGCACCATAACCGGGGGCGATATGGACAATCCCGGTGCCATCCTCAAGGGTTACGAAAGGTGCATTTATAACATAAAAGGCATTGTCGGCCTGGTCTTTAAACGTATCAAAGACAGGGAGATATTTTCGTTTTAAAAATTCTGTGCCCTTTTTGGTCTCAATAATCGTATATCCGGGGCCAAGGACACGGCTCAAAAGGGCCTCAGCCATGACCAGTTTCTCCCCCTCGAATTCAACCAGACAGTAGTCGGCCTCCGGGTGCATACAAAGGGCGGCATTGGAGGGCAAAGTCCAGGGAGTGGTCGTCCATACCAGGTAGGAGAAATCAGCATCGGCAGCCTTGACTTTGATGAACACCGAAGGGTCCTCTATTTCCACATAACCCTGGGCGACCTCATGACTGGAAAGCCCGGTTTCGCATCGGGGGCAATAGGGCACCGTTTTCGACCCCTCATAGAGGTAGCCACGGTCGAAGAGCTTTCTCAGAATCCACCAGACAGTTTCGATATAATTATCGGTAAGAGTTATATATGCGTTGGACAGGTCGAGCCAGTAGGCGATGCGGCGGGTAATTTCGTTCCAGTCATCGATATATGCGAAGACCGAATCTTTGCATTTCTGGTTGAACTTATCCACACCATATTCGATCACATCAGCTTTGGTTTTCAGGTTGAGTTTCTCCTCGACCTCTATTTCCACCGGAAGGCCGTGCGTATCCCAGCCGGCCTTGCGATCTACTCGAAAGCCCTTCATAGACTTATAGCGACAGACGAGATCCTTTATGGTGCGCGAAATAATATGATGAATACCTGGCCGTCCATTGGCGGTCGGGGGACCCTCATAAAAAGCGAAAAGGGGTTGGTCCTGAGATTTTTCGAGTGACTTTTCAAAAATTTTGTTTTTGTCCCAGAATTCGAGAATTTTCTCCTCGGCGGCAGGTATTTTGAAATTTTTCAGTTGGTCGAATTTCATGGCTCATTTCTTAAGTTCATATGTTAACAGTGCCAAATTTCCAAAGCCTATTAATTTACCCTATTTGTCGACGTTTGTAAAGTCAAAATTTGGGTTGGCGGCGGCCCCTTTACTATCATCAACATATTATCAACAGGGTTATTAACAGGGTCAGGGCAAAGACGACCACGGTCGGGACAGCCAGTTCACAGATCATTTTGCGAATGGTTATGTGGAAATACTGGCAGGTTACGACCAGGCATGGGTGCACCGGCGAGATGATATATCCGAAATACATGCTGACATATATCAGGGCAAAAAGGAGAGGGGTGATTTCTCCGGCCGAGGAAAGATAGACCGGTAGTATAATCGAGGCCGGAAGCTGGACACGGCCGGTCAGAAGGCTCAGTATGAAACCGGCGATTACCGCCAGCAGGAGGGGTGGCAGGGGCAGGCGTTCAATCAGGGCGCCCACTCCGGACTGCTGAAAGATATGCAGGTAGAGAAACATGCCGAAAATGATTAACCCGAAATTCCATGGTTTCATGTTTCTGATGATCAGGGTCAGATTCAGTTTCGTGCGGCTGAGGACAATCGACAGGATTAAACCGGTGGAAACGCCGATCAGCGTCGCCAGAGAGCCGAGATCGAATATTCTTTTAAGAGTGAAATCAAGAATCGGGGCGGAAAGAATCACGGTCAGTGGCACCAGCAGTCGCCTGGCCGAAAATCTTTCCGGGCGGTCGAAATCACCCTCGACATGTCTCAGAAAAAAAACGTAGCCCAAAATCAGGGCCGCGACCGCAGCTGGAAGAATATAAATCAGCGCCTGATATACGTCGAGATCGGAGATATTGGTAGCTACTATCAGGGCCGGGGCAAGTGGATAGATGAGAATAAAAAGATGGCGAAACCAGTTGTTGATGGCGGCGATCAAAGCCCGATCGACTCCCTGCCCGGCTCTTTCCAGAATGGGTGCCGAAAGCAGGGCGCCCCCCGGCATCGGCAAAAGACCCATCAGAGCCGCGGAAAACGGCAGAAGATACTTCTTTTTAAGGCGAACATTGTAGACGAGATCATCGATCTGCCGGCTTTCTTTCATGACACCGCCGATCAGGGGAATGAGAGCCATGGCTAATGACAGGAGGATTATCGAAATATCGGTGACCGTGTAGATAAGTTGATCCCACAGGCCTGACAGGGGGAGGGTAAAGAGGCCCAGAAGGATGGCGCCGCTGATGATCGCCAGGGCCAGGTTTTTCCTGGAAATAATCAGGATAGCGGCCAGCGAGATGATAAATCCCAGGATGATAATAAACATATTTCAATTCTCCTGGCTCCTGCAAAACAGTTCGAATTTTGCGGGAAAAAGAGTAGTTCGGCTATATTGCTCCGGCAGGCGGCAGGCCCGGTGGCTTTATTAGCAACATGAAGCCGGCCTGAAATCAGCCGATTATTTCGCGCACTTTTTCGACCAGTTTGTCTTTGTCAATCGGCTTATCGAAGACGGCTATCGGTTTTCTAATGGCCAGATGGCGGCCGGCCAGGCCGCTGACAACGATTATCGGGATATCCTTGTACTTGTTATCCCGGTGAATCTTACGGTAGAAATCTGTACCGGTATCATTAGGCATCTGCAGGTCAAGAGTAATCAGGTCGAATTGATCGCTTTTGAGAATCTTCATTCCCTCGACGCCGTCGGTCGCCGTCCTTGTCTGGTAACCCTCTTTTTCGAAAATCGCCACCAGATAATCTCTGACATCCGGTTCATCATCGATAATCAGTATTTTCTTGCTCATAAGCAATCCTCGCAGACAGGCATAAATTTAATTTACGTATCTCCAAACTTACGGGATATTGCCCTTTTTTTCAAGATGTAAAATGTCTTCCGGCAAATCTTTCGATGGCCTGGCAATCCCGCTTGAGAAATCACCGGTCGGTGATTTATATAAAGGTCTTTTATCGTCGGGGTGGCCGTTGGCATCGAGGGCAGAAATGGGCTGAGCGGGAACCGATTTTTTCCCGTCGTATGGTCGCCCCGCAGCGCCGGCAGGGTTCTTTCTCGCGTCCGTAGACGACCAGGTATTTCTGGTAGCCGCCGGGGCGACCGAAGACACCGGCGAAGGAGTCGACCGAGGTACCCATCAGCCGGATGGCCTTGCGGAGAATCTCCTGGATGGCGGCATGGAGCTCGGCCAGCTTGTGACGGGAAATCCCACCCGTGGAACGCCGTGGATGCAGCCTGGCGGCGAAGAGCGATTCATCGGTATAAATGTTGCCCAGACCGGCCAGGAAGCACTGGTCGAGGAGGGCCGGTTTTATCATGCGGCTGGAGGATCGAAAGCGTTCTACGAAATCCTTGGAGCTGATTTTCAGGGGTTCCGGCCCCAGGTCGGCCAGCCCCGGCTGGTCGTCAATCCGGTCGGTTTCGATCAGGCGAACCCGGCCGAAACGACGGTAGTCGTTGAAACGGAGCTGGTGGTGATTGTTCTTCAGGTTGAATATCATTAGATCATGTTTATCCGCGGCGGGGATTTTGGGAAGGTAATAAAGATGGCCGGTCATTTTGAGATGAATCCAGAGTGTATAGCCGTCATCGAGATTTATAAGGATATTTTTCCCGCGCCGATGAATCTCAAGAAATGTCTTTCCGCGGAGTCTCTTCAGCCAGCCCGGGTGGTTGTCCTGATCGATTTTGGGCGAGAACAGCCGAACCGTTTCGATAGTCTGGCCGATAATGGTCCGTCGCAGGCCCCTGACAATCGTTTCTACTTCAGGTAATTCCGGCATGGTGTAAATTCCGGGCTCCGCGGCCGGGCCCGACCGGCTGGTGAATCGGCCGGTATCCGATCGTTCCGGGCACAGTCAGTGTTCCTTATTGGGATCGATAGTCGACATCATCGATGACAGCCCTGATTAAAGCTCCGGAATCATTTGGCAGGACATATTTAACCGGGCCGACATGAGCGGCAAACCACCAGTATGATTCCTGGTCGAAATTGGCCGAAGCGGTATTGATCAGCGTTCTATAAAGCCTCTTGATCTTAATACAATCGGCGAAGACGCCGGCAGGTGTTTCGACATCCTCGACAGCCATGATCTCGCACTCGACAATGATCGGTCGATGCGAATAGACCGAATCCAGCCGCATCTCGATGGCCGAAGCCAGCAGCGTATCCCCGGCAATCCGCGACCAGGGCAGAAAGGGCAGCGGTGGCTGGAAATAGCGGGCCGGGATATTGCCGGAATTGGCTACGGCGCTTTTCTGATAGACGATATCGCCGATCCGGGAAAAATCCTGCCATTTTATTATTGTTCCCGCCGTGTCGAAATATGTCAGGGTGAAGAGATTGTTTTCATGCGAGGTGACGGTTACCCGCTTGAAATGACCGGTGAAAAAATAACGGTCGCCGTCGTTAAGAGGGAAAAAATCGCCGTAATTCATTTCGGTTTGCCGCTCGACCTTTTTGATGCATCCGGACAGTATCAGCAGGATCACGGCGAAACCGATCAGGAATGGCCGGACCGGGGGCACGATCAGTCTCCCCGGTGTTTCCGGCGGTAATCGTCGAGAGCCGCCTTGAGGGCATCGGTGGCCAGGTTGGAGCAGTGCATTTTGATCGGCGGCAGTCCCCCAAGGGCCTCGGCAACCTGGTTGCGGGTCAGCTTTTCGGCTTCCTCGATGCTTTTGCCCCTGACCATTTCGGTGGTAATCGAGCTGGTGGCGATAGCGGCTCCGCAGCCGAAAGTTTTGAACTTAATATCGGTGATAATTCCATTGTCTACTTTGATATACATCTTCATGATATCGCCGCAGGAGGGATTGCCCACCGTGCCGACGCCGTCGGCATCCTTGATTTCACCGACATTGCGGGGGCTTTGAAAATGTTCTATGACCTTTTTCGAATACAGCATTTTTACCCATTATTTACGTTAAATCAAGCCGCTAAATATAATAAAATAGATCATATTTTCAAGAGAAAGTTCGGGGGCTGCGGTTCTGATAAATGGCTTGATAATGACACCGAAAATGGCCTTATTGGGCCCGGAGGAAGCGAAATTTTCGAAAACCGACGGGGATATAATGAAATCCATTCGCCGATTGCGCCGGGAGGACAATCTCGGGGAACTTCTGGCTCTCTGCAAGGAGTTCTTTGCCGAATATGAAAGCCATCACGAGGAATTTTTCGATACTGACGACCTGACCGACGATGATCTCTCGGGGCGGTTTCAGGAGTCGATCGATTCGGAAACCGGCGCGACCTTTGTGGCGCTTTCGGATGGCAAAATTGTCGGCTACTGTTCGGTGGCCGTTCGGGAACAACCGAAATTTTACAAAATCAAAAAGGTTGGCGCTATTTGGGCTCTGATGGTGGCCGGCGACTATCGTCGGCGGGGTATCGCCGGTCGGCTTCTGAATGAGGCGAAGAAATTCCTTCGCGATCATGGTATCAAGTATTTCACTCTTTACATGGCGGCCGGTAACAAGGACGCCCTGGAGTTTTACAGGCGCCACGGTTTGAAGCCGCTGCATGTGTCGTATCTGGGGGAGAGTTAGGGAGCGGTCTTTTTGGTCGGGATCTCAGGCCGGCCGACGTTCCAAGAATGTTTCATCCCGGTGCGCGGCAGACCTCCCGGTCTGCCCGGTCGTTGCTAAGAGCTGTCAGGCCGACTCGCGGTTTGACATATTCTATTAAATAATGTACCGATTAAATTAAAGACTCCTCGCACAGCGAAGCTGTGTGGCACCGGCCTCGTCGGTTTTTGCCTGTCGGTCTGCTCTATCGGGCATAGGAAATAAGTACAGGGGCCGGGGCAGGTGAGGGCGCCTGCCGCCCGCTTTTTGGTATATTGTAGGAAAGATATCAGGCGGCAAGTCGGCCTGATCTTATATCTGCATGAAACGTCTACCCCTCGTGCATGGTGATTTCGCCGGCGGAGCAGGGTTTGAGGCCATCGGGCGTTTCTACCACCAGCCGCCCCTCGGAATCGATATCGACTACCGTCCCGGAGATAATCTTCCGCCCGATTTTCAGCTCGATCCGTTTGCCCAAAAGAATCGAATAGGCCAGGATTTTCTCGCGTGATCCGGCCAGGCCGTGCTTTTTGAAGCCGAGGTACTCGGCCTCGAGCTGGCGCAGGAAGGAGCGGAGAAATTCGACCCGGTTGATTTTGCGGCCGAGAGCCTGGCGGATGGAAATGGCGATGGGGCGCAGTTCGGGTGGGAAATCCGATTCTTCGTGATTGATGTTGACGCCGATGCCGACGATGACAAAATTTATCAAATCCAGTTCGGTGGCAAGCTCGGTCAGAATACCGGCCGCCTTGATGCCGGAGATAAAGACGTCGTTGGGCCATTTGATACCGACCTCGAGCTTGCCGAGGGCGGCAATGGTATCGGCCAGGGCCACGGCCGTGATCAGGGATATCCCGGGCGCCAGGCCGGGCGGGATCGGCGGTCGGAGGATGACCGAGCAGTACATCCCGAGTTTATCCGGCGAATGCCAGGAGCGGCCGAAGCGTCCCTTGCCGCGGGTTTGTTTTTCGGCGATGACGATGGTTCCCTCGGGTTCGCCCGCGACGGCCAGTTGATGGGCGGTGGTATTGGTCGACTGTACCGTATGAAAGGAATGAATAACCCGGCCCAGGAGGCGGGTGTTCAAATTGAACCTGATTTCGTGGGCGAGAAAACAGTCGGGGGCGTTCCGGATCAGATAGTGCCCCCGGGCGTTTTTCTTCAGTTCGTATCCCCATTTTTCCAGGATCGAAACGGCCGCGGCGATATCCTCATGGGGCAGGTTGGCCAGTCGGGGATGGAGATGGAGATCGCAGTAACGTCCATCGGCTTCGCGGATGGCGACGGCGACTTTTTCGGCCAGATTTTCCAGGTCACCCGGCTGCATGATCAGGAAACAATCCTCAACGAAAAATCCGAGGCGGCCGCCGAGTGGGTCAGGGCGCCGATGGAAATAAAATCGACGCCGGATTCCGCGATAGTCCGAACGTTATCGAGATTAACGTTGCCGGACGCCTCCAGTTTGACCTTCTCGGAAAGAGATCGGGCCAGGGCCACCATTTTTTCCAGTTGCGGTACCGATTGATTGTCCAGCAGAATTCGGGTGACACCGGCGGCAATCGCCTCGCGGAGCTGGTCTTCATCGACCACCTCGACCTCGATGGTGATGTCTTTCGGATCGATCAGATATTCTTTCCTGTAGTCTTCTTTTTCCAGGAACCGGCGCATCTTTTCAACCGCTTCGGTGATCGAACCGGCGGCGGTGATATGGTTGTCTTTGATCAACGCCATATCATAAAGGCCGAAGCGATGGTTGGCGCCGCCGCCGCAGGCAACGGCGTATTTTTCGAGATATCTCAGGCCGGGGGTCGTCTTGCGCGTGTCCAGAATTTTGACACCGGTGCCGCTGACCTTCCGGACGAATTGCGAGGTAAGGGTGGCGATACCGGAAAGGTGACCGAGGAAATTGAGGGCGGTGCGCTCGCCGACGAGAATGGCATGGCTGTCGGCTTCGAGGGAAAGAACGGTCGTGTTTTTTTCGAATCGATCGCCATCGCCGCCGGACGGTTTCATCTCGACATTCTCATCGAGCTTTTCGAAAACGGTGGCCACCACCGGCAGGCCGGCCATGACGCCATCCGATTTGGCGATAATTTCCGCGGTGGCGGGTGCCTGTTCGATGGTGGCCAGGGTGGTAATATCGCCCGGCCCGATATCCTCGGCCAGAACCAGTTCCACCTGGCGCCTGATCATGTCATCGATATTATTCATGGCAACGACAAGATAGTCTTTTGATGGTGATTGTCAATGTCGCCGGCGTTGTCTTTTTTTGGGCCATAACTGGTCAGAGCATCAGGGAGCCGCCGCTGACGGCAATATAGGCCCCGGTCACGAACCTGGCCTCATCGCCGAGAAGCATCACCACGGCGCCGGCGATATCCTCGGGCTGCCCGACTCGTTTCAGGGGTGTCGCGGCGGCGGTGGCTTCGATCTGCTCTTTTTTGATCCATGAGGTGGCGTCGGTCATGGTCAGTCCGGGGGCGACGGTATTGACGAGAATCCCGAATGGCCCCAGTTCCAGGGCCAGGGATTTCATCAGGCCGTCGACCGCCGATTTGGCGGTCGTATGGGCGCTGAAGGCGAATCCGGGGCGCCGTGAAAGGCCGCTGCTGATGCCGATAATATGTCCCTGCCGGCGTTCCACCATGGACGGGATAATTTCCTTGAGAGCATAGAAGAAGCAGTCCATCTCGCCCATCACTTTGGTTCTGAATTCATCATAGCTGAGTTCGGCAAACGGTTTCAGCGGCACCGGCATGCCGGCGTTGAGAATCAGAAAATCGACCGGGCCCATTTCCGAGGTGATAGTCTTAACCATAGTCCTGACATCGGCTTCGCTGGTGACATTGGCCTTGATGGCAGCGGCCTTGCCGCCGCCGGCCTTGATGTCGGCCACGACCGACTCGGCGGCGTCCTTGCTTTGCCAGTAGTTGACCGCCACGGTGGCGCCATGGGCGGCCAGCGCCCTGGCCGTGGCGGCTCCGATACCGCGGCTGGCGCCGGTTACGAGAGCGATTTTGTCCTTGAGGTTCATATTTTCCCCTTTATCTTATGCGAACTTCCACACACCACTGGGGCGGCTGGTAATCTTATGTTGCGCTTTGACATATATTATCCTCAATTATATAGAGAAGACGGCCGGATAGCTACTATTATTTGAAGAGTGAACAATTATTCGATCCAGCGTGTTTATGAAGATAGCGTCGGTGGGCTGCTCTTCAGCGCCGCCGGCTATTGGACGATATGAATAAGGGGGCCGGTTGGCTTGCCATGTTAATATTTTTGAGATGGGCGGATTAATGAAGAATGGGATTGTCTTCTTGCTGGTTTTGGCTTTCTGGGGAGGTTCGGCTTACGCTCAAATAAGCGAAGGTGGCTCGCCACCCAGTTTCGGCAAGTCGATCAGTACCGATATTTCCTCGGTAACGATGCCGGGGATCAACGTCCCATTATTAATGTCCGAGGATGTGGCCGATGAAGGCAAGGATGTGCCATATCGTTTCGGGCGGCCGTTCGATGTCCGGTTCGATCTGGACAATTCCGGGACCTGGACATCTCTGGCGGATGGATCGCGGTTATGGCAGCTGCGAATCGAATCCCCCGGGGCATATTCGATTAATCTTCTCTATGACAGGTTTTGGCTGCCGGAGGGTGGCCGGTTGTTCCTTTACGATGAAACCCGGGAGATGGTGATCGGAGCTTTTACCGATCGCAACAACAAAGAGCACGGTCGTTTCGCGACGGCCCCGGTTAAAGGCGAGGCGGTTATTCTCGAATACCACGAACCGGCGGATATGATCGGACAGGGCGAGATTTCGATTTCACGGGTGGTTCACGCCTATAAAGATATATTCGACTTCAACGAAACCAAGGATCTTCTCGATTTTGGCGGTTCCGGTTCCTGCAACAACAATGTCAATTGCCCCGAGGGGAATTCGTGGCAGGACGAAAAAAGGTCGGTGGCCATGATCCTGACGGCGGGCGGTTACCGGATTTGTTCGGGAGCGCTGGTCAACAATGTCCGCCAGGATGGAACGCCCTATTTTTTGACCGCCAATCACTGCCTGGGCGGCGAGGAATCCTGGATATTCATGTTCAATTATGAAAGCCCGAATTGCGACGACCTGGATGGTGCGACGCATTATACGCTGTCGGGATCGACTCTTCTGGCCAATTACGCGACCTCCGATTTCGCTCTTTTGCGCCTGATCGAACAGCCCCCTGACTCATACCAGGTTTATTTCGCCGGGTGGAGCAATGAGGATATTGCCGCCGGCGCGGCTGTCGGCATTCACCATCCCAGCGGTGACATCAAAAAGATATCATTCGATTACGATCCGGTGGTTTCGACCGATTATTTAGGCACCTCGGGAACGACCCACTGGCGGGTCGGCAACTGGGAGGACGGCACGACCGAGGGAGGATCATCCGGTTCGCCGCTGTTCGACCAAAACCATCGGGTTATCGGGCAATTGCACGGCGGGTTCGCCTCCTGCGCCAGCATCACGCCCGATTGGTACGGCAAATTCGCGCTCTCGTGGACAGGCGGCGGGAGCCCTGACTCCCGTTTGCGTGACTGGCTCGATCCGGACAACAGCGGCGTAACGGTTCTCGACGGTTTCGATCCGTCCGCGGGCATCGTTATTCAACATAGTCCCCTGCCCGATACCTATGACAGCGTGGGCAATTATGAAGTTGTCTGCCGGATCGTTTCGGATACCGAGCTGGTGGCCGACTCGCTTCGGTTGTACTATGAAATCAATTCGTCACGAATCCCCGAGCCTCTTTACCCGAGCGGCAACCCGCATGAATTCAGCGCTGTCATACCGGCCCAGTCGCCGGGCACAAGTATTGAATATTTCCTGGTCGCCTATGATCTGGCCGGCCGGGCCGACACCACCGAGACCTTTTCGTTCATGGTGCTGGCGCCGCCCGATATCGTCGTTTTGCCATCCGGCTATAATCGGGTTCTGGCCGGCGGCGAGTCGTTCCAGGATGATCTCGTCATCGTCAATGTCGGATTGGGTGAGTTGACCTATGATATCGCCGTGGAAGGCAATTTCGCCGAGCGCCAGGTATTCGATAAACTCCTGGCGGCCGGTCAAACGGAGCCGGCCAGGCGGACTTACACGGAAGATATCCTTGAATATGAGACGTTCAAGGGAGCCGAGGATTACCGAATGGGATATATGGTCGAAAAAGACGCCGGCGGGCCCGATCAATTCGGCTATGTCTGGATCGATTCCGACCAGCCCGAGGGACCTGATTTCGAGTGGATTGATATCTCCGGTTTCGGTACGGATCTGGTTTCGAATCTTGCCGATGACAATTACATCGGGCCATACGAGATCGGCTTCGAATTTCCTTTTTATGATTCGGTTTATTCGCGGCTGTATGTCGCCTCCAACGGTGTTATCGGTTTTGCCCCGGACGGGCTTAATCTGCACTTCAACAAGCCGATACCGCGGGGTTCGATTCCCGATAATTTTATCGCCTGGATGTGGGATGATCTCAATCCCCAGGATGTAGATAATCCGGGGGCGCATGTTTATTATTATTCCGATAGCGGTCGGCTGATAATCCAGTTCGAGAATTATCCCGAGTATTCGGCCGCTCCCGGCGATGTGATCACGGCCCAGGTTATCCTGGAAGAGAGCGGTGATATCAGGTTCCAGTATTTATCGGTAGCGCCGGGTTTCGATGCCGGCTCGTGTGCGATCGGCCTGGAGAACGCCGACGGATCCGATGGAATCGAGGTGGCCTATTTGACTTCGTATGTGCACGATAGCCTGGCGGTCGCATTCTACCGGCCCCGGCAGTGGCTGAATCTGGACAAAAGCGGTGGCATCCTGGCCTCCGGGCAGACCGATTCGATCGGGCTGGCATTCAGCGCCGAAGGACTCGACAGCGAATCGTACAGCGCCGAAGTAACGATTGCCAGTAATGATCCGGATGCGGCGGATAACCCGATCGTTATTCCGGTTAATATGACCGTTACCGGCCAGGCGGGATATACCTGTGCCGATGTCGACTATAACGGTATCATCAATATTCTCGATGTGACGTTCATTCTGAACTATCTGTACAAGGGCGGCCTGCCGCCGGAGCCGATGGCGTCTGCCGATGTCAATTCCGACGGTATTATCAATCTTCTGGATGTTACCTATATCATCAATTATCTTTACAAGGCCGGTCCGGCGCCGAATTGTCCGCCGGTGGAGTAAGGCGGCGGCTCTCATCGTGGCATCACCATAGTGGCCGCGATGACATCATTTATCCGGATTCATTTTTTCCCAGTTGTTTATGACCGCCCTGAAGGCATTTATCGGTCATGGAAACCGGGCGGGATAATTTTCGTAGGATAAGACATATAAACTGACGTAGCGCGGGTTATTATGACGGCAAGATCTGTTATCGGCCGCGTATTTTGGAATGAGGATCAAAATCGCCTGCGGGCCGGATGGCGGCTGATTATTCAGTTTCTTCTTTTTTTCGTCTTAATCGTTGTTTTTGCCGTTCTGGATGGAGTTCTGGCGGATTCTCTTCCGGAAAGCACTATTACCGATCCCGACAGCATCGCTTTTCCTTTGGGGATGCTGGCGGCGGCTGTCCTGAGTGTTTATATTGCCGGGAGGTTTCTGGATAAAAGAGGATTGGCATATTTTGGTTTGCGTTTTCATAATGGCTGGTGGCTGGATATGGCCTTCGGGATTATCCTGGGAGCGTTGATAGTCTCGATCATATTTCTGGTTCACCATCTGGCTGGTTGGACACAAATAACGGGATCGTTTTATTCGAAGGCGACTGGATTAGGTTTTATCCCGGATTTGTCTTTTGTTTTGGGAGGCATTATCTGCATGGCTGCCATGGAGGAGATTATCGCCCGCGGTTATCAGCTGACGAATGTCACTGAGGGTCTATATACCGATCATCTGGGCCCGACCGGATCGGTTGCATTAAGCATATTGATCGTATCGGTTTTTTTCGGTCTGTTTCATTATTCATCCGAGAGCGGGATTATCAGCGTTCTGGCTCTGGTCATAGGCGGGTTTTTCTATGCGGTGGTTTATGCCATTACCGGCGAACTGGCTATTCCGATAGGTTTTCATGTCGCCTGGAATTTCACCGAAGGGTGTGTTTATGGATTTCCCGTGAGCGGTGTCTCTTTCGGCGTGACGATTTTGCAGACGCAGTCGGTCGGCTCGGAGTTATGGACGGGCGGGGTGTTCGGGCCTGAGGCGGGGCCTTCAGGGATAGCCGGGCATCTGCTGGCGATTCCGCTGGCGATTTTATGGATCTATTGGCGACAGGGGCGAATCAGGCTGATGGCGGTTCGGAAATAATACAAAAAGTTTCTTTATGCCTGTCCCATTCTTCTTTGAGAATCCCCATCTTGATTCGGTCGTGGAATTTCCCTTTGACCTGACAGCCGCGACGGATGCGGGCTTCTTCTATGAAGCCGAGCTTTTTACCGATGTTAATGATAGCCGGATTACCCGACCAGGTGGAAAAACCGATGCGGGTCAGGTCTCTGGCCGCGAACAGGTAGTCGATCCAGAGATAGCAGGCCTCGGTCCCCAGGCCCCGGCCCCAGGATTTTTCTTCCGGCAGGTCGATGCCGAATTCGGTCATATGGGGATCATTTTCATTGTAGTAGACGACCACCCAGCCTAGATGGACACCGTCGGCGGTTTCGACCTCCAGGTGACGGTAGGGCGGACGATGGTCGCTTTCAAGCCATCGTTGTCGGCTGATAATCATGCCGCTGATATCGTTTTCATTATACCAGGGGCCGTCGAATTCCCAGGCCTTCAGGGTCGGATCGTTCCAGCGGCGGTAGTCATCGATGTCGGTCGGTATTGTTGTTCGCAGATTGACATTTTTGCCGGGGATGACAAAATCGGCCTTCATATCATCATTTCCTCCGAAATTGGCGGCCGGACCGCCCTGTATCGGTGTTGATCATGATGAATTATAATATTCCGGAGGCCAGGATCAAGCCGGAAAGCGATGAAATTCGGTTTTTGGGTACAAAAAAAGAAACAAACCCTTATCTTTTGAAATGTATGTTTCAAAAGCCCCGATAAGGGTTTGTTTTTCTACCCCCTGAATTTCCAATTGTGAAACATTCATTTAAGGGGGAAAGTTCCCGGCAGGAGATTAAAAAGCGGCCGACGGGATTCGTTTTTCATAAAAAAACCTGCATTCTATTCGAATGCAGGTTTGGTACACGGGGGCTTAAAGATCATCACTCCCTGAAAGGAGGGGGTCCATCCATGTAGAGGTATTCTATTAAATGGATGACATCGAGCAAATTGCTGACATCATCACCATTAGCGTCATCACCGTACGAGCAACTGCAATCGGCCCCGTCGAAATACAGATGGTCTATCAGGAAAGTGGCATCGAGCAGGCCATAGGTGCAGTCGCAATTGGCATCACCATAAAAGCCGTCATCGACGAAAAGATTGAAGTATTTTATGTATGTTTTCGGTATCGGAGTGGTGGCATCGGTGACAAGAATCCCGAATTGGTTCAGCTTGGCCCGCGTCGGAAACCCGTGGAGAGACCCATCCGGTTCGAGGGTGAGGCCGCTGGGGATATAGCCGACCTGGCAGGACCAGGTGTAGGGTGGAATACCGCCCTCGGCGGTGAATTGGAATTCGTATTCGACCGAATCGCAGATATTGCCTTCGGGAAGATCCTGGCCGGCGTTAATAGCCACGGCATCGATATCGAGCAGGGCGGCGGCGGTTCCGAAATTGCAGCAGTTGTACTGAATCCAGAAATATCCTTCATCGCCCCAGTAGCTGCCCCAGCTGTTTTTGACGCGCCAGGCGCCCTCCCCGTTGCACATGTTGTCATCCCATCCGACCAGAAGAACGGCGTGATTGACATCCTGGGTAACATCCTCGTGCCAGTAGCAACCGCCGTTGTAATAATCGAAGTTGCTGTAAACCTGGAAAGCCACAGCGACAGGGGCGGTCAGGAGAGCTGTTTTCAGAGCGTTGACATTGTTGGGGATAGCCGTCCAGCCATCGATCTCGGCATAGATCGGATATTGTTCTTCGGTACAGGGGACCAGGTCATCGGCCTGGTAGGGCATAGCGCTTTCCAATATGGCTCCGTAATCCCGATAGTGTTCATAGGCATAGTCCATCCAGCCGCCATCACATCCCCAACCGCCGGAGACGCATGATAAAATCTGTTGTTCGGAGAGATCGTATTCGACCTGCATCTGGATTTTATAAATGGCCTCGAGAGCGGCGGTGGCGGCAAAAATCCAGCAGGATCCGCAACTGCCCTGATTTCTTACGGGCGTTACTTTGCCGGAATCTTCCCAGTTGAATGTCGGCGGAAGTTCCCGGCCGTCCTTGGCGAGGAAATCGGGCCGCAGATGGGCTTTCCATATTTCTTCCCAGTTTTCGGGAAGCTGCAGGCCGCGCATACGCTGTCGTTCTTCAGCGCTGTATTCGGAAACGAATCCGTTCATGGAGGCGGTCCAGCATAAGTTCTGATCCTCGATCATCTGCTGAATAGCGACCAGTTCCTCGGCTTTGTTTTCATCGGCCAGAAGTGAGCCGGAAAATATCGTAAAGGACATGATGAAAAGTGCGAGTGACAAATAAAATTTCATGACTACCCCTGCCTAATGTGGCTTATGTTGCAGACTATATATATA
>Ga0272444_10002151_pt1 | contig 18411 bp, 15 predicted proteins | sample SSMForm13_FD_201033 | JGI IMG/M metagenome (GOLD analysis project Ga0272444, IMG submission 201033) | Marine sediment archaeal communities from Little Sippewissett salt marsh, Falmouth, MA, United States - SSM-Form-13 | ecosystem: Environmental > Aquatic > Marine > Wetlands > Sediment ... | reverse complement strand
CCAGAGGACCAGGTTTTTTATGACGAAATAAAATCAGAGAGGTAAAGAAACACTCACAAACAGACACGGTCAAAAGAGAAAAAAACAATGAATAAAGTAATTTCCAAAATGGTTGTCGTGCCGGTTGACGGCTCCGAGAATGCGTTAAGAGCTTTGGATTATTTAAACCTCGTTTTTGGATCGAAATATAATTTAAGAGTCGTGTTATTCTACCTGTTGCCGAGCTTGCCACGGGTATTGATCGAGGGAAACACAACCAGCGATATAATGGCCGGGAAGTTCACCGAGCTTGAAAAAAAGAACCGTGCCATGGCCCAACTCATTTTATCCGAGGGAAAAAAAAGGTTGCTTGATAAAGGTTTTAAGAAAAAGGCTGTTGAAACGGTTTTTCAAAAGAGAGCGGTTGGAATTGCACGGGATATTTGCAACTGGTCGGAAAATATGCGATCAGATGCTATTATTATTTCCACACGGGGGCTAAGCCGACTGAAAGCCTTTTTCATGGGAGAGACAGCGAACAAAGTACTCGAATTCAACCGGTCTTGCCCGGTATGGATGGTTAAAGGGGCTGTCAGAAGAAAGAATGTACTCTTGGCCGTTGACAACTCCCAAAATGCTATGCGAGCGGTTGATTATGTCGGCTTCATGCTTCCCGGCACCGAGACACATGTAACGATTTTTCATTCAAAACGAGATTTAAAAAGATTCATGCCGGATGGGCTATTAGAAGAATTCCCTGAATTCCAGAGATCCTGGAAACATAAAGCAGGGGAAGTGGTTGCTCCTTACTTGAAGAGAGCAAAAGAAATGCTTATGAAAGCAGGTTTAAAAGAGAACCGGATATCGATCAAACTGGTTGACGGAAGCGAAAGCGCCGGTATAGATATCCTCAAAGAAGCTATAAATAGTGATGCGGGCACAATTTTTATAGGCAAGCGGGGTTGTTCCGATGTAAAAGATTATTCCATGGGCAGTGTGGCTAAAAAAGTGCTGTATCAAGCTTCGGATATGACAGTTTGTGTTGTTCCTTAAACACTTAAAGCGGTCATTACAACGGGTTCATCCGGTGGTAATGACTTGGAGGAGAAAGATAATTTTATGAGTATTCTTGACGGTTTCGTAAAAAGCCCAAATTCTTCGTTGTGCTGCATTTCGTAATCATTCAACGTACGACAAGTACTCTTCATGATTACAAAATTTGCACGCCTTGAATTTGAACTTTTTACGAAACCGTCATTCTTGACCTTGGGTATCGTTATTCCTTTTTCAATTTTTCAATTAAATCCTTGCTCTTTTCCAGCAAATCGATGGATGAATCGATATTTTTTTTCAAATTATCGTACAATTGACGCTCGGCAAGATCCGGAGGCATCAGCTCGTTGTTAATCTGTATCTGCTCGGACATAATGGTAATTTGTTTAATCGACGTTTCCAAACTCCTTATTCTTACTTCAAAATAATGAGCCCGCCTTTTTTTCTTCAGATCCATAAATAGGGTTAATAAGTCATTTTCATATTCGCATACAGATGCTATCGCGTTAATCGCCAATGTTGTCGATATCCAAATATTTTTATGCTCGTCATAATTTTTATCGTCTTTTCCGGTGGTTTCAAACATTTTTTGAAGGTACTCAAATCGATTCGCATTATCCGATAATGTCGATAAAATGGTTTGAATTTCTGATTGTATATAAAGTTCATCCGGGGAGGATGTCTGCGCATTCAATATCTGTGTACTGAACACAATTAGGCTGATTAACAGACTGATTAAACATATGGGGCAATTTTTTTTCATTTGATTTGCTCACTTTCAAGTGTAACCAATTTAGTATAACTTTAATATGTCCGGTGCGAAAATATTATACCAGATAATTTTGGAATAGGACAGCAAATCCCAAAAATGCTATGAACCCCATCACATCGGTAACTGTTGTTAAAATGATATTCGAACTTTGGGCAGGGTCTAAGCCGAATCTCTTCATTACGATGGGTATTGATGCACCTGAGAAACCCGCAAAAACGAGATTCAACAGCATGCCCAGACCGATCACTAGGCCGAGGTAAGGATTGCCATACCATATCCAGGCGATAAGTGCCGTTACGGTGCCGATTATAACGCCATTGATGGCACCGAGTTTTGCTTCCTTTGAGATGAGATTAAAAACCTTATCTTTGGGTATTTCTCGCATCACAATTCCTCGCATGACCACAGCCAGTGACTGTGCACCCGCATTGCCGCCTTGACCGGCCACAACAGGAAGAAAAACGGCCAGGACTGTGAGCTTGGCGATAATACCTTCAAAAAGAGCGACTACGGCAGCCGCTAAAAATGCGGTGGCCAAGTTAACATGGAGCCAGGGCAAACGTTTTTTTAATGAAAATAAAATGCTGGAATAAACGCGTTCGTCACCTCCGGCGCCAAATATTTTCTGAATGTCTTTTGTCATATCCTCTTGAATTCCGTGAATCAATCTTTCTGCTTTAATAATTCCGAGAATATGATTTTCGCTATCTACAACAGGTGCTGCAAAAAACTTTCTTTTAGCCAGTTCATTCGCAGCTTCTTGTTTATCAATGAAGCAATGAAGGGAAAAAACATCCTTGCGCGCAATAGATTCAAGCGATTTATCCGGTGACGCCAACAATAGATCACGCATGTTTAACACGCCGATAAAATAATTATCGTCATCAACCACATATGCGTAAGATTGGGGGAAACGTTTTTTGGCCAGTGAACGTATTTCTTCAGTAGCTTCCTCCACCAACACATCTTTGTGAAATTTTAAGAAATCTGTCGTCATTATTCGGCCAACACTACCCTCGGGATATTCTAAAACTTCTATGATCTGACGCTTCAGTTCGCCTGAGATGTGTTCCCTCATGCGTTCACGGGCATCTTGGGGAAGATGCATTAGAATTGAAGCCGCAAAGTGAGGCTCGAGCAGGGACAAAGTTTCTCGAAGAAAAATATCCCCGGAGTTTTTCAACAGCGCAGCTGCAAAGCTTATCTGCAGATGTTTGATTATGCGAACCGCCAATGACGGGGGAAATGATTCAAGAACTTCTGCGGCATCTTTTTCCATCATATTTTCTAAACTTTGTACTGCCGCTGCCATATCATGTTCAAAAAAATTCTGAACAATGGGTATAAAAGGATTTATATTTGTCATTGATACGTTTTCCATAACTATCTGTAAGATTATAGAAATTTAGCTTAAATACCGTTTGGTTAAGCTTGGGTCACACCTTATCCAGAAGATAAGATGAGTGAGAAAAAGTTTCTCTGGTTTTAAATGTCCGACGCTATTACCACAAACTAAGTGTTAATATCATGTGGCCTCACCCAATAGACACCCATTTTACATGGTATGAAATTCGGTTAATTGTAAATTAACCCCCTACGGTTATCACCACCACGACATCCGGCCAGCGCTTTTCCTTTGGCTGAACGGCCGGCAGTGCAACAATTTTACAATAGATCGTGGTGTCTTCGTAAATGTTGTTCAAGTAAATGGGTGTTGTTGTCAGGCTGATTAATTTATCCATTTCGTCACTAGCCGGAGAGAAAACTTTTACATTCTCAGGTGTTACCTCTAATGAACGGATCTTCAGACCGTCCGGAAGCTTTCCGACCAGTTGTGGCTTTATAACCAACTCTTTTTCTACGATATTTGCAAGTGTGAGCTCAAAGCTGGAAGGAGAGGCATCCAATAGATGTATGTCTTTCGGCAAGTGGATATTTTCCCGAGTAATAATAAAAGATTGCTTTCCCGGCACAGCTTTTGAAAGATCTATTATCACACTTGTATGAGACGGGTTAACGGAATCTAAAGCTGATTTCGGGCCTGACAGATGCAGCCGAACTTCCTCGGCCTTATTTCCGACCAAAGTGAGATTTGATGATGAGGCGGTATATTCCACCGGAACGGTTACGACCTTTTCCAGTATTTCTCCCTGAGAAACGGCCAAAGTTGACCAGAAAAATGCCGCCAAAACCAGGCTCGCAAAAATTTGAAGAAAAACCGGCCAACGCGCTTTTCCTTTAGGGAACACGACGGGAAAAGAAGTCATGTCTTTCCAGTGTGAAATGATCGTTTTCACCATCTCTTCGCGATCACTTACCCGCCTCATTTTACCTTCATGAAATATTGACAGGTTTCCCCGTTCTTCAGAAATGACGAAGACTAAAGCGTCTGATTTCTCAGCCAGACCCATGGCAGCATGATGACGGGTGCCATATTCTTCCGTCAGTCTTGAGCTCTGTGAAACAGGAAGTCGTACGCCAAACCGTGAAAATTTTCCGTTTGTTATAATTAATGCGCCATCATGGCCCGGCGAGTTCGGATCGAAAATACTCATAATAAGAGGAAAACTGGGCTTAGCATCAAGAATAAATCCGCCGGAGAGCCATTCTTGAATCGGCTCTTTACCGGGAAAAACCACAATCGCCCCCCGACGTTGCTGCGCCATCTTTAGTAAGGCGTCCACGACTAAACGGGAGAGCTTTTCATCTAAATCGCGAGGTTCTGACCGTTTAACCGAAGCGGTCTGTTCTAAAATTTTTCTTAATTCAGGCTGAAATAATACGATTAAGGCGATTACGGCCACCTGACTGATATTACTGAAAATCCATTCGATTCCCTTAAGATCCATAAAACTTGCAACAAAGAAAACAGCCATGGCGACCAGAATCCCGGCCACGATTTTCCAGGTGCCAAGGCGAAGTAATGTCCGGTATAAAAAAAACAATCCTGCCGCTATTAGGAATATGTCTAAAATAGCTCGCCAGGAAAGTATCTCCCTAATTAGAATCAGCATGCCAATCTGCTCCAATAACCCCTCAATATTTAATTAAAAATATTTGTTCTCATTATATATATCCCAAAAATTTATCCTCACATGGCATTCCGTCTTTATGATATGTAATTTTTAATCATTCTCTTGTTCGGATGTCAATAATATGATATTATACAAAAATTATTTGTTGATTGGCTTGATCCCTGTCGCGAAATACTTTCCACCATAGAGAAACCCCTTGCCTTTGGTACGTGCATTAGGAGAAAATATTATGAAAAGAAACCTTACAATTATCTTTATCATTTCGTTGCTTTTTTCAACTGGTTGTTCCACCAGCTACAAGGCTAAGCCCCTTCCGCTGCAAACACCGTCAGCTTATCCGAACAAGGTAGAGATAGAGGGGTGTCAGATCGGGGCAAAGGCCTTTGTCGATGCCAAAGTAGCCAAGGAAGCCTTTGGATTCGATATTTTGGGTGCCGGTATGCTGCCGGTTCAGGTTGTGTTCGACAATCAAGGGCCGCATCCGATTGAAATTGTCGGCAACCAGACATTTCTGGAAGACAACAAGGGAAACCTATGGCCGATCCTCAGTAGCAAGGTCGCTTACGAGAGGGCTACCAAATATGCCGAGACCAAGAAAATCTTTAAAGAAGGGATTTACGGCGGCTTTTTGGGGGCGGCTGCCGGGTCGGTGATCGGAGGGGCTATCGGAATTGTGACGGGTTCGAATGTTGCCGAGGCCGTCGGCAAGGGTGCTGCCGTGGGCGGTGCTGCCGGAGCCACTATTGGAGGAGCTAAAGGATTCGACTCCAAAGACGCGCGGCGGGATATTATTTCCGATTTGCAGGAAAAATCTCTCGAAAACAAACCCGTTAAACCCGGTCTCCTGGGTTACGGTTTTCTGTTCTTTCCTGCAGAAGCCGGATCGGCCAAGCAGTTGCGTCTCCAGATCCGGAAAACCGACACCGGTACGGTGCATGTATTAAAAATGGGTTTTTAATCGCCGAAAGAAATACCCAGATCGCGGGCCGCGGCGATGGTGTCGCAGTCAAGGGGTACAAACTTCGTCCGTTCGACCGCAGAATGAATGGAGACAGCCTTGATCTCCGGCGGGTCCAGAGCAACCATATAACCGAACATTTCTTTTTCAACAAACCTGACGGCGGCCGTCCCGAAACGCAGAGAAAGCAAACGATCGAAGGTCGTGGGTGAACCGCCACGCTGCAAATGCCCCAAAACAATAGACCGGCAGTCCTTTCCGGTTTTTGAACGAATTTGCTCGGCTACTTTAGCGGCAATGCCCCCCAGATGAACTTCTTGGCGACCGGCTTCCCGTTTGTCGGCGGTCGTGGTCAAATCTCCTCCCATGGGTTTGGCGCCTTCGGCAACGACAACGATGCTGAAACGTCTGCCTTGCAATTCCCGCTCCATGATTTTCCGGCAAACTTTCTCAATATCAAAAGGAATCTCCGGAATAAGGATGACGTCTGCTGTTGCCGATACGCCCGAACTCAAGGCAATCCATCCGGCATAACGGCCCATGACCTCGACCACCATCACCCGTTCGTGAGCTTCTGCCGTGGAATGAAGCTTATCCAGAGCTTCGGTGGCGGTAGTTACCGCCGTATCGAATCCGAAGGTGATGTCGGTGTTGATCAGGTCATTATCGATGGTTTTGGGCACGGCAACAATGGGAAGGCCCAAATCGACGAAGCGTTGAGCGATCCGGAGGGATCCATCGCCGCCGATTACGATAAAGGCCTCGAATCCGTACCTGTGAAACTTTTCAATAACTTGTCCGGAAAGGTCCTCCAATGTAACACCGTTTTGCGTTTTCACCGGATAGTTGAAGGGGTCCCCTTTGTTGGTGGTGCCCAAAATGGTACCCCCCAAGTGAGTGATACCTCGCACCGCATCGCGGTCAAGATGAACGAGATAGTCGTTTTCCAGCAGACCTCGGTAGCCAAAGCGGCTGCCGTAAACTTCCCAGCCCCTGTTAATGGCAGACAATACAATGGCCCGAATGACCGCATTTAATCCCGGTGCATCTCCTCCGCCTGTGTTGATGACGATTTTTTTCATGATTTCTTCATCCTCTGACAGTCAGGTGTAAATCAAGACTGTTTTTTGCTAAGATTGCTATGGCTATTTGGTTTCAGGTTTCAGCATAAAGGTTTCAGGTGTCAGGTTTCAGGTGTCAAGGGAAATCCAGCCTGAGGGAACGATTCATTTTTTTCGGCGAGTTGGGCAGGAGCGCTGTTTGAGGAGCGCCTGGATTGGCTTCCTAACTCGTATTTCTCTTCTTGGGGCCACTTGTGCGTCAAGTCACAGACATCGATGTGTAATCGACACAACTTTTTATAGACCTCAAGATCCTCAACGTCCATAAAATTTCTATGGGTCACCCCATTTCCCCCTTAATCCTTAACCCTGACCCTGACACCTGAAACCTGAAACCTGAAAAAAGCTTCGGAGCCACGGTTTGTCAATAAAAGGGCATCAGCGTTTACCAACGGTCTTGATTTCTACCCCCGACAGTCCATATGGATGATATTGATGTTACCATTCAACGCAGTGGAAATGTCCTAAAAACATTCTTTACCCCATATCGTGCCAATTCGTTAACAGACAGCCAACGGAGTCCCATTTTGATCTGTTTTAATCCGCCCAATACATCTTCGGACAAGGCTTTTTGACTGCCGTCGAATGCATTACGCCACAGCCTTTTACCGCCGGTAACCTCTATCAGATAGACAGAGAAAGCAATTGATGCAGGACTATCCGGGTTTTCTTTAACGGCCCCTTTTTCCCGAAAACGCCAAATCGTACCAACCACCACAAGATCCGCTTGCAGGTTCTCACCAAATTTTTTGGCTAATTTGCGTGGCGTGTCCAGGGTTAGGTCTCGAATGACATCCGCATAAACGGCAGCGGCTTCTTCCATTGAAACCATTTGATCCGCAAATCGAATTTGCATTACATCATTGACCCGCCGGGTCATGATCCGATCTGCCCCTTCTGCTAAATTGGCGGCATCAATATTAAGCTGTTTCAGTGGCTGGCTCAAAGGCTTTTCAACCGGTTCTTCCGGTGATTCCAATTTGCCGACGAGAAAGGGCATGACCGCAATACGCTTAAACTGAAGTGTGGATAGATCGGTTTTTTCAAAGGACTTTTGATCGGTATCGGCACTGCCATTGATAGGGTTGACTGAGAGTAGAGTCAATACCGCCCACAAAAATAATAGTATTTTCTTTGACATAGATGTTCTCCTCAATGAGTGAAGTTTGCGAAATTTAAGCTTTTAGCGTCCCTTTAATATTTCTGGTGCGCACTAACTATACCAAATTCATTTGGAATAAGACAGCAAATCCCAAAAATGCTATGAACCCCATCACATGGGTTATGTTGTTAAAATAATGTTCGAACTTTGGGCTTGATTCCATTTAAACGATAAGCGGCCGTTTCAGCATTTTCTCATAGAGTTCGATATATTGCCGTGCGGTTTTGGCATGGGTAAACGTGGCGACACTTTCAGTCATAATTCTCCGGATTTGTTTGGCCTTTATATGATCGGGCAAATTATAAAAGTTCATGGCCTGGTCAATGGCCCAGAAAAGGCCGTTCGCATCGAAGGTATTAAACAGAAAGCCGTTGCCGGAATTGAGTTCAACATCCAGATCCCTGATCGTATCATGGATTCCTCCGGTATCATGGGCCACCGGGAGAGATCCGTAAATCGGGGCGATCATTTGTGGAAGGCCGCAAGGTTCAAATCTTGAGGGCATCAGGATAAAATCCGAAGCGCCGTAAGCCAGATGTTCCAGCTGATTGTTAAAATCGCAAATGGCTACGCGTCCCTGAAATTTGTGATAATTCACAATGTCTCTAAATACCATCTGATAATCACCATTGGCGACGAAGATGACTTGCAGATTTTGGTGCCAGTATTTGGAAATAACCTGGTAAAAAATTTCCGCCAGCAGTTGGCACCCTTTTTGGACCGGATCAAGCCGGGACGGCCAAAAGAAAACGGGTGCTTTTTTATCTTTAATCAAGCGCAGATTCTCTTGTAAAAATAATTTGTTTGCTCGCTTGCTCTCAGCAAAGTCCTTGGATGTGTATTTTTGCTTGAGATTATCATCTCTGGAAGGATCAAAGGCGGGATCCGGCGCATTCAATATTCCAACGGCGCAGCCGGCATTGTATTTATGGGTGACTTCTCGTTGTATGGGCGGTTCGATAAAATCATGCTGGCTGTTGACGATTTCCAGTAAAAATGTCGGGCTGACAACATTCACAAAATGGGCGGCAAAAATTCCGCTGGCGAGAAAGTCGACCGGGTTTGTGTCTCGGGTGGTCTCATAGTCATAGGCCATATTTGTGTAGTAAAGGTCATGCCAAAAGGAAGCCGCATCGATTCCTCTGTCCTCAATGTAGGCCAGGGTCGTTTTAATGGTGTGAATGTTGTGAATGGTAAAAAGGCAGGGAATTTCCATCTCTTTGGCCATTGCCGGTATCAGGCCGGTCATCCAGTCATTACAATGTATTAAATCCGGTTGAACCTGGGGGACAATATGACTGATCACTTCGCGCTGAAAAGCCAGAGCAAGTTTAATATTTTCTTCTCCATAGGCGGAATACACACGGTTGATGTAATAAAAAGCCCGGTCTTGGGCCAGATGGATACGATCATCTGGCATTTTACGCTGAATTCTACGGAGTTCTTTTTTTAATACAGGAGCCAAACCGTTACTGAAAATGGCACGGTAGCCGGGAAGGGCGACGTGTACATCGGCCCCCTGTTCAAACAGGGTGCTGATCAGTGCAGACGAAACGTCGGCAAGTCCCCCTGCTTTGGCTGTATAAAAAGATGCCATTCCTCCCATACGGCCTGGCAAATAAGTAATCTCCGGCGTTACGATCAATATGCGTGGATTTTTCTGTGAATCGCTCATGATTTTCTTACTCATTTCCCGGAGGTTGCGCAGTCTTTGGTACTAAACCGGGTGGCTTTGGGACGTGATAATGGCTTCTAGGCGATCAAGATCTTTCAAGGCCCCCAATCCTTTTTATAGTCCTTTTTTTTCAAACCAGTAGAAAAGCGCCGATCCTCCGATAATAAATATGAAAATAATTATCCAATGATTGACGCCTAAAACCTGCGGCAGTGTAATCTTTCCGAAATCGCCCCATGTTAATACGGTTTTTTTCAAAAAGGGAAACGCTTCTGCATACACAGCGGCTCCGGCCAACATCCCGAAAATTCCCCATATGCCGTCCCATCGACCTTCGCCCACAGCACCGGCGGAAGTTCCCGGGCAGTACCCCAGTAATCCCCATCCAAGGCCAAAGATTAACCCTCCGGGAATAACCCCGCCTAAAATAGTTGATTTAACGGAAAGTTTGGCCAACCCCATATCTGTAAGAACATAGACCCCGATCATGCCGACAAAAACGCTTGAAAGCATAAATTTTACGATGGTCATGTCAATAAACCGCAGCGCTCCCAATTGCTTATCATATCGGATCACTCTTGCCTTCTGAAGCAAGAAGCCAAACATAATGCCTGTGATCAAACCGTATACGAGTACTTTCATATCCGATCACCTCCCCCATATAAAATCCGCGCCATGATGATGCCGCCGATAAAGAAACAGATGAGTGCGATAAATCCGCTGACTGCTAACTGAACCGAACCGCTCAGTCCGTGTCCGCTGGGTCACCCATCGGCCAAACGCGCACCGAACATGGCGATCATGCCGCCAATAAATGCGACAACGGCTCTTTTCATCTTGCCCGGGCCAAATCGATCTTCCCACATATCCGGTACGGCTTTCCATCTAAAACTGCGAGACGTTGTTGATGAAATAAGTGATCCCATGAAAATGCCGAAAACGAACATCCACTGCCATTCGATTTTAGGGACTTCTTTGATAAAATAGTCCATTTTTCCGACGCGTTCGGCACTGAAAACTTTTTCGATCATACCCGCCGATCGGACAAAGGTCGTTGATGCGCCGAAATATTTGCCAGTGATCCAGACCGACAGAATCATTACAATTCCGGCTAAAGCTCCAGCCAAGTAGGGACTCCATCCTTTGTCATCAATTCCTTTCATAAGCCCTCCTTTTAATATTCTTTCAACGATTCATGGATACCTTTGTGGATTTCATACCAAAAATTTAATGCAGCCTCATTCTTGTCCGCCTCAAATCTTCCAATCCATTTGGCAAGCTCATTATCGGTATTTCCTTCAACCGTTTGTTTTCTTTTTAAAAACATGTATATTAGATCGATATTCCTGTCGGATTCCCAAAAAATGGAAGAATTTCTGCCGTTAATACGGCCGGCCGTTTCAGCGATCCTTTTTAAAAATATTTTTTTTAATCCATAGAGAGAGTCCACAATTTCGGGAATCATTTCTTCGGCCCACCCCCTGTGAAACCGGCACATTCCCAAATTGTCCAGGATCAATTCTTTTTTGAATCGATCGGCATTTTTTCGGCCCAGATCCCGCGGCGGCAAAAACTCTTTTCCATAGTACATATAATATTTTCCCATAATGGGCATGGGAGAAAGCACACCCGGAGTCCAGTACTGGTTGGGAACCATCCAGCCATTCCGAGCATAGGCATTATACACAAAAGCGTCCAGAATTTTTCTGCCTTTATCTTTGGCAAGCTGGCGCGCAAATTTGCGGGCACCCTCTGTTAAATTAATCCCGTTGGGTTTTTCGATGATTGAGTCGAGCAGTGCGACACCGATGTCCGCATTGTGCATGGAATCCGATACGATGTTAAAATCCTTATGAGAAAAGACCGGAATTTGTTTTACTCCCAGTTCTTTTGGAGTCAAATATCCTTCGTATAGGCACTCCATTAGCCAGGAGACAACCCCTCCCACGGAAATTGCATCAAATCCATACATATCTGAATGGTGATTCAGCTTTTCAGCGGCCCGATGATCAAAAATACCCGACAACGGCCCCATGACTTGATAGGGTTCATAATCTTTTTTGTAGTTGCCATGCATTTTTTTACAAACGGCTACACAGGGCTCACCACAGGTTTTTTGTTTTTTAGGTACGATTGTTTCTTCATTAAACTGTTTCAAATAATGGTTCAGTATGAATTTGTCGTGTATATCCAATCTTTCCGGTTCGCTCATAAAGATACTTTTGTAATTGAAAGAAAGCATATTGCCGGCCAACGTGGCAAAGTTAACGCCAAGGGTTCCTCCGGTCTTAAAATCAGGGTCAAACCGGTATTTGGTTGTCGCTTCCAGATCTTTTGCCGCCAGTTTCTTCTGATATTTATCGATAAACCACTGATCCGCCACCTTTCTGTCTCGAAAATCCTCGGTAATAAACGTTCCGCCGTATATGATTGCGGCAATGCCATGTTCTTGCAAAAGCTTGGAACCGAAGCCGCCGCGTCCCGCCCACGTATCGGCAACACCCAATTTGCCTTTGGAGATGGGGACGGAAGCAACCGCCCCAAAATCTGTAACTGCCGAAGCCGGACCCACTACAAGAATTCGGGGATCGGTCGAGTAATACTCTGCAAAACGGTCAAACGTATAATCCATTAACGCATATATGCCTCTGCGCCCTTCTTGCCATACTTTCTGAATCTGAACCGGCTCGATTCTAACTTCAACTTCCTCGACGCCATTTCTGTTTAGATACAAGATAGAAGGAACCGAAGCTCTATTGACCATGGAAATCATATTCACGCCCAGATTATCAAAAACCAATCCGGCGCCTCCCATGGACGAAACGTAAAAACCGGTCCAGCATGGAGAAAAGCCGTTGAAAAACAGCCGGTTTGCCCCCGGAAATATAGATCCTGCCAGCAATCCGGTTCCAATATTCAATGATCTGTACCGGCCGGCAAGATGAAGGCCAAGATCGATGGGGCCGAAGAAGGGCTCACCCACAGTGAACCGATTGATGCGGTAAAATGCTGTGGCAACATCAATAAACAAGACTTTTTGATGGCTCTCCATAACTTCACGATCCTATTGTCTCTGGGCGGGGAAGTCTGATGCGATCCAAGCGCTGGGTGGTACTGCCGTAAACCGGCCGCCGATACAAATTGAATTAAAAGGGTTTTAAACCCATTCCAAGCGATTACCAAAATATGATTTTAAAAAATTACCAACAGACCTATTTAGTGCCTGAACGAAAACTGTCTTTTTCGCCAATATCTGCGTCAGACTCAAATTTTAATCCTCGAAATACTACCAGTATTCCTGTGGTTAAAATTTTCGTCTTCCTTGATCTTAACGAAAAATCCTAGTTTTCGTTCGGGCACTTTTTATCCGATGCTTTGAATGTTGCGGGCTTCTTTTTCAGGGATTGTGCTTCAATAAAAATCTTGGTTACTTCGGGAACCGCCTTTTTGATGTTTATTTCCATCCTGTCAATAACCGCTTCCAACTGGTCTGTGGATAGATCATCTATAAACTCGATTTCCATATTGACGAGTATATCTTCCGGCCCCATGTGCATAGTTAGGAGCTGGCCGCATGTTTTGATTTCGGGCACACTGCAAATAACGCCTCGGATGTTTTCACGGTCTTTGGTTCCGGCACTTTCTCCGATCAACAAATTTTTTGTTTCCCGGGCCAGGAAAAGCGCCAGCATCAATAGCATCATACCGATGATAATGCTGGCTGCGGCATCAAAAATCGGCAGTTGTGTCATGTGTGCCAGACTGATTCCCGCAGCTGCGACAAACAGTCCTACCATGGCAGCACTGTCTTCAAAGAGGACAACCATTACCGTTGGATTTTTTGACCGAACGGCCATGTCTAAAAACCCTGAGATGCCCTTCTTGGATTTGAGTCTTTTGGCCTCTGAATAGGCAATCCACCAGGGATAGGCTTCAAAAAGTACGGAAATGCCAAGAACAACCAAAGAGAAAAAGAGAGATTTAATGGGCGCCGGGTGGAAGACTTTGTTTACGCCTTCATATATGGATAGTGATGCGCCGACAAAGAAGATGGTCACCGCAACCACAAACGCCCAGAAATAAATCTCTTTACCATAGCCGAAAGGATGCTTTTCATCGGGCGGGCGGTTCGCACGTTGATGACCGATCAAAAGCATCATCTGGTTTACGCTGTCCGCCGTGCTGTGAAAGCCTTCCGCAAGCATGGCCGAACTACCCGAAAAGCCGGCAACAATGAATTTCATAACGGCGATGGCGGAGTTTCCGAACAGGGCGGCATAGATTACCTTTTTATCGCTGTGTTTTTTCACTTTTTCACATCAACCGCAAGTGGCAAAATTAAGGTTCTTTTATGCCGGTTTAACGACGAGAGGTATAATAAAGTTTAGAATAAAAGAATGATAAAGTAAAGGTTAAAAAAAGCGATAATGACATCTGGATGCCGCCGGATTGATAACGTGCACATAAAATTCTATTGAAAGTTTATAAAATATTCAATAAAATAAAAAGTGCGAATTTAAAAGTTTTTTAGTCAACTTCTATCCGCGAAGCGGCTTGAATCTGTACGACGCCGGACAAAGAAAACATCACGTTAGTACGGTCAACGTCGAACTTGCAATCGGGTGCAAAGCCCCCCGGTTTATTTGGTAAGAATCAAACCGGTTTTTAACTATATCGTCATGGATCGTATCCACAAAACAGTTTCAACTTTTCTTTTTAGCAATCTTTTAAGGAGGTTAACATGGGTATTTACAACATAGACCGAATTTTCAATCCCGGTGCGATCGCGGTGATCGGTGCCAGTGAAAAGGCAGGCAGCGTCGGCAGTACCCTCATGTTAAACCTCGTGCAAAGCGGTTTCAAAGGAGATCTGTTTCCGGTGAATCCTCGGCACAGAAACATCCACGGCCTCAAGACTCTTTCCTCGATACTAAAAGCCGAACACAGCATTGACCTTGCCGTTATCGCCACCCCCATTGAAACGGTGCCGTCTATTATCAAAGAATGCGTGCAGAAGGGTGTCAAAGGTGCCATCATCGTTTCCGCCGGCGGAAAGGAAGCCGGCGTCAAAGGTCGGGAGATAGAAGCGCAAATTGGAAAATATGCCCGTGAGGGCGGCCTGCGGATTATCGGTCCCAATTGTTTGGGGATCATTTGTCCGCGGCAAAATCTAAACGCCAGCTTTGTTGCCCATATGCCCCACAAGGGAAACCTGGCGTTTATCTCCCAGAGTGGTGCCATTTGCTCGGCAATCCTCGATCTATCTATGCAGGAAGGTTTTGGTTTCAGCCATTTTGTGAGCATTGGCTCTATGGTGGACGTCGATTTTGGCGACCTGATTGATTTTTTGGGTGCCGATCCCCAGGTCAGCAGTATTTTGCTTTACGTGGAGAGTTTGACCAACATTCGCAAATTTATGAGTGCGGCCCGGGCCGTGTCCCGATCCAAACCGATCGTTGTGCTCAAGTCCGGACGCAGTCCGGCCGGAACCAAGGCGGCGGCGTCTCACACCGGGGCAATGGCAGGGGAAGACAATGTCTACGATGCGGCCTTCATGCGTGCCGGCATTGTACGGGTAGACACCATCGGAGAGCTTTTCGACTGCGCCGAATTGATGGCCAGACAGCCGCGTCCCTCCGGAGCCCGGCTGGCGGTAATTACCAATGCCGGCGGGCCCGGGGTTATGGCGGCCGATGTCCTGAGCCGCTATGGTTCGGAACCCGCTGAGCCGAAAACGGAAACCCTTGCAAAGCTGGATGGCGTATTACCGCCCCTCTGGAGCCGGTCCAACCCCATCGACATATTAGGAGATGCGTCCCCCCAGCGCTTTGCCGCTGCTGTAGAGATTTGTGTTGGAGCCAAAGAATTCGACGGCGTCCTTGTGATTCTTTCTCCACAGGCCATGACCGATCCCTCGGCAGTTGCCCAAATGCTGGCGTCAAGCTTTCAAAACAAACAATATTCTCTGTTTACCGCCTGGATGGGTGGCGTGGATGTGGCCAAAGGCAAAGAAATTCTGAATCAAGCGGGAATTCCCACCTACGACACACCGGAAGATGCCATTCGGGCCTTTCTCTACATGGTTGATTATTCCCGCAACCTTAAGATACTCCAGGAAATTCCTCCGAAGCTGCCCCGGTCGATTGCTTTTGACCGCCCTCAAGCCCGAAAGCTCATTGATACGGTGCTTTCTAAAAGCAAGCCGGTTATGACCGAACCTGAATCCAAAGATCTGCTGGCGGCTTACGGCCTCCCGGTTATTCCCACGCAGGTAGCTGCTTTCGCCCAGGAGGCGGTTCAATTGGCCGGACAAATCGGATATCCTCTGGTCATGAAAATCCTTTCTCCCGATATCCTGCACAAAACCGACGCCCATGGAATACGGCTGGATCTTCGCACGGAAGCGGATGTCCGCAAGGCATATGATGAAATTCTAGCAAATGCTAAAGCATACGATGCCCAAGCCGATATCCAGGGGGTGACCCTGCAATCCATGATCCGGCAGCCGGATTATGAAATTCTTATGGGAAGCAAACAGGATGAAAACTTTGGACCGGTGATCTTGTTTGGCATGGGAGGAATTTTTACCGAAGCACTCCAGGACCGAGCCATCGGTTTGCCGCCGCTCAATGTTTTACTTGCCCGCCGGTTAATGGAAAACACCAAGATATACGCCCTTCTGAAGGGATATCGCAACCGCCCGCCCGCCGATATGGGATTGATAGAGGAGATGATCCTGCGTCTATCACAACTGGTGGTTGATTTTCCGGAGATTGAGGAACTGGACATGAACCCGGTTATGGTCTGTGGGGGCAAACCCTGCGTGGTGGATGCGCGGGTTATCCTGGCATCCCCTAAGCGACCTTCTCCCCTTCACCTGGTCATCAGCCCCTATCCGGCAGAACTCGAATCCCGGGAAGTCACTTCGGGCGGCCTTCCCATTTTCGTGCGTCCCATCCGGCCGGAAGATGCTCCCCTTTTAATAAATCTTTTTGATACGCTGTCACCTACCAGTATCTACTACCGGTTTTTCGGGCACTTAAAGGCACTTCCCCATTCCATGCTCGTGCGCTTTACCCAGGTGGACTATGACCGTGAAATCGACCTGGTGGCCGTTGATGACGGAGATAATAGCGAGGAAAGGATCCTTGGCGTGGCGCGTATTATCACCGATCCTGACGGTAAACGCGCCGAATTCGCCATCTTGACAGGAGATCCCTGGCAGGGGAAAGGGATGGGGGCCCGGCTGTTGGAAATAAGCCTCAAGATTGCCAAAAATCGCGACATCGAAACCGTGTGGGGCACCGTATTGCAGGAAAACCAAGGTATGCTTGCCTTAGGGCGAAAACTGGGTTTTAAAATTTCCAGATCCGAGGAACCCGGTGAAATGGAATTGACTATCGACTTAAGATCTATTAGGTTTTAACAACAAGCGTGTTAACCGGGTGGTGAAAATCGCCGTGTATACAGATGGAATTTTAATCCGCCACCGAACTTTGGCGGATTAATCCCATTTTTGTTCCATATCTTCCGTATCTGAAGGTTTCAGGTGTCAGGTTTCAGGTGTCAGGAATGATGAACAGAGGCGCTGGAACCTGACACCTGAAACCAGGCATGCGGGAAGGAATAAATATGGGATATTTTTTAAAGCCATATTATGGGCAATTTTAATCACCCCACGTGTTAACCATATTCACAAAGGAGGCAGATCATGAGCACGGATATTACCAAATCTGTTGTAGTACCACTGGACGGCAGCCCAATAGCGTTAAAATCCTTGAACTATCTCTTGCTCGTTTTTGGCACTCAGCATAACCTGGTTGTCAATCTGTTTCATGTGGTGCCGGGCGGGCCGCCGATTTTGGTGGAAGAGAGCAAAAAAGATCCGAATATGGCCCGGCAGATCAGGGATCTGGAAAGCCGAAATAAACAAATAGCCGCCAAAGCACTTACTGCCGGTAAAAAAGCCCTGCTGGATAAAGGGGTTAAGGAAGAAAATGTCAAAATCGTGGAATTCAAAAAACGAGTGGGAATCGCCCGTGACATCTGCGGCTGGTCGGAGAAAGAAAGTATGGATGCCATTGTCCTCAGCACCCACGGACGAAGTAAAATGGAGGCTTTCTTCATGGGGGAGACAGCATGTAAGGTTATGGAACTCAGTCTTATCTGTCCGGTATGGATGATCAAAGGCGATGTGCGTTCAAAACCCGTACTCATCGCCCTGGACAATTCCGAAAACGCCCTGCGAGCGGTGGATCGCGCTGGATTCATGCTGTCCGGCACCGACTGCCCGGTCACATTGTTTTATTCCAAACGCAATCTGATGAGGTTTTTTTCAAGTGACGCCGTAGCTCCCATGACGGATCTGGAAACCATGTGGAAGAGCGCCGCCGGGCGGGAAATTGCTCCTTACATGCAAAAAGCAAAAGAAATGCTGATAAAGGCCGGTTTAGACGAATCAAAGATTTCAAGTCGCGTGGTGGACGGAAGTCGCAGTGCCGCAGCCGACATATTGGATGCGGTTCGTAAGTCCGGCTGCGGAACCATTGTTATGGGACGCCGGGGAGCGACCAATGTAAAAAGCTACACCATGGGCAGTGTTTCTCGCAAGGTGCTGCAGGATTTCAAAGATGCGGCCCTGTGGCTTGTCCCTTAA
>Ga0272444_10002150_pt1 | contig 18420 bp, 17 predicted proteins | sample SSMForm13_FD_201033 | JGI IMG/M metagenome (GOLD analysis project Ga0272444, IMG submission 201033) | Marine sediment archaeal communities from Little Sippewissett salt marsh, Falmouth, MA, United States - SSM-Form-13 | ecosystem: Environmental > Aquatic > Marine > Wetlands > Sediment ... | reverse complement strand
CAGAAGGTCCAGTTCACCGCGTCCCTCCTCCACCAGCCCGACCTGGTCGTGCTCGACGAGCCGTTCTCGGGCCTCGACCCGGTGAACCAGAACCTTCTGAACGACATGATCGCGGACGTCAGGGCCGACGGTGCCGCAATCCTCTTGTCCTCCCATCGCATGAACCTGGTGGAGGCGTTGTGCGACCGGATCTTCCTCATCCATCACGGTCGCCGCGTCCTCTACGGCGATCTCGAGGAGATCAAGTCAGCGCACGGCGAGCACCTCGTCCGCATCCGGTTCACAGGCGACGGCAACGCGCTCGGGAACCTGCCCGGCGTTACTGACCTGCGCCTCGAAGGGGAACGGGCCACGATGCGACTGAATCGAACCGTCTCTCCGGACGCGTTCGTCCGCGGCCTTCCCGAAGCGATCGAGATCCTCGCCCTAAGCGTCGATCGACCGCCGCTGCACGACATCTTCGTCCGCACCGTCGAGGGGAGGCCGTCATGAAGCTCGGTACGGTCATCCGATGGGAGTTCTCTCACGCGATCCGCAGCAAGCAGTTCCTGGTGACCACGCTTCTCATCCCGGCATTCATCGGCATCGCCGTGTTCGCGATCACCATGGCCATGGGAGGCGAGATCGAGACGCCGGCCGACCCGCCGCCGCCGGTGATCATCGCCATCTTCCTCGCCATCATCCTGTTCCTCGGCGCGTTCATGTCGGGGGTGATGACGCTCTACGGGGTGATGAAGGAGAAGCAGAGCCGCGTCGTCGAGATGATGATGTCGAGCGTGTCCGCGTGGGAGCTCATGTGCGGCAAGCTCGTCGGGCTCGGTTTGGCCGGCCTCGTCCAGGTGACGGCATGGGCGGCCACGGTCTACTTCGTGGCCGGGCGGTTCCTCCCTATCTCGCTCGCCTCGCTCACGCTCGTACACTGGATCTCCTACCCGCTCTATTTCCTTCTCGGGTACCTGTTCATCGCGTCGATCTTCGGGACCGTCGGCGCCTCCATCAAGGACATCCACTCCGGCGGCGCCATCGGCCTCGCCGGCGCGATCCCCTACCTACCGATGATGTTTACCGCGCTCATCGTCCAGCAGCCGGATCTCTTCTGGGTGCGCATCGCCGGATTCATCCCGCCGTTCGTCCCCGCGGTCATGCTGCTTCGCATCGGCGCGGTGCCGCTCGTCTCCGAGGGAGCACGATCCGTCCCCACCTGGGAGATCGCCGCAAGCCTCGCGTCGCTCGCCCTCGGGACGTTCCTGATGATGCGGTTCGCGACCAAGGTGTTCGAGGTCGGCATGCTGATGACCGGCAAGTCGGCGTCGGTGCGCGAACTGTGGCGCTGGGGCGTCGGCCGGCGCGGCTGATCCCCATCCACGAGCGTACGCGCCAGCGAGCGCTTGGCGAGCGGGATCTGCGGCGACTGCTCTCATCGTCCTTCCGCAGCTGCGTTTCGCTGCTGCTCGCCAAAACACCTAGGGTATGATGTCGCCTCCTTGACACAGCTGGTGCGGATTCTCCACAATGGGTTTCACACGTCCAAACACTGCGTAGTGGCAAACCGCCTGCGAGGACGGGGCGCAAAGCCACGGGCCTCCGAGACGAGGAAGCCGGGCTGCCGCAGGGAAGGAGGCCACGACCGGCGGTACCCCAGCATCTCCCCTTCACTCCTCGTCCGTTTCAAGGAGGACAACATGCGACGATCGACATGGGCTCTTCTCTTCGCGGCGTTGATCGCGCTCAGCGCGCTCGCGGCGTTCGCCGACTCGATAACGGTTCGCCTCGACGCCTGGCACGCCGGGCACTGCATCTGCTGTGGCGAGGTGGACTACTCGTGCACCGAGGGCACTCACGCCCCCATCGGACCGGTCACGTTTGACGATCCCCTGCCGCCGGGCGCGCTCGCACAACGGCTGACGATCAAGACCTACGGGATGAAGTGCGAAAGCGTTGTTCAAGTGTCGCTTCGACTCAACGGCCGCACCATCGCCTCAGGCGATGACCCCGGCCCCGACGCCTGTACCTGCGGCGGCTGCGCGCCCAACGAGTACACGTCCGCCTTCTATACCCACGGTGTCCCCGGCTGGATCTACGGCCGAGCCAACACGCTTCTCCCGGTGTTCGACGGCACGTACTGTCTCGCCTACATCGAGCTGACAATCGAGTACATCGACGTGGTGATCGGCACCTGCGGCGTTGCCGGCTTCCTCGATCGCGGCTGGCCGGAGGCGGCCGGCGGCGGCGGCGGGCTCGAAGAGCCGCCGAGGGTCGGCGAGCTTCTCGTCTCCTCTGTCTACGAGGTCGGCGAGGTGATCACCGGCTGCGTGTCGGTGACCAACGGCATCGGCGAGCCGATCACCGACGCCTACTTCCCCCTCGCGTTCTACACCGTCACCGTTGGCGAAGAGTTCGACGTCCGCGAGGCGATCCACGCCGAGCTCGTGCGCTGCCTCGATCCGGGAAGCTACTGCTTCGACCTGGAGACCGACGAACTCGATCCCGGCTACTACGACATCCGGCTCGGCCTTCCCGACGGGCGGGTCGAGTGGATCCGCGTGGAGCTGATCGCGGCGCTCGAGTAACCGGGCAACAGCAGGAAGCTGTCGCAACAGCGAAGGCCGACGCCCCTCGTGCGCCGTCGGCCTTCGCGCTACTCCAGCGGGTAGCCGGCGCGCAGGTTCCGCGTCCGAAGCGGCGCATCGGAGCGCGGCACCGCACTCGCACCGAACACCAGCTCATCCTCGCGCGCCTCGAACGCGGCGGCGACCTCGGTGAGCGACGCGTACACCACGTCACCCGCGGCGACCATCTCGTCGATCTCGCCCAAGAAATGGTCCCACCACGCGACGCGGTTCTCCCAGTAGAACGCGGAGTCAGTCGGCGCCGTCCACCGCGCGTCGTTGATCCCCGGCGCCCCTTCCGCTGCCTTGAACTCCCGCACCGACACGAACACCGCGCAGGTGTTGACGCGATCCCCCCGCCGCGCCGCGACCGCGCGACGGATCGCCCCGAGGCCGTTCACCAGTTCGCCATGGCCGATGTAGATGTAGTCTCCTTCGGGATCGTGCACTGTCCAGTCGCCGCGCGCCGGCCGCCAGACGAACGCCGCGGTGCACTCTCCGGCTCCGTGTCCGGGAAGCGCCACGCCCCAGAGGATGCGAAACGAGCCACCGAGCCTGTCGAAGTAGGCGAGCCTCTCCTGGATCTCGTCCTCATTCAGCCCCGACGCCACCGACGTTGGGCTTCCACCGGCGTCGGCGATCTCGCCCCGCACCTCTTCGTAGAGGCGATGGGATTCGTGCGCGTGGGCGTCGACCTCGTGGCCCATCGCCTCGAGGTCGGTGTAGAAGCTCGGATCGAACCGCGCCACGCCCTCGGAGAACGTCCAGTCCGATCCGAAGTTGATCCGCGCACCGTGCGACGCCGCCATGCCGGCGAACGCGCGCATCGCCTCGGTGAAGTGCCTCAGGAGACTTTGATCTCCGTTGTAGTCGGGGATCAGAAGCTTCGCCCCTCCGCTCGCCCCGGTGTCCTCTTCGTTGTGCACCACGATCGTCAGGTGAAGCGGCGGCAGCACATCGATGTTCCCGTCGTAGAGGACGGCGCAGCTCCCGGCAACGCACAGCGCAGCCATCGCGAGAAGCGCGAGCGGCCGCGACAGAAGCTTCCCGCTCCACGACACGTCTGCGCGCATGTCTCCCTCCTTCCTCGCCGTCAGCTCCGGCCGGCCGCCCAACGGGACTACGGGGAGCAGTCCTCGCAGGGGACCCTCCCCGACTCCCGCGCTGTCATCGTGCTCGCGAAGTAGATGCGGCGGTCGAGCGGGATCTCCGCCACGTGGGGACACTCGAAGTGGTGGTATACGTCCTCGTCGACATCGGCAACGAAGTACCTCATGTCGATCGGACGCGCGCTCGTGTGGTGGAGTGCGCGCACCGGGATGACGAACGACGCGGTGGCCACGCGTCCCCACTCATCCTCCACCGTCACCGAAATCGTCGCCCCGCCTTCGTCGAACGGGATCCCGTAGAACAGGTTGTGCTGTCGGGCGAGCGGGTCCTGGGGATACCCCTCCTCGTACGACGGCGGGTACGGCAGCCCGTTGGGGGACCACTCGCTCGTGTAGAGGGGATAGACGATGCACGCGTTGTCGATCAGCTCCCCGCCGTAGGCCGCATGGTAGACGCCGGGCTCGTAGGGGGGGCAGAAGATCGAGTCGGGCAACGTCTTCAACGCCTGCATCACGTGGATCTCGGTCACCCGCCACCCGCCATCGAACACGACCCCTGTCTCCAGGCCGGGATACTCCGACGGGCGATGCGTGAAGTCGATCAACGTTCGCTCTCGTGGGATCAGCACCCACGTCTCCGGATGGTGGTCGATCATCGGACGCAGGATGCGCGGCAAGGCGTTGGTGCCCTGGGCCGCGGCCGTCGCCTCCGCCCGATCCCGTCCGTTGGTCCACTCGACGCGCGCCTCCCACTCCAGGTCGTCCACCGTCACCCGGAGGGTGCACTCCTGTTGAACGAACGTCTCGCCGTTCACGTAGAACGTATAGGTTCCGCCAAGCTCCGTCGACACGATCGTCGCCTCGTACGGCACGTGCCCCCGCGGCGGATCGACGTAGGCGGCGAACGGGATCACCGTCGGCGTGCAGCCGGCGACAACCAGGCCCGCCCCCGCGGCAAGCCCCGCAAGCGCCAGCCGGCAGACCGGCAAGCGGGAACCGCTTCGACGCACTCCCAACCAACGCTTCATCGTTGACTCACCCGCCCCCTCGCCCCGGAAGGCCCCGTTGACACGTGCATGCCCGGAGCGCTTCAGGATAGCGTTCCCCCGGTGGCGGCACAACGACGGCCGCGTCAGGGCTGCCAACGGACTCCCCCCGTCGAGAGGACGGACGGGCGTCCCCACAGTGATCGGCTTCCTCTCCCCTGGAGACAGCAGATCCCCGTGCCGCCCGTCCCCGAACGTAACATGCATCACGATGAGGTGACGCCCATGAGAAACCTGATCAGCGTCTTCGCCCTCGGCCTACTGTTGCTCGTTGTCGCCGGCTGCGCACTGCTCGACGCGCCCCCGGTGGCCCAGATCGCCGTGTCGCCGACCTCCGGCCGCGCACCGCTCACGGTGAGCCTCGACGCATCGGCGTCGCTCGAAGGCCGTGGCCTCTGCACCTACGTGTGGGAACTCGCAGAGGGCGACGGGCTGATGGCCAAGCGGTTCGGTGTCCGCTCTTCGCACACGTTCGAGCGGGCCGGCACCTACGAGGTCCTGCTGACCGTCGCCGACGCCGGCGGCCGCCTCTCGACCGCTCGTGAGCTCGTCACCGTTGTCGGCGACGAGGGAGCCCTGGGTCTCCTGCGTATCGTCTCGTGGGAGCTGGTGCACGAGCCCGGTCAGCCGATCACCTGGACCCTTCATGGCTCGGCGGAATGCCTGAGCGATGCCCCGTTGCGGTATGGGGGAGTCTCCGCCGACTTCTACGACGCACAGAACCAACATCTCGGAAGCGGCATCGACTTGACCTTCGAGCTTCTCCCCGGCGCTTTGTGGGAGTTCGTGATCCCGCTTACAGACGCCGACCCGGAAGCGATCGTGGATCATGCCATGCCGTTTGTGAGCGGCGCCTCACTGTAGCGGGCGGCGCCACAGCGAGCGGCGCCTCGTTGTAGCGTTCGCGGCGCCGCAGCGAGCGGCGTCTCGTTGTAGCAGCCGGACGCCTCCGTACCCCACAAGCACCCCATCGTCACGCATCCTCTTAACGCCGGCAATGCGGCGCGCCATCATGGGGCTTCTGGACAGGACTCGTCCGGTGGCAAAGCAGCGCAAGAGACGGTCGAGCGGCTTCCGCCAACCTGGACGTTGCCTACGGCTTTGTGATCTGTATCGTGGCGCGGCACTCGTTGAGGCTTGCCATCTCCTCGCCACAGTCCTCGAACACGATGCGCAGCGGCAGCGACGCGGCGAACGTCTGGCAGTCCGATGTGAAGCGAACCTTGACGTTTCGCACGGTCACTGTCACCGTCTTGTCGACACCACTTCCCGTGATGTCGGTCGATGCAATCGGAAGATCGGTTCGCGAGACGTTCAGCAGGCAGTGGCCGGAGCCCGGCGCCGGCTCGGAGTCGAACACCCGCACCCGCGGCGCTTTGTCGAGGTCCAGATCGTCGGACGGATCGTGCACCGAGAGCTTGATCGAAATGTCTCCCCAGCAGTCGGTGTACCGCCAGAACTTGTAGCAGCAGTAGCCCCACCGCCACTCCCAAATGCCGAGGCCGAAGTTCCACCATCGACGCCGACAGAAGTAGCCGCACACCGTCTCGTAGAAGTCATCGCAGTCCCTGCGGATGAACGTGGCGTCGCAGCTTGTGATCTGCGGCGGCTGCAGCACGGTCACGCCTTCGGGCATCGGGATCAGATCCGCCGTGTCGCCGACGAACAGGAAACAGCCGCCGAGAAGCGGAAGAAGCGCCGCAAGACACATGGCCACAAGCCTCGCGCGATGGCTGACGACACGCCCGCTGTTCGCCACGTTGCCTCCTTGCCCTACAGGGCGAGAACTGCCTGGAACGAGATCACGAAGAACCCTAGGAGCACCGCAACTCCGGCGCCGATCAGGATCTTGCTCTCGGAGTAGACAACCGGAGGAAGCTCGCCCCCGATGCTCACCCGACAGCTCGCCTCGTAGCTTCCGCCGTAGCTCAGATAGCCGATCGATCCCCCGGCGAACACCGGCCATGTGGGATGGACCCCGTAGAACGCGCTGAGAGTCAAAGCGCTCGCCTTGGTGATAGTGCCATTGACGCTGTAGCCGGCCAGCTCAACGCTGGGGAAGCTGTCCGTCATGTCGAGCTCCACGTCCCCAGCGCTCGCCCCGTAACCGGCGAGCGCGAGAAGACGCCCGTCCAAAAGCGACATACCGATCGCCGCGTTCCACAGCCGAAGCTCCCCCATGGAGAGCATGCCTCCCGAGAGGAGAATCGCTCCCAGATCGACGCCACCGCCGTCGGGTGGCGGCAGCAGCCCGCCGGCGACCGCCACACGGAATGTCGTTGACACCGGTGGCTGGTCGGCGTCGAGCATGTAGCTGTCCCACACGTGGAGCGTCACGTGCTGCTCACCGGCGTCGGGGAACCCTGGCTCGTAGCGGAAGACCGCGTCCGTGGTCTTCACATCATCCATGCCGTCCCCGTCGATGTCCCAGGCAAAGGTGAGATCGTGCCCGTCGGGATCGATCGAGCCGGAGGCGTCCAGCATCACGGCACGACCGCGCCGGACGTCGCGGGCTCCTCCGGTCGGCCGCACGGCTCCCACCGCCGTTGGAGAACTGTTGCCGATGTGAAGCGTCTGCGAGGCCGTCGCCCGCCACTCCCGGTCGAACCGATCCGTGGCTACCACCGAGAGTTCCACAATGAGGTCCCCTGGAGCGAGGAAGGTATGGTCCACTCGCCCCCCACGGATCGTCGCGGAGCCGTCGCCGAAGCTCCACTCAAACGTCCAGCGCAACCCCAGCGACGCGGGTGGCGCGATCTGGAACGCCGATGCCGTACCGTCAAACGTGATCGCAGCCCCGCTCCTCCAGGGAGGCTCCGGTGTCACGATCATCGTAGCTGTGAGGTCACCGAGTTCGGGCGGCGAGACGCGGATGGTGAGCGTCTCCTCGTCGCGATGGATCCGGTTCGAGGTGTCGATCACTTCGTAGACAAGGCGCACCTCGTAGCTGCCGGGCTCCGCGTAGGCATAGGTCACCGACTCCCCGGCAAGCCCGCTTCCGTCTCCGAGATCCCACGCGTACCGCGTCTCGGCCACGCGTCGTCCCGAGATCCCTGGGGCCGATCCGGCTGCGGAGAAGACGAGCGCCGTGTCCACAGCGACTCCCGTCCCCGGCGACACCGCGATGGCGGCGTCCGGTGCCCCCCCGCCGCGAGGCAGAAGCACGACAACAAGAACGACAGCCACTGCAACGGCTGCCACCGACACGGCGAGGATGAGAACCAGCTTCAATCGTCCACTCACGCCATCCGCCCACCTCTCGCGATCTTTGGCCCTGGGAGCCTATGCGGAATCTGAACGCACCATAGCACGACTCGCAAGCCGTTGCAAGACGCCCCCCGAGTCAAACGACTCCGCCCTTCCGTGCCGGTGCATCCCCCGTAATCCCGCACGGTCACGCGTGACGGAGAGGTACAATCCGCTTGGACAGGAGGCGAAGCAACCTGTGAGAGATGCCGCCAACCTCAAGGAGACGCTCGCCCGCATCGACGGGCGGGGGTACCGCGCGTATCGGGAGATCGGGGGCAGCTACAGCTTCCCGCGGTTTGCGCTTCACATCGACCGGGTCCAGCCCGATCCGTTCGCGCCGCCGTCGCGACTGCGGGTGCGCGTACGGCGGTCGATCGCGAAGCTTCCCGATGCCTTGCTTCTCGATCGTCGCCATCGGATCGCCCTCGAGGACTTCCTCGCCCGCGCCGTTCACGCCGCACTACAGGACGTTGGCTCCGAAGGGCGTTCGCGCTCCGGCGTCCGTCCGCCGTTCTCGATCGGGGTGGGGCGACAGGAGGTCATCGAACGTTCGGCGGTGCGCATCAGCGACGATGCGGTCGAGGCACGGCTCGAGCTTCCGCTTCCCGGCCGCGGGCGCCGCGTCCACGCGCGGCAGACGTCCCGTCTGCTGCTGGATCTCCTCCCTGCGGTCGTCGAGCGGGCGCTCGTGTGGGGGCCGATGCACGGCAACGCCGAGCCGTTCGTGCAGTGCATCGTCAATCAGGAGACGCTGCGCGCGCAGCTCCGAGATCGCGGCCTGGTGGCGTTTGCTGCCGACGGGGCGATCCTTCCGCGGCGTTCGGGCGCCGTCGACCGGCCGATGTCGGCCGCGGAAGCGGTGCCGTTACGCTCACCCCCGTCGTTGCGCGTCCACCTTCCCCTCGCCTATCCGGTCGAGATCGGCGGCCGGCTCGTCGACAGCCTGTCCGGCCTCGGGATCCCCCCGGGTGTGACGCTCATCGTCGGCGGGGGATACCACGGGAAATCGACACTGCTCGACGCCCTCATCCACGGCGTCTACCCACACGTCCCGGGGGACGGACGCGAATACGTCGTCACCGATCCCGACGCGGTGGCGATCCGCGCCGAGGACGGACGACGCGTCGAACGCGTGGACATCGGCGCGTTCATCGGCGAACTGCCCGGCGGTCGCTCGACAGCCGCGTTCCGGAGCGAGGATGCAAGCGGAAGTACGAGCCAAGCCGCCTCGATCGCCGAGGCGATCGAGGCCGGCGCCCGCGCGCTGCTGATCGACGAGGACACCTCGGCAGCCAACTTCATGGTGCGTGACGCGCGGATGCAGCGGCTGGTGGCGCCGCGGTTCGAGCCGATCACCCCGTTCGTGGACCGTGTCCGGCGACTGTACGAGAACGAAGGGATCTCCACAGTCCTGGTGATGGGCGGCTGCGGGGACTACCTCGATGTGGCCGACACGGTGATCATGATGCGTTCGTTCCTCCCCCTCGATGCCACCACCGAGGCCGCGCACGTCGCCGCCTCGGTGCCGTCCGTGCGGACGAAGGAGCCGCACACTCCGTGGCGTTCGCCGGCACCGCGCGCGCCGGATCCCGCGTCGGTCGCCGCCGGTCGCGCAAGACGCGGCGTGCGCATCCTTGCCAGAGGCCGCGGACGCCTCGAGTTCGGGCAGACGACCGTAGACCTCTCCTGCGTCGCTCAGATCGTCGATCGCGCGCAAGCTCGAGCGATCGGATGCGCGCTGCATCTGGTGGGAACGCGTCTTGCCGACGGCGCGACCCCGATCTCCGTCCTCCTCGACCGCATCGACCAGTTCATCGACCGCCACGGGCTAGACGCACTCGCGTTCGACCGCAGTGGGGAGCAACACCCGGGAGCGCTCGCGCGCCCCCGCCGCCACGAGATCGCGGCGGCGCTGAACCGGTTGCGAACCCTCGTGACAGCGGCCAGCCCTCGCAAGGCGGCCCCGGAAAAGGGCGGAGAGGTCCCGGAGGACCTCTCCGCTGGTGGGCTGGTGTAGGGGTGCGAGTGGTGGACTCGCGACATGAAACCTACCGACTCTCTGTGGGGAAGCGGTGAACGGACGATGAACCTCCCGTGAGCCCGCTGACCCGCGACGTCCTGCTGCTCTCCGGGCGAAAAACGCTGCGGGCCGGTGTCCGCACGGCTTACGGCGCACCGAGCATGGACACGCTCGCCGACCGGGTGATCGGGGCGTTCGTGCCGGCGGTGCTCCTCCTCGCGGTGACAACGCTCGTCCTCTGGCTCGCGTTCCCCGCGCCGCTCGGCGCGATCGCCGAGCGGCTGGCCGGCGCCTTGCCGTGGGTGTATCCGTCCCTGTCGCCGGTGTCGCTTGCCCTCTACGCCGCGATCGCCGTGCTTGTCATCGCCTGCCCGTGTGCCCTGGGACTGGCAACGCCGACCGCCCTTGTCGTCGGTGCCGGCCTCGGAGCCCGTCACGGGGTGCTCGTTCGCAGCGGATCAGCGATGCAGACGATGCCCCGCGTGACCCACGTGGCGTTCGACAAGACGGGGACGATCACCGAAGGACGGCCCGCGGTCTTCGAGGCGATCGCTCTCGAAGACATGGACGATCTCTTGCGGATCGCCACCGCGGTGGAGAACGTCTCATCGCACCCGAGCGCGGTCTGCTCGGTGGCGGCACGCGTCGGCATCGAATCGGTGCACGCTACGCTTGCACCGAGCGACAGGCTCAAGGACATCCGCGCGCTGCAGGAGCAAGGAAACGTGGTCGCCATGGTCGGCGACGGGGTCAATGACGCCCCAGGGCTGAAGGCTGCGGACGTCGGGGTTGCCGTGGGCGCGGGGACCGACATCGCCATCGAGTCGGGGGACACCACCCTCACGGCGCAGGGCCTCGCGCCGCTTGTCACCGCGGTGCATCTCACCGGCGCCACGTTCCGCAAGATCCGCGGCAACCTCCTGTGGGCGTTCGCCCACAACCTGGTTGCCGTAGCCCTGGCGGTGTTTGGGCTGCTCCACCCGCTGATCGCCGAGGCCGCGATGGCGCTGTCGTCGCCGAACCTCGTCGGCAACTCGCTTCGTCTGCGGCGCACCCGGCTTCCGGTCTGTCCCCCGCACGACGCGCAAGCGCGCAGCGCTGGCGCACGCGCTGCGCGCTTGCATCCACGGGAACGGCCCATAGAATGGGTCCTCGGAGGGCGGCGTCTGCCTCCCTTTTCGAGTCACCGCCGAGGAGAGATCACACGGTGTCAGCGCCCATGGAGAGAAACGTAGATCGCGTGTTGTTCACAGCCGAGCAGATCGCACAGCGCACTCGGGAGCTCGGCGCAACGATCGGCCGGGAGTACGCCGCAGGCGATGTCGGCCGTGACGTCGAACGCCGTCCGCCGATCGCCGTGTGCGTCCTTCGAGGTGCGCTGATGTTCATGGCCGATCTCGTCAAGTCGATTCCCATCCACATCGAATACGACTTCATCTGTGTCGCGTCCTACGGGAACGGCACCTCCCCGGGCGCCGTCCGGCTCGTCAAGGATCTGGATCGGTCCATTCACGGGCGCGACGTGCTCATCATCGAGGACATCGTCGACACCGGGCACACGCTTCACTACATGACCCGCACCCTCCTCGCCCGGGAGCCGGCGTCGATCCGCGCGTGCACGCTGCTCGACAAACCGACGCGCCGTGAGGTCGACGTCAACGTGGACTACGTGGGGTTCACGCTCGACTCCGACGCGTTCGTCGTTGGCTACGGCATGGACTACCGCGGGCTCTATCGGAACCTTCCCTATATCGGTGTCCTCAAGTCCGAGGCGCTCCATGAGTGACGAACCGATCGCCCTCGGCATCGAGACCTCCTGCGACGAGACGGCGGTCGCCATCGTCGACGGCGACGACCGCGTGCGGGTCAACCTTGTCTACTCTCAGGCGACGCTGCACGCCCTCTACGGGGGCGTTGTTCCCGAGATCGCGTCCCGCGACCACCTGAGGAAGCTACCCCAGCTCCTCGCCGAGGCGTTCGCGCAGAGCGGCGTCTCCAAAGGGGATCTAGGGGTCATCTCTTGCACGTACGGTCCGGGGCTGCTTGGCCCGCTGCTCGTGGGGCTGTCGTTTGCCAAGGGGCTTGCCTACGGCCTCGACGTGCCGTTCGTTGGCGTCAACCACCTCGAGGGGCACCTGTTCGCCCACCGACTCGACGCACCACAGGCCGGACCGCCGTTCATGGCCCTCATCGTGTCGGGAGGACACACATGCCTGGTGCGCGTCAACGACTACGGGGAGTACCGCCTCGTCGGCTCTACGGTCGATGATGCCGCCGGCGAGGCACTCGACAAGGTCGGCAAGCTCCTCGGCATCGCGTACCCCGCGGGGGCGAAACTCGAGGCACTCGCACAGACCGGCGATCCCAAAGCGATCCGCTTCCCCCGGCCGATGCGCGGCGCTCCCGGGTTCGACTTCAGCTTCGCCGGACTCAAGACCTCCGTCTCGGTCTATCTCGGCAAGCAGCCGGACGCGAACCCCGAGGACGTCGCCGCCTCGTTTCTCGCAAGCGTTGTCGACGTGCTCGCGGAGAAGAGCGTCGAGGCAACGCGCCGCCATCGGCTGGAGCGGCTCGTTGTCGTCGGAGGGGTGGCCGCCTGCCAAGCGCTTCGCGCCCGGCTCGCCGCCGATGGCAAGCGACACGGGCTCGACGTGCGGTTCCCTTCCGTCGGCCTCTGCACCGACAACGCGGCGATGATCGCCGCTGCGGGAGGCTACCGGTTCCGCGTTCTGGGAGAGCGCCACGCGCTGTCGCTCGGCCCCGATCCCAAACTGTCGTTCGCCGAGGTAGGGTAGGCAGGGGGAGGCGCGAGGTCGCCGCAACCGACGCGACCCGATCCGCGCGTCGAGAAGGGTGTGGCTCCTAGTGCACCGACTCTGCAACCGGAGCCGGTTCTCCGAGTGGCGCGGTCACGCGGCGCAGCGAGGCAAGCGCCACCTCGATCATCTCGTCGGTGGGTTCAGCTGTCGTCAGTCGCTGCATCCACAGGCCAGGAAGCGTGAGAAGGCGCACCCAGCGTCTCTGTGTGTGCTCTCCTCCGAAGCGCAGAAGCTCGTAGGACACCCCGGCCACCACCGGAAGCAGCACCAGGCGCGAAAGGATCTTCAGCCACAACGCCGGGTTCCCGGCAAGCGAGAAGACGAGGATGGAGATCACCAGAACGATCATCAGAAAAGCTGTCCCGCAACGAGGATGTCGCGTCGTGTGGCCGCGGGCACCCTCTACGGTGAGCGGCTCGCCCGCCTCGTAGGTCGAGACCGCCTTGTGCTCTGCGCCGTGATATTGGAACACCCGGTGCACGTCCTTCATCCTCGAGATCACAAACAGGTAGACGAGGAAGAACGACACCCGCAGCAGCCCCTCCACCAGGTTGAACACCACTGCGTTGCCCGCACGGAGCCCCGAAACGGAGTTGGCGATGAACAGCGGAAGCACAACGAATCCTCCGACGGCGAGCGCAATGGCGGCAACCACAGTAAGCGCCATGCCCCCGCGCCCAAGCTGCGCCTCTTCGGGGAACGCCAGCGTCGCCGAGGCGTTGAGCGCCCGGATGCCGAGCGACACCATATCGATGAGGCGAAACAGGCCGCGGACGAACGGCACGCGGCCGAGCCGCGCGAACCGCCGACGCACCGGAAGGTCGCGGACGACGATCTCACCGTCGGCCTCACGACGAACGGCGACCGCGACCCGGTCGCCGTTCTGCATCATGACGCCTTCGATGACCGCCTGCCCGCCAACCGGCGGCATCCGCTACGTCTCCTTCTTGCCGAACTTGCGGTTGAACCGCTCGACGCGTCCCTCGGTGTCGAGGAACCGCTCCTCACCCGTGTAGAACGGATGACACTTGGAGCAGATGTCCACGTGCATGTCTCCGGAGACGGACAACGTCTCGTGCTCGGCGCCGCATCCACAGCGGATGATCGCGGTCTTCAACTCGGGATGAATGCCTGTCTTCATGCTGCACCTCGGCTAACGCTTGGAGTACTGCTCACTCTTCCGCGCCTTGCGGCGACCGTACTTCTTGCGCTCCACCTCGCGTGAGTCCCGCGTGAGGAACCCCGCCTTGCGAAGCGGCAGCTTGTACTCGTCGGTCACGCCGGTCAGCGCCCGCGCGATCCCCAGCCGCAGCGCCTCCATCTGCCCGGTGAAGCCGCCCCCGCGGACCCGGGCGATGACGTTGAACCGCCCGACGGTTCCGGTGACATAGAACGGCTGCTTGAGCGTCTTCTCAAGATGCTCGGCGCTTCCCAGAAACGAGGAGAAGTACTCCTCGGCCGGCCGGCGGTTGACGGTGATCTTGCCCTCTCCCTCGGAGAGGTACACGCGGGCCGTCGAGGTCTTACGTCGCCCGACAGCGTGCACGCTGTCGCCCACCCTCTTGGGCAACCGACGTTGCCCCATGGTTTCGTTCACGTTTCGTGATCCTCCTACAGTCGCTCGATCGTTACCTGGGAAAGACAGCGGAATGATACAAGCGCAGGCAGATCGTGTCAACGAAACGCTTCTGCGGGGGCGGTGGGCCGCCGCCCGGCGGGTACACTGCTCCCATGCCAGGGATCCGTTGGCGCAGCCTCCCGAAGATCGATGTCCACGCGCACATCGTCCTTCACGACCGACCGGACACCGATCTGGTGCTTCATCCACCCGAGGAGCTGCTTCGGGCGATGAACGCCCACCGTGTGGAGCACGCCGTCATCCTACCGATCAACCATCCGACGTTCTTCCCTCTGTCCGTGGCGGAGCAGGACGACTGGCTCCGCGCGAACAACGACCGCCAAGCTCGCCTCATGGAGGCGTCCTCCGGCCGGTTCATCGCCTACGCCGACGTACGGATCGACGGGCCCTACGAGGAGCCCGCGGCGCTTCGTGCCGAGCTGGAGCGGGCGGTGAGCACGCTTCACCTTCGTGGGGTCAAGCTCCATCCCTACAACCTGAATACCGTGGCGACCGACCGGCGCCTGCGCCCAGCGATCCACGCTGCGGACCGCCTGGGGATTCCGATCGTCGTCGATTCGAATCCGCAGGCCGGCGCCCCCGATCTTGCCGGGCTGTCGCCCGTTGCGATCCAGCAAGCGACCCGGGGCGTCTCGGTGCCATGGATCGTCGCCCACCTCGGGGGGGACGCGTACGAGGAGTCCGTCGGAAGCGCGGGGTTTGTCGACGTTTCCGGAACCCTGCTACGGCTGGAGCAGCGGCTCGGCCCCGGCGGCTGTCGCGAGCTCCTGCGCCGCATCGGAATCGACCGTGTGCTGTTTGGAAGCGACATCCCTATCTTCGACTACGATGCCTACGCCGCCCTGTTCGATCGGCTGGCGCTGCGCCCGGACGAACTCGAGCGGATCGCCTACACAAACGCCGCGCGGCTTCTCGGCATCTAGGCCCGTGAGACCGCTACCGCTACACGATGAACGTCACCGCGTCGCTTCCACCGGGCGCGAGATACTCCACCTCAACGCGTGTGATGCGAAGCAGCGTGTAGTCCGGATCGTCGGGCCCGCTCCAATACTGATCGAACAGAGCGAACCGCTCACCGATCGCGCGTCGGGCGACCGCATCCCGGACGCGGTCGGCGATGCCCGCCACGCGAATGTAGCCCCGCAGATCGCCGTCCAAGACGGGGAGACAGAACTCCACGTTCGGGTTCTGCCGTATCTGCCGCGCCTTCTGGCTCCGCGTTCCGGTGGCGATCCAGAACTTCTCGTCGTGATTGACCAGCATCACCGGACGGACCCGCGGCTGCTCCACCTCCGCCGTGGCCAAGAACACCTCCTGCGATGGCCGGAAGTGGCCCCACACCTCCTGTTTTATCTCCTCCAGCGTTCGTGGCATCTCGCTCCTTCCCCGCGTCCCTGCGACGGCACGCGCCACAGTCGAACGTCGCTCCTCTGCGACAACCTACGGCGCCTCCGGCGCCGGAGGCAACCAACCGCCCCTACCAGGTCGACTCGCCGACAATCCCCGCGAGGTCTGGGGGCTCCGCCACCGCGCGCTGCGCCGCGTCCCACCGCTCGCCGAGGTCCCCCAGATCCACCGCGCCGCCGGCGCGGACGAAGGCCGGCGCCACGTGCAGCGGCACGGGCACCGTCACCGTTGCCGGCCCCAGGTGCATCGCGCCGGTCCACGCATCGAGCCACGTGCCATCGGGAAGTGCTACCTCAACAGCCGTTGCGCCCTCCTCCCACACCGGTCGGACCAATAGGTCGGGCCCGAACAGGTACTGCTGCCACATGTCCACGTAGTCCGGGCGGCCGGGATAGGCGAGAGCCATCGATCGGACGATGGGGGTGCCCTGCTCGTTGGCACGTCGCGCTTGGTCATACGTGTAGTCCGCAAGGTCGTTGTGCAGATGGGCGTACAGATGCCAGATCGCGAGCAGTTCGCGATCGTAGATCACCCCGGGCGGATACCCGTCTGCTCCCACCTCACCGTCGGCGTCGTCGGCGAGCCACGCCCACGGCGCCAGGTTCGCCATGGGACCGACCTCCATCAGCGGACAGAACGCAGAGAACGCGAGCCAGCGCGCGAGAAGCTCCCGTGGAGGTCTGGTGTTGTAGCCTCCTGTGTCCGAGCCCCAGATCGGCAGGTTCATCGCGCTGCAGCGCAGAAGCGCGATGATCGCCGCCCTCAGGCCTTCGAACGACGGATCGCTGTCGCCGCCCCACACGGCGGCGTAGGACGAGCTGCCGGTCCACGTGGCGCGCACGATGTTGAGCCCGCCTCCGTCAACGCCGGCAAGCGCGCCCGCCCCGGCCGCGGCGAACCACAGCGGATAGGCGTTGTGGCCCTCGCGGAACGGGGTGCCGTCGGCGTAGCTGCCGCGGAACAGCTGCCCGTCCGGCGTCTTCTCCTCGCCCCGGTCCAGCTTGAATCCCGCGACCCCGAGGTCGACAAACGCCGCGAGCCGCTCCTGCCAGAACGCCACCGCCTCCGCGTTTGCGAAGTCGATCAGTTCGGATCCCACGGGGTAGAACAGCGTGTTCGGCACGTGGAAGCCACGGGAGACGACCTCCGAGCGCAGCTCGTCGAAGACCCACGGGCCGAGGAACAGGATCGGGCGGATGTCGCGACGTCGGAGCCAGCCGACCATGTCAGCGAAGCCCGGCATGCGCAGCGAGTCCACGGTCATCGCGCCGTATCCGAACGTGCCCTCCCCCCAAGGCCGGTCGATCGCGTACATCGTGCACGGGATATCGAGTGCGTCCATCATCAGGACGTCCTCGACGATCATCGAGTTGTAGGGCACCGTCGCCGCCGATCCGTCGGAGAACCGCGGCAGGTTCCACACCTCGTCACGCCACCGGTAGGGCCCGAACGCCCAGCGCGGCGGCAGCACGCTCGTGCCGGTGCGTCGAGCGAACCTCTCCACCGCCTCGACTGGCGTCGGCCCGGGGATCACCCGAAGGCGCAGCACGTCGTCTTCGGTCTCGATCGTGACCTCGGCGTCGCGCACGGCGCCTGCCGCATCGACCCCGAACCGCCAGACGGAGGGCCAGCTCCCTTCGAGCCACAGACCGTATCCCGAGGACGAAACGGCGAACGGAACGTACGCCGAGAGGGTGGGCAGGGTGTAGAGGCGCACCTCGCTTCCCCAGAGGTCAAGTCCCACGGACGCATCAGCGGCCCACGAGCGCCCGTCGCCCCCCGGCGCAGCGCGCTCCGTAAGTCCGTAGAAGCCCTCGCGCTCCGCCAGGCGGATGCGGACTCCGAGGCTCTCGAACTCCCCCTTCCCTTCCACTGTGAAGCGCAACAGAACGGTGCCGTCGCCGTCCTCGACAACCTCAAGCTGCGCAGCCCGATCCCCGTCCACGGCGCCGAGAAGCGCGCCCGCTGCCTCCTGCACGTGCGCCGCGACGAACGGGTGCTCCGTGCCGGCGCCGCGCAGGTACGCCGGCGCGTCTCCGTCCCCCCCGAGGCGAGCCACGGGATTCCCCGAAGCGTCTGTCACAAGAAGCGCCCCGCCTTCCCCCCGAAGCAGCCCCGCGACAGGAGGCTCGGCCGCTCCTGCGAGGACAATCGACAGCAAGAGACATCCCCCCGCCGTCCACACCGCACGTCGCACCGTTCGTTCCATCGATCCCTCCCGCCGCTGCTCACCAGACCACACGACGCACGGCGTTCGCCCTGTGGCGATGATCCCGCTTGGCGCAGGTCGTGGCAACCGCCGAAGGGCGGGTTGTCGCCCCTCGCCCAAGCCCGGACAATCGACGGGTGAAAACTGTACTGATCGTCGCTTCGGGAACTCCCCCCGCCGACGCGTGGCTTCGCGAGCTCGCGGCTCGCGCCGGGTACGTCATCGCTGCGGACGGCGGCGGCGCGTCGCTCACTCGCGCCGGCGTGACGCCCGACCTGGTGATCGGCGACCTCGACTCGCTTCCTCCCCCGGA
>Ga0272444_10002149_pt1 | contig 18421 bp, 11 predicted proteins | sample SSMForm13_FD_201033 | JGI IMG/M metagenome (GOLD analysis project Ga0272444, IMG submission 201033) | Marine sediment archaeal communities from Little Sippewissett salt marsh, Falmouth, MA, United States - SSM-Form-13 | ecosystem: Environmental > Aquatic > Marine > Wetlands > Sediment ... | reverse complement strand
ACCACAGGCGCATCATGGTGTTGATGACGTTGCGGGCCTCGGCCAGTTCGTCGCCCTTGCGCATGCGGTACACCGGGCAGTTGGCGCATTCCTCGTACTTGTTCAAAAAGATGCACGTGTTGCGCCAAGCCGGGGAGATGGCCTCGGAGCCGGTCTCCAGGTAGCAGACCAGTTGCGGGTTCTGATAGACCGGGCACTCCTCGTTGTGGCAGTTCATGACGTCCAGGCAGTGCACGTGGTCGGACTCGAAGCGCTCGGCGAAATAGTTGGAATGCGAGGAGATGATGATCTTCTTGAGCCGGCCAAGGAAGTTCTGGATGCGCATCACGTTGGCGTACAGGAAGAGCCACAGGACCAGGGCTCCGCTGATGAAGAACCAGGCGAACTGGTTGATGCGGTTCCACTTGGCCTGGCCCAGGATCGAGGCGTCGAAGGCCAGGATCAGCCGCGCGGCCTCCTTGCCGTCGGGCCCGCGCAGGGCCGTGGCCGAGAAATACACGTCGCCCCTGACCACGGGCGGCTCGTCGGGGAGCACCTCTGGCAGCGCGCCGGACGCGGACAGCACGCCCCGGCGCACATGGGCGGAACGCCCCGGCGCCCGCACGGCCAGACCGTATTCCGGGGGCAGGTCCAGGGATTCCAGGAGCCGGTCCAGGGGAATCCAGGCGCACACCGCGCCCAGGTGCTGGTCGCCCTGGAAGACCGGGGCCGCGGCCTTGACGGCCAGCCCCGCTTCGCCGGCCTCCAGGCCCGAGCCGGAAGTCCGGCGGGCGATCACGGACGCGGCCACGGGCCCGGCCTCCCGGCCCACGGCGGAGCCCTGGGAGTCGGCCAGGCGCAACAGGACCACGTCGGGAGCGACGATGAAATCCAGGTTCATGGCGACCATGCCCGAGTCGTGGCGCACCCGGTTCAGCCGGGGCAGCATGAGCGCGGCCAGCCCGGAGCGGTCCCCCGTGACCATGGCCCGCTGCACGTCGTCCTGGGCGGCGGCCGCCGCGGCCTGGCCGGACAGGAACCGCCCGGCGTCGTCCAGGCGCGAACGCACCTGGGCGCTGATCATGGCCAGTTGGCGGGTGGCCGAATAGTCGAGATTGTTTTCCAGAACCAGAAAGAGAAAACCGATCAGGATCAGATTGCCCATCACCAGCAATACGGCCGGGACGTACAGGAACCGTCCCTTGAGACTCCAGTTGTAGGGATTGACGAGCCGGGCCAGGACGCCGCGACCCGACCACAGACGGCCCCTGAGACGCTTCTTGAGGGCGGCCTTGGGAACCCCGGCCTTGCGCCCTTTGTCTTCGGACACGTCCACTCCCTGGTCTTGCCGATGCCTTGCCCGGGCTCGAGTTGCGGGACGCGGCATTGCGCCGACTGTTTCTAGTCATGTAGCCCAAAGACACGAAATGCTCAATGATTCGTATGAAAAAGGCCGCATGAACTAAAAAAACACGGACGGCACCCCATGGGCACCGTCCGTGTCTGGAAAGCGCAAAACGACCGCGGTCCTGGTATCCCTATTCGGCCGGTATCTTGTCCTGGGCCTCGGTGAGCAGGAAATCGCCCTTTTCGATCCACTGCTTGAGGGTGTCGGCGATCTCCAAAGAACGGCTGTAGCTGGTCACCGGCACCGTGGGCACGGTCTTGCCGTTGAGCTCGATCTCCCCGGACATGAGTTCCTCTAGGCTGGCATGGCGCAGAACCTTGGGCGATCCCTGGGGATAATCGTAGCCGTAGTCCTTGACGGGCATGAGGATGTCCTTGTTCGACACGCCGGTGAACGCGGCCATGTCCTCGTCCAGGATGGGGATGGGTATGCCCACGCCCACGGCCAGGGAGCAGCCGTAGCCGGTCACGGACATGCCGCGCAAGAATCGGGAGCGCATCTGCTTCAAGTCGCCCTTGACCATGAGGGTGCCCGACGGAGTGGTGGGCACGCCGCCCTCGGTGCGCGGGGGCTTGGGGTTGTGCTGGGTGCCCGAGCCCAGGACCCAGCCGATGCCGCCGCCCAGGAATATCTTGGTGCCCAGCCCGATGGTCCGGAACATGGGATCGTTGAACAGCGGCGAGAGCTGCCCGGCCGTGGCGAAGTTGGCGTTGCGCGCGTTGGGCTTCAAGGGGCCCATGTAGGTATAGATGGTGCGCGAGGTCAGGTTCACGGCGCAATTGTAGTTCTGGTAGCAGTTGCGCGGGTTGAACAGCCAGGCCTGGGGCAGGTCGGCCAGGGTGACGTTCTTTTCCAGGGCCTTGCGCGGGTAGCAGTCCGTGCCGTAGGACGCGGCCTTGAGATGCACTGCCCTGCCGCGCACCAGGTCCTCGATGACGTGGCCGCCGCCGTACTTGAACTGGCCTGGGTAGACCTTGTTCAGGGGATCGTCCTCGGCGGGCTCGGTGGCCCCGATAAAGGCGTCCACGGCGGCCAGGCCGCTGTAGCAGAGCACGCCGTTGAGCCAGAGCCGGGACACCTTCATGACCGGCGGCTCCTGGCCGATATTGAACAGCATGCCCGAAGAGCACATGGTGGAGAAGGTGCCGGTGGTGACCACGTCCACTTCCTGGGCGGCCTTGGTCTTGCCCATGCTGCGCACGGCCTCCACCATCTCCTCGGCATTGAGGACGACGGCCTTGCCCTTGCGGATGCGCTCGTTGATCTCCTTGATGGTCTTGGTCGTTTTCCTGGCCATGTCGATCTCCGTTGGGAAGCGTTGCGGCCAACCAATCTCGCCCAAATCCCGGCCTTTGGCAACGCCTGAATGCGGGACCCGGCGCTTACGCTTTCCGGGCTGTGAATTTCCCCCTTGCCGCCCTTGGCTTCGGGACCGTTTTAGGCTATAAGAAACCAGTTTCGTCGATATTGGGAACTCTTGGATTTTCTTGACCTTTTTTTTGGCTGTCCCTTTCTTTTACACAGCCCCCAGGCATTGACGTCGACATTGATCATCACGTGTTGAAGCAGACCCTCAGAGAACACCTCGGCCAGTCTTACAGCGACGGCGAACTGCACCAATGGTTCGATCCGCTCAAGGTTGACATGCGCGAGGACGAACGTTGCGTACGCATCGCGTTTCCGCACTGTTTCTTCGCCCAATGGTTCGCCCGAGAAATCCAGGACGCCTTTGAATCGCACCTGCACGGATTCTTCGGTCCGGGCTACGTGGTCCGCTACGTCAATTCCGCCATCGCCGCGGACAACGGCCACGCGCCCACGCGCCAGACCAAGGCCATCGATTTCCCCTTCGGCCACCAGTTCTCCTTCGAGACCTTCATCACCAACAAGAAGAACTACTTTCCCCTGGCCACCGCCAGGGAGGTGGCCAAGAACACCGACGTGGTCTTCAATCCGTTCATCATCAACGGCGACGGCGGATCGGGCAAGACCCACCTGATCAAGGCCATCGCCAACGAAGTGACCAAGAAATACGAACCGGAATCCATCTTCTTCGGATCCATCGAAGATCTCTACAATCTCTACGACGTCCAGTTCAATGACCCGTTCGCGGCACGCAAGCACGTGGAACGCTTCGAGATGATCTTCGTGGACGAATTCCAGTCCATCCGCCGCTTCCGCTCCTTCCAGCCCGAGCTGGTGAATATCTTCAACCACTTCTACGACAACAAGAAACAGATGGTCTTTGCCGGCTCGGACAAGCTGGCCGAATACGACTTCCTGGACGCCAAGCTCAAGTCGCGCATGGAATGGGGCCTCATCGTGGCCCTCAAGAGCCCCGACCTGGACGTGCGCATCCGCTACATCGAGCGCCAGTGCAAGGCCAAGAAGATTCGCCTGAACAAGGAACAGATCCTGGGCCTGGGCCAGCGCTTCTCGGACCTGCGCTTTTTGCAGGGAATCCTTCTGAAGATCTACGCCTTCAGGGAATTCGTGCACAAGGACGTCACCGACCAGGACTTCCAGCAGATCATCAACCAGACAGCGGGCGGCGAAAAGCGCTCCATCAAACCCGACGTCATCCTGGACGCCGTGGCCGAACATTTCGAGATCCCGAAAAAGGACATTTTGGGCACCAAGCGTCACCATCGCATCGTGCGCGCCAGGCAGATGGCCATGTACCTGTGCCGGGATATCATCGGCAGTTCGTATCCGTCCCTTGGACGGATGTTCGGCGGCCGGGACCACAGCACGGCCCTGTACGCCATCAAAAAAATCAATACATTGCAGGAAAATAACCGGGAAACGAAAAACTTAGTGACAGTGCTGAAAAAAAAGTGCCTGGACAGGGGGGAACAATGAACATCGCATTGTCCCGCACAAAGGGCACTGTCGGTCATGTGCCTTTTCCGGGCGTCTTTCGCGCCCTGGAATATCATTGTCTTTCGGCATGTTGTGTCGACAATCGACACAAGGAACCAGCCAACAACAACAACTAAAAAGAATTTTTCCTTTTTGTATTCATAGCCATGACGAACCCAAGGAGAGCGGCATGTTCGTGAAGGTCTTCCGGGACGACATCATCGAAGGATTGCACAAATCGGCCAACATCATTCCGGCCAAGACCGGCGCGGCCTTTCTGCGCACCATCTGGCTCAAGGTCGAGAATCAGTCCCTGCGGATCATGTCCACGGATTCCAACCTGGAATTCTCGGGCGACTATTCGGCGGAGATAGTGGAAGAAGGCTTGGTGGGCGTGCAGGGCCGCTCCTTTTACGAACTGATCCGCAAGCTTCCGCCGGGACAGATCGTGCTCAAGGCCGACGACGGCGGACAGAACCTGGCCATCGAACAGGGCAACCGCCGCTTCAAGCTGCCCACCCAGGAGCGCAGCTGGTTCCAGGAATTCACGGAATTCCCCGAGGAGGGGGCCGTGATCTGGTCCGGCGATTTCCTGGCCGAGCTCATCGAGCGCACCTCGTTCTGCATCTCCGACGAGGATACCATGGAGGCCATCGCCTGCCTGAACATGGCCCGCGCCGCCCAGGGCGAAGCCCTTGAGGTCTGCGGCCTCAACGGTCACCAGTTCGCCATGTTCACCTTCCTGCACGAGGATCTGCGGGGCCTGCTGCCCGAGGGCGGCATCCTGGTCCAGAAGAAGTACATCGCCGAACTCAAGAAATGGCTGGAGTCCGACGAGGTGGAGCTGAACATCGACAACAAGCGCCTGTTCTTCCGCACCGGCGACAAGCACGAGACGTTCAGCCTGCCGCTCTCCTATTACCAGTACCCCGACTACCACAGCTTCGTGTCCAAGGTGGTGGATTCCGAGGGCGTGTCCGCCCTGACCGTTGACCGCCTGGAGCTCATCGATTCCCTGAACCGCATCCTCATCTTCAATACCGAAAACAACCGCTGCACCTATTTCAACCTGGACAGCGACGGGAACATGGTCCTCTACAGCCAGGGCCAGGACATCGGCACGGCCACCGAGCCCCTGGAGGTGGAGTACACCGACGGCATATCCAAGATCGCGTTCCCCACCAAGCACCTTATCGAGATCCTCTCCCACTTCGGTTCGGAGCGGGTCACATTCCGCCTCACCGGCCCCGAGGGCCCGTGCGGCATCACCGGCGGAGACGATCCCGACTACCTGGTCATCATCATGCCCATGAAGATCGTGGAAGAAACGTATTATAGCGAGGAAGAAAGCGCCTAATGTCCGAACAAACCAAGAAAAACTACGACGCCTCGAGCATCACCGTTCTCGAGGGCCTGTCCGCGGTGCGCAAGCGCCCGGCCATGTACATCGGCTCCACCGACGCGCGCGGCCTGCATCATCTGGTCTACGAGGTGGTGGACAACGCCATCGACGAGGCCATGGCCGGCTACTGCACCAAGGTGGTGGTCAATCTCCACGTGGACAACTCGGTCACGGTCATGGACAACGGCCGCGGCATCCCCGTGGACATGCACCCCAAGGAAAAACGCCCGGCCGTGGAAGTGGTCATGACCGTGCTCCACGCCGGCGGCAAGTTCGACAACGAGTCGTACAAGGTCTCCGGCGGCCTGCACGGCGTGGGCGTGTCCGTGGTCAACGCCCTGTCCGAATACCTGGAAGTGACCGTCAAGCGCGACGGCAAGAAGTATTTCCAAAAGTACGAGCGGGGCATTCCCCAGTTCGAACTCAAGCAGATCGACGACTCCATGGACACGGGCACCATCGTCCGCTTCCGGCCCGACGAGGACATCTTCGAGACCAACCAGTTCAACTACGACACGTTGGCCAAGCGCTTTGAGGAATTGTCCTACCTGAATCCCGGCCTGGAAATCGACTTCCGCGACGAGCGCACCAAGCGCCAGGGCGTGTACAAGGCCGAGGGCGGCCTGCGGTCCTTTGTCAAGGATCTCAACGACGGCTCCACGGGCATCCACGAGATCGTCGTCGGTTCCTCCGAGGCCGACAACGTGGCCATCGACTTCGCCCTGCAATACAACGCCGGGTACAAGGAAAACGTGCTCACCTTCGCCAACAACATCCGCACCAAGGAAGGCGGCACGCATCTGGTGGGCTTCAAGACCGCACTGACCCGGGCCATCAACACCTATATCACCCAGGCAGACCTGCCCAAGAAGCTCAAGACCAAGCTCTCTGGCGACGACGTGCGCGAGGGCCTGACCGCGGTCATCTCGGTCAAGCTGCCCATGCCCCAGTTCGAGGGCCAGACCAAGACCAAGCTGGGCAACTCCGAGATATCGGGCATGGTCTCGTCCATGGTCTACGAGAAGCTGACCACCTTTTTCGAGGAGCATCCCAAGGATGCGGCCTCCATCGTGGAGAAATGCGTGGACGCGGCCCGGGCCCGCGAGGCCGCCCGCAAGGCCAAGGACCTGGTGCGGCGCAAGGGGGCGCTGTCGGACAACGCCCTGCCCGGCAAGCTGGCCGACTGCCAGACCAAGGACCCCAAGGAGTCGGAGCTGTTCATCGTCGAGGGCGACAGCGCCGGCGGTTCCGCCAAGCAGGGCCGGGATCCGCGCATCCAGGCCATCCTGCCGCTTCGGGGCAAGATCCTGAACGTGGAACGCACCCGCGTGGACAAGATGCTCGGCAACAAGGAGATCAAGGCCCTGATCACGGCCATGGGCGCGGGCATCGCGGCCAGCCCCGAGGACGACGAGGTGGACCTCGAACGCCTGCGCTACCACAAGATCATCATCATGACCGACGCCGACGTGGACGGCGCGCACATCCGCACCCTGCTGCTGACCTTCTTCTTCCGCCAGTATCGTACGCTCATCGAGGAAGGCTACCTGTATATCGCACAGCCGCCCCTGTTTCGGGTCCACAAGGGCAAATGGGAGCAGTACATCGAGGACGAGGCCAGCCTGAACGCCTTTTTGATGGACCGCGTCTGCAACGAGATCGAGATCCGCTCGGAGAACGACAAGACCTTCCGCGGCCAGCGCATCACGCACCTGCTGAACAAGATATCCTTTTTGCAGGACAAGACCCACGACGCCGAGATCCTGGGCATCGCCACGCCCCTGTTCCTGGACATCCTGGACTTCGAGCCCAAGCTCACGCCGAACGACTTCGACAACGGCCGTACCCATGAGCTTCGTTCCTACCTGGACGGCAAGGGCTACGACCTGGACGTGGAGACCGAGCGCGACGACGTGGAGGAGGATCGCCGGTACGTGGTCTTCGACAACCGCAAGGGCCACCGCACGCGCATCGGCGTGGAGTTCTTCAATTCCAAGGTCTACAAGCAGGCCTACGACGCCCGCCAGGTGATCAAGGAGCGTTGCGGCGGCCGCAACTTCGTGCTCGCCAAGAGCGACGTCGAAACCCCGGTGGCGGGCTTCTTCGCGCTGCTCGATGCCGTCCTGGCCGAGGCCAACAAGGGTATCGGCATCCAGCGCTACAAGGGTCTGGGCGAAATGAACCCGGAACAGCTCTGGGAGACCACCATGAACCCCGAGAAGCGCATGATGCTTCAGGTCAAGGTGGACGACTTCGACGACGCCGACGACATCTTCTCCAAGCTCATGGGCGACAAGGTGGAGCCCCGCCGCGAGTTCATCGAGCAGAACGCGCTCATGGTCGCGGAACTGGACATCTAGTCCGGCCCCGTCATGGCATGACCCGCACTCCGGCAACGGAGCCGGGTCCAACGCACAACTGAGGATTGCGAAGTGGAAATGCAGAACATCAGCATCGAACGGGAAATCAAGAAATCATACCTTGAGTATTCCCTGTCGGTGATCATCGGCCGGGCCATCCCGGACGTGCGCGACGGGCTCAAACCCGTGCACAGGCGCATCATGTTCGCCCAGCATGAACTGGGCAACAGCTACAACCGTCCATACAAGAAGTCCGCCCGCGTCGTCGGTGACGTGATCGGTAAATATCACCCCCACGGCGACTCCGCGGTCTACGACGCCCTGGTGCGCATGGCCCAGAGTTTCTCCATGCGCGACCCCCTGGTGGACGGCCAGGGCAACTTCGGGTCCATCGACGGCGATGCCGCGGCGGCCATGCGGTACACCGAGGCCCGCATGTCGCGCCTGGCCGGCGAGTTCCTGTCGGACATCGACAAGGACACCGTGGACTGGCGCGACAACTACGACAACACCCTCAAGGAGCCCGCGGTCCTGCCCACCAAGGTGCCCAACCTGCTCCTCAACGGCACCTCGGGCATCGCCGTGGGCATGGCCACCAACATCCCGCCCCACAACCTGGACGAGCTGTGCTCGGCCCTGGTGGACCTGCTGGACAACCCCCAGCTCACCTCGACCGAACTCATGTCCCACGTCAAGGGGCCGGACTTCCCCACGGGCGGCTTCGTGTATTCCGGGGAAGGCCTCAAGGAGGCCTACACCACGGGCCGGGGCACGGTGAAGGTGCGAGGCAAGGTCAACGTGGAGGACCGCCCGCGCGGCATGCAGTCCATCGTCATCACGGAAATTCCCTACGCCCTGAACAAGTCGTCCCTGGTGGAGCGCATCGCCCAGCTCATCCATGACCGCAAGATCGAGGGGGCCACGGACCTGCGCGACGAATCGGACCGCAAGGGCATCCGCATCGTCATTGACTTGAAGCGCGGCGTCATTCCCGACGTGGTCATGAACACCCTGTACAAGTTCACGCCCCTGGAGACCTCCTTCGGCTTCAACATGATGGCCGTGGTGGGCAACCGGCCGCAGCTTTTGACCCTGCGCCAGATCCTGGCCCACTTCCTGGAGCACCGCACCGAGGTGGTCATCCGGCGCACCCGCTTCGACCTCAAGAAGTCCGAGGCCCGGGCCCATATCCTGGAGGGCCTGCGCATCGCCCTGGAAAACATCGACGCGGTGGTGGAGCTGATCAAGTCCTCGGCCAACGCGGCCGAGGCCAAGGCCCGGCTGTCCGAGCGCTTCGGCCTGACCGACATCCAGGGCCAGGCCATCCTGGACATGCGCCTGCAGAAGCTCACCGGCCTGGAGACCGAGAAGCTCCTGGAGGAGTACCGCGAGCTGCTCAAGACCATCGAATACCTGAAGTCCATCCTTGAGCGCGACGAGGTGCTCAAGGGCGTCATCCGCGACGAGCTGGTCAAGCTCCAGGAGACCTTCAACACGCCCAGGCGCACCGAGGTCCTGGCCGAGGAACTCGACGGCATCGACATCGAGGACCTCATTCCGGACAAGGAGGTGGTCATCACCCTCTCCAAGCGCGGCTACATCAAGCGCACGCCCCTGGAGATGTATTCGGCCCAGCGCCGGGGCGGCAAGGGCATCTTCGGGGTGCACACCACCGAGGGCGACTTCGTGTCCACCTTCTGCACCACGTCGAACCACCAGTTCATCCTGCTGTTCACCAACCTGGGCCGCATGCACCGGCTCAAGGTGCACCAGATTCCCGAGGGCTCGCGCACGGCCAAGGGCATGCACATCGCCAACCTGCTGCCCATGGAAAAGGACGAGTACATCGCCGCGGCCCAGACCACGCGCGATTTCTCGGCCGACCGTCACTTCCTGTTCGTGACCCGCCGGGGCATGGTCAAGCGCACGGCCGTGGACCTGTACAAGAACTGCCGCTCCACGGGCATCAAGGCCGTGAACCTCAAGCAAAAGGATGAGCTGCTGGCGGTCTACGAGACGGGCGAAAACGATCAGGTCCTGCTGGTCACCCAGAACGGCTATGCCATCCGTTTCGACGTCCACGACGCCCGGTCCATGGGCCGGGTGGCCGCCGGCGTCAAGGGCGTGGCCCTGCGCTCCGACGACCAGGTGGTGGCCGGCGTGGTGGTCAGCGAGGGCGAGGCTCGCGACGTGCTCACGGTTTCGGCCGGGGGCTACGGCAAGCGTTCCAATATCGAGCTCTACCGGCTCCAGTCGCGCGGCGGCAAGGGCATCATCACCATGAAGACCACGGCCAAGACCGGGCCGCTCATCGGCGCGGTCATGGTCTCCCTGACCGACGAGATCATCATGCTCACCTCGGGCAACAAGGTCATCCGGTTGCGCGTGGGAGAGATCCGCAAGGTGGGCCGGGCCACCCAGGGCGTACGCCTGGTGGCCATGGACGACGGCGACAACGTGGCCGGGTTCGACCTGGTGCGCGAGACGCCCGCGGCCTGCGAAACCGACGAGGCCTAGGTCCGCTGTCCGGCATGGACAGCTCCCGACGGCACGGCAACGACCAAGGAGGGCGCCGTATGGAAACGCGATCCGTGTCCATGCGGCGCCGTCTCGTCTGCGCGTTGCTGGTCCTGGTTCTGGCCCTGGCCGGGGCCTGCCGCTCGCCTTTTTCCGGCGACCTGTCCGAGGCGGACACGGCCTACGACGAGGGCAACTACTACCAGGCCCAGCGCCTGTACGAGAACTATCTCCAGACCAAGCCCCAGGGCGAACGCCGCTGGGAGGCCTGGAACAGGTTGCTGGACATCGCCGTGCTCCTGGAGAACGACCTGCCCAAGGCCACCCAACTGCTGGAGGCCATGCTTCTGGAATACGCCGAGGACCCGGACAGGACGGGCGTGCTGCGCTTGCGCCTTGCCCGCGCCTACACGGAGATGGCCCAGTGGGACAAGGCCCTGGAGGCTTGGCAGGCCGTGCTGTTCGACGCCCATCAGCCCATGCCCGAATGGAAGGTGCATTGGAACATGGGCAAGATCTACCAATTCCAGGGCAAGTACGCCCAGGCCAGGGAGTCCATGTCCCGTTGCCGGGAGATGGCCGTCAGCGGCGTGGACAAGGCCCGTTGTTCCTACGATCTGGCCCTGGCCAATTCTTTCCTTGGCCAACGCGACCAGGCCCGGCAATGGCTGGAAAAGGCCATTGCCGAGCCCGAGGCGTCGGACGAACTCAAGGCCCTGTCGGGCTACCTGCTGGCCGAGATTCTGGAGATCGACGGCAAAAAGGCCGAGGCCCGCGATATTCTGGAGTCCATTCGCCACACCTATCCCAATCCCAAGGCCGTGGAGCTGCGCCTCAGGCGCCTGGAGGAATAGGGCCCGTGGCCCGGGCCCGGCCTTGCCGCGCGGCCTACGCCCAGGGGAGGCTCAGGCCGCGCAGGCTTGCGGTCACGTCGTCCATGGACAGGTCCACCTCGCGGGCCATGGCCTCGGCAGCGGCGTGGGATTGGACGTCCACGTTGCCCAGCCGGGACATGACCGTGCGGTGCTCTTCCCGCTTGTCGAACCCCATGCCCTGCTCGGCGCGGGTGGAGGTGCCGATGCGGTCCGGGCCGTGGGCGTCGTTCTTCAGGAATTCCCGTGAGGTCACAACCCCCCGGTTGGACACGCGGCCGTTCTCGTAGCTCTCCTCGCTGTGGTAGCTGCTGCGAAGGGTGGCCGGGGTGTCGTTCTCGGTCAGGGCTCCGCCCGTGCGGAAGGACAGGCCCTTGTCCTGGTGGTTCAGGCGGGCCGACTCCTTGTCCACCCGGCGCAGGACCATTTCGCCTTCGCGGAATGTTTCGTCGGTCCAGGAGATGCTGTAGGGATGGTTGCCCGCGCCGTAGTCCGCGACGCGCTCGGCGCTGTCGAAGCGGCCCTGGGCGGCGTAGCGTTTCAGGGGCGTGCCGAAATGGTCGGCCTCCGAGGCCGCCTGCGTGATGTTCATGCCCAGCAGGGCCTGGGCCGACGCGGCCTTGCGACCGGCGTATTCCTCCTCGGACAGGCGCAGGGTCTCCAGCAGCGATTGCCTGTGCGCAACGCCCCCGCGCACGCCCTCGGCTTCGTCCATGGACAGGGAGCCCCGGCTGCGCTTGATCAGCTCGCCCCGGTTGTACCAGGACACCTCGATGGACTGGGCCATGGAGCCGTCCTGGTCCGATTGGCCGTCGGTCACGCCGTCGGCAAAGGAGACCTTGCGCAACAGTTCGCCGTCCATGTCGTAGGTGGACACCTCCACGGACAGCGCCGTGTCCCGGTGCAGCTCCCGCGTGGTGTGGGGCTCCATGTCCGCGACCTTTTCGTTCGTGCGGTTGGTCAGGTTGTCCCAGGCGCCCTTTTGGGAAATGGTCATGTCCTGGACCAGGCGGCCGTTGTCGTAGTCCTGGATGGTCACGATGTACCGGCTTTCGTGGTGGTCCGCCGTGAATTGCCCGGCCACGCTTTCGAGGTCTTCGGCGCTTTCCAGCATGCCCGTTTCCATGAGTCCGTCCACGGACACGGTGCCGTTCCTGAGGATGGCGGCCATGGAGTCCGTGCCCCCGGACCAGCCGTCGTACGAGCTGCGCAGGTCCATGGAGTCGCGCATGGAGCGGGTCAGCTCGCCGTCTTCGAACCACTGGATGCTGCGCGAGACGTGGGCCAGGGAGGCCCCGTCCTCGTTGTCCATGAAATCCATCTCGGTGTGCAGGGTCTGGATGACGTCGCCGTCCAGGCCGATGATGTCCGTGTCCAGGACGGCTCCTTCGGCGGACAGCTCGCCCTGGATGGTCATGACCAGCCTGTCGCCGTCGTATTCCATGATTTCCAGGTGGTCGCCGTCGATGGTCACCACCTGCCTATGGCCGTTGTCCAGGCTTTTGGTCCCGCTTTCCAGGCCGAACAGGGTCCGCCAGGAGTCCCGGGTCGTGTCCGCGTCCCGCTCGGTCTGTTCGGCCTGGGCCGCGAGGTAGTCCTGGTATTTGATCCTGGCCTGGCTGGAGAGGCTTGTCGTGTCCACCTGGACGGAGGCGTCGCCGGCCGTGTTCGGGGCCGTCCTGGGTTGTTGGCGGGGGTCAGCGGCGGTCGGGTTCCGGAACAGGGGCGGCTGCATCAGGCCGGAGGCGTCGATGGGCGTGGTCATTGTGGTCACCGTTGGCGGTAGAGGTGCTGCGGCCGAGGTCGTGCGCGGAAGGTCGGGCAACCGACACCATTGCATTATCGGCGTGGGGCGATGATTTCTTAAAGGATAAAGCCGAAATAAAATAGGGCCATGGCTGGATAGGGTCCGAAGCAGGGAGTGTTTCTCCGGTCGTGTCTCGCCGTCTTCTTGACATTGAAATTCAATATCAATAAAGTGCCGCAAAAACGACTCTGGAGGATTTGGCATGAAACCATCACAGATACGCGCGGCATTGGAAACCCTTCTCGAAGTGGGGCAGCCCGCCTTTCTCTGGGGGCCGCCCGGCGTGGGCAAGAGCCAGGTCGTGGCCCAGGTGGCCGCCGACCACGGCCTGGAACTGGCCGACGTCAGGGCCGTGCTCCTGGACCCCGTGGACCTGCGCGGCATCCCGCGCTTCACCGACGCCGGCGACACGGTCTGGTGCCCGCCAGCGTTCCTGCCCAAGACCGGCCACGGCATCTTGTTCCTGGATGAGCTCAACGCGGCCCCGCCCCTGGTCCAGGCCGCCTGCTACCAGCTCATCCTTGACCGCCGACTGGGCGAATACGAGTTGCCCCGCGGCTGGACCGTCGTGGCCGCCGGCAACCGCGAGTCGGACCGGGCCGTGGCCCACCGCATGCCCTCGGCCCTGGCCAACCGAATGGTCCACCTGGACGTGGACCCGGACCTGGACGACTGGCTGGACTGGGCCCTGGCCAACGGCATCGACGCCAGGCTGCGGGCCTTCCTGCAATTCAGGCCCAAGCTGCTGCACGCATTCGACCCCACGCGTAACGACAAGGCCTTTCCCTCGCCGCGCTCATGGGAGTTCGTATCCCGCATCATGGCCGCCGGACCGTCCCTGTCCGTGCTGCGGGGCCTGGTCAGGGGCACGGTGGGCGAGGGCGCGGCCGCCGAGTTGTTGGGATTCCTGGACGTGCACAAGTCCATGCCCGATCCCGAGGCCGTACTGGCCGACCCCGGCAACGTGCCCATTCCCGAGGATCCGGCAGTGATCTATGCCATGTGCGAGTCCGTGGCCCGCAAGGCCTGCGACGATTCCATGCCCGGCCTGGCCGTGCTGGCCTCGCGCCTGCCCGTGGAGTTCGGGGTCCTGCTCATGCGCGACGCCGCTGCCGTGGAGCCGTCCGTGGTGGAGACCGAGGCCTTCAAGGGCTGGGCCTGCGCCAACAGCGACGTGCTGGTTTGATCCCGTTGCAAGGCGTTCGAAAACCAACCGTTCAATCATCTTCAAGGGGGCTGTCCATGAACCAACGCGCCCACAACAAGATGATCAGGGCCCGCAGCGAGCTGGTCCTGGAGCATCCCTTTTTCGCCCACCTGGCCATGCGCCTCAAGCTGCGCGAGGATACGGGCTGTAGCACGGCCTGGTCCGACGGCCGCACCCTGGGCTACAATCCGTTCTATGTGGAGTCCATGCCCCTGGCCAAGGTCATGGGCATGCAGTGTCACGAGGTCCTGCACCTGGCCTGCGGCCACCACGTCCGCCGGGGCGAGAGGGAGCCCGGCCTTTGGAACAGGGCCTGCGACTACGCCATCAACCCAGTGCTCCTGGAGGCCGGGCTGGAGTTGCCCCACGGTTATCTGGACGATCCTGCCCGCCACGGTCGCAGCGCCGACGCCATCTATGCCGACTTGGCGGCCGAGCGCGACGAGATCAAGGGCGGGGCCCTGGGCGGCCCGGAACAGGAGGTCCAGTTCGACGACGATTCCGACAGCGAAGGGGCCGACGACGAGGACCGGGACCAGGCCCGGGAGGGTGACGGCAAGCAGGCCGCCGGGCCCGATGACGAGCCCGCCGACCAGGAGGACGATTCGAACCCTGATCCGGGCATGGCCGGCGAGGTGCGCGACGCCCCGGCCGATCCCGGCGACGGCGACGGGTCCGAGGCCCGCGACGCCACCGAGGACGCCTGGCGCTCGGCAGCGGCCCAGGCCCTGCACAAGGCCCGCGAGTTCGGGGAAATGCCCGGCTCCCTGGAGCGCTTGCTGGGCCGCGAGACGGCCCCGAGCCAAAATTGGCGGGAATTGTTGCGCCGTTTCCTGGACAATGCGGCCCGCAACGACTTTTCCTGGCTGCGGCCCAACCGGCGGTTCCTGCACGCCGGCATCTACCTGCCCGGACTGGAAAACCGGGAACTGGCCGAGGTGGCCGTGGCCGTGGACGTCTCGGGCAGCATCACCCAGCCCGAACTGGACGCCTTTGCCGTGGAACTGTCCGCCGTGCTCGAGGAGTTCGATGCGCCCGTGACCGTGTTCACCTGCGACGCGGCCGTGACCCGGCGCGAGCGCCTGTCCCGCTGGGACCTGCCCCTGGAGTTCCATGTCCGGGGCGGCGGCGGCACGGACTTCCGCCCGCCCTTCCTGAGCCTGGAGCGCGACGGGGCCGTCCCGGCCTGCCTGATCTACTTCACCGACCTGGAATGCTCGGCCTATCCCGTGGAGCCAGACTATCCCGTGCTCTGGGTCACGGCCAACCCGGGACACACGCCCCCGCCCTTCGGCGAGGTGGTGGTCATGGAGCAAGCAATGAGGGAGGCCTCGTGAACATCAACTGGACCATTACCAAGGCGCGCGGCAACTATCGGCCCTCGTTGCGCTACACCATCGCCCTCACGGACTTCGAGCGCGAACTGGCCATGCCCGCCGTGCGCATCGTCAGTCCCATCCCCAAGCCGCCCGACGCGGGCTGGACACATTGCTGGCCGGGCCAGAACGAACGCGGCGACTGGACCCCCTCGGAGTTTCATCTGCTCATGACCCCCTCGCACCGCGACGGCAGCCTGGAAGGGGAACTGCGTCTGCCCTGGCGTCCCCTCAATGTGTATCCCGAGGTGGAGCAGGGCTTCGAACTGTTGCGCGAGGCCTTTGAGAAGGTTCTGGCCGAGTCGTCCGAGAGCGGGCCCATGCGGGAGCAGGGCGGCCTGGACACCTCGGGCTCCGCCCGACGGGCCATCGCCCCGGCCGCCGCCGCCCAGCGCATCCTGCGCGCCGTTCGCTCCTGATCCGCGCTCGCGACATCACAACGAAAAAAGGCCGCGACGTGTGTCGCGGCCTTTTGTTTTCGGTGGTGCCGAAGGGGAAGACTTCCAGGCAATCTTTACAAGACCCTTCATGAAAGGCTTTCCGGCCCTTGCCCATGGTGCCGGTAGTAATCGTGCATATCAGGAGCCGTCAGTTTTCCACGGTGGGCGAAGCGTCTTCGATGTTCATGGAAGATTGGTAGGAGCGCATAATCTCGTTGAAATGATTCGTGAATTTGCTGGCGAGGATGTTGCCGCCTCCGGTCGTGGATGGGCTGTGGCCTTTGGCGGTGAAGCTTTGGCCGCCGGCCACGTTCACGAGGCATATGAAATAGTTGTCGTTTGAGCCGTTATCAAGCAGGTAATGGACGCCGAGCACGGCGTCCACGCCCAGTTCCCTGCCGAGTGCAGCCATGCCCTCGGCGTCGCAGCTGTTGGTATCCACCAGGGATTTTCCCTTGTCGAGGTATTGTTCTGGCAGGGGTTGTGCGCTTTCAAGTGTCGTTTCCAGGGCTGTGAACGCGGGGTGGACGTTTTTCGCGTTCTGGTCCACGAGCCTGGCGAGCAACCGGATGAAGCCTCCCCCGCAACTGCTGCATGGAGCCCTGAGCGTCCGGGCCACGGGCAGAACGGCCATGGAGCGCGTGGCCGTGAACACGGGATTTTCGCTTAAGGTTGCAGTCTTGAGGCGCTCAACCTCTGCAAGGAGGGCGGCCACCTGTTCGTCGCTTTTGTCCGCCGACTGCTGCTGGCGCATCTTCTCCATCTCGGCCCGGGCCTTGCGCATGGCCTCCATCTCCTGGCGCATCTTGCGCAGCTCCTCGGCCATGGCCAGCTGTGTCTGGTCCGGCTTGGACGGGGCCGGGGCCGCCTTGGCGACGGCCTCGGGCGTGGAGAAATGGAACGCGCCGGTCAAGGACGAGCTGTCCCAGGGGGTCTGCTTGCCCCGGGTCTCTGCCATGACTCCCTGGCGCACCTTGCGGAACACGTCCTCGATGGTCAGGCCCGGGGTGTCGATGTTGGCCAGGATGTGTTTGGTGAACACGCCGTTCTCGCCCTGGCCGTCGGCGGCCACGGAGCCCGGGCTGGTGGCGAAGGCCACGAAGGAGCCGCTTACGGTCTGGACCACGGCCAGGCCGCGCGAGGCGCTGCGGAAGGATTTCTTGAATGGGTTGTCCCGGCATGCGTCCAGGATGACCACGTTGACCGGCGTGCCCGCGTCCTCCATGGCCGCCAGGACCCGGCCGGCGGGCATGGCGTAGTAGCGCAGGTCGCGTTCCCGTTTGACCCGCGAATTCAGGGGGATGAGATAGTTCTCGCCGCCGGACTGCATGCCGTGTCCGGCATAGTAGAACAGACCGGCCTCGGCCCCTTGAAGCTTGCGGTAGAAGGCCTCCAGGGCCTCGTCCATGTCGGGCAGTTCCGCGTCGGTATGGTGGATGACCTCGAAGCCCAGGGATTTGAGCTTGGCGGACATGGCGGCCGCGTCGTTGGCCGGGTTGGCCAGAGGGGAATTGACGTAGCCCGAGTTGCCGATGACCAGGGCCACGCGTTTGGCGGCCGTGGCGGGAACGGCTAGGGCCAGGCAGAGGACGGCTGCCAGGGTCAGGATCGTGGCGCTGCGCATAATGTGGCTCCTGGGAGGCGGTCATGGTAAAATTTGGAGCAATTTACATAATAAACAATGCGCGTGTCCAGAATACGGGGCGAATATCGCGGAAGCGCATCGTCGCGAGGTCATGGACTGCGGTTCGGCCAACGAAAAGAGCCGCGACTTTCGTCGCGGCCCTTTGTTTTCGATGATGCCGAAGGGGAGACTTCCTGGCAAATCCGTCAAGGCCCGTCGTTAAATGCTTCCCAGTCTTTGCCTGTAGGCCTTGTGTACCAGTTGGCAATGCCTGGATGCGCAGTGTGGGGGTGGAGGTGATGAGGCGAGTTGCTGTCATATGCAACGGATTGCCATCGAAGCGATGCAATACGCAACACATGAAAACTGCCTGAAATTCTTTACTTTTCTTTCGATTGTGGTGCATATCGCAACGCAAGACGGGCGGGATTGCGCGAACCTCTAAAAAAATAACAAGCAATTTCAAGTTGTTATCCATCCAAGCCGGCTGGCACGATCCTTGAGAAGGCTTGGCATCGGGCCTGCATTACGGCCGACGCGGGATGTGCCCGCTCGCCGCATGGCCCT
>Ga0272444_10002148_pt1 | contig 18422 bp, 13 predicted proteins | sample SSMForm13_FD_201033 | JGI IMG/M metagenome (GOLD analysis project Ga0272444, IMG submission 201033) | Marine sediment archaeal communities from Little Sippewissett salt marsh, Falmouth, MA, United States - SSM-Form-13 | ecosystem: Environmental > Aquatic > Marine > Wetlands > Sediment ... | reverse complement strand
TGCAGGGAGAGAATGTGGTTGTCGCCGACGTGCGTAATGCCGTGGAGGGAGACACCTATGACGGAAAGGAGCTCGTCTTCAGGCATGGCATAGAGGTGGGGCAGTTGTTCCAGTTGGGAACGAAATATTCCGGTAAACTCGACTGCAAGTTCCTGGACGAGAAGGGCGATCAGCATCCTTGCTTGATGGGCTGCTATGGGATCGGAATCAATCGCATCCTCGCTGCCGCAATCGAGATCGGACACGACGACAACGGCTGCATCCTTCCCATCAACATTGCACCTTTCGACGTGGAAGTGCTTGCGATCAACAACGATAGCGAGAATGTCGTAGCCGAAGCGAATCGGATATACAACGAGCTTTCCGCCGCCGGTGTCGATGCCCTTCTGGACGACCGAGATGTTCGTCCGGGCGTCAAGTTCAACGACGCCGACCTGATCGGCATCCCTCTGCGGATCGTCGTGGGGGATCGCGGCCTGAAGGAGGGCAAGGTAGAGCTGAAGCGGCGCACGGATGCGAAGCCTTCACTGATTGCCAAGGAAGACGCTGTAACCAAGGTCGTCGAGTTGATCGAGGAAATGAAGAAGCCTTAGCGCTCAGGCCTCTTAAGGCTGTCCTATTGGGCGACCTAGAATTCGGGCTATCCCCTCAAGGGTTCGCCCGCGAGACCATATGCCTGGCCTGTTCACGAGAATATCGGACTATCTGTTCTATTTGGCGGTTCGGCTGGCGATCATGCTTTGCCGGATGTTGCCGGTCAGCAAGGTGTACTCGTTTGCGGGATCGGCAGCTAACCTGTGGTACGATATCGACGGCCGTCGGCGCAGGAGAGCGATCGAACACATCCAGGCAAGCTTTCCGGACTGGGATCACACGCGGGTTGACCGGATCGCAAGGGCGTCGTTCCGCAGCCTCGCTTACCTGGGTCTTGAGGCATCGCTTACTACCCGAATGATTACTCCTTCGCGATGGAACCAATACATCCACCTGTCCGATAATCGCGAAGCCATACGCATCATGGCTCAGCGAAAGACGGGAATGGTCCTGGTTTCGGGGCACCTGGGAGGATGGGAGATCGCCGGGTACGCTCTTGCCGCGCTGGGTTTCAAGGGCTACGCCGTCGCCAGAGCCTTGGACAATCCGCACCTTAACGACCATCTGATCGTGTCTCGCGAGAAGATGGGCCTGAAGATACTCGATAAGCGCGGCGCAATGAACGTGATGGACAAGGTTTTCCGCGACAAGGACTACCTGGCCTTCGTTGCGGACCAGGACGCCGGTCCGACTGGGATATTCGTGGACTACCTAGGCAGGCCTGCCAGCACTTACAAAGCCCCGGCCTTGGTGGCCATGCAGTATGAAGTTCCGCTGACGGTTGCCTACAGCCGCAGGCTCGATGAGACCTACCGGTTCAGTCTTGAGACAGAAAAGATCATCTATCCTCATCAGTGGAAGTCTCAGGAAGACCCCCTCAAGTGGATAACCCAGCAATACACAGAAGCGCTTGAGCGTGTCGTGCGGCGCTATCCGGAGCAATACCTCTGGATCTATCGAAGGTGGAAGACCAAGCCGAGAGGACGCAAGAAAGCGGACCTGAGGCACAACTGAAATTCGAGAATGGCCAGACCCCGAAACAAGTTCTTGGATTACCTGGTTTACCTGTGCGTTCGTGTCATCGCCTGCTTTGTTGGTGTTTTCAGTTGGCGGGCAAACGCTAGGACCGCCCGTTTGGCGGGGGACTTGCTTTATCTGTTTGACAGGAAGCACCGGAATATCGCCTTCGAGCACCTGCGGCGGAGCTTCCCCGATTGGCCGGTCGAGAAGGTGAGAAAAGTGGCGAGAGGTTCGCTGAGAAGCCTTGTTCGCCTTGGGATGGAGTTCCTCGTCACCCCTCGTGCGGTCAGGCCCGAGAATTGGCGGAAGCACACCATACTGACCAATCAGCGCGAGAATGTCAGGCTTTTGACCGAGCGCAAGAAAGGCATAGTGTATGTCGCCGGCCATTTCGGCAACTGGGAGCGCGTTGGGTACACCTTGGCCATTCTGGGCTTCGACGGATTTGCCGTTGCCAGGCCGCTCGACAATCAATTCCTCAACAGATACATAAAGGAAATTCGCCAGAAGAAGGGCTTGACGATCATAGATAAGAAGGGCGCTTCAGAGCGAATGGATGACATTCTAGACTCGCGTCGGTACGTGAGCTTTGTTGCCGACCAGGATGCGGGAAGGAAGGGGCTGTTCGTTGATTTCTTCGGTCGTTTGGCCAGCACCAACAAGGCGCCTGCGCTTGTCGCGATGAGATATGAAGTGCCTATCGTCGTCGGGTACGGTGCAAGGTTGGACGACGCATTCGGCTTCGCTATAGGAATCGAGCGGATTATCCATCCCGATGAATGGGCAAATAAGGATGACCCGCTCCGCTGGATCACCCAAGAGTACACCAAGGCGATGGAGAATGTCGTCCGGCGCAACCCGGCGCAGTACCTATGGGCCCACCGAAGGTGGAAGCACAGACCCAAGGGACAGGCCCTAGCGAAGGGCGGAATCGCCTGATCTTCAGGAAGTAAAAGATGAAAGCATTGGTCATCGGCGGGACCGGTCACATCGGAAGGTTTCTAGTCCCGGAACTGGTCGGTCAGGGATGGGAGGTATCAGTCGTTTCTCGCGGCCGGACTCCGGTTCCTGAAGCGAACGCGTGGGAAGGGGTCAGCGTGATCCACGCTGACTATAGGCGCAAGGATGACCAATTCTCTTCCGTAATCTCAGAGGCGGATGCGGAATTGGTTATCGACATTCTGGGCAGCGACGTGCCATCGACCTATCAGGCGGCAAAGGGCAGGTGTCGCCATTTCATCGCCTGTGGGTCGGTATGGATGTATGGACTCGCGAGGATTGTTCCCACGCCTGAAGAGACTCAGGGTCCCTGTGAGTTCGATTGGTACGCGATGCGATATGATGAATTGCAGCGGACGAAGGCTTTTGCGGAAGATGAGGGCATTGCCTTTACGGCGATAATGCCGCCGAATGTCTGCGGGCCTGGTAAGGTCCCAATTGACTGTCGCGGCGGACGTGACATTGATACACACAAGTGCCACATGCGAGGCGAACCGGTCATCCTGCCGGAAGGCTGCACCACGCTCATAGGTCCATGCGATGCATCCGACGTCGCGCATGGGTTTACTCTATCGGCCTGCAATACCGACAAGGCTTCCGGGCGGGTATTCAATGTTGGGTCCGCCTATGCCCTGACCGCACCGGAGCTAGTGCGGGAATACGGAAGAATCCACGGTGTGAAGATACCGGTGGAATATGTTTCCGCTGGTGAATTCTACGGGAATGTGCTGCCCGAGTCTGGCGCGAACTTCCACTTCCGCAGCCACATGGCGCCGGATATCTCAAATATCTCCCGGATGCTCGGATACCGACCTCGATATACCCCCGAGCAGTCACTGGCCCGCGCGGTTGAGTGGATGCGAAACCAAGGGTTGCTGTGAGGTCACCAGCTCTTGGCCAGAGCTATTCCGACAGCGCCTCTTTCGGGGTCCACATAGGGCAGGAGATCCATTCCGGCGATCTTCGGCTCGTGGTTCTGATAGACCATGTGTCCTATAACGATGCCGATGATCGCGCCTGAGACAACGTCGTTGAGATCGTGGTTCCTGGCATCGATCCGCTCATAGCCGACGTAGGAGGCGAACGCGAAGAGCGGAACGCCGACCCAAGGCCCATATGCCTTGTTCATCACTGTTGCGAAGCAGAACGTGCTTGATGTATGCCCGCTAGGCCAGCCGAAGTCGTCACCGTTAGGACTCTCGCTGTTGGCTATGCCCTTCAGCGCCAGCGTTGTCAGCCCGTTGACGGCCAATGCATTGATCAGGGCCTTGGAGACCTCATAATTCTTCACATCGTTCTTGTATAGGGAGTTGAAATACATTGCACCCGCCAGGGCGAAGTGCAGGCCCGGGTTTCCTCCGACGTCTCCGACGTTGTCCCAGAAGGTGTTGAGTTGGGATCGATTCTTGCGGTAATGGTCCGCGGCGCATCCGTTCCAGTTGGCGCCGTCGATGGCTGCGCCAACTGCTACCGAGGCGGCGAAGCCAACAAGTGCCCATTTGTCGGTAAACGTCGCCTTTGTATCGTCCCATATCGTCAGGGGGAGCTCCTTGGCGTCCCTGCCGAAGCTTCGCCAGATATCGCCCGGATACGCAGGCCCGCGGCGCTTCTCCCAGGGAAGGGGGAGCGATTTGCCCATGGGGGGCTTCACTTTAGAAGGCGTCTCAGAACTTGCTTTTACCAGGGTCAGCCAAGATGTCTTCTTCGTGGCGGGGCTCTCAGACGAAGCGGTCTTTGCCAACACATCCGAAACCGAAGCTACGGAATCGGAAGCTGGCTGGTCACCGGCGGCCTTAGCAGTCTGATCGGCTTGGGCTGTCAAAGACAAAGCCAGCAGCACGAACCCGAAGACAATAGAAAGTTGATCAGAGCGGGGATTCATCTTCGTCTACCTCCATCAAACCCGAGGTCAGCGGCGCAGCATACTCAGTTTAATCGGCAAGGGCAAGCCCATCAGGTGACCGAAGTCGTCGGCATAATCAGTCGCTGCCCACGCTCTTGCCGGTAATCTCGTGGCTGATCCGCATTGCGCACCAATCGCGCCCGCACATCGAGCAGAAGTTGCTATCCTCATCCATGTCTCTGTGTCGTATTTCCTGTGCGGTCTCGCTGTCGAAGGCGAGTTCAAACTGACGCTGCCAATCGAAAGTGGCTCGGGCATCTGAGATCGCGTCGTCCCAGTCCCTAGCGCCCGGGAGGCCTCGGGCGACATCGGCCGCGTGAGCGGCGATTTTGTAGGCGACGCATCCCGACTTAACATCGTCCGGCGTGGGCAGCGACAGGTGCTCGGCTGGTGTGACGTAGCACAAGAAACTTGCGCCGTGGTAAGCCGCCGCAGTCGCACCGATAGCGGAAGTAATGTGGTCGTAACCGGGGAAAGCGTCTGTGACTATGGGGCCCAACACGTAGAATGGGGCACCGTCGCAGATCTGTTCCTGGCGCTTCATATTCATCTCGATTTGGTCGAACGGTATGTGTCCGGGTCCCTCGACCATCACTTGGACACCCGCAGCGCGAGCGCGAGGAACCAGTTCCCCGAGGACGTCAAGCTCGGCGAATTGTGCATCATCTGAGGCATCGGCGAGGCATCCTGGCCGAAGGCCATCGCCCAAGGAGTACGTGACGTCATATTCCCGCATAACGGCGTTTATCTCGTCGAACATCTGGTAGATGGGATTCTCTTTTCCGTTGGCGACCATCCACTTGGCAATGAGGCTTCCCCCTCGTGAGACCATACCCATTTTGCGCCTCTCCACAAGTTGGAGATGATTCTTAAGCAGGCCCGCATGGACGGTGAAGAAATCCACGCCCTGTCTCGCCTGGTTGACGATCTCCCGGAGAATATCGTCGTAGGTCAGTTCCTCGACGGGCCTATCGGCAATCATCGAGTAGATCGGCACGGTACCAAGAGGTACGGACGAGTTATCTATCAGGAATTGCCTTGTCCCGTCGATATCGCCCCCTGTGGACAGGTCCATGACTGCGTCAGATCCGTATTTTATTGCGAACTCAAGCTTTATAAGCTCTTTCTCCGCGCAACTGCTTAGAGGGGAGGTGCCTATGTTGGCGTTGATCTTGGTTGATACGGCTCTGCCTATCCCGCAGGGCGACAGCTTGGTCTGTTGGCCAAGATGATTTTTGTTTGCCGGAATCACCAATCTGCCCGCAGCAACCTCGTCGCGAATGCGATCAGCCGGTAGCTTCTCGCGCTGCGCAACAGCAGCCATCTCCGGAGTGACGATTCCCTTCTTGGCTTGCTGAAGTTGTGTCATTCGCTTAGCCTTTCCGCCGCTATGAGCCTTGGCGCATAAGTTCGGCCGCCTGTAGAGCGGCCGGAATCGCAACGGCGGTCGATTTCCGTCCGCTTTCCTACGCAGTTCCCTTCCGGGCTCCCGGAAGATTCGCTGGTCAGGTTCAAAGGGTCTTCTCAGTTCCGCAAACCGGAACGCCCCTAGCGAACTATTCTATTCTAGTTGAGCAGTGAAGGGGCGGCAAGGGAATCGAGGGATCTCAGAGTCCCGCGGTCTCAGATTCGCCTGCGATGTGTCGCAGTTCGTCTCTCAGTCCCGCGGCATCCTCATACCGTTCCTCCCTGACAGCTAAAGCCAGTTCCTTCTTAAGCTTGGTCACGGGGTCTGGCGGGATTCGCAGTTCAATTTCCTTGACAAGGGACTGGAGCACGGCAAGGTCGCTTCCGCCGTCTTCGTCACCCTCCTCATCGTGGCGATTGTAGTATATCTGGATATCCCTTATGCCTTTCCTGACCGCTGCCAGGGCCGACTTCGGCTGGTCGTCTCTAAGGGCCAATAGCCCCGATGCTCTTGTTCGCATCATCAGGACATAAGGGCGATACTGCTCCATGACTATGCGGTCAGATTCGTCACCGGCATATTCGGCGCAGAAATCCATGACTCTAAGGTTCCGAGAGGTGTCCCGCACTACGGACGCATAGTCCTCCAGAACGAATTCAGCCAGGTAGCGATGGTAGTACATCACAGCTTCGTCACGGAGCTTCTCACAGGCGCCTTCATCAAGGACGAAATTCTCATCGGTTCCGATCTCCTGGCGGTAACGCTCCAGAAGGTATTCATAGTAGTCCAGCAGGCTATCGTGACCGTGAGGCCTGATGCCGGACGGGTGACCGGCGCTCTCCATTTGCAGAAGTCCCAGGTCAAGGCGGAGTTGGATTTTCTCCCTTCCGTCATCGCCTTTGACTTTGCGGGCCGAGATCTGCCCAGGTTCGTAAGGCCAATCCCTCAGGATTTCACTGATGTCCACGCTCATCCTCCACTCAACTCTACCAAGTGTGCGCTCAGTAAAGCAAGTATAGCTCAGCCCAGCTCAGTTCGCCCGGTCTTGCTTGTTGTTCGGTCAGCTCTTCGGCTGCCCGATAGTACTCCTGGAGTCTGGGCAATGCCGACATGTCTGTGAAGACCGCGAAGGGACTCCAATGCTTCTTACACGGAAGCACTTTGGCATGGACGACCAGGTTCCACGTGCTGGGTTATGCTTCCTGACCGAAATGCCCCCCGAAGCAAGCTGGACAAGGGACACCGTTTATGGGGCATGATTTTCATCGCCATCACGACCTTCAACTGCACTGACGGATGGGTTTAGTGTTCGGCGAAGACCAGCACCGCATTCGCACAAACCACACCACCCAAGCCCACACCCGGTTTTCAGTAACTGCCCTCAACCAGCTAACGGTTCTATAGTGACAATGCCCTTGGACTTGCGCAACGGGCCCGGTTACGGCCTGACGGGTTCGAAGTTGAGCCTTTTGGCAGCCTGATCGGCGGAGAACCAACTTACCCGTCCCTCCCAATCGGCCACCTCCACCAAGCTCCTGGTGAGTTGTTTCCTGCCCTCGTCTTCGTATTTGCTTGAGACAGCGGGGCGGTAGTCAACTCGCTGGATGACCGCGGCCTCTCGGCGGGCCGGCGAGGTCAGTGACGCTACCGCGTAAGGCTGCTGCGGGTAAGGCACGTCACCCTCTGCAGGCTCGATCTGGGCAGGGATCAGCGCGAAAGCCTTCTTGATCAACTCGCGCCTTTCCTTCTCGTCGGGCAGCTCGATGCCGGGCACTTCGGTCCATCTTACCACCTGCGGAGGGAGCATCATCATGCCGGCGACGGCTTCTGCCTGATCGATCTGGCCCAAGCTCATCTGGTAGAAGGCGATCTGGCGAGGAAAGGCGACTGTCTTCCTGGAGAACAGGCCTGTGGTAGTCGTCTCAATTCCCGCCTGTTCGGCAGCTTCCTCGAGCCCGATGTCACCGGCCGCTTCGGCCAGGTTCGCTGCCCTCTTTGAGGCCAAGTTAAATGCCTGTTTGATCTTCAGGTCGCTGACAACTTGTTGTCTAAGCTGGTCGGTCAGGGCTTGAGGCGCCTTGGCGGCAAGGGCCTCCGTCACTCGCCATAGCACCACTCCGGGTCTGTCTCCAGTTGCCGACATGCGCGGGCCATCCTCATTGACCTTGATAACTGATTGTTTCACGCCGTCTTCGGCGAAGGCCTCCAACATAAAAGCGATTTCGCTGAGGGGCTGACCCGAGGCGGTCAGGCAGTTGCGGAGAATTTCGTCGCTTATGGGTCTATCTCTCGCTATCAGATCGGACTGTCCCACTATGACAGGTTGCAGCCCCGATTCGCCATCGGCGAAGATCACGCCCTCGAACCCGCCGAACTCCACCCACTTCAGCGGAGGTGATTTGACCTGCCTATCAACCTGTGCCAAGGCTTCTGCTAATGTGATTCCCCGTCCTCTTATCGTAACTTCGACCGAGGGATCCAGCTTGCTCGCCCCGTATGCCTCATAGGGGTAGCAGATTGCCTGCAGGCCTGCTGCCTTGGCCAAAACAGTCATCGCTTCATCAAGAGGCTGGGCTTGGATCTCGACGACATCGAGCTCGCTCTGGAGAATCGCGTTGGCGGCCGAAACCATTTTGTCCCTTACCCATTGGTGCGCGTTTGTGTTGGGCTCGGGCGCCGCCCTGTATTGCTCGAGGAGGCCCTCTGCGAGAGTCAGCAGCCCCTCGGTGCGCTTGCGGACCGCCTCGGACTTGAGATCCGCTGCGATCTGCTGTTTGACCTCGGAGAATTTCCGTTGTCTGGCTGGCTTGGTTGTCGGCTGAGTCGTGGCAGGCTCGACGAACTTCTCCATGTGCCGGCGGTAGTAGTCCCGGACCTCCTGCTCGTCGGCCACGGTTACCCGCTCGACGACGTTGCGATCAACGAGTAGATAGCTGATCCTGACGCGGTCGGGAAGCTTATAGCCAAACCCGAACGGGTCTTCCTCGGTGAAGTTTCCGGAGAAGGTGTTCTTGGCTTGCTCAAACTGGTTTGCTATGTCCTCTTCGCTGGGCTCAGGGACTTCTTCCAGCATGCTATCGGCGGTTACCGTGGCGACCCTCAGATCTATTCGCTCGACGAGATTCCTGAAAAGATGCCGTACCTGCTGTTCGGAAGGGGGGGACTCGACCCTGGCCGAAGCGAAAGACTTGTTGATCGTCAGCCACCGCGCCACCGCGCGGACGATATCCTTATCGGTGGCGGTCAGCCTTCCTCGCATCAGGGCCACCAAGTTCTTGCGCTGGGGACTGCCCTTGGCAAGCCCGATCGTCTTGAGAAAGCCCTCCGCTTCGGAGTCGTAAGTTCTATAGCCGGCCTGGCGGGCTTCATGGTACAGGAAGGCGAACGCTTCGATGCGGGATCGGTCGTTGGCGAGCGTCAGCATCTCGAAGTCTGTTGGGGCAATTCTCTCGGCGTCGATCATCCGCCTGGGATTGCCCAGCCCCAGGTATCTCAGCAATATCTGAACGTCAATGGAGGCCTGTTGGAAATCGCCCCTCTTGAGTTCACCAAGCCTGGTCTTGCCGACCACCTTTTTCAGGGGGTTCTTCTGGGCAATGGCGCTGAACCCTTGGGCGCCGACAAGAAAGCTGACCATCAGTACAGCCATGATGATCACGACCATCTTCTGACGCTTCCGGAAGAATGAGAACATTTCTGGTTCCTCTTAGCCTATAGAAGTCGCGTTCAAGAAAGACCGTCTAATATAGGCTTCGTGTCCGACTTTGCAAGACAAGTGAGCGGGCACGTGAAGCCTCGACGGTCTGCTTTCGGCCCGGTTAGCCCTTTATCACGCCCAGAGGGCGGAGGCGGGCGACTTTTTTCGAAAGCCCTGCCGCAGATACGCATTCCACAACGGCGTCGATATCCTTGTAGGCGGATGGCTGCTCTTCGGCCAATCCGGTCCTGCCTCGGGCCTTGGCCACGATGCCCGCTTCAGCCAGTTCTTTGTCTATTGATCTGCCCTTGGCCGATTTGATCGCCGCCTGCCTCGAAAGCACTCTTCCAGCACCATGACAGGTACTTCCGAAGCTTGCCTCCATTGCCGCTTCAGTTCCCAAAAGCACGTAGCTGGCCGTTCCCATGTCTCCTGGTATGAGCACGGGCTGGCCCCATTTGCGGTAGGCTTGGGGCAGGTCTGGGTGTCCGGGCGGAAAGGCCCTGGTGGCGCCCTTGCGGTGGACGCATAGCTGTTTCCGTAGGCCGTTTACTTTGTGGTTCTCGATCTTGGCTATGTTGTGGGCTACGTCGTAAACTTGCCTGATTGCCAAGGACCGGGCGGATTGGCCAAAGAATCGTTCGAGTGTGCGGCGAAACTGCGTTGCCAGCAACTGACGGTTACACCAGGCGAAGTTGGCCGCTGCTCGCATCGCGCCGAGGTATCTCTGCCCCTCGCTGCTTGCCACCGGCGCGCAAACGAGTTGCCTGTCCGGCAGTCTGATGCCGTACCTTGCGGGAGCGCCTCGAAGAGCCTTCAGGGCGTCGTCGCAGATCTGGTGGCCGAGCCCTCTTGATCCGCTATGGATCATGAACGTCACTTGCCCGGGCCTGAGGCCCATCGCTTCGGCCGGGCCTAGTTCATACACCTGTTCGACGAATTGGATTTCCGCGAAGTGGTTCCCGCTTCCGAGCGTCCCGCATTGGTCCTTACCTCGCGAGTATGCCTGATCGGAAACCGCGTCGGGGTCCGCTCCCTCGAGGCAACCGCCCGATTCGGTTGCTTCCATATCTTCGATAGACGCAAGCCCCTTCTCGACAAGGTGGCGGACGCCCCTGGCCAAAAGATTGGCCATCTCGCGTCGATCAAATCGGAAAGGCCCACCCACGCCAATGCCGCACGGAAGGTCCCGAAAGAGCTGGTTGATCAGTTCCTTTATTCTTGGGCGCACCTGCTCCACAGGTAGATTGCTGGTAAGCAGTCGCACCCCGCAGTTGATGTCGTAGCCGACGCCTCCGGGGGAAACCACGCCTCCGGATGAGATGTCCGTGGCGGCTACTCCGCCGATGGGGAACCCATAGCCCCAGTGGATATCCGGCATCGCCATCGACGCTCCTACGATTCCAGGCAGTGTCGCGACATTGGCAACCTGCTCGGGTCCTCCGCCGGACAGGACGTCGGAAATCAAGTCGTTCCCGGCGAAGATGATCCCGTCAACTCGCATGTCGGGGTGGGTTGACGCTGGTATCCGCCAGCGGTTGGCGTCCAACTGCTCTATCTTCCCTTGGAACTGCCTGGCCATTGTGTGTCTTCCTGCTTGATGCAGACTGTGCCGGTCTGGGCTCAGATATCCAATATGACTTGCGCCGACCACTTCCCGTCTTTGCGGGCGACCGAGAGTTGGTGGTACGTGACTGCCTTGACCTCAGTCTGGAACTCGTGCCTTGTCTGGTCGTATGGCTCGCCCTTCAACTCGGCCTCGATGTGGACTTGGCTTGCGCTAAGCACGTTTACGCTCGCGAGGGTAAACAGTTCCGTCTCCATCGTGACCATGACCTTGCTGAGGAAATCGACAACCAGCGCCCCCGTGTCCTCCGCATCCAGTGTGATCATCTTGGTCTGCGCGGGCTTGACTTGGTCGGTCGGGCAGATCATCTCGGCCAGCCCCTCTGCCATTGCCTCGAAGAGCTCAACCAAGCTGTCCGCTGTTGCTGCCAGGCCCACGTCGGCGGTATGGTCGAATATTTCGCAGTGCTTGGCCATTTCAGCACCATTGAAATTCTATCCGGACCAGCCCACGCTAGAACGGCCAGAGCATGGGTATCCCAACCACTCCGATGACGAAGCTTATCACCTGCAGCGGCCAGCCCGCCTTGACATAGTCCCAGAACCTATATCCTCCCGCTCCGAGTACCATGGTGTTGGGCGGAGTTGCCACCGGGGTGAGGAAGCAGCACGAAGCGGCCATCGCCACTCCCATCAATATCGGCATGGGGCTGACTTCCATTTCAACGGCCATCTGAACGCCCAACGGCGCCATGAGAACCGCAGTTGCGGTGTTTGACATGAAGTTGGTCACAAGTGCCGTGATCGCGAAGGCCGCCGCCAGTAAGGTATGTGGGCTATTAACCTGGCTGACGACGAACTTGGCGACCATTTCTGCTGCGCCGCTTGTCTTCATCGCTGTTGACATCGACATCATTCCGGCGAATAGAAAGATCGTCGTCCAGGAAATGCTCCTGAAGGCCTCCTTCATGGTAACGCAACGTGTAATCACCATCAGGCAGGCGCCAAGCATCGCCGCCGTCTGCAGAGGGAACCGCTTGTCGTTCCAGGCCATGATGGCTACCACCATCACGAAGATGCCGAGCGCCCACCACACCTTGCCCTTGCGGTAGGTAACGTCGGACTTGTGGTCCTCGGCGTCCTGTCCTTCCGTATCAGGCAGGAGCCGGTGGCCTATGAGGATGTAATACGCAAGTCCGGCGATGAACAAAACCAGCCCGATCTTACCGAATTCGAAGAATTCGAACGGGGCGACTTGCCCACCCATAATTGTGCCTGCTTCCACGGCCCGCTCGATCTCGCTGTTGATCGCTCCGTTTGGTGGGGTTCCCACGAGTGTCATCGTTCCGCCGAGAGAAGCGGCAAAGGCCATCGGCATCAGGAGCAGTCCGGGCTTGAGCTTGGCCGAGGCGGCAACCCCAACCACCAATGGTATGAACAGCGCCACCGTGCCGGTGTTTGAGAGGAAGGCCGACATGATCCCCACCGCGAGCATTATGATAACGATCAGCCGTCTCTTGCTCTGTCCGGCGGCTTGGGTGACCATTTTTCCGACGCGATCCGCCAGACCGGTCCGGAATATGCCCTCGCCCACGACGAACATTGCCATGAAGAGGATCACCCATTTATTGGAGAAGTTTTCGAAGGCCTCCTTGGCGCTGATGACACCGGCAAGGTTAAGGGCTATCGGAACCAGCATTGCCGTGACTGCCAAGGGCACGAGTTCGGTGAAGAACAGAACCGCCGCCGCGCCAAGCACAATCAGTACAATCAAAGCCGGGTCCAGCGTTGTCGCCAAGCTCGCCAACACCATGTTTTGTGCCTCCAGTCCGTTCAGGTTGGTCAGGACAATACCAGATTCAAAGCACGGCGGAAATTACTTAGTTCCATGGCATAGTGTGCGGGCTTGGTCGAGGCCCTCATCTCCAGGACGTGACGATCATCCTGGGAACGTTCAGAGACACTCCCAGTGCGGCCAGGACTTCTATCTGTTCTACTCGCGGAAGATTCGGCAAGATGCGCCAAGAGGTATTGGCGACTGAGGCTAAAATGGCTTCAGTATCCGTTCACCATGCGGTATGTTAGCAACCTCCAGTAACAGCCTCTTGTGCACGAACAGGCTAGCGACATGAAGTCAGGAAGTCCGGTGATGGGAAAATTGGCGGGTCGGAGGCTCTGGATTCCTCGCATGACCTACATCAGCGCGAGGATGGCTGCGGCGGTTTTTCGTTCGATTGGAATCGACGCGGAGATGACCCCGCCTTCAGACGAGAAGACGCTTGAGCTTGGGGGTCTATACACCAGTGGAGAGGAATGCTATCCAGAGAAGGTCACGCTGGGAGACTTCCTCAAGGTCCTCGATGCCGATGGCTTTGATCCCAGCAAGACCGCCTTCTTCATGCCTACTGCTGAAGGACCCTGCAGGTTCGGTCAGTACGCTCCATATCTTCGCCAAGTGCTGGACGACATGGGCTATGAAGACATTCCGATCGTCTCCCCTACCAGCAAGAACGGGTATGACGGAGTTGACCAACACGCTCCACAAATGGTGCGTTCGATGTGGCGCGGGTTGGTGGCGGCTGACATCTTGCGCAAGATGCTGCTCAAGACCAGGCCCTATGAAGATGTTTCCGGAGATAGTGACGAAGTCTATGAGAAGGGCGTGGAACTGCTTGAGGCGGTGCTCGAGTCTCCGGAGATGAGCATGTCCGAGAGAATATACGCCATCAGGGATGCGATCGTCCATGCGAGGGACATGTTCCGATCAGTATCGGCAACATACACCAAGGACAGGCCCCTGATCGGCGTGGTTGGCGAGATTTTCTGCAGACTCAACACCTTCAGTAACAGCGATGCGGTGCGAAAAATTGAGGCTCACGGGGGGGAAGTATGGTTGTCCGATGTCGGCGAATGGGTCTGGTACACGAATTGGTCGCAACAGGCCATGATCCGAAGAGAAAAGGGCAGGTTCTGTCTTCAGATGCTGGCAGCCGTCATTAAGAACGCAATTCAGCGCAGGGAGGAGCACAAACTCTTAGCCCCCTTTACCGATGACTTTGTCGGCTATGAAGAACCGCATGACCTCTACGAGGAAGTGCTCTTGCCTGGTTGGCCTTATCTTCCGGCCGACGGCGCCTTGGGTGAGATGGCTCTATCGATTGGAAAAAGCTGCTATCTCCACGCCAAGGGCGCTGACGGGATCATTGATATCAGCCCATTCTCCTGCATGAACGGTATAGTCTCGGAAGCAGTCTATCACGCCTTGTCTGGCGACCACGACGACATGCCCGTCCGCAATTTCTACTTTGACGCGACCAGTTCCAACATGGATCGCGATCTGGACATCTTCATGGAACTGGCGTTGAACTATCAAAGGCGTAAGAAAGTCCAGCGGCGGTACCCCGCGTATTTTGAGGGTGGCCCCACCACCTTCTCCGTGCCGACCAACACCCTCGGGCGTCCGCAGAATGGTTGAAGGACAAACAACTAACGGATTGAACGTTTCCCCAGGTGCCCAAGCCACCGCTTGCAGTGGCGAGCCGGAACTGGGACCACCGGTAACACTGACCGAGTTTCGCCGGGGAATGCGGCGGTTCGTCAAGAGTTTCTCGGTGCTTCCCGTTGAGACTCAAGCCACCTGTCCGACCTGTCGGCGTGTCGTGGCCGCTCGCTTCTGCAAGCATGGTTCGCAGGTGGTTCTTGAATACAACTGCCCCAGGTGCGGACAGCGTCGTGAAGTGCACTTCGACGGGATATGGAGCAATCGGTCAAGCGACTATCCGGGAAGCGCATCAGAAACGTTTCACGGCTCGCGCATTCGTCCGGTTATCCGGCGTCTTCCCCGAACTGTGGAAACCCTCTGCCCGAATTGCTCAGCGATTATTCTCGGAAGGTATTTCGTTGAGGACGGCGCCGTTTACATAGAGAAGACCTGTCCCGAGCACGGTTATTTCAGGGACTGTGTGAACTCCGACGTCTTGCTTTACTCGAAGGCAGCTTGGTGGACCTACCAAGAGCAGCCCGGTCAGGAGTTCCCACACGTATTGGGCGGGGAGAACTGCCCGTCCGACTGCGGTCTCTGCAACCAACATCTAAGCGGCTCGGTGCTCGCTCAAATAGACCTGACAAATCGATGCAATATGAACTGCCCGATCTGCTTCGCCAACTCGGGGGCTGTCGGGTATGTGTGCGAGCCCGACTACGATCAGGTCGTCAGGCAACTCCAAGCGCTTAGAGACCTCAGGCCGGTTCCATGTACGTCAATACAATTTACGGGTGGCGAGCCGACCATACATCCCGATTTCCTCCGTATTGTCGAGACTGCTCGCAAGATGGGCTTTTCTCACATTCAGATCGCGACAAATGGGTTGACCATGTCGGATCCCGGCTTTGTGCAGAATTGTGCAGAAGTGGGGCTTCATACGCTCTACCTGCAATTCGATGGGGTTGGTGAGCAAGCCTACAAGGAGACCCGCAATTTCCCGGGGATATGGGAGAAGAAACTCGCCGCCATCGAGAATGTCCGGGCCAGCGGGATGAAGATATGTTTGGTACCCACCATTCTCAAAGGTGTCAACGACGAACAGGTCGGGGAGGTGTTCCGTTTCGCCGTTGACAACATCGACGCAGTAAGCGGGATCAGCTATCAGCCTGTATCCTTCAGCGGTAGGATCGACCCATCCGGCGTGGCCAGGCATCGGTATACATTGGGCGATTTGGCCCATGATATCGCCAATGCTTCGGGAGCGAGCCTGTTGCGGGACATGTTCCCGCTCAGTATTGTCACACCGTTAGCACAGATACTCTCGGCGATGACAGGGGATCCGAAGATCAGCCCCACCTGCCATCCTGACTGTGCTTTTGGAACTTATTTTTTCGTCTCTCCAGAGAAGAAAGTGTATCCGTTCCCGCAAGTGATCGATGTCGAAGGAATGTTCGTAGAGATGAACCGCTTAGCGACCAAGATCGCGACGCGGGGAAAACCAACCTACCTTGACAAGGTTCGCCTACTGAAGCTCTTCAGACGGCACTTCCGTTCAGAAAGCGCGCCGGAGAATCTGGACCTTCGGCGGTTTGTGCGTTCGTTGCAGGGCTTGCTGGACAAAAATGTGGGTCGGGGCGAAGGCGAGAGAACAACCTATAAGACCTTGCTCTGCGCGGGAATGCATTTCCAGGACAGATACAACTTCGACGTGGAACGCGTCAAGAGATGCGTGATTCTGTATTCCACTCCGGGGGGCGTTTTCCCATTCTGCACATATAATTGCGGGCCTGAGTATCGCCCAATGGTCGAACGCAACTACGCCCTTGGCCATTCCTATGTGACCGAACAGCAGTTTTCGGACGATGCAAGCCCTGATGCGGTAGTGGAGGACCTCCGATGAGATTCGGCGGGATAGTCATGATTGTAGCGGCTCTTCTGGTGACGACCGGTTGTCTGAGAAAGGAGGTCGTAAGTTCTCCGCCGGTCAACGATGTGACAGTTGACGGCCTGCGTATGACGATTGAACTGCCCAAGCGGGACTTTCAGATAGGCGAGCAATTCATTGCCCATGTCGAAGCAACGAATACGACCGGAAGGGAAATGAAGATTGTTTCCAGGACCGGCGCGCCGGTTTACTTCCGGATTTGGCGCCATACCGGTCTGAACTGGGAGGAGGTTAAGTCCTACCCTGAGACTTCGACGATGGTCATGACAACCTGGACGCTGGGCGGGAAATCCGATAGGAGCTTTGCGATTCCGCTTATCGTCGAGCCGGACTGGCCGGTGGCAGAGATCTTGTCGATCAGCGCCGAATTGAATGGCAGAGAAGCAGCCTCTCCACGCCTGACGTTCCAGGTCCATCCCGACAAACCGTAGGTATTATCTGCGAGGCAGGCATTGCTTACCCATAAGCGCATCTGCGCCAAAGACACTTCTTACACTGGTTCCGGAGACCACAGCACGGCTACGGAGTTGGGAAAGAGCTATGAGCACGACTTCCCCGCTTCCCGGGATCCCGACAAGAGCGCCAGCCGCCAAAGCGACGGGTATCTCACCAGTGGAGACTATGTCGCATCCGGCCCTGCGAAGCTCGGATCGTCATCGCGCGAAATGTTGCGGATGGACTACCACCACCGGCTTGAAGATTACATCGCAACCAGACCGTTCCGCTGGTTATTGGATAGGCTTTCACGAGCCGATGCGTCGGGGAGCACGGCTCTTGAGCGCATAGTCACAAGCTACCGCAACAGAAGCGCTCCGCTTACACAGAGGATCAGGTATTGGCTGCTGCACAGGTTCATCGACCTGATGAAGGGCGATGTGGATGCGGAGACGTTCCGCAAGAAACTTGCCGGGCACGGCCCGACTGTTCGCGGGTTGGTTATCGTCGCTCGTTCGGTAGCTGAGTTCGGCCTGACCGTCCCCCAGAGATTTGTGTTTCCCCTCTTTGCCGTTTGGAACTTCACCAATCGCTGCAACCTTGCCTGCAAGCACTGTTATCAGGACAGCGACCATAATGCCCTTGCCGGAGAGCTGTCTCGCCAGGAGAAGCTTGACCTCGTGGACCAAATGGGTGATGCGCATATGCCCATGCTGGCGATCTCCGGCGGGGAGCCGACACTAAGCGATGACCTCCTTCCCGTGGTGAAAAGGGCCTCCGGATACAGCATGCACCTGTCATTGGCGACCAACGGAACGACGATGACACCGAACTTGGCTGGACAGCTTGTTGAGGCAGGGCTGCGTTACGTGGAGATCTCGCTGGATTCGGTTGATCCGGCCAAGCACGACCGCTTCCGCGGGCGAGAAGGTTTCTGGCAGAGGGCCGTCCAAGGCGCAAGGACGGTCGTCGCAACTGAGGGGCTGAGGCTTGGCATCGCAATGTGCGTTCACAGCGGAAACTTCCATGAGGTCCGGAGCATGATCAAGTTCGCCGAGGACCTTGGCGCGGGTTGCTTTGCTCACTTCAACTTCATCCCGGTTGGTCGCGGGCTCAAAATGACCTCCCAGGATATCACTCCAGCCCAAAGGGAAGAGTTGCTTGGGATTCTCAACGCCAAGATGCAGGAAGGCGGAATCGGCGTCATCTCTACCGCTCCGCAGCTTGGCCGCGTATGCCTGGCCGGCGCAGCAATAGACGGCGGAAGGGTTACGTGTTCGCACGCCGGTTCAGGCAGCGGAGTCAAGGCGCGCGTCGTCGCGAAGTATCTGGGCGGATGCGGTGCTGGAAGGACTTATGTGTGCGTGGAGC
>Ga0272444_10002145_pt1 | contig 18434 bp, 14 predicted proteins | sample SSMForm13_FD_201033 | JGI IMG/M metagenome (GOLD analysis project Ga0272444, IMG submission 201033) | Marine sediment archaeal communities from Little Sippewissett salt marsh, Falmouth, MA, United States - SSM-Form-13 | ecosystem: Environmental > Aquatic > Marine > Wetlands > Sediment ... | reverse complement strand
GGGTGCCCCGAAACCTCCCAATAACTGGGAGGGCTCCAACAGCCACTACAAGCGGCTCCTGTTGTTCAATCAGTGTTTGACGGTTTCGCAAAAAGTCCCCAAACACCTCTTTCTGTCATTCCGGCGAAAGCCGGAAGCCAGTTTATTCAGAGAGTTACAAAGGCTCTGGGCTCCGGTTTTCACCGGAGCGACCACTTTTTACGAAGCCATCAATTCTGATGAAATCGTAAAAAGTCCAACATGGCCATTTCACGTCATTCCGGCCCCGTATCAAGTACGGGGTAAACTGCAGCCGGGCACGGAGTCGCTCTGTTTAAGCCGTCAGGCGCAACCGTTAGCGCTATCCAGTCATTTCAGCCAGTTAAAATGCTTCTAGACCCCGGTTTCCACCGGGGTGACGACTTTTTACGAGACTGTCAGTGTTTAGTGAATGAATGAAAAGCGCTGGGTGTCGGCTCCGGAGCTGCTTCGACCTGGCCAAAGGACTGCTCGTACTTCATCATGTTTTCCTGCAATGCAGTGATGACGCGCTTCATGTGTCCCGGGCTAATAATGACCCTGGCGGTCACTGCCCCGGTCGGTGGGGCCACCACGAGGAAATCCATGATAAACTCCTCTCTTGTGTGCCTCACAAGCATATTGTTGGCGTATACTCCCCCGTGCAAACGCTCTGGGAAGTTGACTTTGACTCCCTGTTTTTCCTTAGACATCGTGTCGCCCTTTCATGGTAGTTTGGCCAAAAGTCAGAGACCGCTACTTGCAGTCATTCCGGCGGACCCTGAAGGCTCAAGAGGGTCTTGCTGTTCCCTTTTCCAACTGCATGGCCGCCTGGTAGGGGCCCTATTGAACCGGACACCTTATGCCGCGCTGAAAAAATGCCGTATCCCGGCCTTGAAGGGGGGGGAGATGACCCCCTTTTCAGTGATGATGGCAGAGACATATCGATGAGGTGTCACGTCAAAGGCCGGATACTGCGCAGCTGCGCGCTCCGGTACAATTCTTTTTCCGAGGAAATGCGTGACCTCTTTCTGATCCCGTTGCTCAATAGGGATCTTGGCTCCTGTCTTCGTGGAGATATCAATAGTAGATAAGGGGGCAGCCACGTAAAAGGGCACCTTGTGCGTCTTGGCCAGGACCGCCACCATGTAGGTGCCTATCTTGTTGGCCACATCTCCGTTGGCTGCTATTCGGTCAGCACCAACAATGACTGCGTCTACCTGGCCTTGCTGCATGAGATAGCCTGCGGCGTTGTCTGAAATGACCGTGACGGGGATGCCTTCTTCCACCAGCTCCCAGGCCGTAAGTCGTGCGCCTTGGAGAAAGGGACGGGTTTCATCGGCAACAACCTGAATCTGCTTTCCGGCCGCCACGGCAGCCCGTACCACACCGAGTGCCGTTCCGTAGCCGCCAGTGGCAAGGGCCCCGGCATTGCAATGGGTCAAGACGCGATCACCATTTTTGAGCAACCGCTGACCGTGTCGGCCCATGGCCTGATTGATGGCAATGTCTTCTTCCAGTATCCCTTGCGCCTCTGACACCAGAAGGGCTTTCAACTTTTCAACTTCCTCATTGTTCTTGCCATTCACCACACGTCTCATCCGTTCTACGGCCCAAGCCAGGTTGGCGGCTGTGGGCCGTGCGGCAACCATGTCACTGCATACGGCATGGAATCTGGCCTTGAAGAGAGCCCTATCCCCGGTGCGTATCTTCAGGGCACCCAGGGCCACCCCCATGGCCGCTGCGACACCGATAGCCGGGGCGCCACGAATAACAAGGGCTTGGATAGCACGGATGACGGACCGATGGTTTTTGCATACCACATACTTTTCTTGATGAGGGAGTTTTCGCTGGTCTATCATGACGACCTGGTCGTCTCTCCAAGCAATCGTTTGTACCATGTGTTTGCCCCTCTATTGCTGCCCTTTCTCAGCGGCCTCGACCAATGCCATTCCCCCCGCCTTGGTGGAAAGTGTCTACCGCGAGGGGGAATGGCTTGACCTCGCGAATCCGCCTATGGCGGACTGAATCTCTCAGTGTTCATTCCTCGCGGCTTGACTTCGACAAGGAGTTCGACTGAGGCTCACTCGAAGTCGTCCCTTCGGTCTGAGCTCAGGGTCGAAGACAGTCGAGTCGCCGCGAGTCCGTCATTCCGGCGCATGCCGGAATCCGGTTCCTTATCTGGATTCCCCGGTCCCCGGATCGCAGTCCGGGGCATGCAAGCCGGGGAATGACGGCTTTTGGCTGTCTATTGCCGAGTTCATATTATTGTCAAGAAGTAATAGAGACACTGCATTAGAACACGCAGCTCACGCTTACTCCGAACAAATGGGTGACGCCATCTTCAAATTTCGAATCGAATATGCCCTCGTCCAGCCGTGCGTCTACCGAGCGGCTCTCAATACTGAGGTAGGTATAGGAAAGATCCAGGGTCCACTCATCCCAGTGCATGCCGCAACCGATGTTATACAGATGTCGATCGTCGGCCGGGACGAGATAGTCTGCTGTATCGCCCGGAATAGGAGACTCATCAAACACGTACCCTAAGCGAAGATCCAGCCAGTCCGTGGCCGCATACTCGACGCCGATCTGGAATCTCCACACATCGTCCCAGTCTTTTACTGTTGTAGACCCTTGCACTGGTTGACCTGTTGAAGGGTCGATATAGATAATATCGTCGCACACAATACACAGCTTGTCATAGGAACTCCAGCCGTTCCATATGGCGTCTACTTCCAGACTCCACCGGTCAGAAGGATAAAACGTCACACCCAGAAACAGCATATCAGGCAATGTAATCTCTCCAGAGGCTCCGGTATCGTTAAAGATTTCGGCAGGGAGCCCAACAGGTTTTGTAAAATCAACGTCTCCGTCAACATTCTGGTCCACTTGGCTTACGTAGGATGCGCCAAGAGACATCCAGTCACAAGCCTTGTAGTGGGCCGCAAGATTGAAACCATAGCCCCAGTCATCGCCGGTCAGTTCCTGATTAATGTCTCCGGCCTCAGAAGGGATCTTTCTTTCCAGCTCCAGGTCAAGCCACATGGCAGAAACGCCGGCAGCCAGGGATAGCTTGTCGTTCACCTTGTAAGCGACGTTAGGATTAACGGACAAGGTTTGTACCACCGCGGTGTAGATGTTGTACTTGCCGGGCCAGTTGTGATCGTACTCAGTGCCCAGCCCAAAACGGGACAAGATGCCAAGGCCGAACCAGATGGAATCGCTCCACTGGTGCGTTGAATAGAGGTGGGGCGGAATCCAGACATTGTCTTCAGTCTCAGTCGTGATCTTCATGCCTCCCACGTCGGTGACAACGTCCGTCTTGGGCGAGATAAACGTGGCGCCAGCCATGACTTGTGATCCCGGAAGCTGGGTGATGCCGGCAGGGTTAAAAAAAATGGCAGAAGGATCATCAGCCCGACCCACAAGGGTTCCACCCAATGCATTTCCCCGAGCACTTCCTTCATAGAGTGCAAAGCCTGCGCCTTGGGCCATACTGGCAGCCAGAAGTAAACCTAAGACAGCAAAAGCGACCTGAAAAAACCAACTCTTCTTCATCATGTTCGACCTCCTCGATTCTAGTGTAGTCATTGAATTGGGGGGCGTCTTTCCTCCTGTTAGAATGCGAGCACGGGACAAAAGAACTGACCCTAGGACTCCAATACCTGCCTCAACATGTCATTGACCAGTTTAGGATTTGCCTTGCCCCTGGTTGCCTTCATGACCTGGCCAACAAAGAAACCAAACAACTTGGTTTTACCTGCCTTGTAGTCTGAAACCTCCTTTCCATGGTCAGCAAACACCTGTTTGATGACCTCTGCGATTTCGTCTTTATCAGTAATCTGCACCAGTCCCTTTTCTTGGACCACTGTCTGTGGTTCCTTGCCTGTTGATGCCATCTCTTCAAAGACGGTCTTGGCAATTTTCCCGCTGATGACACCAGAGTCGATCAACCGCAACAGCTCCGCCAGCCGTTCGGCAGGCACAGGAGACTCCTCAATGGTCCTCTTCTCCTCATTCAATTTGGCCAAGAGGGGACCCGCGACCCAGTTGCACACGGTCTTTGGTTCTGGAAAGAGCTTTGCGCAGGCCTCAAAATAGTCTGCCATAGCGCGAGAGCTTGTCAGAAGTGTTGCATCATCAGGGGGAAGGCCATAGTCCGAAATAAAACGTTGCCTCTTCGCGTCCGGGAGTTCAGGGAGGCTGGCGCGGCTGTCTTCAATCCACTCCTTGTCTATGACGAGTGGAAGCAAATCCGGGTCTGGAAAATACCGGTAGTCATGGGCCTCCTCTTTGCCCCGCATCGGGGCAGTGATCCCCTTGTCCGGGTCCCAAAGGCGGGTTTCCTGAACGACCTCACTGCCCTCTTCGATCGCGGCCCTTTGCCGCTCGATCTCGTGGGAGAGGGCACTTTCCACGTGCTTGAAGGAGTTCATGTTCTTGAGCTCGGTGCGGGTTCCAAAGGTCTCAGCGCCCATAGGACGGATAGAGATGTTGGCGTCACACCTGAAACTGCCCTCTTCCATATTGCCATCACATATCTCCAAATATCGAACAATGGCCCGAAGCTGCCGCAGGTAAGCTCCTGCCTCTTCGGGGGTGCGCATGTCGGGTTCGCTCACGATTTCGATCAGAGGCACACCGGTGCGGTTAAAATCGACCATGCTCACAGGTCGATAGGGATGGTGAATGAGTTTTCCTGCATCCTCTTCCATATGTATCCGGGTAATGCCGATCCGCCTCCTATTTCCATTGACCTCGATGACAATATGTCCGTGCTCTGCGATAGGCAGTTCGTATTGGGATATTTGATACCCTTTCGGAAGATCAGGGTAAAAATAGTTCTTGCGGGCAAAGCGGCTAGAAGAAGAAATGGTGCAGTTTGTGGCCAAGGCCATCCTAAGGGCATAGTCCACCACCTTGCGATTTAAGACCGGAAGGACTCCAGGCATGCCAAGGCAGACCGGGCAGGTATGGGTGTTAGGCGGTGCGCCAAATTGTGTTGAGCAATTGCAGAAAATCTTGCTCTTTGTCCGCAGTTGAGCGTGGACCTCAAGGCCTATGACGGTTTCGTAGTTCAAAGTCAAAAATCCTTTCCGTGAGGTCAATACAAAACAAGTTCATGGAAACAGGAAGAAGAAAACAGACCATCTCCTTACGTTTTAAATGAGAGTTCATCCACCGGCCTGGCTGGCGAGAACCGAAAAGGCTCTGCCGTCTCAAGCGTTTTCTTAAGGCCGGCCAGTTCGAAATCCAAATTCCGTGTCATTCACTCAAGGTGTTTGTGATGAACCGCAGAACACCGAACAGGGAATGATGAATGTCGAAGTACCGACCACCAGTGCAAAACTTCTTACTTCAAAATTCCTTGTTCGATATTCGATATTTGAAAAGCCAGAAAATGCCAAGTGAGCTGAAGTCCATTGATCTGATCTTGACCCCTGCCTTATCATCATTTGCCAACTCTAGGCACTCTAGCTCACTTCACACACTCCCACATGCTCCAATGCCTTTGGGTTTTCCACTGAGGCGAGATCACCGGGATCTTCGCCCATATACTTCTTTCGGATGACTTTTCTTACAATCTTCATAGATCTGGTTCTGGGAAGATCAGGCACAATCTCAACGGCCTTGGGCCTGAGGTTCTTTCCCATGGTCTTCGTCACATATTGCGCAATCTCTATTTTTAGCTGTTCAGAGGGTTCATGTCCTTCCTTTAGAATCACAAAACAGACGATGCCAGAACCTTTCAACTTGTCGGGTACGCCAATGACAGCCGATTCCCTTACCGCCTCATGGTCCATTAAAACAGACTCAATCTCCCCGGCCCCGGTGCGAACACCAGCCACATTGATGGTGTCATCAGAACGGCCGTGAAGGGTCAGTTGTCCCTCTTGATCTCGACTAATGTAATCCCCGTGGTACCAGACCTCTGGATTCTTCTCCCATGAGAAGTACGTGTCTATATACCGCTGCCAGTCACCCAGAAATCCCCTGGTCAGTGATGGGGCGGGCTTTAACACCACCAGGTGGCCCTTGCCCACGTCCATGAGATTTCCTTCGTCGTTGGCAATCCCGATGGCCATGCCCAGCCCGTGCATGCCTACTGAGCATGTCTTAAGAGGGGTGAGGGGAGACGGCGACACCAGGCAGCCACACATCTCCGTTCCCCCACTAATATTGATGATGGGCACCTGACCATGCCCAATCGTCTCAAAGACCCACATGTAGCTCTCCGGATCAAAGGGTTCGCCGGTCGAGCCGAGAAACTTCAACGATGAGAGGTCATATTGACCGATCCAGTCATCGCCCTTTGTCTTCAAGCTTCGGCTGTATGTGGGGGAAAGGCCCAAATGGGTGAGCCTGTGACGGGCGACCATGTCAAGAACCCGCTTGTGATCGGGATAAAAGGGATTTCCCTCATATATTAGGTAACAGCCCCCAAAATGCTGAACTCCCATGATTTCCCAGGGGCCCATCATCCATCCGATGTTGGTAATCCAATAGAACCTGGTGTCCGCTTTGACATCAAAATGAAATCCCAGCTCCTTTACCACCTGGGCAAAGACACCTGAAACGCGATGAAGGGTGCCCTTTGGCTTGCCCGTGGTGCCGGAAGAGTAGAGAATCATGGCAAGATCTTCGGCATCAAGTATTTCTGTCTTAAAGGCCGCAGATTGTCTAGGGACCAACTCGTGCCACCAGAAGTCGCGGCCGTCTTGCCATGAAGGCTCGTCTTGTTCTTGCCGCTTGACCACTACCATGTGCCGGAGGCTGGGCACCTCTTGGGCGGCAGTGTCACAGGTGGCCTTAAGGGGGATCGGTTTGGCCTTGTAGAAACCCACGTCAGCCGTTAAAAGCACCCTCGCCTTGGCATCTGCCAGCCTCACGGCCAGGGGCTTTGCACCAAAACCGGAAAATATGGGGATAAGAGGGGCGCCCAGCTTCATGCAGGCCCAGAAGGCGACCACGAGTTCAGGGATCATGGGCATGTAGAACCCCACGGTTACCCCTCTTTTTACGCCCAGGGCCTTTAAGGCATTGGCGCACTGGTTGGAGGCCCTGTAAAGCTCGAGATAGGTCCATTTCTCCGTGGTCCCGTCTTCTGCCTCCCAGATAAAGGCCAGACGGTTTGCGGCACGAGGGTCCATGGCGTGGCGGTCCAGGCAATGATGTGCAATGCTGAGCTTGCCTCCTACAAACCATCTTGCCCTTTCAAATGATTTAGAACCGTCCAGATCAAGAACGGTGTCATATCTCCGGTGCCAGCGGACGCCCAAGTAGTCCATGGCCGCAGGCCAGAACCATGTGATGTCTTCCACGGAGGCGCGGTACAGCTCCTTGTAGGTCCTCATGCCCCACGTGTCCATAAAGCCCTTTATACGGGACCCTTCTATATATTTTCTAGAGGGCTTCCAGATGATGTCCGATCCCTTCATTGCTGCATCCTTGGGCGTCTGAATTCGCCCTCCTTTAACAAATATGACCGGAAAAGGCAAATGGCCCCTGCCCCCTTTTCTTTTGACAAAGGAAATTGCGGGATACTATAACCAAGAGCCCAAAACGGGCTGTGAGGGACATGATGGAGTATTTTCTCTGTGTACTGGGGATGGTGATGATAATCGAAGGGCTTCCCTATTTTGCCGCACCGGCCAAGATGAAGGTGTGGATCCAAAGGATGGCGGAACTGCCGGATTCTTCCTTACGGCTTATAGGGTTATTGCTCATGATATTCGGCCTTGGTCTGGTCTATGTCGCCAGACGATAGGATGAGGTGGGCCAGAACAGACGTGGGCTTTGCCACAAAAGCGCCGCGAAATCTATCATCATGTATTTGCTAAGTGACTATGATTATACTCTTCCTGAGGACCTCATTGCTCAGGCGCCCGCCCACTGTCGAGATCAATCGCGCTTAATGGCCTTGGCAAGGGGCAACCGGAGCATATCGCACCACCTGTTTTCAGACCTTGTGGGGCTTCTGCACTCCGGGGACCTTTTGGTTGTCAACAACACGCGCGTTGTTCCAGCGCGCCTGGCAGGCACCAAGGAAACGGGGGGCAAGGTGGAGGTCCTGCTTCTGGACTATCCAGGAGAGATGGCCAATGAGGCCTCGGTCGAGGGTCCCCTTGCCGCCCGGAAAAGAGGGAAGCACAAGGGTGCAACAGACTTTGTGTGTGAGTGTTTGGTCAAGGCGTCCAAGCCCCCCCGCCCGGGGTCCATCATCTGCTTTGATGAAGGGCTCACCGCAAGAGTCGTTGGGGGCGCCCGGGGTGTCTTCGACATGGACTTCCAATGCCGGGCGAACATAGACCTCATCATTGAGACAATAGGTGAAGTTCCCCTTCCGCCGTACGTCAAACGCAATGGCCAGGGCCTTCCACCATGTGATGATCGCCAGAGTTATCAGACCGTTTATGCAAAAGAAAAGGGGGCTGTGGCCGCGCCCACGGCAGGGCTGCACTTCTCGTCGAAGTTGCTGGAACGTATTGCGGAAATGGGTGTTGAGGTCGTTCCCCTCACACTTCATGTGGGTTACGGCACCTTTCTACCAGTGCGGGTTAAAGACATCAGGGATCACAAGATCCATTCTGAGACGTACGCGCTCACAGCCAGGGCTGCGTCGGCTATTAATCGGGCCAAAGAGGCGGGCCGGCGCATCATCGCAGTGGGCACCACTTCCGTACGTGTCCTTGAGTATGCGGCTGATGAGACTGGCCGGGTGCGGCCAGGATCTGGCAAGTGTGATCTTTTCATCTTTCCCGGTTTTCAGTTCAAGGTGACCGATGGACTGATCACCAACTTTCACCTTCCCAAGAGCACCCTCTTAATGTTGGTTTCCGCTTTTGCCGGCAGGCGATTCATCCTGGATGCTTATACGGAAGCCATTTGCCGGACATACCGGTTCTATAGCTATGGGGATGCGATGTTTATCTGTTAGCCAGTGTCCATCCATGAATGGCCCTTTTTTCGATGAGCGGCGTTCTCCGCAGGGTTCCATCCTCGACGTAGCGCTGCTGCGCCTGCGGTGAAAGCCCTTGTGCGGCCTTGCTCATCAACAAAGATGGCTCATCCCTGAATTGGACACGGTTTAGCCCCTCCAGGCCTAACGGCCCTGAGACCATTATCCGAAAGCCATGACCTTTTCCTTTGAAGTCCTTCAAAGATCAGAAGAAAATCGCGCCCGCCTGGGGAAGATACGGACCCTTCACGGGGCGATGGAGACCCCAGTCTTCATGCCCGTGGGTACCCAGGCCACGGTCAAATCTGTGACTCCTGAGGAACTGTCGAACCTTGGGGTCCAAGTCGTGCTGGCCAATACCTATCACCTCTACCTGCGTCCCGGCCACGATGTCATCTCCAAGCTGGGCGGGCTTCACCGGTTCATGCATTGGGACGGCCCTATCTTGACAGACAGTGGCGGTTACCAGGTCTTTAGCCTGTCAAGGCTCAGGCAGATTGCCGACGAGGGCGTCACCTTCCAGTCCCACCTGGATGGGTCAAGGCACCTTCTGACACCTGAAAAGGCCGTGGAGATACAAGAGGCCCTAGGTTCCGACATCATGATGTGTTTGGACGAGTGCACGCCCTATCCGGCCACCCACGATGAGGCTGAAAAATCCTTGGCCTTGAGCACGGACTGGGCCAGGCGCTGCAAGGAAAGTCGCGACACGGACCGGGCCGCCCTTTTCGGCATTGTCCAAGGGGGTATGTTTCAGGATCTTAGAGCCAAGGCCGTGGAGGCCCTTACAGACATCGGATTTGACGGATATGCCCTGGGGGGCTTAAGCGTCGGGGAGGCCAAAGAGGTGATGTGGGAGGTGGCAGGTTTCAGCCTCCCCTTGCTTCCGGAGGCGCTGCCTCGGTATGTCATGGGGGTCGGTGCGCCTGAAGACCTGGTGGAGCTGGTCTCTTTGGGCGCGGACATGTTTGACTGTGTTATTCCCACACGGAATGCAAGAAACGGTCAACTCTTCGTCGGAAATGGCACCGTGAATATCTCCAATGCGAAGTATCGAGACGATGAAAGACCTGTCGAGGATGGATGTCCCTGTTATACCTGTAGGCACTACTCAAGGGCCTACCTGCGCCATCTTTTTTTGGCAAGAGAACTCCTGGCCTACCGTTTAAATACCATCCACAACATCCACTATTTTATGTCCCTTATGAAAGAGATGCGAGAGGCGATTCGGAAAGGCAGGTTTGCCGGTTTTAGAAAGGCCTTTTTCTCTCACAGAACCAAGTGAAAAGGGGTTGTGCAACGGTCCTATTTGAACCTATGAAAGGGCCTCGTCAGGCAGGGGCCCTTTAAGTCTTCTACGAAGAACTGGTTGCAAAAAAGACGAACTCCGTCTATGATAGCTCGGAGCCACAGAACCTATAGGAATAGGAGGAACAAAGAAGATGAAGGAAGCGGTTCAAGCGGTTATTGACAAGATACGGCCCATGCTTCAGGCTGATGGCGGGGATGTGGAACTTGTATCGGTGGACGACAGCGTGGTGAAGGTGCGGCTTCAGGGGGCCTGCAAGGGGTGCCCCATGTCTCAGATGACGCTCAAAAACGGGATTGAAAAATATGTCAAAAAGGAAGTCCCACAAGTGGATCGGGTAGAGGCTGTGGACTAGATGGACCATTTCACCACGGCTGCCCCCCACGTTAATCCCGCCCCAAAGGTCACCAAAAGCACATAGTCACCTGGTTTCAGAAGTCCCTCTCTGTTGGCCTCGTCTAAGGCGATCGGTATGGATGCTGAAGAGGTGTTGCCGTATTTCTGGATATTGGTGTAGACCCTCTCCATGGGAATATGCAGCCTTTCTGCAACAGCCTGGATGATCCTGAGATTGGCCTGATGCGGGACCATGAGTCTGACATCTTCGCAAGACAAACCATGGTGGTTCAGCGCAGAGGCAGCAATCTCGGCCAAGCAGGAGACTGCTTTTTTGAAGAGGCGGTTGCCTTCCATTTTCAGATGGAAGGGCTTCTCTTCAACGGTGTCCAATATCTCGGGGACCTTTGAGCTTCCATCGGAGGAATAAAGGAGGTCCCAAAGAGTGCCGTCGGAGCCCAGGTGGGTGGAAAGAATCCCGTCAGCGTCCGTGCTGGGGGAGAGAACGACGGCCCCTGCACCGTCGCCCAGCAAGACGCAGGTGGTCCGATCCTCCCAATTCGCCACGGACGAAAGGCGCTCGGCGCCAACGGCCAACACGTTTTTACAACACCCTGTTGCAATGGCATTGTCTGCAACAGAAAGGGCGTAGAGAAAGCCGGAACACCCGGCCGATACGTCAAAAGCCACGGCCCTGCTAGCGTTGAGTTCCTTTTGGACAAGGCATGCCACAGAGGGAAATTGACGGTCCGGCGTGACGGTGCCCACAATAATCATGTCGAGGGCTTCGGGCAAGAGGCCAGCCATGTCCAAGGCCCTGAGAGAGGCCCCAGTGGCCATCTCAGACGTGTCTTCCCTTTGTTCATTCGAGGAAATTCGGCGTTCCTTAATCCCTGTTCGCCGTGTTATCCACTCATCACTGGTATCCACGATGGTCTCAAGTTCTTTATTCGTAAGGATCCTTTTGGGCGTTGTAGAGCCAGTGCCAACAATACGTGCCCGCATCATCATGAACCATACCTCCTACTTCAAATCAAACACTAACGGGCTGTTGCCCAGAATTCCCTTTCCCTATTTCATGACCTTTCTCCGATAAATCTAGGGGTTGGCTCAGTCTCGCTTTTAGGAAAATGCCCCAAGATCTGTGACCGAGAAAGGTGTCCATGAATGGCTCAAAGAATTCTCCGGTTGGGCAAGAGCCCGTTAAGATGCCTTTGCCGTCTCCATCGGCAAAAAGTGCTCCTCCCTTGGAAGGATGGGAGATGGCAGGCATCCAGAACATTTCCGCAGGAACACTGTCTAACATGAAACATTTCTGGTGTCATGCCTTTTTTGCCCTGTTGCATTTTTGCGGTATTGTGGTAAAGAGTGTGCAAGTTTTGTGATATATCTTCTATAGATCACACGAAAATTTGAAAGGGGCCATGATGACAATCGCTGCAAAAATCGAAGTCGTTTTGGAGAAGGCTTCTTGGATTCGGAAGATGTTTGAGGAAGGAGCCCGGCTCAAGGCCAAATACGGTGCTGAGCATGTTTTTGACTTCAGTCTGGGAAATCCAAACCTTGAACCCCCTGAACGCTTCAAAGAGGCGCTGATCAGTGCGGCAAAGGCAACGGGTACCGGGCACCACAGCTACATGCCCAACACGGGATATCCCTTTGTCAGGAAGGCTGTTGCCGAGTTTCTTTCAAAGGAGCAGGGGGTTTCCGTGGCGGCAGATGAGGTCATCATGACCTGTGGCGCTGCAGGGGCACTGAATGTGATCTTGAAAGCCATTTTGGATCCGGGTGACGAGGTGATGACGCCGGCCCCCTATTTTGTGGAGTACGGTTTTTATGTGGACAATCACGGGGGCGTTCTTAAAACAGTGGCCACTGAGTCGGACTTCTCTCTTGACCTTGAGGCCATCCAGGGGGCCATCACGTCAAAAACCAAGGCAGTTCTCATCAATTCGCCCAACAACCCTTCCGGTCAAGTCTATTCCAGGGAGAGCTTGGTGGCGTTGGGCGATCTCTTACGAGAGGAAGGCAGCAGACTGAACCGCACCATTTATCTTATTTCCGACGAACCCTATAGAAAGATCACCTTTGACGGGATCTCCGTGCCAGCCCTATTTTCCTGCTATGCCGAGAGCATGATAGCAACGTCGTATTCAAAGGACCTTTCTATCCCTGGAGAGCGGATAGGCTTTCTGGCCGTAAATCCGGACGCGACTCACAAAGGTGACCTCCTGGCCGGCATGGCCCTTGCCAACCGTATCTTGGGGTACGTGAACGCCCCGGCCTTGATGCAGCGAGCCATTGAGTCCCTGCAAGGGGTATCGGTGGATATGTCGATTTACCAGGCAAAACGGGATCTGCTGTGCAAGGGTCTCTCTGATTGCGGATACGAGTTTGTTACGCCCAAGGGGGCCTTCTATCTCTTTCCCAAGGCGCCCATCGCCGATGATGTGGCCTTTGTCCATGGCCTGCAGGAAGAACGTATCCTGACTGTGCCCGGAAGGGGGTTTGGATCTCCTGGTTTTTTTCGCATTGCCTTTTGTGTGGATGACAACACGATCAAAAAGGCCATGCCGGGCTTTGCGCGGGTACTGAAACAGTTTTCATGATGGTCCAGGATGCTCAAATGGATCCCCCAATACGGATTTCTTGAAGCATGCTCAGTTGTTTCAGCCCATTTTTTCTTCAGGCCCAATGATAAGTGTCTACAGGCTGTTGCCCAAACCGAAATGTCTTCGAGAGGCTCACAACAAAGGGAGAAGACATTGGGGCCGCAACCCGTCTGCTTCTGCCCCGCCCTGGAGCATTCTCCTTGACAATATCGCTTTGTTTTGCCAATTAAACAAAGTTTGTGCCTTCTTAGCCCCTGAGAACGCTGAAAGCAGGGGGGGCCGCACTTTGAACGGAGGAAGGGCGTTGCTTAAGAGGAGATTCTCTACAAGAGGTCTCTCAGGCCGGTCCTGTCGCCTTTTACAATATTGCGGAGGTTTTCGTAGGTGGTTCAATCAAATGGGAAGAAAGAACGTGAGGTCCTCTTAGAACTGGAGGACGTTCACATGTACTTCGGAAGGGTCGGGGCTCTGGCGGGCGTGAGTCTGGCCGTGAAAAAAGGGGATATCCATTCTATCATAGGGCCAAACGGGGCGGGCAAGACGGTCATGATGAATTGCATAAACGGCCTATACCGCCCTCAGAAGGGGAATATCTATTTCAAAGGACAAGACATTAACAAACTCAGGCCTCATCAACGGGCCAAGCTCGGCATCGCCAGGACCTTTCAAAAGGTTGAGGTCTTTGGTGGGATGACCGTCCTTGGAAACATCAGGCTCGGCCGCCACATCCACCTCAAGTCCGGCATTGCCAGCGGTGCATTGTACTTTGGCAAAACGGCCCGTGAGGAGATCGAACACCGGGCCCATATCGAAGAGGAGATCATTGATCTTCTGGAGATCGAACATATCAGAGACAAGCCGGTGGGGATGCTCCCCTATGGTCTGCAGAAGCGGGTGGAATTGGGACGGGCCCTTGCCCTGGAGCCCGAGCTTCTCATTCTGGATGAACCACTGGCTGGCCTGAATCTGGAAGAAGTGGAGGACATGGCGCGCTTCATCCTGGACATTAATGAGGAAGAACGCTGGAGGGTCACCTGTATCCTGGTGGAACATGACATGGGAGTGGTGATGGACTTGTCTGATCGTGTTTTTGTACTGAACTTTGGGAACAAGATCATAGACGGACCACCGGAAGAAGTTCAGAATCATCCCGAGGTCATCAAGGCCTATCTTGGGGAAGAGGATTTGTACGCTACGCGGAGGTAGAACAGGGTATTTCAGCATGGAGATTACGAAGGATCTAACCATTCCCAAACTATTTCGCGCGCGGGCTAAGGCCTACGGCAAAGACAAGGCTGCCATGCGCGAGAAGGAGTTTGGCATCTGGCGGCCCATTACGTGGGCAGGCTATCTGGAAAACGTCAAGTACCTCGCGCTGGGTCTCATTCGCCTTGGGTTAACGGATGGAGATAAGGTGGCCATGATCGGTGACAACCGTCCCGAAGGCTTGTGGGCCGAGATGGCCACACTATGTGCCCGGGGGGTGGGGGTTTGGCTTTTCCAGGACTGCCTCATGGAGGAGGTCAAGTATATCGTTGGTCATTCCGACACAAGATTCTTGTTTGGTGAGGGGCAAGAAGAGGTGGACAAGGCCATTTCAATTTTTGATGAATGTCCCAACCTGGAAAAGATCATTTGGGACGACCCCAAAGGGATGCGAAACTACGACCAAGACTACCTCATTAGTCTCAAAGAAGTTCAAGCGTTGGGCAGGGAGCTCGAAGAAAAGGAACCGGGTCTTTTTGATGAGATGGTCAATAAGGGACATGGAGACGAAGTGGCTCTGCTTTTTTACACGTCGGGCACGACGGCACTGCCCAAGGGGGCTTTGCTGTCTCACTATAACCTGCTCAGCATGGGAAAGAATCTCATGTCTGTCGACCCGTGTTTGGACACCGACGATTTTGTCTCATACCTTCCTTTTGCGTGGATTGGTGAGCAGATGATGTCCATTTCGTGCGGCCTTCAGATAGGATTCACCATCAATTTTCCGGAAGAACCTGGGACTGCCCAGGACAACATCCGCGAGATAGGGCCCCATGTGATGTTCGCACCACCCCGTCTATATGAACAGATGACGCGAACGGTTCAGGTCAAATACCTGGACGCCTCTTGGATCAAGAGGAAGTGCTACGAGTTGACCTCCAAGGTCGGCTACCATGTAGCCGACATGGGGTTCGAAAAGAGGCGGGTCCCGTGGTATTGGAAACTGCTGAAATGGCTGGCCTACATTGCCATGCAGAAAAAACTCAAGGATCACCTGGGACTTACACGGGTACGCAATGCCTATACCGGCGGCGCGGCCATGGGTCCGGACCACTTCCGTTTTTTTCACGCCCTGGGTGTTAATCTGAAGCAGATCTATGGGCAGACCGAGATTGCGGGAATTTCCGTTGTCCACAGAACGGGGGATATCAAATTTGACACTGTTGGTGTGCCCATTGTGGAAACGGAGGTGAAGATCACCGAGGAAGGCGAAATCACCTCAAAGAGCCCCTCTGTGTTTCTTGGCTACTACAAGAATCCTGAGGCCACCAAAGAGACCCTGAGAGACGGTTGGCTCTATTCAGGCGATAAGGGCTTTATTGATGAAGACGGCCACCTGGTGGTTTTTGATCGCTCCAAAGACGTCATGACCCTCAAAGACGGCAGACCCTTTTCTCCCCAGTATCTGGAGACCCGCCTGAAGTTCAGCCCCTATTTGAGGGATGCGTGGGTCGTGGGAGACAATCGAGATTATGTAACAGCCGTGACCTGTATCGACTATTCTGTGGTGGGCAAGTGGGCTGACGAAAAGAAGCTCACCTATACGAGCTATCCGGAGCTTTCTCAGAAGTCTGAAGTATATGACCTGGTGGAAAAGCAGATCGCCCAGGCAAACAAGGACCTTCCCGAGGTGGCCAGGGTCAAAAAATTGATCAACCTTTACAAGGAGTTTGATCCTGACGATGACGAGCTTACGAGGACTCGGAAACTGAGGCGTTCCTTTGTGGAGAAAAGGTACGAAGAAATCGTTGAGGCCCTGTACTCTGACAAGGATGTGGTTCATATAGACACCACCATCACCTATGAAGACGGTCGAAAATCCCATATTAAAACCGATCTTCACATCCGACGGGTGAAGGATTGACAAATTGAGGCATTGAGGAATTAGGGAATTGCATGGGGTGTGGGCTACGTTTGTCAAATTCCTGAATTCCTGAATGCCGTAATCCCTCAATCAAGAACTTAGGAGAAGATCCCATGGAACTGTTCTTCATGACGTTGACAACAGGCATTATGGTAGGGGGGATATACGCCCTCATAGCCCTGGGATGGGTGTTGATATACAAGTGCTCGGGTGTGCTGAATCTGGCTATGGGGGAACTGACCCTTATCGGCGCCTATGTTTCCTTGAGCTTCTATTCTATGGGTGTCCCCTTTCTCTTGTCCCTCCTTTTTTCTCTCATCATCGGATTTGTCCTGGGGGTCCTGACAGAGAGAATCTTCCTAGACCGACTTATTGGACAGCCTATCCTGGCGGTCATCATGGTTACTGTGGGGCTTTCCTTTTTCTTTCGGGGGGTTGTAGAGTTTATTTGGGGTACCGATACGCGGGTATTCACCCCGCCGGTCTTTTCGTTGGAACCGATTCACATTGGAGTCTTGGTTGTCGGTCGTGTCTATCTGTGGAGTTTCGTGGCAGCCATCGCTCTGTTGTGCATCTTTGTGTTGTTCTTTCAGTATACCCGTTGGGGCCTTGCCATGCAGGCCACGGCGGATGACGAAATGGCGGCCCTTTCCCTTGGGGTGAGCGCCCGTTTTGTCTATGCTATAGCCTGGGCCATAGCCTTCATGGCGTCCGGCGTAGGGGGCACCCTCCTGGGAAACATCAACGGGCTGAATATCTCCGTGGGCTACCTCGGGCTCTTGGTGCTGCCAGCCGTGGTCCTGGGAGGGTTGAATTCCGTGCCAGGAGCCATCATGGGGGGGATTATCATTGGCGTGTTGCAGAATATGTGTGGGGCCTATCTGGACAGGTTTTTCCCCGGTGGCGTAAAAGAGGTCGCCCCCTTTGCCTTCATGGCCGTTTTTTTACTCTTCAAACCCTATGGGCTTTGGGGGTGGGAGAGAATCGAAAGGGTGTAATAGAACTCTAAGTGCCTAAAATGAGCTAAAGTGCCTAGAGTGAGCTAAAGTTGCACTCGATGACTGGATCGTGAGCAAAGCAACAGCTGTAATCTCAGGCATTGAATGAACGTCGAGCGACTCCAGCTTATCCGTCGGTGAAGCGCTTCAACTTTAGGCATCTTAGCTCACTTTAGTTCACCTTAGTCACTAAGAACGGAGTCGATTTTATGTCAACAGCATTCCTTCCTTGCGGCGTCTATCATGAAGACTACAGGCAAGACCATGCCTGGTGGCAGACCAGGTTTGTCAGGGGGAAGATGATTCTGCTCTTTCTCGTCCTTTTCGTGGGCATTCCCCTGTTTGCGGACGAATACTCGATAAGCGTCTTTAATCAGGTCGGCTACACCCTCTTGGGGGCCTTGGGTGTGCAGCTTCTGATCGGCTATTGCGGACAAATAACCCTGGGCCATGCGGCATTCCTTGCGGTGGGCGCCTATACCAGCACCTTGCTCATTTTGGAGTTTCCCTGGCCCGACTTCCTGGTGGACTGGGGAATTGCCTATCCAATGAGTATCGTCGTTGCCGCCGTGGTGGCCGGCATCTGGAGTGTGCTCTTTGGTCTTCCCTCGGCCAAGGTGAAGGGGTTCTATTTGATCCTGACGACCATGGCGGCCCAGTTCATTACTGTGGATTTCATTCTCACGCAGTATGTGAGCCAGATCGGCGGTCGAGGCCAGGCCTTTTCACTGCCTCCTGGGACAATCAAGGTTGGACCTTGGGTTATTGATAGCGCCCTTAAGATCTATTTCATGATGCTTGTCTTGGTGATCGGGTGTGTCTTCGGCGTATGCAACCTGCTGAGGTCCAGGGTAGGCAGGGCTTGGGTGGCCATCAGGGACAATGACATCTCGGCCGAGGTCATGGGAATCAACGTGGTCAAGTACAAGCTCCTTGCCTTTTTTGTGGCCGGTTTTGTGGGCGGCGTTGCTGGGGCCTTTTGGATCAGCAATCTGGCAGCTATCAGCCCTGAGCATTTTCCCTGGTTCTGGTCCCTGTGGTTGGTGGGAGTCATTCTCATAGGGGGCGTGGGTTCCATGCACGGGACGATCTT
>Ga0272444_10002142_pt1 | contig 18461 bp, 14 predicted proteins | sample SSMForm13_FD_201033 | JGI IMG/M metagenome (GOLD analysis project Ga0272444, IMG submission 201033) | Marine sediment archaeal communities from Little Sippewissett salt marsh, Falmouth, MA, United States - SSM-Form-13 | ecosystem: Environmental > Aquatic > Marine > Wetlands > Sediment ... | reverse complement strand
AGCCCACCCGGGTCGTCGCGGGCCTCCAGGAGCGTGCAGGCGTGCCCCGCCTGGAGCAGGTAATAGGCGGCCGACAGCCCCGCGGGACCGGCACCGGCGATGGCCACGCGCTTGCCCGAGAACGCCGCGCACTGAGGCATGTACGGCTCGTCGGACTCCAGGTCCAAGTCGGCAACGAACCGCCGCAGGTCGCAGACGGCCACCGGCTCGTCGAGGTCTTTGCGCCGGCAGACCCGCTCGCAGAACTGCGGGCAGACCCGGCCCAGCGAGGCCGGCAGGGCGATCGTCCGCTTCACGATCCTCAGCGCCGCCCGGTAGTCGCCGCGCACAATCTCTTGGATGAAGTCTGGAACGTCCAGGTGCGCGGGGCACGCCAAGGCGCACGGGGCAACGCAGTCCCCCGTGTGGTCCGACAGCATCAACTCCAGCGCCGTCCGCCGGGCGCCGAGCACATCGTCGGTGTCGGTCCGGACCACCATGCCCTCGGCGACCACCGTGGCGCACGACGGGCTCAGTTCCGGTCGGCCCTCCACCTGCACGACGCACACGAAACACGACGGATCAGGCTCGAAGCCCTTCATGTGACAGAGGGTCGGAATCTCGATGCCCAGCGCTGCCGCGGCGTCGAGGACCGTGGTCCCCTCGGGCACGTCGATGGTTCGGCCGTCAATGGTCACGGTCGGCATCGCCGGGTCACTCCACCTCTATGGCATCTGACGGGCATCCGGCGCGGCACATGCCGCAGCGGACACACTTCTCGGTGTCGATCTCATGCTGTTCGTAAGGCCTCGGCTCGATGGCCCCCACGGGGCAGCGCTGGGCGCACCGCGTGCAACCGATACACTTGTCGGTTACCCTGTAGGTGATGAGGGCCTGGCACTTCCTTGCCGGGCAGCGGCCTTCCAGGTGCGCCTCGTACTCGTCGCGGAAGTAGCGCAGCGTGGTCAGCACTGGGTTCGGGGCCGTGCGGCCGAGCCCGCACAGGCTGGTTCGCCGCACGCGGTCGGCCAGCGCCTCCAGTTCGTCGAGATCCTTCGGCTCGGCCTCACCGGCGCACAGGCGATCGAGGATTTCGAGCATCCGCTTGGTCCCGATACGGCAGAAGGTGCACTTGCCGCAGCTCTCGCGCTCAGTGAACTCCAGGAAGAACCGCGCGATGTCCACCATGCAATCGGAGTCGTCGAGGACGACGAGGCCGCCGGAACCCATGATAGCGCCTGTCTCGGTAAGCGCTTCGTAGTCGATGGGCACGTCGCCCAGGGAGGCGGGAATGCAGCCGCCCGACGGTCCGCCGATCTGGACGGCCTTGAATCGGCGGCCTTCGCGCATGCCGCCGCCGATCTCCTCGACGATCTCGCGGACGGTCATGCCCATGGGCACCTCGATGAGCCCGCCGCGGCGCACGCGGCCGGCCAGGGCGAAGACCTTAGTGCCCTTGCTGCTCGGGGTCCCGATGGCGGCGAACGCCTCGGGGCCGCGACGCACGATCCACGGAACGCAGGCGTAGGTCTCCACGTTGTTGATGCTCGTCGGATGACCCCACAGGCCGCGGGCCGCGGGGTACGGCGGGCGGAACCGCGGCATGCCGCGGCGGCCCTCGATCGAGGCCATCAGCGCGGTCTCCTCGCCGCAGACGAACGCCCCGGCCCCCACCATGATGTTCAGCCGCAGCGAAAAGCCGCTGCCCAGGATGTCCTCGCCAAGGTAGCCGCGCTCCAGCGCCTGGCCGACCGCGTGCTGGAGGTACTCGACGGCCAGGGGATATTCGCTGCGCACGTAGAACCATCCCTCTTCGGCGCCGACGGCGTAGGCGGCGATGGCCATCCCCTCGATGACACGGTGTGGATCGCTCTCCAGGACCAGGCGGTCCATGAACGCCCCGGGGTCGCCCTCGTCGGCGTTGCAGACAACGAACTTCTTCGGCCCGGCCTGCTCTCGGGCGATGGCCCACTTGTGGCCCGTCGGGAACCCCGCACCGCCCCGGCCGCGAAGGCCCGACCGCGAGACCACGTCGATCACCTGCTCCGGCGACCGGTCGGCGAGGCAGGCTGCCAGCGCCGTGTAACCGTCGGCCGCAAGGTAGTCGTCAATGTCAGTCGGCTCGACTTGGCCGCAGTTCTCGAGAACAATGCGGACCTGCCTGCCGAGGTACGCGGCCTCGTCGCCCTCCTGGGTATCAATCTGCCGCGCGTCCAGCGGGACCCACGCGTCGTCGGAAAACAGCCGATCGGCCACGCGGTCCACCAAGGCCGAGACGTTCCGCCACAACGAGGTCGGCGCTACGTGCTCGCGGACCAGGCGGCGTGCCAGGTCGGGCTCGACGTCGCCGAAGATTCGCCGTCGGCCCTCGGCCGAGACCACCTCGACGATGGGCTCACGGTGGCACATGCCGCCGCAGCCCACCACCTTAACCCTGACGTCGCCCCCTGCCCTGCGTGCCGCCTCGTCCACGGCCGCCTTGACCGGCCGGGCTCCGCTGGCCACGCCGCAGGTGCCGAGACCGACGCGAATCTCTTTCGGCTGCGCACGGCCCATCAGTCGGACTCCTTCGTGATGCGCTCGATGATGAGGCATGCCGCGTGCGGCGTGAGCTTGCCGTAGGTCACCCCGTCAACGGTCATGCACGGCGCGAGCGAGCAGCAACCCAGGCACGGCACCTTCTCGATGGTGAACAGCCGCAAGGCATCGGTGTCTTCCTCGTCGTCCTCGATGCCGAGGTGCCGCCGCAGGGCCTCGGTGATGAGCGGGGCGCCCGCCACGTGGCACGCCGTCCCGTGGCAGACGCGGACCATGTGCTTGCCGACCGGCCGGTGCCGGAACTGCGTGTAGAAGGTCGAGACGCCAGCGATCTGGGCCGGCGTGATGTCGCTCAAGCGGCACACGTGGCGCAGGGCCTCGGCCGGCAGGTAGCGGAACTCAGCCTGCACCGCCTGGAGAATGGGGATGACCTTGTCGGGCGTGCCGCCGATTCGCCGGACCATGGCCTCGATCGCGGCGAGATCGATCGGCTCGTCGATCCCCTCGGTGTCCTGAGAGACGTTGTCCGTCGACGCGTCAGCCATACTGTTATCCATGTCCCGGACTCATCATGTCCCGTTCCGCCGGCTCACGAACCGCCGACCTTTCCGATGCAATACAGGTTCTTCGCGCCGCGGATGTAGATCCGGCCGGCCGAGAAGGCGGGCGACGCCGATTGCCGCTCCCCGATACTACACGTCCCCCGCAGTGTGAACTCGTCGGCCAGCGGGAAGATGAACGTCTTGCCCGCTTCGTTGGGCAGGTAGACCAGCGATCCGACCAGGGAGGGCGACGGCTGAAACTGGCACTCGAAGTCGTGCTGCCACAGCACCGCGCCGTCGCTGGCCCGCAGGCACGTCACGGTGCCATAGGTGTCAACCTGCAGGTAGTGCGCCCCCGAGGCCACGGGGCTCACGAGTTCGGGCAGGTCTTCCTCATAGGTCCAGACAACGTGAGTATCGGTCACGTCGCCGGACCCGCCGGGGCGCACAGCCATGGCCTGGCTCTCGGTGTTGACGGCGAAGACGAGCCCGCCCGCGAAGACCGGCGACGGGGCCACGTCGCCGCTCAGGCCCTTGACCCGCCAGAGTTCCTTGCCCGTCGCGGGGTCGTAGGCCATGACGTACGGGTTGGCGCAGGTCACCAGCTCGGTCCGTTCGAGGCCCTCGTCCGGGCCGATGAGAATCGGCGTGGTCCATGAGTTGGGCACCGGCCGCTCGGTCTCCCAGACGATGTCGCCCGTGGCCGTGTTCATGGCGATGAGCGTGGACAGGCCGTCCTCGGCTTCCACCCCCATGTCGTGCTGGAGGATCAGCAGGTCCTTGTACAGTAGCAGTGAGCTGGCCATGCCGTATTGGTTGTCGGGTTTGCCCAGGTTGACGATCCACACCTGGCTCCCTTCGGCATCGAAGCAGACCACGTCGGCGTTGGCGAAGGTGGCCCAGACGTGCTCGCCGTCAGTGACCGCGGTGGGCGCCGCGTAGCCGGTCATCTCGAAGGCCTCAAGGTCGGCGTCGATCTCGGCGCTTTCGGGCGGCGAGGCGACCTTGCGGGTCCAGAGGATGCGGCCCTCGGCAGCGCCGATGCAGTGGACCCACCGCTCCTTCTGGCTTGCTGAGGTCAGGAAAATGCGGTTGCCCCACACGACGGGTGAGCTGTTGCCCTGCCCCGGCACGGGACACTTCCAGAGGATGTTCCGGCCGGTTGCGGCATCCCAGTCGTCGGGCCACTCGCCCGGCGGGACCACGCCGATCATCTCAGGTCCGCGGAAGGCCGGCCACGCGGTTTCCGGCCCCGAGAGAATCGGCGCGGCGACCTCCTCAGGCTTCGAGATCACGTCGGGCAGGGGCGCGTGGCCCAGCAGGGCCGACCCCAAAAGCATCACGCCGGCCACGACCGCCATGGCGGCCACGGCGCCGGCGTTGCGGCGGGCGACCACGGTCCAGTCGGGCTCCTCGCTGCCGGCGTCGAGCGGCGGATGGTCCAGACGATGGTGCAGCCACGCATGGAACCGCGCCGCGGCCACCGCGACGATCAGCCCGCCGGCCAGCAGCCAGCGGCCCGCCCCGGCCAGCTCGCGCCGCCGGAAGAAGCTGCGACGCAGTTGCACATCGTACTGGCGAACCTCCTGCTTGATCGCATCGTCGGTCGGCCGACTGTCCAACTGGGCCTGAAGCCCCGGCATGGCCGTCATCTCGGTATAGGGATTTCCGCGGTCGGCCACGTAGGCCACCAGGAGCGTCGTCGCCACCACGGCCGAGAAGCACGCCGCCACAACAGCCAACGACAGGCTCACCACGCTGAGTCCGCGCACGTGGGCTCGCGACCATGCGGTGACGGCGCGCCGGCCAGCCTCCCACCAGACGAGGCACCTGAGGCCGGCGACCGGCCGGGGAACGTTGTCAGACGGCGTCTGCGTCACGCGGCATCGGCCTCCCTGGGCGTGTCACCAACTGCCCCCTCAGCTAGTTGTCTGAGCCTGAGCCGCTCGCGCGGGCAGTAGGTGAAGCACCGCCCGCAAGCCATACAGAGGCCCTGTTCGATTTCGTACTCCGTCCGTCTCGGCACACGGCCGAGCGCGGCGATCTTCATCGCGACAACCAGGCCGCACCACGCCCCGAACAGCGCCCCGCCGAGGAGAAAGGTCCGCTCAATCCTTCGGGCCTCGTCCAGCAACTCGTCGGCCGACCGGCCGGTGGCCCGGAAAGCCGTCAGCTCGTCCGACAGCGATTCGGTCGGCGCCGCCACATGGGCCGCCACCTGGTCCGCCAGGGCCACGGTGTAGTTCTTCCGCGCCAAGGCCGGGCCGGCCAAGGCGCCCAAGCCGGCGAAGATCAGCGGCAGAAGAAGAACGAGCATGCGTCCGAGGGTCCTCACGGCTGCGGTCCCCCTCCCTCGTAGGTCGGTGCCCGGATGGCCCCAAAGGGACAGGCGTTTTCGCACAGGCGGCAGTTCACGCACTCGTCAGGCGTGGTGCTGACGCGCCAGGCGGCCACGCGGGCACACAGGCCCAGCAGCGCCCCGTACGGGCAGAGGAATCGGCAGTACGGGCGGCCGATGAACGTCGAGAGGACCAGCAGGCCACCGCCCCAGAGGAACATCCCCGGCGAGCCGTCCAGCCGGAAAAACGCCACGAACGGATCCCACTGGCAGATGACGAAGCCCGAGCCCGTCGCCGCGTAGAGCACCGCCAGGCCGAGGTAGACCAGCGGCACGCAGCTCAGGGCCGACTGCAACCACAGCGGCAGGCGAAGCGGCTTCAGAAGCACCAGGTCCTGAATCGCCCCCAGGGGGCAGACCCCGCTGCAGAACACGCGGCCCACGAGCAGCGCAAACACCAGCGGCAGGGCGAAGATCAGGACCACCGTCACCGGAACGGTGTACGCCGGGTCGGCCAGGGCGGCCGTCACGTTCTGGATCGATCCGATGGGGCAGACGCACCCGCCGAGGTAGAAGCCGAAGTACAGGAGTGAAGCGACCGACAGCCAGGCGATGGCCATCCGACTGCGCAGTCGCAGGGCAAACCATGCGGCCAATGCCAGGCCGACCGCCAGCGCCGCCGCGTGAATGATATCCTGCCATGCGGCCCCGGGCGGCGGTTGCACGAGCGGCGGCAGCGTGTGGCCCGTTTCGGTGAAGTCCGGCGGGGGAAACCGCTCCACGGCCAGCGCCGGGACCGCGAGGATCGCCACGGCCACCGCCACGAGGGCCCAGCCCCACACGGGAGTCCGCCGAGGATGCGCCATCAAGCGTTCCCTCCGTTCGCGGACTCTGGATTCACGGCATCTTTGCCAAGGTGCTTGACGACATAGGGCCTGTCGGCCGGCAGCCGGATAAACGCATCCGCCGGACACGCCGCTGCGATGGCGCACTCGTTGCAGTTCAGACACCGATCCTGCCGCACCTGGAGGTAGAGCGACCCGTTGCCGAAGTCGCTGCATCCCTTGACACACTCGCCGCAGCCCGTGCACAGCCGCTCGTCGATGTGATACTCGAAGTAGGGCTCCTCGACGAACACGCGGCGGATGGCCCCGACCGGACAGAGCTGGTTCTCGGCCCCCTCGTTGAGGGCGTTGGGGTCCGGGTAGAAGAAGCCGGTGCACAACTCGCAGTAGCCGCACATCACAAAATCGTGAACGCACTTGACGGCCGAGTTCTCTAGGACGCAATGCGTCCGGCACTGGCCGCACTGAACGCACTTGAACGGGTCGATCTGCCAGACTTGCCTGCGTGCGCCGGCCTTGACGAGCGCTGCGCCGGCGACGCCGGCCGCGGCGACTCCAAGGGCCCCACGGGCGACCCGCGAGAAGAACCGCCGGCGAGTCAGGTGCGCATCGTTGCTGCCCGGTTCGCTCATCGCGACTCCTCCTGCCCTGCGCCGTCACTGCGCCCGGCCTCCTTTGCCTCCAGGCACAGCGGCGCCGACGCCGACACGTCGGCCCCGGGGCGCACACCGCGAACCGGCCCGGCCAGGCCTTCGCCCCGTCGCCGGGCATCCTCAGCCCGGGGCAACGTGCACCGCAGAAAGGCCGGGCAGCCGCCACACACCGCGCTTCCCGCGCGGCCCGAGCGCCGCCGGCCGAACAGCCACGCACTGCCCAGGCCGACTGCCGCCAGGCCCAGCCAGCGGGCCAGGGTCTGCAGCATACCGCGCCGCGTAGGTTTCAGTTCACCGCCCTGATCAGCCATCACTGCCCCTCAGGTATCTTAAATGCCAGCACCTTGCCGGCTCCCGGGTCGACCACGTAAAGACGGCCGTCCGGACCGACCGCCAAGTCGAGCCCCGCCGTGCCTTCGGCAAAGTGCTCCGGCCCGGCGACGTGGAGTTTGTATGTCTCGGCGTCGATCACCTTGACCCGCGGGATGCCTTTCTCGCCGGTCACGATCCGCCCGTCTTTCAGGATTGCCAGGTTGGTCGGGTTGCAGCAGCCGGAGAACTCCATCCAGTCGCTTCCTTGTCTGCCCCAGGTGCCGACAAGCTTGCCGTTGGCGTCCGTGTGCTCCACCTGCCAGCGGCCGGGGTCGACGTTGTAGAGCGTTCCGTCGGCGGCCACCGCGCAGTCCAGGTAGGGGCTGGGGCACAGGATGCGGGGCCGCTCGGGTTCCGACTCGCGGCTGCCGATGTCGGCGATGAAGTCGCCCGTGGTGTCGAACCGGTGGATGACCCGGTTGCCGGCGTCGGCCAGCCAGACGTCGCCACCGCGGACCGCGATGCCCGTGAGATACGCCAGTTGGCCCGGTTTCTTGCCCGGCGTGCCCCAGGAAGCCAGCGCCGCGCCGTCAGCGCCGAACACGCGGACCTTCTGCCGCTGGGCAACGAACACGCGGCCGTCCTCGTGCACGGCCACCGCGACCGCTGCGCCCTCGGTCGTGAGGTCGGCGGCGCGCTGCCACCCGTTGTCCAAGACCGCCACGCCGCCGGCGTGGGCCAGGTAGAACCGCCCGCCGGGGCCAATGGCAATGCCCTTCAGCTTCTCCAGGGGCGGCGAGGACACAGGCACGCGCGCCAGGTGCGTTACCGCCCAAGCCTCGTAGACAACCTTTTCGGGCTTCGCGGGTGCCGACGGCGCACCATCGCCGCAGCCCGTCAGGGCCCAAAGCCCCAGCGCCGCCAACACGATGATCGCCGCACGCTGCCCAGTCACCGCTCACCTCCGCAGGTCAGGTTCACTCGGCCCTCAGATCCAGGCAGACCATCTCCGTCAAGTCGCGCACGATCAGCCGCCCGTCGGCAAAGGCCATCGGCGCCCAGGAGTCGTGGCCCGACAAGACCTTGGCCCGGGCGAGTTCCTTGTATCCGCCCTGGCCGACCTCGGCCATGACCAGTTCACCATGCTCGTCGTCCAGGACGTAGAGCACACCGTTGATGAACATGTAGGGAGCCCAACCCGAGTTCAGGCTCGACGGGCTCAGCCAGAGACGGTTGCCGTTTAAGTCGGTGCAGGCCAGGTGTCCGTCAGGCAGCACCGCGTAGAGCCTCCCGCCGTCGGCGACGGGCGTGTGGTGCTTGCAGCTGAACTCTTTCCACTTGCGCCGCCACAGCTCGGCCACCTCGAACGTCTCGCCGCGCTGCGACACGCGGACCATCTGGCTGCCGGCCTTGTAGTCGCCCGTAAACAGGAGCCGATCCGACCCGACGACAAGTGGCGACGGCGACGTGGCGATGGCGATTCGCCAATCGTCCCACCGCCAGAGGACGCGGCCGTCGTCCGCCGCAACGCCGATGACGCCGCGGCTGCCGCAATAGACGTATTGCCGCACGCCGCCGAACTCCGCCGGCATGATCGACGAATGGGTCATCTTCCACCCGCCGGGATTCGGCACCTGCCAGGCGACGTTGCCGGTAGCCAGCTCCACGGCCATCATAAACGGCTGGCCGCCCGGGGCCAGAATCGCCCGGTCGCCATCGATCAGGGGACACTGCCCCGTGTACCACGGAGGGACGATGGCCCCGAACCGGCGGACCATGTCCATCTTCCAGACGAGTTCGCCGGAGTCGGCCTTCAGGCACCGGATGTGGCACAGCGGACCGATGGCCACCACGTAGTCGTCGGTCACCGCCGGGACGGTCCGCGACATGCCATGGTTCCGCTTGACCCTGACGGCGTAGGTGTAGCGCCAGAGTTCCCCGGCGTCGTCGAGCGACAGGCAGCGGATAGTGGTTCCATTGGCCTCGGGATCGTAATCAGCCAGGTAGACGCGGCCCTTGTGGATGGCCGCCCCGGCGTGGCCCTCGCCGACGGCCGTTCGCCAGAGGACCTTCAGGCCGACCGGTGGCCAGGCCTTCAGCAGTGGCGCGTCGCTGACGGCCAGGTTGTCGCGCCGGGGCCCGCGGAACTGCGGCCAGGAGCCGGCCAAGGCGGCCGGCCTGCCGGAACCGCGGATGAGTTGGTCCGGCGTCTGCTCGACGGATTGCGACCCGCCCCGACCGTGGTCCAGGGGGGTCCGCACGTCGAACCCCAGCGTCGCCGAGCCGGCATGGCCGAACCAGTTGACCAGGATACCCGCCGCGGCCACCGCCAGCAGCACAGGCACCAGAATGGCAACCGGACTGATCTTCACGCAACAGATCCTCACGCCAACGTCCGGGGCCGGGCCACGACCGGCGCGGCACACACGTGCCCCGTCAGAACACCGGGGAATTATATGCCGCCCAAGACACCACGTATAGGCCGCATCAAGCACACGGGGGTCCCGACCGGCCCGCATAGCTCATTAAAGGCCATATCGGCCCTATCGCGTCGGCCCAAAACAGGTGATGGCCCCGTCTTCGGACCCGATGACCAGACGGCCCTGCCCGACCGCGGGCGAGGCGCTCAGCGGCGCCCCGACGGGAAATCGCCAGGCCTCCGTGCCATCGGCAAGGTGGAGGGCATACAGGTTGCCGTCGCCGCTGCCGACGAACACCCGCGAGGCGACAACGACCGGGGACGAATCTATCAGGCCGCCCGTGGTGAACTGCCACAACTCGTGACCGTCGTCGGCCGCCAGGCAGCGAACCACGCCGTCGTGGCCCGCGATGATCAGGCGGTCGCCCGACACGGCCGCCGAGGCGAAGAACTCCGTCTCCTCGCCGGGCTCCTCCTCCCAGAGCACGGACCGCGCCGCCACGTCGATGCAGACAACCGTGCCGCCCATCGTCGGAAGGTAAACCCGGTCGCCCACTCGGGCCGGCGACGCGGCGACATAGGACTCGATGTCCACTTGGCCGGTCTGCTCGCCCCGGGCGATGTCGATGATTCGCAACACCCGGTCGCACCCGGCGACCGTGGCCTGCCCCTGGGCGACCGACGGGGCACAGTGCACGAAGCTCTCCGTCTCGAGTGTCCACCGCGGCTCGCCCGTCGCGACCGACAGGCAGTAGAGCCTGGCGTCATACGATCCGACCAGGATGGCGTCGCTTCCCGCTGGCGTGGCCGACGACTTGATCGCCCCACCTGTCTCGCGCACCCACAGCCTGATCCCGTTCGCGGCGTCGATAGCATAGATGCGGCCGCTCCCATCGCCGACGAACACCCGACCGCCGATCACCAGGGGCGACGCCGAGACGACGTCCTCGGTGTCGAACGCCCAGCGCCGGCTGCCGTCGGCCAAATCCAGCGACAGGACCTGCCCGCCGTCCGTGCCGAGGTAGACCGCCCCGTCGATGATGGCCGCGGTCGACGCCACGGCGTCGCCCGCCTCGACCTGCCAGACGAGCCCCAGCTTGTCCGGCAAACCGCTGGCCGCGACACCGGTGCACGCGGGGTTGCCCCGGAACATCGGCCACGGCCCCGGCGGGAACTCGGTGCCGGTCGGCTCGCCGCCCGGAAGCGGCGTACGGCTGAGCCGCCAGAGGGCCACGATCTGCGGGGCCAACAGCCCGGCAATCACCAGCAGAACCAGCACGGCCCCGAGCCTGCCCCACCGCCAGGCGCGCGGCTTCGGCGGATCGAGCCAATGGCCTTCGGGAATGATGTCGTCGTCGTACCGCACGCCGCCCCCTCTACTCGGACCGTATGGCTGCCAGCAACGCGTCGCCCACGGCGCGACCTGCGGCAATGCGACAGGCCAGGTACCCCGCCGCCGCGATGCCCAGCACCGTCAAGGCAAGCGAGCCCCACGGCACGCTGGACCGGATGGCGCTGAGGCGCGGCAAGAGGGCCACGAGCCCCGACGCCGTGCCCATGGCCAGCCCCGCGGTCACCAGCACCATGCTCTCCCAGACGACCAAGCGCATCACGTCCGCGCGCCGAAAACCCAGGGCAAGCAGCATGCCGAGTTCGCCTCGCCGCTCCAGGACGTTTCGAAGCAACACTGTGACCACGGCGAATACGCCCAGCACGAGCGCCAAGCCGCCCAGCGTGTGAAACGTCGCCAAGTACGCGTTCTGCACCCCCGCGAAGTCAGCCAGCACGTCGCTCGTGCGGCGCACGTCGAAGCCCAGTGGCCCCAGGTTGCGGCGCAGGGCGCGGGCCACGGCGTCCACGCCCGCTTCGCGTGCGTCCACGAGCACTCCGCGATAGCCGTCGCTGCCGAAGGCCTCAACGAACTGGTCTTCCGCGATCAGCAGGTCGCCCTGGAAAATGCTGCCGCGCAGCAGCCCGACGAGGCGCAGTTGCACGTCCCCGCCGTGGCCAGGCACGGTCAGCACGTCGCCAAGGCCCGCGCGGAGAATCCAGGTGGCGCTCGATTCATCGGCGAAGGCCGGCACCGTACCGTCATCCCCGCCGCGCAGAAGCAGCCGCCACGGATGGTCGCCGACCTTCGCGCCGGCATCGCGGAGTGTCCCGACCACCTGGAACGGACCTCGCTCGATGAGTGCCTCGGGCACGCCCACCACGCGCGGGGCCAGGGGCCGCTGGAGGTTCAGGCAACTGGCGTCGTCGCCGACGTTGATTCTGAGCGGCACGATGCGCGCGGCATCGAGCAGGCGCTGGGCCTCGGCGCCGAACCGCAGGGCCTTGCGCCCCTCGGCCGTCGCCGGGCTGACCGCCAGGGGCAGCTCCGACCGGGCCAGGAGGTCGAAACCGCCCGCGCCGGGCGGCCCGCCGGCCGCGGAAGCCCGCGCGAAGTCGACGCGGTTGGCCGCCACGGCGACGATGGCGAACGTCGCCAGGGCGATCAACCCTGCCGTGGCCGCCGCGCGGACAGGCTGCCGACCGATGCCAGCCGCAGCCAGGTGCCTCACGCTCGTGACGGTCCAGTTCCGGGCGATGTCGCATCGGCTCCTGGGCCGGGCAACCAGCGCGAGCATCATCAGGCATCCCAGGCCGGCCAGGAACGTCGGCCCGATCAGGAAGAACGCCACCGTTTCGTCCATGACGCCCGTGACGCCCAGAATCACCAGGACCATCACGACAGCCATTGCCAGAAGGCCCGCGGTACGGCAGACCGAGACCCACCGGGGCGACAGGTCGAGACCCAATGCCCGCCAACCGGCCAGCAGCGCCAGGGGCGAAGCCTTGCGGACGAGCCGCGACGACCACCAGACGGCCAGCACGGCGACAGCCAGCCCGGCCGCAGCCCCGATCGCAAGGCTCGCCGCAGTCACGTGAAGCGAGAGCGTGAACGGCCCCAGGGCCCCGACCCACCAGGTCCGCAGCGCCGCCAGGATGGCCCAGGCATACGCCACGCCAAGCGGCACGCCGACGAGCGTCCCGGCGACGGCCAGCAGCGCCCCCTCGCCGACCACAACGCGACGAACCGCGCGGGCGTCGAATCCCTCGGCCAGCAGGATGCCCATCTGCCGCGCACGCTGCTCCACCGACAGCCGCATCAGCAAGCCCACGAGCAGCGCCGCCGACATCACCAGGAAAAAGCTCATGCCGAGGAACAGGCCGGCGAAATCGGTCGATCCTTGGGCGCCTCGCAAGGCCTCGGCCTTGACCGGGCGAAAGGCCAATCCCGCGTCGCGCGGCAACAGGTGCTCAAGCAGCGATGCCTCAAAAGCCTCGGCGGCGGCGTCCAGGAATACACCGTCCCGCGGGGCCAGGCGCACGGAGGTCACCCAGGGAAGGTCGCCCGCGGGGACCCGCTCCGGCCGCCACAAGTCGCGAGCGGCGTCATAGGACATGAACGCCTTGGGCGTCGCCCGGTAGCGTTCCCAATACTGCTCGTCCTGGTCTCGAATCCGCTCCAGATGCACGGGGAACGGGGGGTTCCAGTCGTCCATGTCCTCGACGTCGGTGAGCCCTTCGAACTCCGGCACGAGGCCGCGATCGGCGCCCGCGCCCTCCATGGCCGCGATGCCTCGCAGCGTGAACGTCCGGCGTCCGGAATCGTCCAGGGTGCCGTCGGCCCTGACACGGTAATAGTCCATGCGGATGGCGTCGCCCATTTGGGCACCAAGGTCAGTGGCCGCCCAGGCATTCAGGAGCACCTCGTCGGCCTTCAGCGCCGCCGGGAGCGGCTCGGGACCGGCCGAGCCCAGCCGGCCGAACGGCTCGGGCGCCGCCAGGTCCACCGCCGCCACGGTCGAATAGGGAATGCCCCCGGTGCCGTCGTCGCCGCGCGCCAGGGCGATGCGGTTTGCCAGGTAGACCGACGTGAGCGTCGCCGCCATGTTAAGGTCGGCTGCCGCTGCACGGGCTGCGCGGGCGACGTGCGGCCCCAGAACGGCCTGGCGGCTTTCGAGCGACCAGTAGCCGCGATCGGCGGCGTGCACCAGCCGCAGCTCATAGTCCTCAAGTGCGGTGTGTCGCGCCAGTGCCTCGTCCAACTCACCGTCCCCGGCGGCCCGGGCGCCGTCGCGACTGCCCGCAACGAGCAGCGCGTTGACCTGCGCCGGTGCCCCGATCTGTTCCTGGAGCCAAGCCATCCGCACATAGACGTTGCGCGGCTGCGGCCGGTCACTCCGCAAGCTGAACCCGCCGAGCCCCTCGTCGCCGATGATCTGCCTGACGCTAAGGCGGATGCTGCGAAGCGTCTGGTCGGGGCTGCGGCGACCGAAGAGCGACTCAGCAGCCGCAGCAGTCGCGCGGCGCACCTTGACGATGATGGCGTCACCAAGCGAGACACCGAGGTCGCGGGCCAGCGTGCGGTTGACGGCCACCTCGCGGCCGTTGAGCGCCGCCCGTACGCCGCCGCGGCCGAGACGCCAGAACCGGTCATCGACGCCCAGGACCGCCGCCCGCGGGATCGCGACGCCGGACTCGGGCGCCGTCGCCGTGGCGTCGAGCACGATCGCCGGGACGCACAGACCGAAGCGGCGCCGGAACGCTTCGTCAGCATCCATGTCGGCGGCAAGCTGCTCGCGGAAGAAGGCGCCCGAGGTGAGCGCGAAATCCGCACGGCCGAGGCGCCGGAGGGCAAGGTCGCGCAGGCTGCCGGTCGCCGAGTCGCCGACGAGCAGGCTGCCGGTGATCACGGCCACGCCGACCGCGGCGCCCAGCACCACGGCCGTGTTCGACCGCCGGTAGTAGACCAGGCTCCTGATGATGACCTTCAGCAGACTCACGCGCCCTCCCCAAGACCGGGTGCCACGGCCACGCTCGCGTGGCCATGCTCCGAGTCCGACCGTCTGCATGCTCACGTCCCGATTGCACAGCATCGGGATGAGCATGGCACCCACGCCAAACACATACCCCCGTACGGGCCGTGGCACAACGCGCCGGCACAACCGTCACCGGTCGTCGCACGGCCGCAACGCGCCGCCGCGGAGTTCACTGCACCGCGAGAAGTGCGCCGCCAGTTCCAGGTTGTGGGTGACGATAAGCATCATGGTATCGCGCTCGCGGGCCAGTTCGACGAACAGCGCCGCCACCGACTGCATGGTGTCGCGGTCGAGGTTCCCCGTGGGCTCGTCGCACAGGACGAGCGGCGGATCGTTGACCAGGGCCCGGGCGATGGCCACGCGCTGCCTCTCGCCGCCCGAGAGGTGTTGCGGGAAGTCGTTCTCGCGGCCCGCCAGATCCACGCGCTGAAGCAGTTCGCTTGCCCGGCCAGCCGCGGCCTCGGCCCGACCCGCGGCCAGAGCGGGCAGCAACACGTTCTCCCGGACCGTGCACTGCGGCAGCAGGTGGTGGTCCTGGAAGACGAAGCCGACACTGCGTCGGCGATACTCGGCCAGGCGGTCGCCGTCCAGGGCGGTCACCACCACGTCGCCCAGACGGACCGACCCGGACGTCGGCGCGTCGAGCGAGCCGACGATGTTCAGCAACGTGCTCTTGCCGCAGCCTGATGCGCCGACGATGGCCAACGTCTGGCCCGGCGCGACCTCGAGCGACACACCGCCCAGCACCGCGTTGTCGCCCGCGGGTGACCGGTAGGTCTTGTGAAGGTCGTCAATGCACAGCACAGGAGCATCGCTCATGGGAAGTCCCCCGGGCCAAGAGCCCATCCGGCGGCCGGCCCGCTGCCGGAGTGCACGGTACCCGCCATCCAGGCCCACGACAACACCTTTCCGCACCCGGACGCGCCGCGCCGCACCAGTGTTAACCCGCCGCGGCCTCGGCCAGCAGACCGAGCACGCCGACGCCGTAGAAGGCGTACTCGACGTCGGCCTCCGTGTCGGAGGCCGTCGCCCTGAACCCGCCAGAGGGCAGCGCCAGGGACCTGACGAAGCGTCCGGCAGATCCGAGACGCAGCCCGGCCAGTTCGCCGAGCGCGGCCAGGGCCACGAACCCCGTGAAGGTCGACAGAAGGTCCGCCTCAGGCGCCCCGTCATGGGCCTTGAGGCCCCCGTCGTCCGCCTGCATGGCCGTCAGGAAACACGCAGCGCCCCGGGCGGCCTTCGGGTCCAGGCTACCCACCATCCCCAACAGTGCCAGGGCGGCCACGGTCGGGCTGGTCTGGCCCGCGTCGCGACCCGGCGCCTCGGCGAAACCGCCGTCGGCCGTGCCGCACGACAGCACGGAACCGACTACGTCTGCGACGTCCTCCACCGCGTTGCCCAGAAGCTCATAGCACACCGCGGCCAGGAACGTGTGATATGGCCCCGGCGCGCCGCCGGGCAGCGCAGCATACCCCCCGTCGGCCGCGCGGCAGCGATCGACGTAAGCGCGAACGGCAGCCAGGCGCTCGCTCCGCCGCGCGTTGCAGCAGAATGGCGACACCCCGGCCCCCTCGGCCAGATGGACCGAGTGCAGAAAACTCGCGCAGTCCGGCAGATCGGCCGGTTCGCGGGACGCGGCCTGAAGGTAGTCACGGGCGCGTTGCCATACGGCGGCATCGCCCGGCACACCGAGGACCGCGAGCGCGTTGAGGGCAAAGCGGGTGTAGTAGAGGTCCGACGGCCCGGCGCGTCCGGCGAAGCCGCCGTCGCCCTGCTGGCGGCCCGCGACGAAGCGCGTCTGCCGCAGGCGGAACGACTCGGGGAGTCGCCCAACGCCTTCGGACAGCCGACGGTCCAGAAGGAGGAGATAGGCCATGGGGCGTCTTGCCCAATCTGCTAAGGGCGCTTGGTGGCTGTCGTTCGGCGGCCACGGCAGGCCATGGCCCTACCCCATTGGGCAATAGGGCCCACAACTGCCACCAGCCGCGCCCGGCGATGTGGCACGCAAGGCCGCCCGCGGGCGTCAGTCGTCAGCCGGCTTGGCACTCCGGTCGGCTGTCGGCTTGGGCTTCTCCTGAGCCGCGGCTTTGATGTCGAAGCAGAAGAGCGCGTCGCCGTGGCGGATGTAGAGCCTGCCGTCGGCGATGGCCGGGTGGGCCCAATGCTGTCCGCTGCCGCCCGCTGGAAGCTTGAACTGGCTGACCAGGCTGTACCCATCGGGCTTGGCCTCGACGAGTGCGACGGTGCCGCCTTCGCCGTAGCAGTAGAGCCTGCCATCGGCGTAGACAACGCTGCCCTTGCCTGCGCCGCGGCCCCGCCACTTGGTCTGGCCGGTCTTGAAGTCGATGCACGCCAGCCCGCTGCCGTGGTTGCCGTACACGTGGCCGTCGATCAGCACGTAGCCGCCGTGGTGGCAGACCATGTCGCGTGTTTCCCAGGCCTGTTGTGCGGAGACCCTGTTACCGCGAACCACGATGTCGACGGCCCCGCCGCCGTTGCCGTAGCCGGTGGCCTCGAAGATGCGGTTGCCCTCGAACACGGGCGACGGGCAGTTGGCCGTCCTGTTAGCCGGGCGGTCCCACCGCCAGAGGAATTGCCCGCTGGCGGCACTGACGCCGACCAGCCCCTTGGCCGTCATGGTGGTGATCATCGGCAGTCGGCCGACCTTCATGAGCATGCAGGAGGCGTAGGCCGCCTGGTCGCTCAGGCCCTTGCTGGCCCAGATGGGCTTACCATTCTGGCGGTTGAGCGCAACGATGCCGGCGTCCTGGCCGCCGGGCGTGCAGACCGCCATGTTGCCGACCACAAGAATCGACTCGGCGAGCTTCCAACTGATGTTCCTCCCCCCGAAGGCGCGCAGGATGTTCACCTGCCAGCGCTTCCGGAGGTTCGCCGCCGAGGCGCAGAGAAGCTCGCCCTCGGGATTCAGGAGGTAGATCATGCCGCCGTGGACGGTCGGGGTGCTTCGCATGCCGGCCCGTTCACCGCGCGGCCCGCCGCGGGCGAACGCCAGCCGGCCCTTAGCCTTGCCGTCGGTCCCAAAGGCGACCAGGCACGACTGTCCGCCGATGTCGCCGGCCGTGTAGATCGCCGACTTGGCGATCGCCGGGCTGCTGTACCCCACGCCGCAGCCGGTGGCCTTCCAGAGCAGCTTGGGTCCGCCGTCGGGCCACGTTTTCAGCAGGCCTGTTTCGGCCGATTTCCCGTTGCGCTCAGGGCCGCGGAACTGGGGCCAGTCAGCGGCCGACAGCATGGCCGCAGATGTCAGGATCAGGCACAGGGCAGTCAGGCAACTCACAAGACGACGATTCATTCAGACTCCTCCACCGGGGGCCCTCGGCCGGTCCGGACGCGACCGCTGAATGTCAACCACCGTGTCGAGCAGAAAGCCCAGCAGATCGCGTAAGGCGACAGGTTCGACGCCCTGAGCAATGTCCGCGGCCCGGTCGCGGCACTTGTCGACCAGGCGGCGCGCCTTCTCGACAGCACCGCAGGACTCATACAGGCCGCGCACTCTTTCAACCGTTTCAACGGGCCCGAGTCGCGACGATTTCCGCAGGATCGCAGCCAGACCTTCAGCCACCCCGGCCTCGACAGCAAAGGCCCTGATGACGGTCGGCCGCAGGCCCAGAACGTCCTGCCCGATGGGCTGGTCGCCGTCGCCGTCCTGGCGCAGGTCCGACAGGTCGTCCACCACCTGGTAGGCCACCCCCATGTGCCGACAGAACGTGGCGACCGCCGCGGCGTGCGGCCCTTCGGGGCCGGCCATGCGCATCCCCGCTGCCATCGCCGCGTGGAACGCCGGGGCGGTCTTCAGGGCATACATGGCCAGGATGTCCTCGGGCCGACCGTCGTGGACCTCACCGCTCACGAGGAGCAGTTCGGCACCCTGGCCGCGGCTGAGCTTGACGTGGGCCTCGCTTAGAGCGGCCAAGATGTCGGCGACACATTCGGCCCCCAGGGCGCCGCC
>Ga0272444_10002141_pt1 | contig 18461 bp, 10 predicted proteins | sample SSMForm13_FD_201033 | JGI IMG/M metagenome (GOLD analysis project Ga0272444, IMG submission 201033) | Marine sediment archaeal communities from Little Sippewissett salt marsh, Falmouth, MA, United States - SSM-Form-13 | ecosystem: Environmental > Aquatic > Marine > Wetlands > Sediment ... | reverse complement strand
ACAATGAATACATACTTGAAGGCAACGCTCGAGATGTGCGTCTGAATTTGCCCTGGTCGTATTACCGTCAACTCCCGGCGCTCACAAGCGAATCCGACCGCGGTCTGCCCCGAATCTACAATATGGCCAAGGAACTTGCCTCTCACGTCGAGCTTCGTCTGGACGAGGAAAACATACAGGCTTTTATCAAGGCCTATCAGTCGGTGAGACCTCTATCAATCGGCGAACTCTGGGCCGTTCCCCAGATGTTGCGCATGGTGCTGATTGAAGCCATTGGGGAACTTGCCGGCCGAGCCTTGACCGAACTGCGAGAGGAAGAGATCGCTGATTTCTGGGCGCACCGCCTGATTACAGCCAACCGACGCGATCCCAACCTGCTTTATTCCACCATGGCGAAACTTACCGAAGCCTACCCCGATCCCAGTCCCTATTTCGCCTCGCAACTGATCAACCGCCTCTATGACGAAGGGGCAGTGCTGGTTCCGATGCAGGGCTGGCTGGAGCGCACACTCCAAAAGTCCATCAGCGACCTTCTCTTGCGTGAAAAGAATCGCCAGACAACGAACCAAATATCCATCGAGAATGCGTTTACCAGCCTGCGCCGTCTTGCTTTGCTCGACTGGAAGGAATGCTTCGAGAGGCTCAGCCTGGTGGAGCAAACCCTGCGCCTGGACCCGGTTGGCATCTATCCTCAGATGGATTTTGCCACGCGCGACTGTTACCGCAGAGCGATTGAGGATCTTCACCGTGGGTCCGGCCTGGAAGAGTGGCAGGTCGCCCAACACGCCCTTGATTTGGCTACCGGCTCCGACGCTGAGTCATCGGAGATTGATGAGCGATCGGCTCACGTCGGGACTTATCTGATCGGCGAAAAGAGGGAGAAACTGGCGCGACTAATTAAATGCCGAGAGAGTCTGCGTTTTCGCGCCCTTCACTGGGCGTATCGTCATCACTCGGCAGTCTACTTCCTCGGTCTGGCTTTCTTCACCGTCGCGTTCATTTTCCTGGTCCTTCATCTTGGTTTGAACACCCATGGTCCGTGGACTCAGTTGGTCATCGCCGCGCTCTTGCTCATTCCCGTAAGCCAGCTCTCGGTCGAAGTCTTAAACGCGCTGATCATGTGGATTTTCCCGCCGCGAGCCCTGTCGAGGATGGATTTCAGCGATTCGGGGATTCCCGACGATTGCCGAACCCTGGTTGTTGTACCCATGATGCTCGTGGATCAGAAGACGATCGAAAACGAAGTGGAAAAACTTGAGATTCGTTATCTGGCCAACAAGGAAGCCAACCTGCTCTTTGGTCTCTACTCGGATTATAAAGATGCCCCACACACCCATAGCGATGCGGACCCGGCTCTGTTGCAAGCTGTAACCCAGCGCATCGAGACCCTCAATCGGCACTATGGCGACGGACGTTTTTTTCTTTTCCATCGCGAACGCAAGTGGAGCGAGAGCGAGCAAAAATACATTGGCTGGGAGCGCAAACGCGGAAAGCTGGAGGAGCTTAACGATCTGATCACGGGTACGCGACCTTCCGATGCCGAGCGTCTGGTGTACGTCGGCGATCCTGACGGACTTTACGATGTAAGGTATGTCATTACCCTTGACAGCGACACGCAGTTGCCGGCAGGCGCCGCCCGGCGCCTGATCGAGACCCTGGCGCATCCGCTCAACCGGGCGCGGTTGGATCATACGGGTCGGGTTCAGTCCGGTTACACAATCATTCAGCCGCGTGTAAGTTCCTCCCTGCCCAGCGCTAACGGTTCGCCTTTCAGCCGACTGTTTTCGGCCCCTGTCGGCATTGACCCATATACCAACATGGTATCCGACGTCTATCAGGACCTGGCGGGCGAGGGATCCTATCACGGCAAAGGCATCTACGATGTGCGCGTTTTCGACCGGGTGCTTTCGGGCACGTTCCCCGAAGCCCGGCTGCTCAGCCATGATCTGATCGAAGGCGCTCACGTTCGAGTGGGTCTGGCCAGCGACATCGAAATCTATGATGAGTTTCCGCAAGACTACATGAGCTATGTCAAGCGCCTGCACCGCTGGATTCGCGGCGATTGGCAGATCGCTGACTGGATCATGCCGCGAGTTCCCAAACCTGAGGGCGGCCGAGGCCCCAATCCAATCACTTGGTTTGGTCGTTGGAAAATATTTGACAACCTGCGCCGCAGTCTACTGCCCGCGGCCAGTTTGGCCCTGCTGTTGACCTCCTGGATGATTTCGTTCCGGGCCGGATGGATCGCCACTGTTTTAGTCGCCGTTCAACTCCTCTTTCACTCTTTGGTGCAACCTTTCACCTGGGCAACAACACGCAAGGGACTCAAAAGTTTCTCCCTCGCGAAACAGAAACATGATCTTCTCCGGGTCGGGGTTGAGGCCGCACTGCTTCCCTATCAATCATGGATGGCGTTGGATGCTATTGCGCGAGTTTGGTATCGCCGACACATCTCCCATCGAAGATTGCTGGAATGGACGTCGGCCCAGGCGATGCATCATAAAGCCCAAGCCAAAGCGCCGAAGTTTCTACTATCAATGGGTTCGGGGAGCATATTCAGTAGCCTCGTGGGATTAGCGGTTGCCTACTGGGCGCCGGCGAACCTCGGAGCGGCAAGCCCATGGCTTATACTCTGGTTTTTCTCGCCAATGATCGGCTGGCTTCTTTGCCGTCAACCTTCAGCAAAACAGTCGCAACGTCTGCTTCCGGAAGAAGATCGGCAATTTCTGAGAAATGTTGCGCGGCGTACCTGGCGCTATTTTTCGGATTTTGTGAATGAAGAAACTTCATGGCTGCCACCCGACAATTATCAGGTCTCCCATCAGAATACTCTCGCCTTGCGGACCAGCCCGACCAATATCGGCCTGTATCTTGTGAGTGTGCTCAGCGCCCATGACTTTGGCTACATAACCCTAGACGAGGTGACGCAAAAGCTGACAAAGACGATGGAGACGATCCGGAAGCTGGAGCGACATGAGGGCCATCTGCTGAATTGGTACGACATCAATACTCTGGAACCTCTTAATCCGCGCTACGTTTCCACCGTGGACAGCGGAAATCTGCTTGGCGCCCTATGGACGTTGGACCGGGGGCTGGAATCGCTCAGCCAGAGGCCGCTGCTGGACGGGCAAGCCTTTTCAGGGTTGCATGACACCGTGGAAGTCCTGCGGCAAATCGCCCGGGAAGAGGATTTTTCCGGCTTGGATTTGCGCGCCCTGGACGACCTGTCAGGCGAATGGGAGTCTCCGCCGGATAATATTCCCGATTTGTTGAGTCTTTTGCGACGGACTGAAAAAAACACTGACTTTTCGTCTGAAAAAACTTTGGGATCATCTTCCGAGCAAGGCGATTCCGGGTATTGGTTCGGGCAGGTGCAGTTGCAGTTGGCCGCTTGGCTGAGCGTTGCGGATCGCTACCTTGGTTGGATTGAAATCCTGGCCGAAAAGACAGAGGAAGAGATTAACGAGTTGGAACCGGAAGCCCTCCCGTCTTTCCGTGAAGCTCTTTCTCGCGCACCCTCGCTTCAAAATCTGGCCGACGGCAATCTCGCCTGCGTTGATTTCCTCCAAGCCATCAGGAAGAAAACGCCCGCGAGTGAGCGCACCCTCCTGGATTGGATTGATCGGGTAAAGGCGGCATTTGATCGATCGAAATGGCTCGCTGGTGAAGTGAAGGGTTTGATGGAGCAACTCACTGGCGTATGTGTTGAACTCTCAGAGTCGATCAACATGCGCTTCCTCTATAACGCAGAACGACGCCTTTTTTCCATCGGTTTCAATGTTTCTGAAAGCCGCCTGGACCAAGCTTTTTACGATCTGCTGGCAAGCGAAGCGCGCTTGGGAAGTTTTGTCGCCATCGCTCGTGGTGACATTTCCAACGAACACTGGTTCGCCATGGGCCGACCTTTCGGTGCAATCGGTCGACATCGAGCGCTACTCAGTTGGACCGGAACAATGTTCGAATACCTGATGCCGCTGCTATTTCAGCGGTCCTATGACAACGCCTTGCTGGATAAAGCCGCCAGAGAAGCCATTACGATACAGATCGCTTACGGACGCAAACACCGGGTACCATGGGGAATATCAGAATGCGCTTTTGGCGATATGGATATCCGGAAGACATATCAATATCAGGCATTCGGAGTGCCGGAACTCGGGCTTAAACGCGGTCTGGTCGAAAAAATCGTCATTGCACCCTATGCGACATTTTTAGCGGTGAGTCTCGTTCCCCGGGAGGCCGTGCGAAACTTGAAACGACTTGCCGACTTGGGTCTGCTGAGCAATTACGGCTATTACGAATCTTTGGACTACAGCCGTAAACCAAACCCGGAGGCCGACCCCGGAGTGAAAGTGCGCGCTTACATGGCGCATCACCAGGGCATGAGTTTTCTGGCATTGAACAATTTTCTGCATGACAACTGTCTTCACAGCCGTTTTCACGCAGACCCGCGAGTGCGAGCGACGGAGCCTCTGCTTCATGAACGCATTCCGCACTCGCCGCCGCTGCACCATGTTTCCACGCGCGAACGAGTCTCTTCGGTGCCGAGCGTCGGGGAAGTCGCACCATCTGTCAGTCATTTCGAAACGCCGCATACTGACACGCCCAAAACCCAACTGATGTCAAACGGTCGGTATAACCTCATGGTAACAAGCGCCGGCGGGGGGTACAGCCGCTGGAATGATTTCGATATCACGCGCTGGCGGTCGGACACAACCCAGGATTGCTGGGGTGTCTTTTGTTACATTCGAGATGCCGATTCCGGTCAATTGTGGTGCAATACCTATCAGCCGACCGGCGGCAATATCGAGAGGTTTTCGGTCAACTTCGCGCTGGATCGTGCCGTGTTCAGGCGCGTTGATGATGACATCGAGAGCGAAACCGAGATTATCGTTGCGCCGGAAGATGATGTTGAGATTCGGCGGATGACGTTGATTAATCGCTCGCCCGGCATCCGCCGGATCGAACTAACAACCTACGTTGAACTTGCACTGGCGCCGCATAATGCGGATCGACAGCATCCGGCGTTTAACAAATTATTTATTAAGACCGAGGCACTGCCAGAGAACCGGGCGCTGCTGGCGAGCCGCCGGCCTCGAAGCAATGACGAACCACCCGTCTATCTTGCTCACCGTATAACGCTGAACCAGGAAGCTTCTGATTCCATAGGTAAAGATTTGCGTTTCGAGACCGACCGGACCCGCTTCATAGGCCGAGGGCATACGCTTGCCCGCCCGATGGGCGCATTGCAGGAACCCGGCGGCAGTCAGGGATTTGTCTTGGATCCGATCCTAAGTCTTCGCCGAAGCCTCCACCTGTCTCCCGGCCAACGTATCCAGGTTTCGATGGTTCTGGCAGCCGCCTCCTCGCGCGAGCAGGTTGTCGACTTGATGGCAAAGTACGCCGACCCCTATGCAATCGACCGCGCGATGGAATTTGCCTGGGCATCCGCCCAGCTTGAACTCCGTCTTTTGCGGATTCAGCCCGATGAAACGCGCCGCTTTCAGCAACTGGCAAGCCATTTGCTTTATCCCAATCTTCGCCTTCGATCCGCCGCCTCCCGCATTGCCGAAAATCGAAAGGGGCAGTCCGATTTGTGGGCATATTCAATTTCGGGTGATTTGCCCATTTCCCTGATCGCTGTAGGTGAAACGCGCGATATGGGCTTGGTCCGTCAGATGCTCCAGGCACACGCATATTGGGGAAGACATGGACTCGCAGCCGACCTGGTAATCCTCAACGAGGAGGTCGGAGGATATACGCAGCCACTGCGTGAAGAGCTTGAACACCTGATTCAGATACACGGCTCCAATGCGGGGGTGGACCGACCAGGGGGTGTCTATCTGCTCAATACGAACATGATTCCGGCTGAAGACTTGACGCTTCTGCTTGCAGCGGCGAGTGTGATGATGGTGGCCGCCCGCGGCGCCTTGTCCCAGCAACTTGCCACCCCGCCGCGGGATGTGCCGGCTTTGCCCGAACGGATAAACAAAAAACAAGATCCACGGACTCCTTCGGCGGCGCTTCCTTTCATGGAACTTCCCTTCTTCAACAGCCTGGGAGGATTTACTCCGAACGGACACGAATACGCAATCTATCTCGGCCCGGAAATTCACACACCGGCTCCTTGGGCCAACGTTATCGCCAATCCGACCTTCGGAACTCTTGTGAGTGAAACCGGAGCCGGTTTCACTTGGCAAGGCAACAGCCAGCGCAACCGACTGACGCGGTGGTCGAACGACCCGGTCATGGATTCGCCGTCCGAAACAATCTACATCCGTGATGAGGAGACCGGAATTTTTTGGACTCCGACCGCATCTCCCATCCGTGAAAAGACCGCATACCGAGCCCGTCATGGGGCGGGTTACACGGTTTTCGAGCATAACAGCCACGGCATCGAACAGGAGCTTACGGTCTTCGTTCCAGTGGATGATCAAGGTGGGCAGCCGATAAAATTGCAGAAGCTTGTGTTGCGTAACGATTCAGGCCGGCCGCGCAGATTTTCGATGACCTATTATGTCGAATGGACATTGGGCGAGATACGTGAATCCTCACAAATGCACGTGGTGACAACTTGGGATGACGAAGCCCAAGCGATTCTGGCCCGCAACCACTACCATCCCGATTATGCGGACCGGGTGGCTTTCACGGCGGTGAGCGCATCCACAACATCGTATACCGGAGACCGCAGGTCCTTTTTGGGGCGCAATCGTTCGATGAGCAGTCCGGCGGCGATGGAACACACCAAGCTTTCAAATCGGACGGGAGCGGGCCTCGACCCTTGTGCCGCCGTGCAGGTCGCCTTAAAACTGGCTCCGGGAGAGCGGGTTGAAATCACTTGCATGCTTGGGCAGGCCGCTTCAATCGAGCAGGTCCATACTCTAGTGTCTGCTTATCGGGACAGCGCTGCGGTTGAGGCATCACTGAGGCAGGCTCAGGCATGGTGGGACGACAAACTTGGCACAATTCAAGTCCAAACCCCTGAACTCTCCGCTGACATCCTGATCAATCGTTGGCTGCTCTATCAAAGCCTAAGCTGCCGAATGTGGGGGCGTTCGGGTTTCTATCAATCCGGCGGCGCCTTTGGATTCCGCGACCAGTTACAGGATGTGATGGCCCTGCTTTATGCTCATCCAGTGGTGGCGCGCGAGCACATCCTGCTCGCTGCCGGCCGTCAGTTCAAGGAAGGCGATGTCCAGCACTGGTGGCATCCGCCGGGTGGTGCGGGCATCCGTTCACGATGCTCCGATGATCTATTATGGCTTCCTTTCGTCGTGGCGCAATATATCCGAGTCACGGCCGATGTAAGCATCCTGCAAGAGGAAATCTCCTTCCTCGACGCTCCGTTGTTAAACGACGATCAGCAGGAGAGCTTTCAATCGCCAGTCGTTTCATCCGAAAAGGCTACGCTTTTCGAACACTGTCGGCGTGTCCTTGCTTATAGCCAACGGTTTGGCGTCAATGGCTTGCCCCTGATGGGCAGTGGTGACTGGAACGATGGGATGAACCAAGTGGGTGCGGACGGCAAGGGCGAAAGCGTCTGGTTGGCGTGGTTCATGGTGGATGTCATGCATGGGATGATCGAGATGTCCGACTTGATGGGCAAGGCTGAACTAAGCCGGTCCTACAAGCAAGAACGTGAGGCGCTGATCACTCAAATTGAACAGTTCGCTTGGGACGGGGAGTGGTACTTACGGGCGACCTTTGACGATGGTACCCCACTTGGGTCCTCGGCTAATAAGGAAGCGCGGATCGATTCCCTTCCTCAATCATGGGCCTGGCTAAGCGGAGCCGCCGACAAGGACCGGGCGGAAAAAGCGCTCGAATCGGCGTGGAATCTTCTCGTTCGTGAGGATGAAAAGCTGGTGCTGCTCTTTGACCCTCCTTTCGAGCAGTCCGAACCCTCGCCCGGATACATCAAAGGTTATCCTCCTGGGGTTCGGGAAAACGGAGGCCAGTACACACACGCTGCCATCTGGCTGGCAATGGCCATGGCACGCAGAGGAGATGGTTCCCGTGCAGCGGGAATACTTAGGATGAACAATCCCATCGAGTACGCACGTGAGCCGGAAGCCGTTTGGCGCTATGGGGTCGAGCCCTACGTTGTCGCTGCTGACGTTTACCGCCTACCGGGGCGAATCGGTCAGGGTGGTTGGTCCTGGTATACAGGTTCGGCTGCGTGGATGTACCGTGCCTGGATAGAAGAGATAATAGGGCTTAAAGTGCGCGGCGAGACCATGCAGATCGATCCGGTTATTCCCGATTGGTGGGATGGGTTCCAGATGAGTTTTCGCCATGGTGAAGCACTTTACGAAATTCAAGTAGATAATCCGGAGCATTGCGAGCGAGGTGTTACTCGGGTAGAGATGGACGGTCAACACATCAAGAACGGCGTTATCCGGCTCGTTCGGGATCTGGTCAAACACCGGGTTCTCGTTATCATGGGCAACCCGACACATGAATCACGAGCCTAACGGCTGAGTTACGATTGGACGTAAACACTCGCAAGCCGAGGCTGACAATTTTTTCCAGTTACACTCCCATACCGCGCGGGAGTCGAACCGCAAATTTTTGACACATCGTAAGTACTTGATTTTATTCATTCTCCACTTTCGGACTAAAAGGGCAAAGTCCGAACGCAATGGAGAGGGAGAGAGGAAAAGGGCCGATTTGGGGCAAAAATGGGGTTATTTTGGGAAGGTCGGTCCGAAAGCAAAAGAAGCGGGAGAAAACTGCTCGCAGCCAATAATCCTTTGTTATTAAGCACCTATACGCCGTCCTCAAACAAAACGGGCCGCGTCGCCGCGACCACGGAGAGTATTCTGATCTTCATCAAACTGGTGGAGGGAGAGTAACCGGTCTCGAAATTTCTTCCTGATCGGACCAAGGGCTTGAGCACGAAAACGGGTCGAGGGAGTGTGACTGCCAAAAACTCTCCGTTTGGCTCAATGCCCCGGAAATAAAGAGCAAGATTTCGGACCTGGTTTTACAGCGATCGGAAAAATCGCATCCTACGCCACTCACGCTTGCGCGCCGTCGCCATCGCCAGGGCGCACGCCTGGATGGAGGCGATGGAGGGAGGAAAATTCCGGAATCTCAGCGAACTGGCCCAGGCCGTCGGGGTGGATGAGGGGTATGTGAGGAGGCAGATGATCGAGGTTTGGGAAAATCCTCTTTCTGACCGGTGCTTCGATTTCTAATCCCTCCAGAAATTGTGCTTGAAAATCAAGTTGCTTCCTTTTAGAATCTTTTTCGATTCCAAACGAACAATCTCAGACTACTGTGATGGAGGCTCAATATGAACCCTAGAACGGTCTTTTCGCTATTCCTTGTACTTGCTTTATTTCTTTCGCTTTTCCTGACCGTGATCGTGGTAGCCTGCGGTGATGATGACGACGATGATGACAACGATGATTCAGACGGAGACGATGAAGACGCGACAGATGACGATTCCGGAGACGACGATGATACTGGTATTGATGACGATGACAACGACGACAACGATGACGACGACGATGACGATGACGAAGATGACGATGATGACGACACAACAACAGAAGGCTTTGTATTCATTTCTTCCGGAGTTTTCACCATGGGCAGCCCCGAGGGGCCCTCTCCCCCGGAAGAGCCGGGACATGAGAACGATGAAACACAGCACCAGGTGACGCTGACGAACGACTTCGAGATTATGGCGACCGAAGTCACGCAGAGCCAGTTTGAAACGTTGTTGGGATGGAACCCGAGCAGCATTTCCGGTTGCGGAGGCGATTGCCCGGTGGACACGGTCAGTTGGTTTGATGCCGTGGCCTATAGCATTGAACTGTCAAACGTGTTCTATTGGAATCCATGTTATTCGCTTTCGGACGTTGTTTGCAATGATGCCACGAATGTCGGTGCGAATTACATGAATTGCATGAATCCCACGCAGGGAGGCATCGATTCGGCGACTCTGGCACTTAACGGTGTCACCTCGGTCTATGATTGCCAGGGCTTTCGCCTCCCTACCGAGGCCGAATGGGAATACGCTGCCCGCGCCAATACGACAGCGGCCTATTATAACGGCCAGAATAGCGACCCTGACCACTTGGCCTGTGAAACTCCTTTTCACCTGACCGAGATCGCCTGGTACTGCGGGGTCGGAAAATCTGGAACCATGAACCCTGCCGGCCAGTTAACTCCGAACGATTGGGGTTTGTACGATATGAGCGGCAACGTCTACGAGTGGGTGTGGGATTGGTACCACGATTATCCTGGAGATGAAACTGACCCGGAAGGGCCGGCAAGCGGCTCCTACAGGGTTTATCGCGGTGGTAGTTGGGATGATCAAGCCAGGTATTGCCGATCCGCCAATCGCGACGAAGGCGATCCCGATAGCCGGTACCAAGATCTAGGCTTTCGCCTTGCAAGGACACGACAATAAATCGAATGTGGATTTCACTCGCGATGCACACAATGTCGATGTATTCGCTTCTAAAGTATATTTGGCGATCTGGCACGTTACAGGATACCTGGTGTACCAAAACTGTACCCGATCTTTAAAATATCGAAGACAATCCCATTGACGTCAAATCCGATGCGGCGTAACATGTCAAAAAGATGAATGTTTTCAATAGCTTGATATCGGAGGGCTTATGAGTCGGTTCAAATTGATCATTCTGTGGTTCACTATTTTGGTGCTGCTGCTAAGCATGGTTGTCGTTGTAGCCTGCGGCGACGATGATGATGACGATGACGGCGGAGATGACGACGATGATAGCGGTGGGGATGACGACGATGATTCAGAAGGTGATGATGACGCTACGGAATGTGAGGGATGTTATATCGCCGGCTCATGCTATGCGGATAGCGAAGTAAATCCCGCAAATGCATGTGAAATCTGTGTGGTGTCGTTGTCCTCGGTTGCTTGGTCCAACAATGATTTTGTACCGTGCCAGGATGGCCTGTTCTGCAATGGAGCCGATACCTGCTTGGGGGGCACCTGCTCCGAACACGCCGGAGATCCTTGCCCGGATGACGGCGAGTTCTGCAACGGTGACGAATCCTGCGACGAAACCAACGACGAATGCACCCATGGCGGCAACCCGTGCGATGCCAATGAAGGCTGCAACGACGATTTGGCCGAATGCTACGACGCCGAAACCCTGGTCTTCGTTCCGGAAGGTTCGTTTTGGATGGGCTGTGAACTGGGCGACCCCGATTGCAACTCGTGGGAATACCCCCGGCACCAAGTTACGCTTTCACCTTACTACATCGACATCTACGAAGTAACGAACGCGGAATACGCCGACTTTCTCAATCTGTACGGCAACGATTGCGGACCCGCCGAATGCGTCGACGATGGTGATACTGACATACGCGTCCACGAAGACGGCGGCGTCTGGACGGCGGAAGAAGAGTTCACAGACCATCCGATGATGGAAGTCTCCTGGTACGGAGCGCAAGTGTTTTGCGAGTATTACGGCGGCCGCTTGCCGACCGAGGCGGAATGGGAAAAAGCCGCCAAGGGCGCGGATGAACATTACCTCTTTCCTTGGGGGGATACCTGGATCGATAATGCGGCAAATCACGCCGGCAACCACGATCCGTGGTCCAATCCCTACTACGTTAAGACGAACCCGGTAGGCTATTACGACGGCAGCGATCACGACGGCGAATACCAAACAACCGACGGCAGAAGCCCCTATGGCGCGCACGACATGGCCGGCAATGTGTTCGAATGGGTGAATGACTGGTTCGCCGAGGATTACTATTCCACCAGCCCCGAGCTCAATCCTCAGGGCCCGGCCGCGGGCACGGATCGTGTGCGGCGCGGTGGAAGTTGGTATGAATACACCACATATATGCGTACTTCATTGCGGATAGGGAGTACCCCTACGAACTCCTATTACGACGTCGGGTTTCGTTGCGTGTGGGAATAAGCCATGGTAAGCGGCTATAGGGGATTTGTGATTTTGGAATCCGAATTCTTTGAAGTTACAGCTTCCAACATTTTACATAAGATGTTGTTTTTTGTGGCGAAGGTAAGCATTCTACTTGCTCATGAAAGGTTGTCGTCATGTTGTACATTCAAAGAGTTATTGCCCTGACCTTGCTCCTGGTGATGGCGATCGCTGTATATGGTTGCGACTGAGGCGACGACGATGACGACTCCGGGGACGACGACGATGATGACGACGACAGTGGTGGGGACGATGATGACGACGTGTCCGGCGACACGTGGACCGATTCGTCCTCGGGCCTGACGTGGACGATGTCGAGCGTTTTCATGGTTTGGGAAGAAGCCATCGAATATTGCGAGAACTTGTCGTTGGCCGGCGGCGGCTGGCATCTGCCGACCATTTCCGAGCTTCGCTCGTTGATTCGCGGCTGCGACGCCACGGAGACCGGCGGCTCATGCGGCGTGACGGATTCCTGCCTGGATTACGACTGCCGGGATGACTCATGCTTGTCCTGCGATGATGGCGACGGACCTAACAATGGTTGCTACGGACCTTCGGATTTGTCGCTCGGGTGCGATTCGTATTGGTCGTCTTCGCCGGCGGGCGACGACGGCAGCGCGTGGAACGTCAGTTTCGCCGGCGGCAAGATCCACGGCAACGACGCCGACAACCACTACTTCGGCGCGCGTTGTGTCCGTCCTTAGAACGTGAAAGGGGATGCGCTGGAAACGGTTTTTTCATCCGGGGAAGAGCAAGAGCTTCGAGGAAGGCTGTTTAATGGCAGCAAACCTTGGGAACGATGCAGATACGACGTGCGCAGTGTTTGGACAAATGGCGGGGGCGTATTGGGGACCCGAGGTCTTGTACCATGAGCTTTCATACGCGCTTCACCATCGGATCGGGAGACTGAGGAGGGGTCGCAGCACGACATTGAAGCGTGATAACGAGATCGTGGCAGAAATCGCAGCGGCAACTCTCATTCAGGTATTCGAGGGCGAGAGTGACCTGCCCCAATAAATGGTACCACTCAATGTGAGAATCCCGCAAGGTTCGGCTGTAGGCGGAGGGGCGGAGCCTCATAGCCACAGCCGTCGCCTCAAACGCCTCGGGTGCCGGTGGACGATACGCTCCCATACCGCGCGGGAGTCGAACCGCGATTTTTTAGCGCCTCGTAAGTGCTTGATTTTATTGATTCTCCACTTTCGGACTAAAACCCCAAAGTCCGAACGCAATGGAGAGGGAGAGAGGAAAAGGGCTGATTTCGGGTGAAAATCGGGTTATTTAGCGATGGCCGGTCCGAAAAGAGAAAGCGTGGCCTCCAAAAGCCCACGCCGAATAATCCTTTGTTATTAAGCACCTATGCGCTACCCACTAAAAAAATAGGCCGCGCACCCGCGACTCCGGAGAGTATTCTGATTTCTGTCAAACTGGTGGACGCGTTTGCAACCAATTCGCACCGCGGCCTCAATGCATTTAACCTTTGAAATTCATTCCCCTTTTGGCGTTCCTGCTTGTGATCGTCATAGCGAAAAAATCTTGGAACTGTATAAGCTTGGCATTAATCAACAGGCAATCGCTGATGCGCTTGGGACTACTAGGCGTGTAGTGAGGTGTGTGCTTACCAAACAGAGACAAATTGTCGGCGATTGAATTGATATCTTCCTCACGTTCAATTAGGCGAATAGATTCCGCTTGTGGATCGTGCCGCCGATAATTTTGCCGGGCAGCATTATTATTGGCTGTTGCGTAGCAATACACACATCCATGCAGGCACGTGTCGTAGGCGCCAATATCCCGCGAAGAACTGCAGGCGCATTGTTTACCTCGATGTCCCGGTTTTTTACCAGAGATAGGTCGACCGGCGATTTCGCTTAACCGGACAGCATCGATGCAGCTGGCTTCTGCAACCTCCGGGATCAGATACTGTGGCTGTGCACACAAACTCAGTTTCATGCCGTGGCGCTGGGCGATAGCAGCCAGTTCGGCAAGAAAAGCAAGTTTGGTTTCATCATCGGGGTCTTCAAAAGCGAAACCGTATTGCCGAGCGGTCCGCTCCATATTGCGTTGTGTCTTCTTATAATACTGCACGTACGAAACGATTACCTCATCGACAACACCGGCCAGTGCCTTGGCAATACGCGAAAAATTTGCCCGATGGAAATCAAAATCAGTCAAACTGGTGATGACAATCGGATCGTAACGCCAGACACCGACTCGCTTTCCATACCGTTGTGCTACGACATGCAAATGCTCGATAGCCGCATCTGTCGATGCCGTCGCCGGTTCCAACTCGCGCAGGTATCCGGTTATGGAGTAAAGAACGACGAACGGATATCCCATCGCGTTTACTGCCTCAAGTCGCGGCAGAAACGGGCCGAGGTTTTTGGTCCAGAAAAAGATGCCGTCTACATCCGCTTTACGCAAACTGATTTGATACACCTGTCCGCCATAGGGATTTTTCGTTAGGCAGAATCCCGCCTGGATTCGATTCAAAAACCACTCGCCGTAAAAAGCGGGTATATCAGTGCGGAAACTGGCGGAGATGATCAATTATCGCTCCTTCATCCTTGTCGATTACCAAACACAATTGCACTTTCCCAATTGCGTCTCCATGCCGAGATTTTGCCAAAGTGCTTTTTCCTCCAAGCACAAAGCCATCTCCAGCTCCGGCCGGGCCTCTCTGGCGACATTGATGATGTGAGAATACATCGAAAGTCTCAGCGACGGCGGATAACGTACGCGGCCATCACCCGCTTTGTGGTCGCGATCCAGGTTGCGCGTAATGACATTGTCTTTGCCGAGCTTCTGGTCCGTCAGCCACAGCGCCTTGCCGTAGCTGCAAATGCCGCCAATGGTCAAACGCTCGATGTGCACTTCGCGCAACAGACAATCGATTAAATCTGCATACACTTCTTGCCAGTTCGCCACGGGTATCACCGGCATCACGACTGCGCGAGTTGGATAACCGGCAGCGGCACAGCGCTTCATCGCCTCAAGGCGCTGGTTCAATGACGGTGTGTTGGCCTCGAATGCATCAATCACGATTTGCGGATTCAGACTCCAGGAAAGAATAGTGTGCTTGTTGTGATCAAGGCTCAGCAGGCGATCGATTTCGTCCGATTTCGTTAAAATGACCTGCCGTGCGTAGGGATGTTCGGCAAAAAAGGGCACCAATTTTTCGGAGTAGGCGGTCAGCGGATCAAGCGCCAATCCATCTTGCAGTTTGCCCAGATAAAAACCGGTTGTTTTGCCCAAGCGATGAGCAACAGCATCGATTTGATCGATGATCTCATCCAGATTGACGAAAACCTTGACCGTCGGCGAATGCCAAACACCCGGCGTCCCGGCCAGGTAACAATACTTGCAATCAAAAAAGCAGTAACCGGTCGACGAAAAATGCCAATAGTTCGGGCAGGTGTTGCTGTCTTCCTCGCTGAAACGAACGGCGCTTTTGTGTTCGCCGAAGACCAGCGTCTTTTTCCCGGCGATATGTTTCACGCCGCCAGAGGTTGTTCCGGAAATGGGCACCTTGTTGTGTGGGATATCGCGTCGGTCGAACACCTTCGCCTGTGGATATAGCGCGCAGATCGACTCAACAAACTGCTTGCGTTTTAATGTTGATATACTTCCTTTGGTCAAGACGATTCGCTCGACGGAAAACCCGCGCGGGCGGGTTGGTGATATTAATAATTTTGATGCATGCAAATCCGTGAACTCCATCTCATTTCCTAACATCATCAAACGCTCTTTCATTTTGTGTTGCAAATACGATCACCCCACACGGATGACCTTGATGCCGCCGCGTTGCAACACTTCGCCGGTGATGCCGTCTTTATCACAGGATGGGCTACCTCCTTTGAGATACGCCCGGCTCGCGCCGACGATTCGAGCAATCTCCAGCGTAATGTTCGCGCCATCAATGTGGTAGTCGGTCACGTCCTTTCCCGTTTCCGGCGCAAAAATTCGCCATCCTTCATCGAGCACCTGGGCGCCGGTGCCGCCCTGCAAAGTCTCGCTGGTGCGCGGGGTCGGCATGCCGCCCAATTGTTCCGGGCAAACCGGCACCAGGACATACTTCTTTTGTAATTGCTCGATCAGCTTATCGCGCCGCTTTGCTCGCCGCCCGTGCCAACGGCAGGGAATACCCAAAAAACAGGCGCTGATCAAAACAGGCCTACCACCATAGCCGTTCTTTGCGAAACCAAAAAGATATTGGTCGGAATCTTCAGGTTTGCTAAATATTTTCTTTGACAATGACTCTCCTCCAAAAACGATGTTGCCAACCCATGCAATAGTTCAGACGAACGCAATTGCCACACTGAACGCAATTTTCAACTACTAATTTTTTTTGAGTCCGGTCAAACCTACGGTGTCCTAAACATTCCACAGCACAAAATCCACAATTTAAACAATTAATCATCCTCTTGATTAAGATGTCCGTTACTTTCTCATCGCAATCCCAGAATCGAACTTCATCTCCTTTGACTAACCACTTCCCGACAACAGCAGAAAGATGTTGTGTGTCAATCCAATCAGGATTCTTTACTTTGTATATAACGAGCCCGGAAGGTTTTCTGATTTTTACCGCTCCAATTACATTCTGTTCTTTTATTCTACGCCAATTATTATAACCATGGCGCAAAAATTTTTCTTCAATTGTTTTGTGTTCTGGATAAAGTTTCGCTTTATGTATTATGTCACTGTCAAATAATAGTTCTTTGATTTGCCTCTGTATTTTTTCAATTGTCATTGAATACTTTTGAAAAAAATAATTATGACTTCTACTATCGCCTGTATAGCAACAAATGCAATATGTACGTTCCATTAACTTGTAGATTGGACTTAGCGGCACACCATAACGGTTTGTAATTAGCTCAACAATTTCTTCTGTCTTAAAATTAAGTAGTGGGTTAAAACAAGGCATATTTAGGTGAGTATAGATTTCAAACGGTGAGTGCCATTTCTTGCTGTATTCACTCCCCGATATTCCCCGAAACATGACAACAGATTTTGTTGACTTTATGCCTTTTCTTTGAAGCCAAGCTAAAAAACCGGTTCCGATGAGCAACTGTTTACACCAAGAACCTTGTAATGTAAGAAAGCCGATTCCGCGATCAATTAGATCGAAATAATTCAAATTTGGATGTAATATGTCAATTTTGAGGTCACTTTTTCGCTTCAAGTCAAACATGTATTCCAAATGAATTGGCAGGACCATGTCATGATGAACGTAAAGACAAGGTGGCGGATCTTCGTCAATTGCTTCATAAATAATCAATGACAAAGCCAAGCTATCTTTACCACCTGAAAAGGCAATAAATCTATCTTTCGTCTCAATTTGTGCCCAAACCTTTTTGATATCTGAGATAGCATTCCTTAGTTTGTTGTTTAGACATTTATCCACTGTTCAATCCAAAAATATTGATCATTACAGAACCATATATTTCTGCATCATTTTCACCGGATAATCCTTTTTCCTTCGCATATTCAATCATCATCTCTTTCAGTTTCTTTTCTAATGTCATCGGAATTTTAAACTTCAAAAAAACAAATCTGTTATCGCTCTTTTTATAGTCTCCATCTTCAAATCGGCTCCAGTCAATTTCGTGTTCAGGCCCAAGAATTCCCTCTATTTCTGCCTCGGAAAAGCCGAGTGTTACAAGATCCAACTCTTCAGCTACCAATTGAGATAATATTTTTTCTAGATCAGGCAGATTCCAATCCGCAATCTCCGCCGTTTTATTATCGGCCACGGCAAAGGCTTTGCGCTGGGTTTCGGTCATTTCCAGTTGAATCACCGGCACGGTACGCAGGCCTAATTGCTGTGCCGCCTTCCAGCGTGTGTGCCCGGCGATGATCATGTGGTTCTGGTCGCACAGAATCGGCACGTTGAAGCCGAATTGCTCGATGCTTTTGGCGACGGCATCAACAGCATGATCGTTAATACGCGGATTCTCTTCCCATAAATTCAAATCGGCAGGATTCATCTCTTGGACATTCAACATTTTCGCCTCCTATCAATTTTGCGTGCCGGCAAAGTCACATGTCACTACAGCTTGGCTTTTTTCGTTTTGCCCGTCGTTTGAAAAAGCTGCAGAACCTTCTCGCGCAGGTATCGCTGAACAAATGAATGAATCGTTCCGTCTGGATAAATCAGCCGGTTGCCGATGAGAAATTCCATCCGTTTTTCAAAACCCATCGGCGAGGCCGCGCCCTTGGTTTGCAATTCTTCCGGATTGTACTGGGCATGGTCCCACAGCCATTGCCAAATTTCGCTTTCACGATCCGATGTACAATCCGTCGGCTCTTCCTTCCAAGAAACCTCAGTATTCGACCAGGCAATGAGCAGCTTCATTTTTTGCGGATCATCCGCAATCAGCAGCACCACTTCCGGCTTCTCGTTTTCCTTGAACCAGGCAAGCTTCTCTTCCATGATGTTTGAATTCATCATCCAATCCCGTAAGTTTCAGTTATTGATAATAAAACAGGGCAGGGATATTTTTTCGGCATCATCCATTTTCCTCC
>Ga0272444_10002140_pt1 | contig 18474 bp, 17 predicted proteins | sample SSMForm13_FD_201033 | JGI IMG/M metagenome (GOLD analysis project Ga0272444, IMG submission 201033) | Marine sediment archaeal communities from Little Sippewissett salt marsh, Falmouth, MA, United States - SSM-Form-13 | ecosystem: Environmental > Aquatic > Marine > Wetlands > Sediment ... | reverse complement strand
TTACCCGAATCGCCACCAAGACCTCCGGGGGCAAGCTCAAGGCAGAGAAGATGTCAAAGAGCCTCGGAAACATCAGGCAGATCAGTTCGCTACTGGACCAATACAGCGCGGAGACCGTCCGCGCGTTCATATTGTCCACCCATTACCGCAGGCCTCTGGACTTTTCCGACGAGCAACTGACCGCCACGCAGCAGCGCCTGCGCAATCTCTACCGGCTGTTCGATCGCATGAATGGCCTGGCCAATGTGGACGTTTACTTCGATGACTCCGACATCGATACGGCTGACAGCGCGACTCTCCCCAAGAACGAAGCCGCCTTCGTCGAGCAAGTGAGCAAGATTCGCAAGAGCTTCTTCGACGCGATGGACGACGACTTCAATACCGCCGGGGCGATGGCGGCGCTGAACAGGATAGCCGGGCAGATCAACAACCTGCTCGATTCGTTCACGAGTGAAGGCAAGTCCATACCGGGTGTGACTGGTCAACTGGCGGCAAAGGCCGCTGTCACCCTGGTCAATCTCGGCCGGATACTCGGGCTCTTTGAACACAAGCCGGAATTGGCTCCGCTTGATGTTGACGAAGAGGCAGTCCAGGCGCTCATCGACGAGCGCAACCAGGCAAGGAAAGACAGGAACTTCTCCCGCGCCGACGAGATACGCGACGAACTCGCCGACAAGGGGATCGCGCTGGAAGACACACCGGACGGAACGATTTGGCATCGTCAGTGAATCGCGTGCCTCCCGGGCAGACGCTATGCATGGACGCGAGGCGACATATCGGGTGTTGGGAATTGATCCCGGGCTCAATATCACCGGGTACGCGGTAGTCGAGTTAAGCCGATTCGAGCCCGCGATCGTCGAGGCAGGCACGATCAGGACCGACGGCAAATCTCCCATGGCTGCGCGCATCCAGCAGATTCACGCCGACCTGACGCAGGTGCTGTCCGAGCTCAATCCTGACTTCGCCGCGGTGGAGAAACTCTACGCCCACTACAAGCACCCACGTACTTCGATTCTCATGGCCCACGCTCGCGGGGCGGTGCTTCTGGCGTGCAGACAGGCGGGCCTGTCCGTTCGCGATCTGCCCGCGACGAGGATAAAGAAGAGCTTGACCGGGAACGGCCATGCCTCCAAGAGGCAGGTGCAGCGCGCCATACAGGCAGTGTGCAAATTGACCGAGCTGCCAGAGCCGCCCGATGTGGCCGATGCACTCGCCATCGCCCTTTGCGCGGGAAGAATGGGCGGATGATCCACGGATCAGTCCACTGATTACACGGATTACACGGTTGAAGAGACCAACAAGCCACGGGTTAGACAGATGAATGGCAAGAGGGATTCCATCGGGTCTGGCGGTCAGCTACGCCACGCTGATCTGAGCTACTCCGTCATCGGATGCGCCCAGAGAGTGCACGGACGCTTAGGGCCTGGCTTTCCCGAGAGCGTCTATCATAGGGCGCTGTGTGTGGAACTGGCTGGCGTTCAGGTTCCCTTCGAGTCCGAGAAGGTCCATGACGTCTCATACAAGAACAGCCACGTCGGCCAATTCCGTTGCGATCTGGTCATCGACTCCAAGATTGTGCTTGAGCTCAAGGCCCTTCCCGGACTCACCACCGAACACCTTGCGCAGGCACTGTCTTACCTGAAAGCTTCGAGATTGGGCTTGGCATTGCTGATGAACTTCGGCGCCAAGAGCCTGGAGTTCAAGAGGGTCGTCCTGTAGTTCTTGCCTTTTCCGTGTAATCCGTGTAATCCGTGGACTAGTCTCGTTTGATCTGTTCAATCGGTGGACTGATGATAGCGCGTGTGACAGGAAGATTGGAGGAAGCCTCGCCCGACGGCGTCGTCTTGGACGCCGGAAATGGGCTATGGTACGAACTTCTTGTCCCGGCCTGCGATCTTGACCGCCTCGGAAGGCTCGTCGGGCAAGACGTTGTCCTTCACACCATCCACTACCTCGAAGGCGACCCTTCACGCGGAGGGCAGACGCCCAGGCTGATAGGTTTTTCCAGCCAGTCCGACCGCGACTTCTTCCGCGTGTTCACCACGGTCAAGGGAATCGGCGTTCGCAAGGCGTTGAGGGCGCTTGTCCGTCCGTTCGCTGAGGTTGCGGCGGCGATACAGGGCAAAGACGCCAAGCTGCTCGTCGCGCTGCCGGAAATCGGCAAGCGCACGGCAGAGACGATCATCGCCGAGCTGCACGGCAAAGTGGACGCGTTCGCCGGTCCGGCTGCCGAAGCGCCCGCGGAGATTCCCGAAGCGGCAGAGGAGGCAATCTCCGTCCTTGTCCAGCTTGGGGAGCGCCGGGCCGACGCCGTCGCGCTCGTCGAGCGAGTTCTCGCAGTCGCACCGGAAATGGACTCGACAGAAGTCATCATCCAGCAGGCATACAAACTCAAGGCAGGCGGAGGGTAGCCCTTCCGGACCCAGGAAGCTAAGCTGAATTTCGATGGCCAGAGAGAAAGTCATTTCGTCTCAGAGCACGGGCGCCGACGACGAGCAATTCAACACCGCTCTTCGTCCGACGCAGTTGGACGAGTGCATTGGAATGGGCGATCTGCTGGCCAAGCTGCGGATCGCCATCACGGCCGCCCAGAAACGAGAAGAGCCGATGGAGCACGTGCTCCTGCACGGCCCGCCCGGGCTCGGAAAAACCACGCTCGCATATGTCATCGCCCATGAGATGGGCACGACAATCCGGGCCACATCCGGACCCGCACTTACGCGGCAGACCGACCTGATCGGAATCCTCACCAACCTTGAGCGCGGGGATGTGCTGTTCATAGACGAGATTCACCGCCTCGCGCCGGCCGTCGAGGAATACATCTACCCGGCGATGGAAGTCTATAAGGTGGACTTCGTCGTCGATTCCGGGATGCACAGCAGAACGATAAACCTTCCGCTTAAGCCCTTCACACTGATCGGCGCTACGACGCGGGCGGGGCTTCTGAGCCCGCCGCTTCGGACGCGGTTCGGCATCACGCATCATCTGGATTTCTGGACTGCCGAAGAACTGCTCGCCCGTCTGCGGATGTCGGCGGACATGCTCGAAACCAAGTACGATCACGACGCGCTGCTGCAACTTGCCGGAAGGGCGCGCGGAACGCCAAGAATCGCCAACCGTCTCCTGCGGCGATGCCGGGACTATGCCCAGGTCAAAGGCGATGGAAAGCTGACCGTCAAAACCGTGCAGGCGGCACTGGAGCTTGAGCGCATTGACGAACTGGGCCTGGATGAACTCGACCGCAAGTTCCTCGGTGCGATCATCGGAACCTACAAGGGCGGTCCGGTCGGAATCGAGGCCGTCGCGGCCACCCTCGGCGAGGAGACCGACACCCTGGTGGATGTAGTCGAGCCCTACCTGCTTCAGGCAGGCTTGCTCGCACGGACCCGTCGCGGGCGTCTGGCCACCACCAAGGCCTACGAGCACCTCAAGATCGAGCACATACCTCCGCAAGCCGAAGGCGAGCTTTTCGACGCCAACGGCTGAGCGTTGCCGGCTAGAGCCCCCATGCCTTGGCGAACGCGGCGAAGGAGCGGTCGTAAGTCTTCTCGACACTATCCGGGAAACAGCAGGCGGGAAGCTCCTTCATCTTCAGATGATACTGAATGCAATCGCAGCAGACGCCCTTCTTGGAACATCCCGGATAGGTGCAATTGCACAACTGCATGTTCCTGTCTTTCTTGCACTCCACTTGAGGGCTCCTTGGTCTAACCAGCGGAAATAATCGGACGCAGGCGGTATCATAGCAGCGGCCTGCGGGACGTTGCAGCGTTCTTACCACGAATTGCACGAAGCGAGATGCATTCGTGACATTGGCGTTCTCCCTCGGCCGGTATGTAAGGAGCCGCACGCTTTGACTGACAGCGCCGATTCGACAACCGCCGCGAAGACGCCACACACCGGCGCGACGCTCATCTTCGCCCTGACGGTGTTCACCGGCGCGTTTCTACTGTTTCAGGTCCAGCCGCTCATCGGAAAGTTCATCACGCCTGCCTTTGGAGGAGGTCCGGAGGTCTGGACGACGTGCATGCTGGCCTTCCAGACGCTTCTTCTTGCCGGTTACGCCTACGCGCATCTGACCGCTACGTTGCTCAGGCCCTCCGCCCAGGCCGGGATGCATATCGCTGTTCTGGCGGCAGCGATAGTCACCTTGCCGATCGTCCCTTCGGCAAGCTTCAGGCCGGACCCGCTGGCCGGGGCGACTATCCAGGTGCTTCTGGTGCTCGGGGCAACCGTGGCCGTACCGTTCTTCGCGCTGTCCGCCACGGGGCCGCTCCTTCAGCGATGGTTCATCCGCACCGGGCGAGGGAAGTCGCCATATAGGCTTTACGCTCTCTCCAACGCCGGTTCTCTTCTGGCGCTGGTCAGCTATCCGCTGCTGTTCGAGCCGCTGATGTCGCGGGGCAGTCAGGCGTCGCTATGGTCTGCCGGTTTGGGCGCTTTCGCGCTGCTCTGCGCGGTCTGCGCACTGCTGCAATGGCGCGCAGGAGGGGAGGAAGTTGGTCTCGACAGAACCGACCAAGCCAAGCCCGGCGACAAGGTCCGCCGACCGACTACGGCCGTGCGCATCGGCTGGCTGGCTCTTGCCGCGGTGGCTTCGGTGGAGCTCTTGGCCGTCACAAACAAGATATGCCTGGATGTCGCGGCAGTGCCGTTCCTGTGGGTCCTTCCGCTGAGCCTGTATCTGCTGAGCTTCGTGATCTGTTTTGACCATCAGCGATGGTACCGCCGCAGGACGCTGCTGATCGCGTTCGTGATCTGCCTGGTAGTCGTGGCGATGGCCAAGGCCCACGAGGAGGACCTCTCCGCCGTGGCGCAGATCGTCATCCACTCGGTGACGCTCTTTGTCTGCTGCATGCTCTGTCACGGCGAGTTGTTCCGCCTTCGCCCGCACCCGAAGCACCTCACCGGATACTACCTGCTGATCGCCTCGGGAGGGGCGCTCGGCGGGTTCCTGGTTGCGGTGGTCGCCCCGCTTGCATTCGACAGCTACCGCGAGCTCCACCTCGCCCTGCTGGCATGCTGCATGTGCCTGTTGCTGACAGACAAGAGCCCTGCTCTGCAAGCAGGCGGGCGCAAATGGATATACGCGTCGCTGATTCTCTTCGTCGGGCTGTTGGCGGTGCTCTACCAGGACCGTCACGGCAGCAGCGCAAACGAGGTCGTGATGAGAACCCGCAATTTCTTCGGAGTGCTGACCGTCTGGGACAACGACGCCCACGACCCGGAAATGCACCGGCGGGTGCTCCAGCACGGGACGACTTTCCACGGTTTGCAGTTTGCCGCGCCCGACAAGCGCCTATTGCCGACGGCCTACTACGGACCCGACAGCGGAGTGGGCCTGCTGATGCGAACGGCTAGCCCCGACCGACCAAGGCGCATCGGAGTAGTCGGGCTTGGCGTCGGAACCATCGCAACATACTGCACCGAAGGCGACCTGATCCGCTTCTACGAGATAAACCCAGCCGTCACCAGTCTGGCAAAAACACGCTTCAGCTACCTTTCGAGTTGCCGGGCCAATGTAGAGGTGGTCCACGGTGACGCTCGCCTTTCGATGGAGTCCCAGCGGCCTCAGAACTACGACGTGCTCGTGCTGGACGCCTTCGCCAGCGACGCGGTTCCCGTTCACCTGCTGACCACAGAAGCGTTCGAGATATATCTCCGCCACCTGGCGCCCGGCGGAGTGATAGCGGTCCACATCTCCACTGTCCACGTCGATCTTCAGCCGGTCGTCTGTCGCCTCGCCGAACACTTCCAGTTATCAGCCGCCTGGATCGGGAGCTTCCAGAATGAGCTGGCGGGCGTGTTCGCCTCAGACTGGATATTGCTTGGCGAAGATACCGGCCCCCTTGCCCACCGCAAAATACGTTACGCATCCGGGCCTATCGGACAAAGCTGGCGCAGCGTGGACCTGTGGACCGACGATCACGTGAACATGCTCCAGGCCCTTCGCTGGTAATTCCCAGCCGGGCTCGACCTACAGATATTCTGCTGCTCGGGGTAGAATTGGCGCGTGATGGACCTGTTCAGAGCAAACGAGGACGCGGCGATAGCCGCCAACGCCCCGCTGGCGGTCCGGATGCGCCCCCAGACGCTCGACGATATCCTCGGACAGGATGAGTTTCTCGCGCCCGGCAAGATGCTCCGAAGGATGATCGAGGCGGACAGGCTCACCAGTCTGGTGTTCTACGGGCCGCCAGGAACCGGCAAGACGACCCTCGCCTACGTGATCGCCCGCCACTGCGACAGCGACTTCCACGCGCTGAACTCCGCGTCCGCCTCGGTCAAGGACGTCCGGGGGGTTTCCGCCTCGGCCAGATCCGCCCTGGCAAGCGGAAACCGCCGCACCGTCCTGTTCATGGACGAGCTGCACCGCTTCAACCGCGCCCAGCAGGACGTTCTCCTCGACGACGTCGAGAACGGCACGATAGTCCTGATAGGTGCGACTACGGAAAACCCGTTCTTCTCGATCAACTCCCCCCTTCTGAGCCGATCTACGATCTTCCGGTTCCAGCCGCTGTCCGATGAACACATCGTCTCGCTGCTGAGGCGCGCGCTTGACGACAAGCAGCGCGGACTGGGCGAATACAACGTCGCCATAACCGACGAGGCCCTGGCCCACCTGGCAAAAACCTCGGACGGCGACGTAAGGCGAGCGCTGACCGCGCTGGAGGTGGGCGTTCGCAGCCAGGCGGCGGCGTTGGCCGAACCCGGCGGGAGGATCAACTTCGACCTGCCCGTGGCGCAGGAGTCCATCCAGACCAAGGCCATCAGTTACGACCGCTCCGGAGACGCCCACTACGATGCTGCCAGCGCGCTGATAAAGTCCATGCGTGGCTCGGACCCGGACGCGACCGTTTATTGGCTGGCGAAGATGCTCACTGCCGGAGAGGACCCGCGCTTCGTCGCCAGGCGAATAGCCATCCTCGCCAGCGAGGATATCGGAAACGCCGACCCCAGGGCCATATCGGTTGCCGCATCCGCCTATCAGATAACCGAGCGGATCGGAATGCCTGAATGTCAGCTCACGCTTGCCCAGGCAGCGATTTACATGGCCTGCGCGCCCAAGTCGAACGCATCTGCAGTTGCTATCTGGAAGGCAACTGAAGACGTCAAGGAAAACCGCACCTTGCCCGTGCCAAAGCACCTCAGGAACGCCCCTCACCCAGGCATGTCCGAGCAGTTCGGCTACTCCAAGGGATACCAGTACAGCCACGATCACCCCGGAGGCGTAAGCCCCAACCAGAACTACCTGGGCGTGGACAAGGCCTACTACAATCCCACCGATCGCGGCTACGAGAAGCACATCGCTGCCTACCTGGAGTGGGCGAAAAAGCTGAGAAGTTGACAACCCTCCGCCCGCACTCGACAATTGCATCCATGAAAAGGCGTCTGCGCGTGGAGATGAAGGAAAGGCTTGCCGGAATGTCCCCCCGGACCCGCGCGGACAAGAGCTACGCTGCCTGCCGGAAGTTGACTGAGCTGCCGGAGTTTGTCGATGCCGACGTGTTAATGATGTATCTGCCTATTCCACAAGAGGTTGACCCCGCCGAAATAGCCCTTCACGCCTGGCAAGCCCAAAAGACCGTTGTCGCGCCGAAGGTCAACTGGGACCAGCATCACATGCTTGCCGTGCGGATACAGTCGCTTAGCGACGACATCGTCACCGGAAAATTCGGTGTTCCCGAACCCGCCGAAGGCCCGGTCTGGCCGGTGGAAGACATCGACCTTATCATCGTTCCAGCACTCGCTTATGATCGCGGCGGCGCCAGGCTGGGAAGAGGCGGAGGCTTCTATGATCGGTTGCTTTCCGAACCGGGCGCAAGGGCAATTACCTGCGGGTTGGGCTTTTCCGAGCAACTAATAGATAAACTGCCCGCCGACAAGCACGACCAGCCTGTTGACATACTTGTCACAGACACGGAGGTTCTGCGGTTCGCCAACAAGCCGGGCTCTCCAGGCTCGACCAGACCAAAGGAAGGTGCAAGTGGCTAAGAAGGTCCAGAGTGGGCGTCTGTTGTTGACGTTGGGAATACTTGCCGCGGCGGGACTCGTGGTCTGGTCCACCTGGCCGGACGGGGCCGAACCGGCCCAACAAGAACCTGAACCGACCCCGCCATCCGTTTCCGACACAAACGCCGAGACGGAAGGTCCCTCGACAGACCAGCCGAAAGGCGACCAGTCGCAGGCGAACTCAGAACCAGAGACCGCTCCTTCTCTTCCAGTCAGCCCCCCTGCTACCGATGAGTCAGACGCGCTTACCTGCTACCGGAGCGGGATGGACCTCTACGACGGCAATGAACCTGTAAAGGCCCGTACACAGCTCAGCAAGGCCTACTACTCAGGGCGGCTATCCCCCCAGCAGCAGCGCCAGGCCAGAGGGAAGCTGACGGAACTGGCCGAACTGACGCTGATCGGCAGGGGAAGCGGCGTGTACGCCGACGACCCATACACCGAGTACTACCAGTGCCGTGCGGGAGACGTTCTGGCCAAGATCGAGCGGGCACGCAAGCTGCACGTTCCGTGGCAATTGCTGGTCAAAGTCAACAATATGCGCCGCCCGGAGGACCTCGAAGCGGGCAGACGCTACAAGCTGGTGTACGGGCCTTTCCATGCAGTGGTGCGCAAGGGCGAGTTCGTGATGGACGTGTATCTGCATCGCGAAGGCCTGCCCAGAGTATTCGTAAGGCAATTCCGCATAGGAACGGGAGCGAACGGCTCGACACCCGCGGGAATGTGGCGTGTTCGACTAGGCGGAAAGTCCGAGCGATGCACCTGGTATCCGCCGCCTAACAGCCGCTTCCGCGATCCGATTCCCTACGGACACCCGGACTACGCCTTCGGGGGAAAGGGCCTGTGGATCGCACTTGAGGGACTGGACGCAACCACCAGGCCCCTGACGAATTACGGGATTCACAGCACAAACGATCCCGACAGCATAGGAAGTGCCGAGTCGCTGGGATGCATCCGCCTGGCCGACGACGACATTGAGTTGGTCTATTCACTGCTTTACGAGCATTGGTCCACGGTCGAGGTGCGCCCATGACGGGGCCCCGACCGGCTGAGCGGGACGGGCTCGCCCGTCCCCGAAAGGTGAGTTCAGATGTGTGGCAACATGGCTGTAATAGTATTGCTTGCACTGGTCGTGGGGGTAGTTGTTCCAGCCGCTGACACAGACGCACAGATCGGGGAGCTGACCGTCTATCAGAATCTCCAGGAGGCGACATCCAGAGTAGCGAATCTCCGGTCCAAGCCCAACCTCGCCCTCATCGACGCCAATGACGGATTCTTCCAGAGCGAAGTCGTCATCTTCAAGGACGTCGAGACCGGGAAAGAGATCTGGTCGCTCACGCGGGAGATCTGCACGGACCTGGCCAACATCGAGCGCCGAACCGCATGGAGCAGGAACGGGCAGTATATTTCCTTCGTAGGAAGCATGGCCTATAAGGACTTGAACACCGGAAAACTCCGCAGACGCCGCTGGGCGGGAAACAGCTACATCGCCAACGCAGACGGATCAAAGCGCCGCAAGCTCTGGGGCGAGTTCGAGGGCCGGCAGCGAACCTTCCAGGACAAGTTCAACAATTGGGATGCATCCAGAGCGAACGTGCTCTACTACCCTTCAGGTAAGCATCTCTGGCGGATCACTCTTGGCGAAGGCGTAACCGACAACAAGGCCGAACCCGTCCACGAATTCGCCGACGACCGAAGCAGGATCGTCCAGGAAGTCAGCGATGAGAACTTCATGCTGATAGAGGAACTCGGCGAGAAACCCAACTGCTACGTGGTGAACCTCAATCGCCAGCCGGGCGATCCATACTTCGTACTGACATATCCCCTCAAGGGAATGATCCATCCGGGAAGTTTTCGCTTCAGGCGAAGTCAACGGATCGCCACCGGCGGGTACGAGCATCGAGTCGGGCTGAGCGGCGGGGAGCGCCTGACATTCGCCGACGACACCAAACTCGTGCCTGCGGGAGAGCTTCCGCCGATACACATAACTGCGGGAAGGCGAATGCACCACCTATGGTACGGCCCCCCGGACGACCGAGTGGGCTTTTTCGGAAATTACAGAGACGTTACCGGCCTGTATCTGCAACTGCCCGGAAAAGCGCCGGTGCTGATGGCCGACACGCCCGACGGGCACGTCACCTGGTGCAGCCACGATCCGGACTGGTTCTTCGCAGCCGTCGGGCCTGGAAGCAGACACCGCGAGTCCTACAGCCAACCCCAGTACATCCACAAACTTGTGGCATGCAAATCGGACGGCAGGACGGTTGAGATCATCTGCACGCCCTTTGACCGCCGCCGAGGAGGCAAAGGCGGATACGACAAGTACCCGCGCCCGAACCAAAGCCCCGACGCGACCAAGTGCTGGTTCCATTCGTCCATGCTGATGCCTTCGGACGCCTTCACCGGAAGCTACATCGCGGTGTTCCGCAGACCCTACGCACCGGTCAAGCTCGATCTCGAACAGGCAGAAAAGGGCGTGACCCTGTCCTGGAAGCTCCACGAGCTGAGCTACGAGGTCAAGGGCTGTCATGTGTACCGAAGCGAGTACCGCTCCGGGCCGTTCGTCGAGATAACCGATGGCGCGGTCAGCGGAACCGGATTCGCCGACAACACAGCCAAACCGGGAAAGACCTACTCCTATGCGGTGACATGCGAGGAATGGTCACGCCTGGAAAGCGACGTCACAAGCCCGGTTCTGATCGTCCGCGTTGACGAAGGTGGCGCCGCCGAGACCGTCACCACCGGAGCGCCAGTCAGCGACTGGGACACGGACCCGCCCAAACCTGTCGCTACGTTCGCCGCCGCGAGAGGAAGAGACAAGCTCACCAGGCTTAACTGGGCTGCATCAGGTGCTAAGGACCTGCGTCACTACAACATCTACGCGTCCTCGCAGGCCAGGCCGGACATCTGCCAGCAGCGCCTGCTCGTTTCGCCGCCGCACGGCGAGACCGACTACATCGACTGGTCCGCGGCGAAGGGCAAGCCCGCGTACTACGCGATCACCGTCGTTGACAGGCAAGGAAACGAGTCCGAACCCGTTTTTGCTGAGATAGAGTAGCCACATCGACAATCGCTGAATCGAAACGGAAAGGAGCCTGCTATGCGCTCCGAAGTGAACGTTCTGCACGTGTGGATGGTCGCGTTCTCTGCTTTTTGTCTTCTGCCGGCAGCGTTGGCTTCGGCGGTCGGTGCCGACAGCCAGCCGAGCGACAAAGCAAAGGCTCCGGCGAGCGTCACCGAACTGTCGGTTAGTCCAGACCCCGCCGGACACATAAACATCGCCTTCGCCGTTGACCGTCCATCCGATGTCACGCTTGGCGTGATAAACTCCAAAGGGAAGGTGGTAAGGCATCTCGCAAGCGGAATGCTGGGCGACAACGCGCCGGCGCCCCTGAAAGCAAACGCCACCCGTCAGAAGATACTCTGGGACGGCAGAGACGATAGCGGCAGGGAACTGCCTCCGGGAACCTACAGGGCGTCTCTTGGTGTCACACTGACAGGAAGGTACGTCGGTGTGATCGGGCATTCCCCCTACGCGATGGGCTCGGTGGCCGGACTGGCAATTGCCCCTGACGGAAACGTCGTCATCGCCAATCGCGACTTCGCAAAGAGCCCCAACCGAGTTCAGCTCTACGACAGCAGCGGCAAGTACCTCCGCACGATCATGCCGTTCGACCCGAACTATCTGAAGCGTCGAGGCCTGGACCTGTACGGACCCCTAACCAACAGGCGCGTGTGGCGTTCGGCCTATCCCGGTGGACACATCGTTCCCCGTATGGGTATGGAGGGCTCGGTCTATAACGACACGCGTTGCGGGCTTGAGCAGATCGAGACCGATCCTGAAGGCAACCTCGTCCTGATCCTCAACGGCGACCGCACCATAATGAAGGTGGACCGCAACGGACTTCCGATGCGGAACAGTTTCGCCAACGGGTACACCGCGGCGATTCCCTGGCCTCAGAAGTACGGTTCGATCCTATACAGCCACCTTGACCGGCGCACCGGGAAACTCTACCTCGCAGACGGAGGAGTCAGGGACCCGTGGGACGCCGCTCAACAACACCCATACGTCCAGCGCTTCCTTGCCGAGGACGTCTCCCCGGCCTGGCCGGCGGGGCTGCCCGCAAAGCACGCCCAGATCGTCGCTCGCCTCAACGGCGACGCCACCGCGAGCAAGACCTTCCTCTACGAGGGACGCAAGAAACTGGCAGAGCCGAAATACCACCTCGGGGTAATGCGCCACAAGGGCGACGACGAATCCCACTTCAATGGCCCCAAGGGGATCGCGACAGACAGCGAGGGATGCGTGATAGTCGCCGATTCCGGCAACAACCGAATACAGGTCTTCCGGGCCGACGGGTACTACCTGGCGACGGTGTCAACATACCGACACGATGGCGCCGACCTGCCCCTCGAGAACGTCTCGAACCTCACCACGGACTCGCGTTCGGACCAGCTCTTCGCAATGGTTGACCGCGACGGAGGCAAGCGCGTAGTCCGGCTGAGGAGCTGGCGCGAGCCCAAGACCATCGCCACGGTCGATCTGGCGACCGAATCTCGACAGATGGTGGTCGATCCAAAGTCGCATACGCTCTGGGTCGCCAATGGCGGCGGGCAGGCGACCTTCACACGGATAGGCCTGAAGGCTAAGGCATTCGGCGAGGCGGTTAACTTTGCCGGGGTAAATGTAGAGGCGTTCTCAAACCCGAACCACCTTGTTGACGACGGACACGGCGGCCTGCTTGTGATCGAGAGGCGTCGTGGTTTTCCCCGGAAAACCATCCGAATCGACCGAGACGGCAAGAGCTTCCAGGCGATGGACTTTCTCGGCGAGACCAAGGACGGCTCGGTCGCCGCGGACAGCAGAGGCAACATCTACAAGCTGACGGACGAAGCCATCTTGAAGTACTCACCCTCCGGAAGGCCGGTCAAGTTCGCCGCACTTGAGGGCAATCGCATAGAGCTGGACAAGCGCAACGGAATCAGCCCGCGAGAGATTACCGTCGCGCCCAACGGGGACATCTACGCGACGCTGGTCAAGTGGGAGCCTCTGCCGGAAGACTACGAAGGCGACCTCGACCTCGTGCGTCACCACGGAGACGGCATGTACTACCCGTTCCCTGCAGGACTTGTGGACGTGTTCTCGCCCGATGGAACCTGCAAGCACAAGCAACTGGTAACGGTTACCGCACCCCGCGGAATCCGCGTAAACCGCGCCGGAGAGGTTTACCTCATCGAGGGTCCCAAGGGCTGTCTCCGCAGCGGACCCGGAATGATCGTGAAGTTCGCTTCCGCCGGCGGGCAGATCGGCGGAAAGGGCGAGATGTGGCGCCGGCACGGGATGTCACCTATCCAGCCCACCCATTGCGGCTGCCTGAGCGGACAGATAGACCTCGACGAGGCGGGCAACTTGTACGCCACGCACATGTACGGCTTCCACATTCAGGTCTATGACGCCAACGGGAACCTGATCACGCGAATCGGCGACTACGGAAACCAGGACTGCCTGGGCCCGGCCAGCGACAAGCCCCACCCGGCCGTCCCGCTATACGTCATTCGCGGAGTCGCCGTCTCCGACGGATGCATGTACGTCTCCGACTACGGAAACCGCAGGATAGTCAAGATCGACCTCGGCTATCAGAGCAGCAAGTCGGTCAGCTTTGAGTTGAGACGTGCTTCTTAGTTCCGGCCCTGTTAGCGAACCCGCCAGCTCGCGCAGTTCGTCGCCTATTGTCTTTCATGCTCGGCCTCGATCTTCTCGGGTGCGGCGAAAGACTGAGCTTGTCCGTGCATGTTTCTGCCTGGGCGCAGGCCCGGCTCGCGAAGGCCAATGAGCTTGATGCGTTTATCGACGGTGTTGCGGTAGATTGTCTCCAGATCGTTGAGGTGAGGCTGGGACATGTGCACGGCCGTCAGGCCCGACATCTCGCTCATCGGTTCGATGTAGTGGTCTCCGCGGCCGCAGAAGTGCATCGCCCCGCTTCCACTGAACTCGTCGAACAGCTTCTGGTCGCAAGGACGGGCGAACTCGACGTAAGTTTCCGGCGAAAGGTTCATCAGCGAATCGTTGCGGATCATCAATGCGCCTTTGTGCATCATTCCCCAGTGGGTCGAATACTCTTCGGGCGGCCCGACAAGGTCGTACCAGGCGCGCATGAATGCGATGTACGTGTCGGTTATGACGTCGAGGAGGTCGGCGATCAATTGCCGATCGTCATAGAACGCCAGGAACATTTCGCTGCCCCAGACCACCTCGGCCGTATCCATCGGGCCTTGCAGGTCCGGGTGATACAGCGGGATGTTCCGCTCCAACTTCGGCCTGGAGCGAAGGATTTCGAGGAATCTCTCGGCTAATTCGAACACTGGCCCGCCGAACCCGCCTCGGAGGTCGGGAACGCCGGCCGAGACAAGTTCTCGCACCCTTTCTGCCGAATGGAGCGGAACGCCTGTAGGCAGAACGCTCAGTTGTTCGTCCATGAAGAATGTCTCGCACCCGAACAGGGACGGAAGGATGTTGGTTCCGAAGTTGCATCGCACGCACATTCGGGCAGCCGAACCCGATGAGAGCACTCCGGAGCAACCCGCGAACTGCTGGATGAGCATCGCTTCCGGCTCGCGAATCGCCTGGTTGACGGTCACCCTCGGCCAGTTGATTGACGGAGGGTCAGGTTCGCGCGTCGGAGGGAAGAAGACATCTTCATCACAGCGGTCTTCGATGAAATCTACCCAGGCTTTACGGTTGTCCTGCTCGACAGATTCGTCGATTCGGGTTTCGAGATCGTCCAGGCATTGGTTCAGCATTGGGGGCATTACAGCTCCTCGACCGGAATGTACCGGTTACAAGAGTCCGACTATCTCTTGGGCAAGTTGAGTTTTGGTCCTTTCTGCCCATGGGACGATCACACCGTCCGGCGAGAGGATGCAAGCGCGGGAGCTTTCGGCGGAGATGGCTTGGGGCGTGTTGACGACTATGTAGTCGGCTTTCTTGGCGGAAAGCTTTGAGCGGGCGCGGGCCTCGATATCCGCCTGGGCGCCGTCCTCGACGGCGAATGCGACGATTGTTTGCCCCGGCCTCTTGCGACTGGCGAGCCCTGCAAGTACGTCCTTCGTGGGCACGAGCGTCACGGTGACGGGCATGTCGCCTCTTGGAAGCTTGCCGTCCGCCCGGTCGGAGACGGTGAAGTCCCCCACGGCAGCGGCCATCACAAGCGCGTCGCATTCGTCGAAGCGGGAGGAAAGCCCCGCATCCAGTTCATCGACGCTTTCGAAACGGGCCACATCGCAACCGCCCGGCGGGTCGATTCCAGCAGCAAGGAGCAACGTCACCTGGTGTCCGGCGGACCCGGCGGCCGAGGCGACAGCGCAGCCCATCTTCCCACTGGAGGCGTTGGTTATGAACCGCACACTGTCGATGTACTCCCGCGTCGGCCCGGCTGTGACGAGAACCTTCATGAATATAGACTACTTCCCCAACACGTGCGAGTAAACGCCCGGAGAGAAGGATCAGGTCTTCTTCTTGGGCTTTTGGGTGAGCAGGAGCTTGCTCGCGGCGGAGAGGATCTCCAAAGGCTCGGCCATCCTTCCTGGCCCGACCGTTCCGCATGCCAAGCGCCCCTCGGCAGGGCCGACGAACTCGGTGCCTCGGTCGCTGAGCGTTTTGACGTTCGCCTTCGTCGCCGGCGCCGACCACATCCGCTCGTTCATCGCCGGTGCGATCAGGAGCGGACAGGCCCCGTGGGACGAAAGCGCCATGGTGGAGACCAGATCGTCGGCAATACCGCACGCCGTCTTGGCGATGATGTCGGCAGTGGCGGGGGCGATTATCATGAGGTCTGCGGCCTCGGTGAGCGAAATGTGCTGCGAGGTGTAGTCCCCCGCCGGCTGCCACAGAGACAGGTACACGCGCCTTCCGCTTAGCGCCTGGAACGTCAAGGGTGTGACAAACTGCCTACCCGCATCGCTCATCGCGACGGTTACGCCCGCACCGGACTGGACAAGTTTGCTGACCAAGTCGGCTGATTTGTACGCGGCAATCCCGCCGGTAACGCACATCAGCACCTCGTACTCGGCCAGCGGACTGTCGGTATGTTTGCCCATGGTTGGTCCAGGCGGGTTGATCCTCATCCATGCTTGGCGAGTTCGTCCGCGTCGAGAATGTCGGACCTTTCGTAGTCGATGGATATCTTGTCCTGCAGCACCTCTTGGATCGCTACTTCCAGATCGGTCATGCCTGGCGTTCTTTCGACCATAGGCCTGGCGCCTTGCAGCAGTTCCAGAAGGCGTTTCTGGATCAGGGCGGTGAGTTTGAATCGCCCTCCAACCTTGTTGATGATTTCTTCGCTCTTAAGTACTTCGATCATGTGGCTGATCTCTCCCGGTAGTTGCGTTTGGCCCGCCCGCATGGGACAGGCTTTCATTGGCCAGTGATTATTTCAACGACCTGGCTGACGGCCTCGTCCAGGTCGTCGTTGATGACAACGTGTTCATAAAGTCCGCTTTCAGTGGCGGCAGCGATTTCAGACTTCGCTTGCGCCAGCCTGTTTGCGATGTCTCCGGGCGACTCGGTAGCTCGACGCCTCAACCGTCGGGCGAGTTCTCCGTCAACCGGCGGGACTATGAGGACAAAGGTCGCCGAAGGCATCTTCCGATACACCTGGTTTCCGCCCTGGACATCCACGTCCAGGACGATAGTCCGGCCCGCGCTGATTGCCTCACGCACCGGACGGGCAGGCGTTCCGTAGAGCTGACCGAACACTTCGGCCCATTCCAACAACTCTCCGGCCTCTATCATTTTCTCAAAAGCGGTCCGATCCACAAAATGGTATTCGCGCCCGTCGATCTCACCTTGCCTGGCAGGTCTGGTCGTGGCCGAGACACTGAAGTCAGCGCCGGTTCGTTTCCTTACTTCACTGGCAATGGTGCTTTTTCCCGCTCCCGACGGCCCGGATATAACGACCAGCTTGCCTTCTTCACTCATATGCTGTTCTTTGCGTCCTGTTACAGGAGGCTATTCAACGTTGGCGACCTGTTCCTTTATGCGGTCGATAGCGGTCTTCATTGCCACCACTGTCTGGGCTATCTCCGGATCGTTCGCCTTGGAGGCAATGGTGTTCGCCTCTCGGAGCATTTCCTGAGCTATGAACTCGAGCTTGCGCCCAGCCGGAACCGACCCCTCAGCCGCCTTGCGGAACTGGTCGATATGCCCGGTCAGGCGGGCGATCTCCTCGGCAATATCGGACCGCTCGGCGAAGATAGCCACCTCGCGCGCCAGCGTGTCGGAGTCTATCTGCACGCGCGCCTCGTTGACCAGTTCGGACACCCTGTCCGCAAGTCGCTGCTGGTAATCCTTCACCACCTGGCCCGCTCGCTGTCTGACAACCTCCAGGCCTGTCGAGACCTCATCGCACTGCCCGAGAAGTTCATCGGACAGAGCCTTTCCTTCCTGATCGCGCATCTGGACGAGTTGATCGAGCGCCTGAGATGCCAGATCCATCAGTCCCTCTCGCGTGGCCTCGCACAACTCGTCCGCCGGCGGCGGCTCGCAGACTCCCGGCAACTGCATCACGGAAGCAAGGTCTATATGCATGGTCGGATTCGCCTCCGTCTCCAGCATCTTAAGTTGCTCAACGTAGCTCTTGAGGGCAGCAACGTTAACGCGATGAGCCGCTTTGTCCTCGGGAAGTCGCATCCGAACACGCAGTGTGATGGTTCCCCGGCGGATTCTGTCTCGCACTAGCCGCTCAACCTCCGTCTCCATGGCGGACCATATCTCCGGAAGCTTTGCCGTTACCTTCAAATACCGGTTGTTGACAGACCGGGCCTCAATGGCGAACTGGACGCCTTCGACCAGTCCAGCAGAAGCCCCAAAACCTGTCATTGAGCGCAGCATTGACTGCTCCTTGGCGGCCTATTCGACAGGCGGCGTCTCCAAAGCCGGTTGGCTTTCAGGCATGGAAGTCGGCATGGTCTGCGGCGCGACAGGGGGACCGTAGTAGCCTTCGGAGATTCTGCTTGGTGTCCATCCTTCGCGATATGCCCTGGCCTTGAGCGTCTGCCCCGCGTTCACGCGCGCCGTTCCCTGGAAGCGGCTGGCGGTTTCGCTGTCCTTGTCCGGAGCGGAACCGTCCACAGTGTAGTAGATATCTGCCTGCGGGGTCTCGCAGGCGATCTTGACGTAGGCTGGAACTTCGTACCTGACGTATTCCGCCGGCGCCGGTTTGAAGAACGGCGCCGCCACTATGCCGGGCTTCGGTCGCATCAGGACCGTCGTGCCGATCGCCAGAAGCAGGAACAAAGCCACCAGAACTATGGTAACCCAGGTCAGAACGTCGCCCACCTTCGTGCCGAAAGCGCTGGAGGCCGCTCCACCGAAGGCGGCGCCAAGTCCGCCTCCCCTTCCCTTCTGTATCAGGACAACTACGATCAACAAAAGGCAGACTATGAAGAAAAGCACGCCAAGAA
>Ga0272444_10002139_pt1 | contig 18480 bp, 20 predicted proteins | sample SSMForm13_FD_201033 | JGI IMG/M metagenome (GOLD analysis project Ga0272444, IMG submission 201033) | Marine sediment archaeal communities from Little Sippewissett salt marsh, Falmouth, MA, United States - SSM-Form-13 | ecosystem: Environmental > Aquatic > Marine > Wetlands > Sediment ... | reverse complement strand
CGCGGCCGAGTCGCCGATTGCCAGGAACTGGCCGGGATAGACTTCTCCCTTCGCGACGCGCGCCCCCTTGAGCTTGAACTCGTACTCGTACGGTTTCAGCCGCACGTCATCCCTTATCCTTATTCGCGGCACGACAATCCCCAGGTCGACGGCCAGCTGGCGCCTGATACCGTTTACCCTGTCGAGGAAGTCGCCGCCCTCGGACGGATCTATCATCGAGATGAGCCCGTAGCCGATCACCAGCTCGAGCCTGTCTACCTTGATGAGGTCCTCGATGACCTCCGTCGGCTGCTGGGCCGGCTCGTCCGGAGCGGTTTCGTCGACCTGGGCCGTCCTGGCCCGCTTGTGGATGCCGTAGCCGAGCGCCATGGCTATGCCGGCGAGCAGAAGGAAGGGTATGGTGGGAAGGCCGGGTACGAACGCCATGACTCCGAGCGTACCGCCGACGATCGCGAGCGGCCTGTGTCCGGAGAAGAGCTGATTGTAGATGTCCACCCCCAGGTGGGACTCGGCCGCCGCCCTGCTCACGACGATACCGGCCGACGTCGACACGATAAGCGCGGGCACCTGCGTGACGAGACCGTCGCCGATGGTGAGCGTCGTATACGTTCGCAGCGCCTCGCCGGCCGGGAGCCCGTTCTGAAGCATGCCGATAGCCAGCCCGCCGAGGATGTTCACGATGTTGATGATGATACCGGCGATGGCGTCTCCCCTTACGAACTTGCTGGCGCCGTCCATGGAGCCGTAGAAGTCGGCCTCCCTGGTTATTTCTTCTCGTCTGTGCATCGCCTCCCGGTCGTCAATGAGACCGGCATTGAGGTCGGCGTCTATACTCATCTGCTTTCCGGGCATGGCATCCAGGGTGAAGCGCGCGCCCACTTCCGCGTTACGCTGGGTACCGCGAACGATCACGACATACTGAATGACGATGATGATTATGAATACGACAAAACCCACGAGGTAGTTACCCTTGACCACGAACGAGCCGAAAGCCGATATGACCTCGCCGGCATAGGCGTCTCCGAGAATGAGTCGCGTCGATGCTACGTTAAGCGACAGCCGGAGGAGCGTGACGAGGAGCATGAGGCTCGGGAACACCGACAATTCCAGCGGCTTGATAACGTATATGGCCGTCAGGAGAAGGACCAGCGAGAAAGCTATGTTGAAAGAAAGCGCCAGGTCCAGAAGAAACGGCGGTAGGGGAATGATCATCACCGCGATGATGGCGATAATCGCGATCGCGAACGGGATGTCACCGTACTTCACCGCGTTGATCGGGTTCTTCAACAGTCCGAAGTATGCCACCTGTTACTCCTTATTGCTGCTGTACCATACCGGGATACTGGCCCTTGAGCCGGTAAACATAGCTCAGGATTTCAGCCACGGCCTTATAAAGGTCCTCGGGAATCGCATCTCCGACCTCGACCAGGTCGAAGAGGCTCCTCGCGAGGGGCTTGTTCTCATATATGGGCACTCCATGTGCCGTTGCGATTTCCTTGATTCTCTCGGCCAGCAGCCGCTTGCCCTTGGCGACGACTACGGGCGCCGGCATTATTTCGGGGTCATACTTGATGGCTACCGCCACGTGAGTCGGGTTGGTCACAACGACCGTGGCCTCGGGGACTTCTTTCATCATTCTCTGCCTGGCGAGGCTCTTCTGCACCGACCTGATACGCGACTTGGTGACGGGACTTCCCTCCATTTCCTTAAACTCCTCTTTCATCTCGTGATGTGTCATCATGAGATTCTTGATGTACTCCTTCCTCTGATAAACGTAGTCTACGAAACCCAGAACGAGCAGCAGCATGGCCGCCTTGATACCTATGTCGAAAGCTTCTTTCGCAATGAATTCGAGTATTGTCGGAACGTCGGAGTCGCCGAGCATGACGTATTCCCGGAGGCTCCCCTTTATGGAATAATAAAACACGACCCCGACGAGCGCGGCCTTGGCGAGGTTTATCCCCGTCTTGACAAGCGTCTTCATCGAGACCAGCTTCTTCGCTCCCTGAATGGGGTCGATCTTGTCGAAGCTCGGCGTTATGGGGCCGGTCGTGAACAAGAAACCGACCTGGGCGTAATTGGCGACGAGCGCTACGGCCGCCATTACCCCAAGAAACGGCCCGACTATCCGGAAGAGACTGAGTATCGTCCTCGTCGACAGCGTCTCGACATCGTGGAGGTTCTCGGCGAGCTGTGTGTTGCCCAGGTACTGGCCGATCACGTCCGTAGACTGGGAGACGAACCACGGGAAGAGCAGCCTCAGGGCTAAGAGCGCCCCGAATATCATTATCCCCGCTGTAAGCTCGTTGCTCTTGAAGACCTTACCGCTCTCCCTCGCCTTCTCTATCTTTCGGGGAGTCGGTTGTAAGGTCTTTTGGTCTTGTGATTCCTCCACTGCTTATCCTCCGGCAATCGCGCGCAACAGGTTGTTGAGCCCGATGTCCGTCTCGTGAATACTCTTGGTCAGAACGTAGGTGAAGTACGGCATCGTGACCCCGATTACGAACAGCCCCAGGGCTATCTTCACCGGGAAACCGATGACGAATACGTTCATCTGCGGCATGGTCTTCGCCAGCAACCCCACTCCGATCTGCGCCAGGAGCAGAGCTATAAGAGCGGGTATGGCCACGCGGACAGCTATAGTGAATACGGTTCCACCGAGTGTTATGAGTTCTTTACCGGCCCCCACACCGAAGCCCGAGAGCGAAGGCGGGGCGACTTTGTAGCTCAGGGCCAAACCCTGGAGCATGGAGTGGTGCCCGTTCATTATGAGGAAGAGAACGAGCGCAAGCATGGCCTGGAATCGGCCCACCACGGCGGACTGGTTCTTGGAAAGCGGGTCGAACAGGGTCGATGCTGCGAAGCCCATCTGAAGCCCCACCAGGTGACCTCCGAACTCTATGCCGTGAATGAAGAGCGACGAGATCATGCCCATGAGGATTCCGAGCATCACCTCCCTGCCCGCGAGAACGAAGAAGCCGGCGCTCTCCACCGGCGGGATATCCGCATGGGCGCTCATCATCGGAACCATGATCATGGCTATGAGCAGAGAGTACCAGACCTTGATGAGCCTGGGGATCACAGGCGATCCGAGAACGGGGGCGGCGAATACGAAGCCGCTCACCCGCATGAAAGCCAGGAACATCTGTCCGGGATCCAGTTCAATAAGCCCCATGCTTTTCCCCTAATGCCCCATTGTCGCGATCTTCTCGAAAGCGAAAGTCGAGAACGTCGTCATCCTGGACAGTATCCATGGCATGAAGATAATCAGCGACACCGCCACGGCGACGATCTTGGGGATGAATGTGAGTGTCATCTCGTGCACCTGGGCCACAGCCTGCAGTATCCCGACCAGAAGCCCTGTAACCAGCGCGGCTACGAGCATCGGGCCGGCGATTGAGAGGGTTGTAAGAACCGCTTCTCTCGCTATTTGCTGGCAGAATTCCTGCGTCATGTTACCCGACCTCCCCTATCTGAATCCAAGAACGGCCGATTCGATTACGATTCTCCAGCCGTCAACCAGTACGAACAGAAGTATCTTGAACGGAAGTGAGACCATGATGGGCGGCACCATCATCATTCCCATGGACATGAGCACGCTGGCGACCGCCATATCGATGACCAGGAACGGCAGAAACAGCACGAACCCGATCTGAAACGCCGTCTTCAGCTCGCTGGTTATGAACGCCGGTATGAGCACGTACGTGGGAACTTCGTCCTTGTTCTCCGGCCGCGTGAGGCCGGCCATATCGATGAATACTCCAAGGTCTTTCTCGCCCACATGCTTGAACATGAAGCCCCTTATCGGAACTGCCGCGCTTTTGAGCGCCGCTTCCTCAGTGATCTCGCCGTTCGATAGCGGCTGCAGCGCTTCGGTGTTTATCTGGTTCCAGACGGGCATCATGGTGAAGTATGTGAGAAAGAGCGCGAGCCCTATAAGGAGCTGGCTCGGCGGCATCTGATGCGCTCCGAGGGCATGCTTCAGAAACGAGAGTATGACCACGATCCGGGTGAACGAAGTCACCATAACCATGATCGCCGGAGCCAGCGAGAGTATGGTGAGGAAGAATATGATCTTTATGGGAAGCGATACCTTCGTATCCTCACCATTGACCTCGAGGCTCAGTGAAGGCACACCCTCCGCATGCGCCTGTGCCGCAAAACCTCCCACCGTGGCTGCCAGTAAGATTGTGACGAGCGCGATTCGCCACGGGTCTGTCGCTTTGATTCTGGTCATCTGCTGTTCCCTCAGCTCCTGCTTCCAGGGTTCGTTTCTGACCCGAAGAGGTATTGCTTGAAGCTGTTAGTCTTCTTCGGCGCCTCTTCGACCGTGATGCTATCCAGGTCCTCTTCCGTGAGATCGGCCAGGTGGTTGATCTGAGAATCGGTTACGCCGACAACCATCGATCTCTGGCCTATCTTGAGAATATAGATGGCCTTCTTGGGCGCGATGTGCCGCTTGTGCATGACCGAGATGGCGTTATCCTTGATTCCGGCCAGCTTGAGCCCCGGCCCGAAACGCTTCACGCCGTACATCGCCCCGTAGAGCAATCCGATGATGAGCACGACGGATCCTATGATCTTCACGCCCAATGTCGTCATGTCCTGGCCCATGATTGGCATGCCTGCATTCGCCTCTTCGACTTCGACATCGCTCGAACCCGTATTCGGATCCGGGAAGAACGAAAGCAGCATGATTCCCCCGAGCAGGCAGGCGAGCACCAATATGGTCTTTCTCTGCTTCGCGAACTGCCTCACGTATTTCATCATTGCTCCATACCTTCCACGCGGTTGATGAGCTCGGTGATTCTGATTCCGAATTTGTCATCGACGACCACGACCTCGCCTTTGCCGAGGAGTTTACCGCTTACCAGAATATCCACCGCCTCGCCGGCGACCCTCTCGAGCTCGATGACCGAGCCCTCGTAGATGCCGAGGACTTCCTGGATAGTCATCGTCGTCCTGCCCAGCTCCACCGATACGGCCAGCGTGACATCCATGAGAAGGTCCATGCTGGGCTTATCACCCTTCTGAGGACCGTTTGCCACGTCCTGGAACTCGGCCTTCTTGACCGGGTCCTTGCTGCCCGCGGCCCCGGTAGCGTCGGCAGCCGCAACAGCTTCGTTTTCCTCTGCGGCGCTCCCCTGCGGAGTCTCTTCCACGGCGACTCCCTGCGAGTTCTGATCCACGTTCTCTTCTGCAGCTGGACACATTTTAGGATCCTCCCTTTTTAAACACCGAAGTGACCTTGACGGCAAGATTGCCCCTGGACTTGCCGGGCCGGCCTGCCAGCAATCTGCGTTTCCCGACATTCATGTAGATGTCATCCGACACGCGCGTGTCGAGAACCAGCACATCACCCTTGTCGAGGTTCATAAGCTCCCCGAACCGGATCATGGAAACGGGCAGCGTCGCGGTGAGCTCGAGCGGCACGACGCGCCTTATACGCTCGTTGGTCCGCGCATTGGGGCCGCCCTTTTTCGACGTATCCTCCGTCTGTCTGCTCATCTTGATGATGGGTTCGAATATCATGTAGGGATATGTAATCGATATGCCCGCTGTGAGCGTGCCCTTCTCAATCTCGAACCGCACGTTCACCATGGACTCGTTGAAGCTGGGCGAACTCAAGAATTCGAGGCTGGGGACGTACTTCGGCTCTCCGAACTCGACTTCCCCCACCGACGACCAGGCAAACTTGACCTCGGCAAGCACCTTGCTTGCCACTTTCTTGACGATGGTCTGCTCGATGGTCGTCAGTTCGCGTGATTCGGGCAGCGGGTCACCCGCTCCCCCGAAGAGCCTGTCGACGAGACTGAACGCCAGCAGCATGTCGACGTCGACGATGCCCATTCCCCCGAGGGGCTCAAGGCCGAAGCTGAACGTCGCTCCGGGAGTGGGAACGTCCTCGACCAGTTCGTCATAGCTGATCTCCTTGACTTCGACGACCTCTACGTTGACCGAGTCGCGGATGAGTCCAGCAAGGGCAACACCGAGTCTCTTTGCTATCGACGAGTGAAGATATTCGATCTTCCTGATGTGCTCGCGCGATAGCCTGCTCGGATTCTTGAAATCGTAAGACTTGAGACCGTTGGCGGGAGACTCCTGTTGTGGCTGGTCCGCCGCCTGCGCTTCCTTCTGGTCCATTTGCTGTCTTCCTTCCCAAGCCGGGGCTATGATGCACCCCTTTTACTGAAGAACGAAGTTGGAGAAGTAAACTCCGTCGATATCGCCGCTCGTGAGCAGCGTGTTAACGGACTTTCCTATCTCGTCCCTGATGTGGTCTCGCATCTCGAGACTGCTGAGTTCGGTCACGGTCCTCCTGCCCAGGATCTCGATGAGAAGATCCCTCACCTGAGCTTCACGGGCCGTGGCCTCTTCTTCCACCAGGGGATTCGTTATTTCAAGTGCAACCGTCGTGCAGAGATATCGGGTACCGTTGGTCCCCGAAGGGTTGACCACGATGTCTTTTATCTGGAACATGCTCCCCACGGCTTCCAGTCCCACGGCTGGTCTCGCAGGCTTATCCTTCGGGAGCATTCCGCCCTCGGGCGGCAACTGGCCGATCTCTGCCCTGAGGTCCACTATCTTCGATTCAATAATCTTGGGTGCAATGACCTTCGTAGTAAGCATATAGGCAGCGAAGGCGTCGGCAATTATGATGGCCAGAATGACCAAGGTCCGGAATCCCAGCATCAAACTGGGAAGCAGATGAGACATCAGTGTTTCCGTAGACTCCGGCTTGGACTCCTCCGCCTGCACTCGCTCGCGCCTTCTCGACCTGGGAGCTCCGTCGGCCGGAGCGTCCCCCGCCGGCGCATCATCCGCCGTCGCTGTCGGCTCGTCTGCAGGCGCTTTCCTCTCCTCCGCGGATCCCTTGGCCTCGGGCTCTTCAGCCTTAGCCTTAGGCTCTTCAGCCTTAGCCTTAGGCTCTTCAGCCTTAGCCTTAGGCTCTTCAGCCTTAGCCTTGGTGTCCTCGGCCTTGGCCTTGGTATCCTCGGCGACCGGATTCGCCTCTCCCTTTGCTTTGTCTGAAGAGACGTCTTCCGTGGCAACCGCCTGTGGAGTCGAGTCTTCGGGCTCGGGGGCTTCGCCCTCGGCCTTGTCCTTGCCGTTCTTAAAGAATCTCAATTTCTGCTTGGCCTCTTGCTTCTTCTGGTCCTCAGCCATTCTGACCACCATCCTTCAAAGGTTTATTACCTCGTCAGGTTCACTACCTCCGCCAACATCTCATCACTTGCAGTCAGCACTCTGGCACTGGCCTGAAGACCGCGCTGGGCGACAATCATGTCCACAAATTCCTCAGCGAGATCGACGTTGGACATCTCGAGAGAACCGGATGAGATCGAAGCAAAAACGACTTCGCCCGGGTCGCCCTTGATAGCCAGGCCGGAGTTACTGGACTCAGTGAAGAGCGCATTGCCGGCCCTCTCCAGGCCGGCGGGGTTGTTGAACTTGGCGAGCGCGATCTGTCCGAGCGGCCGCGACATCCCGTTAGAGAAGATGCCTGAGATGATACCCGTGCCATCTATGGCGACGTCGATCAGGTTGCCCATCTCATAGCCGTTCTGCGCCCTCACCGTCGTACTGAACGGAGATGCGAACTGTGTTATTCCCTCAAATCCTCCACCGGTTCCCGCATCGAGCGAAATCTGAACGGCGTCTGCGCCGGTACCGGGATCGAAAGCGATAGCGGTAGCGCCGTTGTCGAACTCGAACTGATTAAGAGAACCGTCTTCGAAAAACGTTACCGTTCCTGACTGCCCGCTCGCGATGACCTCGTCTCCATCGAGGGAAGCATCCCAGTACCACTCATTGGCTACCGGTGACCTCGAGAATCTGAGAGTGAGATTATGCGATACGCCGAGGCTGTCATATGTGATGACCGACGTGTAATGCTCGGTCGCCGCAGTATTGATTATGGCCGTGCCTTCGGCCAGCCCTGCGGTAGCTTCAATCTCGATCCCCGACCCGCCGATGCCGGCGATGCCGGTAATGAGGCCCGTGATTGAATCCGCTACCAGGTTCAGCGACTCTACCGCCAGCGGCGGCTTGCCCGTCGGGGTGAATATATTCTCTGCCGTCAGCGTACTCGCGGTACCGTTGTTGGCAACAAACGCCGCACCGCCGGCCGCGCCGAATATCTGCCTCGAAATGTTACCGTCGACGCCGTCGGATGTGGCGACATTGTAAAGAGTACCGTCGCCGGCATAGACTCTCGTGAGCACGACTTCGCCGCTGTCGAGAGACGCCGTGACGCCGGGGGCCGCGCTGTTGATCGCGGTTATGAGGTCATTCACCGTCGAGGTGTCCGTAAGACCGGTGACCGCGACTGCGGTACCGCCGTCCACGCTGAGCGTGAAGTCCGAAAAGTCAGTGACCCCCAGCACGCCGAGCGTCTCGGTCCCGTCGAGCCCCGCCGGGTCGAGGAGATTGGAGCCCGATGCCGCACTATTGGTGGCATTGAGTCCGGTCAGGGTTATGGTGTGGGTACCACCGGCGCCGTTCGAGGCGATGCCGTTGACCAGATTGATCCCGGTCATCCCCGCGTCCGACAACGAGGCTATGGCCGTTGTGGCCGCCGCGTCGAGGTTACATCCCATTGTGAGTTCGCTGGTCGCCCTCGCGGGTACTTTTATCCCGAACGGGAGCTGGATGTTCTCGATAGGCGCGCTCGCGGAGATTTCCCCGTCCTGGTTTGCCATCCTGCCCTGGACGATATACCCGGTGGCCGGGTCGACGTAATTGCCGTCCCGGTCGTAGGTGAATGCCCCGGCCCTCGTGTAATAGTCCCTGCCGCCGTCATTGAGTATGAAGAAACCCTCTCCGTTAATGCCGAGGTCGGACTCGAGCCCGGTGGTCTGAAGCACGCCCTGTGAGAGCACGCTGTCCACGCTGCCGATGCCCATTCCGAGCCCCATCTGGACGGGATTGGCGCCACCTAGCGAGCCGTTGGGCATGCGCGCGCTCTGAAGGGTCTGAACCAGCGCTTCCCTGAAGGTTACGCGGCCACCCTTGAAGGCAATAGAGTTCACGTTGGATATGTTGTTACCGTATACGTTAAGAGCTGCGAGATTGGATCTCATTCCGGAAACGCTTGTGTAAAGTGACATCAACATTTCTTCTTCTCCTCCTTCGGCGCTGCCTCTGTCGTTCGGCAGCGGAAGGGCCTCCTACCAAGAGGTCCGGCCCATAGTTCTAAATCTCAGGCAACGATTGCACTGTCGATTGCCGTGAATACATTGCCTCTTGTCTCCGTGCTCGGCATCGCCGTGATGACTGTCTTGTTCTTGATGCTCACGATCAGGGCGAGCTCGTCCATAAGCACGAGAGACTCGTTTGCGCCCTTGCTGCCTGCAACTTCGACGGCATCGTTGAGCCGCTCCAGGCTCGCACGGTCCAGCGACATTCCCCTTGCGGAGATGCGCTCGATAGCGTGCTTCGAGAACTTGATGCCGTCTACCTGCGTGAACTCGGCAAGGACATCCTTGAAACCCTCTGCCGCTTTTGTGGGCGAAACCCCGTGGCCCGGTTTCTGGGCCGTATTGGGGTAGCCCCCAATCCCACCGATTCGGTGCACTGCTTCACCTCCTTCAAGTGCCATTATGCTTCTTCCTGATAGATCTCGATGATCTCCGATATCGATACCTCGACACCGTCGAGCACGAGAACCGCTTCACCGTTAACGAACTTGACCACGTCCACGCTCCCCATGACGAGAGGTGACACACCGATGGAGTTTCCTTCTCCGTCGGCCGCGGTGACTTTGAACGTATAACTTCCCGCGGAGACATCGTTCCCGCTGGAGTCCTTGCCGTCCCACTCCAATGACTTACGACCGGCTTCCATACCTGTCTCCTCGATCATGCGAACCACGGCGCCGCTCTCATCGTAAATAGTCACGGTGAGCGACTCTGCATTTGCCGCAAGGTCGAAGTTGACGGTTGTGTCTTCCCCGGCGGAGTCGATCTCAAGCGCGTCGCCGTGGGCGAGCACCGACTTCCCGATGAGTCCGGCAGCCGCTGTGTTGTTAAGCACCTGCGTCAGTATGAGGTCGAGATCCAGGCTGCTGGCCAGGTTCTGATTCATGTTCTCGAGCTGTTCGAGCGAACTGAACTGTGCCAGCTGAGCGACCATCTCCGTATTGTCCTGCGGTTCCAGCGGGTCCTGATGCTGGAGCTGCACCGTCAGGAGTTTCAGAAAATCGTCCTTGCCCAGTATCCGGGAGTCATTGAAGATGCTGCCTGTGGCGCCCCCGTAACCGCTTACTCCCTGAACTTCCATGTACTTCACCTCCTCTCGGGCTATGCCCATTTTTCAAACGTTTTGGGTTCAGATGAAACGTATATGAAGTCGTCTTCGTCTTGCTGGTCATCGGACCGAACGGCAGATTGTGCGGTCTTACGGTCCTGCCCGCGCTGTCCGCCCTCTCTGTCTCCGTTCATGACATAGACGTCGAATCTCTCCGGCGTGAGGTTTTCCATCTCCAGCCGCTGGTTGAGCTCGGGAATGTGAAGCGCCAGGACCTCCCGGGTCCCCGAGTTGGCGACTCCGATCCGGCCGCTCACGAGGTTGTTCCTCATCGCCACGCGGACGCGGACAATCTCGCCGCTCTCGGTAGTGATATCGAAGCTCACCGACGTCTTGCCCGCTGCCTTTGCGTCCACAGTCTCCTCGTGGACTCTGGAGACGACCGCTTTGGCCCAGACATCCTCTGCGGGAGCCGCCTTGTCGCCTGAAAGCGCCGTTTCCTGAGGAGCACCGAAGATGAAGGCATCTTCCATATCTTCACGGGCCATGACGGGTTCTACCCGGCGCCCGGACGTCATCTTAATGAGTGAAGCCAGAGCGGATTCGCTGTTGGCTGTCGTTAGAGAGATACCGTTTGCCTTCTCGGCAATTACGGCGCCCTGGCCCGGAATCACGCTGGTGACCTGGCCCGTGTCCTCGCCGAGCACATTCTGCCGGAGTGCCTCACTGCCTCCCGCCATTCGGGCGAAGGCCTCGAGCGTACGGCCCCGGGGCAGCAGCCCGGTGTCGGCGCCTGCCCGGAAGAGCTCGTTAGTGAAGAAGCCGCTGATCCGGTTCTGAGGTTCGGTCTCCACCCGGGGGTCCATATTGAGCGCTGGGAGAGCCGCGTTGCCGCGTCCATCTGCAGCCGGAAGCGCCGGCTGCCCCGGCGCGCCGCCGAGCCTGTTTGTGTTCAACAGGGGAATGTCGCCGCCGGCGGCCTTCCCGGCTGGCTCAAGATCTGTTGCCCACTTAATAGAATCCTGAAGCGCCTTAAGACGGTGGCTCCTCACCTGGGCGAGCAGGGAGTCGATCTCGTCCGAATCGCCTTCCGGCGAAACGGCTATATCGGGTCCGGCTGCATCGGATACGCCGCCGGCATGGTTCAAGGTCTCATGAATCAAAGGTCCGGCGGTACCGAAACCACCAGCGGGCAACGGCGCGGTATCGCCGGGGATACTGCCGGGGATACTGCCGGGGATACTGCCGGGGATATCGCCAGCCGGAGCCTCAGTGGCGGCAACGGGCGCGCTGAAGTCACCGGAAACGATGACCGTGCCGGGGGCTCCGGATCCATCTGCGGCCGGCGCCATCTGGCCGGTCTCGGACCCGGCGGCGTCGCCTTCGATGAGAGCCGCGACGACCTCGGGCATAATCGGCTGGTCGTTTCCAACAGGCCTTGCGAACAGCGCGAGCAGCATGCCGAAGAAACCCGCATTTGCGCCGCTCATATCGTCTGTTCTCTGGACCGGGCAGCGGGCAGCCAGATTTCCGCCCGCCTGTCCTATTCCGGCCGTATTCGCTGTGAAACCGAAGTTAATCATTGTTTCCTTCTCAGTCAGCCAGCATCAGGCTGAGGGTTGCCGCCTTGTCCGGATCGAGAGCAGCCAGTACCCTGGCGGCGTTTCTCGGATTCATCATCGACATGATTTCCACCGCGTCCTTATCGCTCATGCTCTTCACTATCGCGGCGACGCTGCTCGCGTTCATCTGGTCATAAACCTTGGCTATCTGCTTAATCCTGCCCTGCCTCTCCTCATCGATAGGGTCTTTTATTATCAGAGGCTTCTCCGCCACGCTCGGAGGCACCTGCTCGACGGTCTCCTGCAGTGGCTCGTTCACAGGCTGTGTCACCGCGCTTTCGGCCTGCGGCGACGGCGTCTGCTGCGGCAGGGCCTGCTCGGGCGCTGCCTGGGTAGGCGCCTGGGTCACCGCGGCCTGCGCTGTGACTTCAACCGCCTCTTCGCCGAGCTGCCTCACCACGGCATCACCGGGTATCTCGACCACTATGGCCTGTGCCGGAATCAGTCCGGCGAGATACATGAAAAGGACCAGGAACCCCGTGAAAGGCACTACGACAATGAGAATTACGTCCAGTGGAACCTTGATCTTCTCCAGCAGCTTCATGATTGCTCTTCCTCTTTCCAGTGGAGACCCTTCTCCGACTTGAGCGTATGGAAACGGCCCGCGGTCTCGTCCATGATCACCTGCTCCGCTCTGCGAGCCGCCAGGAGATACCGGGCCTTCATTTTCTCTCTAAGGTTCTCGAGCGCTCTCTTCTCCCTGGAACTCTCTAGGAGAAGTTCGCGCTTGCTCTCGACGTCCTCTCGCGAGCGCTCGACGGCACCGGTGTTCTCCGCGATTTCATCAGTCAGTTTCTCCAGGTATGCGTAGTAAACGAGCATTTCGGTTATGTCCACACCGCCGGACTCGGACTTGCTCCCGACGGCTTCAACGCAATCGCGCTTTTCGTTGTGGAGGCCGAGAAGGCACTCCTCTTTCTGCTGCAGTTCCTTCTTGGCACCGGCGAGCGCTATCTTGCGCTCATCCTCTTTCTGTTTCTTCAGACCGACAACCGGTTCCAGTCTGAACTTGAAAGCGCACATGTAACCCTCTATTCACAAAGTTGTATGAGCCTCTGCACCGTGCCTTCGAAATCAGATGATTCGTCCAGCCCCTGCCTGAGGAACTCGTTTATTACGGGCATTCTCTCTATTGCCATGTCGATCTTGGAATTGCTGCCTTTGACATAGGCCCCGATATTGATGAGGTCCTCGTTTTCCCTGTACGTCGCGAGGATCTCGCGGAGCCTGTTTGCCGCCTCGCGGTGCTCCTTTGATACGATGTCGATCATCAGCCTGCTCACGCTGTCGAGAACGTCAACAGCCGGGTAGTGGTTCTGATGCGCAAGCTTTCTTGAGAGCACGATATGGCCATCGAGTATTGACCTCACGGCATCGGCTATGGGTTCGGTCATGTCGTCTCCCTCGACGAGCACCGCGTAGAGTCCCGTGATGCTGCCGACTTCCGCCGTGCCCGAACGCTCCAGGAGCCTCGGTAGCATCGCGAAGACGGACGGCGTATAGCCCTTCGACGTTGGAGGCTCTCCGATGGCGAGGCCTATCTCGCGCTGGCTCATGGCGACGCGCGTGACCGAATCCATCATCAGCATCACGTCGAGACCGAGATCCCTGAAGTATTCGGCGATTGCGGTCGCGGTCATCGCACCCTTCACTCGTATTAGGGACGCCTCGTCGGACGTCACCGTGACAACCACCGACTTCTTAAGGCCCTCTTCCTTGAGATCCTTGTCGAGGAAGTCCCTGACTTCCCTGCCCCTCTCTCCTATCAGGGCGATTACGTTGACATCGGCTTCCGAGTTCCTGGCTACCATGCCCAGGAGAACGCTCTTGCCCACTCCGCTTCCGGAGAAGATGCCGACTCTCTGCCCCCTGCCGCAGCTGAGCATCGCGTCTATGGATCTGATGCCGGTGGCGAGGTGGTTCGAGATTCTCTTCCGCTTGAGAGGATGCGGGGCGCGCTGTGAAACCATGCGCGTGCTGCCCGCATGTATCGGGCCCTTGCCGTCGATGGGCTGGCCGAGGCCGTTGATAACCCGTCCCAGGAGCTCATGGCCGACATCGACCGTGAACTGCTCCCGCGCCGCTATTACGCGGCAGCCTGGGGAGATCCCGGAGATCTCGCCCAGGGGCATGAGGAGAACTTTCTTGTCCTTGAAGCCGACGACCTCGCAGCGCACCGACGAGGAGCTCGAGCCGTTCTCGACGAGGCATGTTTCTCCGATCGATACCATCGGGCCGTCTGATTCGATAACCAGCCCGATCACCTGACGGACGCAGCCGCTCAGCGTAACCGGATCTACCGAAGAAACGACGGCGCTGTATTTTTCGACATCAACCGGCATGTACGGCCTCCATCAGAGCCTTCTCTATCATGTCAACCTGCCTGTCGAGCTGGGCCTCCACGGAACCGGACTCGCCTTCTATGAGGCATCCGCCCCGCTTGATCCTCACGTCTTCGGCTATCTCGACCGCCGAGCCCGCCCCCGAGGCTTTGGCCCAATCGTCGCTGTGTGCCCTGAGCGCCTCGGCGTCGGCCGGGTTCACCCTGATCGTAACCTTCTGCTTGTCCGCGAGATGGCCCAGCGCGTTCTGGACGATTTCGAGAATCACGTCTTCGTTTATCTCGGCCATCCTGATGACAATTCGCCTGGCTATCTCGCAACTCAGTTTCACGACCGCCTCTTCGGAATCCATGAGCAGCCTCTTCTTCTGCACGAGGAGGTCGTCCACCATAGAAGTGAAGCTCTTGACCTTCTCGAGCGCCTCGGCCTCCAATTCGGCCTTGCACGAGGAGTAGCCCTGCATGCGGCCATCCTCGAAGACGCGGGCCCTCTCCTCTTCGGCCGGGTCCACGCCGTCGGTTCCGTTCTCATCGATGTCCGAGCCGGCGGCCATGAGGTCGTCCTCATGCTCGGCCGAAACAGGGTACGGATCCTTGCCGATCTCGGCCCTCCGAATGAGCCTAGACAACAGTGTCACCGGAACCTCCTCCGCGGCCTGGAATGATGATCTCGTTGGCTTCCTCCAGGCTTCGTATGACTTCGATGATCCGGAGCTGAGCCGCTTCGACTTCGCTCAGCCTCTTGGGACCCATGTACTCGATTTCTTCCTGAATCATCTCCGCGGCACGCTCGGAGACGTTGTCCAGGATCTTCTTCTTTATCTCCTCGTCAGAGGCCTTGAGGGCGAGCGCGAGGTCGTTCGTATCAACCTCACGCAGCACTCTCTGTACGGCCCTGTCGTCGAGTTTGAGTATGTCGTCAAAGACGAACAGCAGCTGCTTGACCTGATTCGCTATCTCGGGAGAATCGTCGGAGATGGCGCCGAGAACTTCTTTTTCCGTGGACCTGTCGGCGACATTGAGGATGTCCGCCAGGATCTTGACGCCGCTCGCGGCGGCTACGTCCTCTCCCTTGCCCAGGCCTTCGAGCTGGGAAGCGAGAATCTGCTCGACCTCCGCGGCCGCGTCGGGCGAAACCGTCCCCAGTGTCGCTATCCTGCGGGCCACCTCCACGCGCTGCTCTTCGGGGAGCGCGGCGAGCATATTGGCGGCGGCCTGTGATTCGAGATGGGCGATGATGAGTGCGATGGTCTGCGGATGCTCGCCCTTCAGAAACTCCACGACCGTGCTCGAGTCCATCTCTTCGATTTGCCTCAGGGCCCCGCTGGCTTTCCGCATTCTCATCTTGCCTACGATCTCAGAGGCCTTGGGCTTTCCCAGGGCCACCTCGAGCATCTCCTCGGCCTTCCCTACCCCACCGGCGCCTCCGGTAGCGGCAGAACCAAGGGCGGATGCCATTTCCTTGAGCACGCTGTCTTTCACGTTCTGGGGCACCATCCCGATGGCGGCCACCTCGTTGGCCAGCGCTTCTATCTCGCGCTCATCGAGATTCTTGATGACTTCGGCGGAAGCTTCACTTCCCAGCGAAAGCAGGAAGATGGCAGCTTTCTTCTTACCGTCGATCTGATCCCAGTTGGCCGGCTCAGCCACGGTCTATTCCCCCTCTTCCATCATGGACTTGATAAGTGATGCTGTTTGTTTGGGATTCTCCACGGCGTAGTTGAGACCCGCGCCTGCCGCGACCGGGGCCGGAGCCCTCGCGGACTTCTCGCCGCCGCCCTGCGGTACGGGCATCTGGTGCTGAACGCGCGGGGCGGCCTGGGGAAGGGCTTTCGACGCCTCTTCGATGACTCTGGCCGCCTTCTTCACGAGCTTGATAACCATGAAGATCGCGAGAAGTATCACCACCCCGTAGATTGCCTTCTTGGCGATTGACATGTAGAACTGCATCTTCATGAACTTCTCCATACCTCTTTCCTGCTCCTCGAGGTATGTCCGATCGAATGCTATGGTGGCGATCTCGAAGTAATCGCCCCTGGTGTCGTCAACTCCCACGGCGCTGCGAACGATGCCCGCAAGCGTCTGAACCTCGCTTGCCGGCCTCTGCACGAACTGCATGGTCACTTCGCCATACTGGTCCGTGCTCTCCTCGTATTTCCCGTCCACCATCACGGCGACCGAGAGCCTTTCGATGTTTCCTACTTCATTGGCTATGCTTTCAACGGTACGGCCCATCTCGTAATTGGTGACCGACGTCTCGCTCTTGTCCCCGGCCTCGCCCTGGGTCGTCTCGATGCGCTCTTCGCTTCTGACGACCGCGGTTTCCGGATCATAGGTCTCGGTGCTGCTCTCGATGCGTCTGAAATTGAGGACCGCGCTCACCCTGACAACCGACTTGCCCGGGCCAAGCACTTCATCGAGCAGCGTCTGGGCCTTGCTTTCCAAATAGGTCTCCACGGATTGGGCCAGCTCGAGCTGGTTACCGGGTTGGCCGTCTGCGTCCGGAAAGCCCCTGGACATCATCGTCCCGCGCGAGTCGAGTATGGTAACCCTGTTGGGGTCCAGCCCCTCCACGCTGCTGGCAACGAGGTAGGCTATGCCCTCGATCTGCCGGCTCGTCAGGCTTCTCGCGGGGTTTGCCTTGAGGACGACCGACGCCGTCGCAGGCTGCTCGTCTTCCTTAAAGAGCGGGCGCTCGGGAATCACGATATGCACCCGGACGCCGTCCACTTCCTGCATCTGGCTTATGGTCTTGGCGAGCTCACCTTCGAGCGCCCTTCGGTAGTTGACCTTCTGGAGAAAGTCGGTCATGCCGAAGAGGTTGCCGTCGAATATCTCGTATCCGACCGTGCCGCTTCTGGGGAAGCCTTCGCTCGCCAGACCTATTCTCGCCGCGTAAACCTGACTGGTGGGAACCTGTACGCTGGTTCCCCCACCGGTTATCTTGTAGGGGATGTTCTTCGCGTCGAGTTCCTGCACGACCAGGCCCGCGTCTTCGGGACTCAGGCCCGAGTAGAGCGTCGAGTAGCCCGCCCTCGTAGCGATGATGCCGCCCACGATGATGACGACTGCAACCGCTACGGCGGTGCCTATGATCATCATGCGCTGGCTCGCCGTCAGGTTAGCCCACATATTGCCCACCCTCGAATTTCCTGATGTTTCCGCCATGTCGCCTCCTGCGTCACGGCTCTAAAAGCCGCTTACATCGAGATCTTGGATAACTCGTTATACGCCTGGATGAGTCCGTTTCTTACCTCAACCAGGAGCCCGACTGCCATGTTGGCCTTGTTGACGGCCAAGACGACGTCGTGAACGTCCTGGATATTGCCGACTGCGAAGTCTTCTATTGCCGCCGTTGCCGCGCGGTCCGACTGCATGGCCTCCGCGATAACGTCTTTTACCATTCCGCCGAAGGAAGCCTGGTTCCCGCCCTGCGGTTTGGGCCCTGGGAGCTCTTCGGGAAGCTTGAATATGCGCATCGAAGGGCCGATGCCGTTTACATTGATCGCGCTCATCTACTTCCTCCTCGCTACATCTCCAGCGCTTTCTTGACCATGCTCTTCAGTGTCGCCATCGCGGCGATATTGGCCTCATACGCCCTGGACGCCGTCATCATGTCCACCATCTCTTCGACGGGGTTGATGTCGGGATAGGCGACGTAGCCGTTCGCGTCCGCGTCCGGGTGGTGGGGGTCATACACGACCTTCACCTGTTCCGGGCCATCCTCGAATGTCCTCACTTCTATATCGGGCTCGTCCACCGTCCTGGAACCGGCGACGCCGGCGCCCGACCCGCCCATATGCGTGGGCGAGGTGGTGGCCAGCCTGAGCGAGGTGCGGAAGCTCCTCGAGGGAACCCTGCTCTCCGCCGTGATCTCTTTGACGACAACCGATTGCCTGCGATAGGGCCCGCCCTCCTGGGTCCGCGTGGTCTCGGCATTGGCGATATTGGAGGCGATTGCTTCCATCCTCTTACGCTGGGCCGAGAGACCGCTTCCTATTGTCTTCATCACGCTGAATATCATTCCTGCCATTACGCTATCCCCTCACCTAGAACTGCCCCGATATGGCGGTTCTCAGAGTCTGGGTCCGCTTGGCCATAAGTTTGGCCGCCGTCGCATAGGCCAGCTCCGCATCCGCCAGTTCGGCGACGGTTTGCTCGAGCCTGGTATCCGGATTCGCGATCGCCTCCATGTCGACGACTTCGGTGTAGCCGCGGGCGGCCGCAGCTTCGCGCGCCGACGTGAGGTGGCTCTTATGCGTCTTCTGG
>Ga0272444_10002138_pt1 | contig 18491 bp, 14 predicted proteins | sample SSMForm13_FD_201033 | JGI IMG/M metagenome (GOLD analysis project Ga0272444, IMG submission 201033) | Marine sediment archaeal communities from Little Sippewissett salt marsh, Falmouth, MA, United States - SSM-Form-13 | ecosystem: Environmental > Aquatic > Marine > Wetlands > Sediment ... | reverse complement strand
TCGGCTGCCCGGCGATTACCGCTTCGCCCCCGGACAGGGAAGCGTGATCCGCGAGGGGTCCGATACCGTCCTCTTCGCCTACGGTCCGGTGATGCTGAACGAGGCTTTGAGCGCCGCGGAAATCCTTCAGGGCAAAGGAATTTCACTGAAGATCGTCAATCTGCCCTGGCTCAACCAGGTTGACGCGGCCTGGCTGCGGGCGGCCATCGCTGACTGCCGGATGCTCTTCACCCTGGACAACCACTCCCCGTATGGGGGGATCGGCGATTGCCTGCTCAACGCCCTGATGGACTCAAACCCGCTGCGGGGCAGGCGTCTGGTCAAATTCGGCATCGAGGGCATGCCCGCCTGCGGCACCCCGCCAGAGGTCCTGGCCTACCACGGGGTGGACGGAAACAGTCTGGCGGAGCGTATTGCAGCCGCCCTGCAAGGATAACCCAGGCATCCCCCTCGCGGTTTAAAAACATGACCGAAAGGCGAATTGCCTTACTCCTGGGATCTCTTTCCGGCGGCGGCGCCGAACGGATTGTTTTGGAACTCGCCAGCGCCTTGACGCAGCGGGAATACAGGGTCGATCTGGTGGTCTGCCGGCTGGAAGGTGATCTGGTGTCCGAAATTCCCGGCGGCGTACAGCCGGTGGTGTTGGGGGTTGCACCGCGAAGCACCTTGCTGCGGGCGCTGCTCAGACTGCCGGCGCGCACCTGGCTGACCCTTTTGCCGCTTATGCTGCGCAAGCCGTTGAAAAAAATAAGGGCCCTCCCCTTGCTGGAACTTTACCTGCGGCGGGAGCGACCCGAGGTGATTTTGGCCAGCACCCACGTTCCCAACCTGCTGGCCGTGTGGGCGGTCAGGCTCTCCGGCCTGCCGATCCGGACCGTTCTCAAACAGGACAACAGCCTTGCCCGCAGCCTCGCGGATTCGACCGACCCGCTGCGGCGCAAACTGCCGCGGCTGGTGCGCCTCTGGTATGGCCAGGCGGACGCCGTGGTGGCCGTGTCCAAGGGTGTGGCCGACGAGTTGGCCACCTTGGGAAATGTCCCGCGGGAGAAGGTCCATGTGATCCACAACCCCATCGACACCGGCCGCATCGCCCGGCAGGCTGAAGCCCAGCCTGATCACCCGTGGTTTCAGCCCGGGCAGCCGCCGGTGGTGCTCGCCGCCGGCCGGCTGCACCCGCAGAAGGACTATCCCACCCTGCTGCGGGCGTTTGCCTCGCTGAGAAAGGCGCGCACCCTGCGCCTGGTGATCCTGGGAGAGGGGCGTGAGCGGCCGCGCCTGGAGAAGATTGCCGAAGACCTGGGGATTGGCGCGGACGTCCGCCTGCTGGGGTTTCAGCCAAACCCCTTCGCCTTCATGGCCCGGGCGGCGGTGTTTGTCCTGTCTTCCGCATGGGAGGGGCTGGGCAACGTCCTGATCGAAGCCCTGGCTTGCGGGTGCCCGGTGGTGAGCACCGACTGCCCGCACGGGCCGTCGGAAATTCTGGAAAGGGGGCGCTACGGCGCCCTGGTACCGGTGGGGGATCCCGAAAGGCTGGCCCACGCCATCGGTGAGGCGCTTGACCGCCCGGCCAATGCGCGCGCAGGCCTGGAGCGGGCCAGGGCCTTCGATATTCAAAACATTGCGGACCAATATGTGCAGCTTCTCTCCTGCGGCCGCGAGGAGTGCCGCCGGCGCCGCGCCCACTGAGCCTTTTTTCACCAGACAGTGCCTGCTGTTTTCAAGATGCCCAAGACCCTGACGGCCCAAAAGCTCTTAAAAAAGATCCGCAAGATCGCCTTCCCCAAAAAGGACAAGGAGGATTTCGGCCTGGCCTGGCGAGAGCTTCTCGACGCCCATCGGGACGCCTGGGAGCAAGCCCGGCACGCCGCGGCGGACGGCCCCCGGATCCTGATCGCCACCAGCACCGGTGGGCACGGGATGGCCGCCCCGGTTGAAAGCCTGCTGGCCATGGCCCTGACCTTGCGGGGGGCCAACGTCTCGATTCTTCTGTGCGACGCTTTCCTGCCGGCCTGCTCCATGGCGACCCTGGGAGAAATCGCCAGTCTAAGGAAATTCATCCAGGCCGGCCTGTCCAATACGAAGTGCCCGAAATGCTTTAAAAAGGGCCGGTCGATTTTCGGCCCGCTGGGACTTCCGGTCCACTGGTACAGCCAACTGCTCTCTCCCGGGGCGCGCCAAAAGCTGGCTGCGCTGGCGGGCGCCACCCCGCTGGCGGCAATTCCCGATTTTCGCCTGGATGGCATTGCCGTCGGGGAACACGCCCTGGCCGGCGCATTGCGGTTCTTTGCCAAGGGCGATCTCGACGGCGAGGCCCATGCGGAGGCGGTTCTGCGCCGCTATTTCCAGGCGGCCCTGATCACGACCTTCGTCGTGCGCGAACTCCTCGGCCGGCAGCCTTTCGACTGTGCGGTTTTTCACCACGGCATCTATGTCCCAATGGGCCTGATCGGGGAGGTGGCGCGCCAAGAAGGTGTGCGCGTGGTCAACTGGATCCAGGCCTATCGAAAAAATTGTTTTATTTTCAGCCACGAGGACACCTATCACCACACGCTGATGACCGAGCCGGTTGATCGCTGGGAGGACATGCCCTGGAATGCCGCCATTGAAAACCACCTCTTGGACTACTTGAAGAGCCGCTGGCAGGGCACCGGAGACTGGATCCGGTTTCACGACAGACCGGATTTCGACCTCGAGGCGATCGAAGCCGAGGTCGGGGTCGATTTCGCCAAACCCTGCGTCGGGCTGCTCACCAACGTCATCTGGGACGCCCAGCTGCACTACCCGGCCAACGCCTTTGCCAACATGCTGGAATGGGTTTTGGAAACGATCCGCCATTTCGCCAAGCGCCGCGACCTGCAGCTCCTGATCCGCGTCCATCCCGCCGAAATCACGGGCTTTATCCCCTCCCGCCAGAAGGTCGTGGATGAAATCCGGCGCGCCTTCGCGAGCCTGCCGCCCAACGTGTTCGTCATTCCACCCGAGAGCCGGGTCAGCACCTATGCCGCCATGTCCCGCTGCGACTGCGTCATCATCTACGGCACCAAAACGGGGGTGGAGTTGACCAGCGTGGGCATCCCGGTGATCGTCGCCGGGGAGGCCTGGATCAGAAACAAGGGGATCACCCTGGATGCCGCTTCAAGGGAAACCTACTTCGACATGCTGGCCCAGCTTCCCCTGGGCAGGCGACTGGATGCGGCAACCACAGAGCGTGCCCGGAAATATGCCTATCACTTTTTCTTCCGGCGCATGATTCCGCTGGCGTTTTTTGAACCGACCGGCAAGCAGCCGCCCTATCGACTTGCCGTCAGGCGCTTCGACGCCCTGAAACCCGGAAACTCCCGCGGCCTGGACACCATCTGCGACGGCATCCTGAAAGGCGATGATTTCATCTACCCCGCCGAGGGCGATCACAACGGTTAATGGCGGGATCATTTTTGAGATGGCAGGACACATACCCTTTCCCAACCACGAGGCCCGCCCATGACCGCTGCGATCTGCATCTGCACCTTCAACCGGCCGGAACTGCTGGCACGCGTTCTGGGGGTGCTGCGCAAGCTTCAGACCGGCACGCTGAAACCGGAGCAGATTTCGATAATCGTGGTGGACAACAACCCGGATGGCCGGGTGGCCGCCGTTTGCGACCGCTTGCGGGGCCAACTGCCCGTCAGGCTGGTTCTAATCGCGGAGAAGCGCCGCGGCATATCCTTTGCCCGCAACCGGGCCGTCGATGAGGCCCTGGGGGCGGGGTTTGATTTCGTCGCCTTCATCGACGACGACGACAGGCCGGAAACCGACTGGCTGGACAAACTGATGCAAAAACAGTGGGAGACCCGGGCCGACATCGTCTGCGGGGCCATACCCGCCGTGGTGGATCCCCGGTGGCCGGACTGGCTGAAAAATTCCCCGCTTTTTGCTCCTTCCGGTGGAAAAAGTGAAACCAAATTCGGCATCCCCCAGGGAATCGGTTCGGGCAACGTCCTGATCGACAGCCGCCTGCTGGCCAGACTGAAAACTGCGGGACCGGTTTTTTCGCCGGAGTTCGCCTTGATCGGCGGCAGTGACACGGAATTCTATATACGTGCGAAAAGAAGCGGGGCAAGAATTGTCAAAGCGGAAAAGGCGGTCGTTCACCGCCATCACCATGGCCCCCGGATCACCTTAAGGGGGCTTGTGGTTTACGCGCTGCACCGGGGCAACTATTCCGCGCATATCCTCAGGGTTCACGGGACGCCGCAGCAAATCAGGGGACGGCTTCTGAAAGCCATCAAAAAGCTGTCACTGGGCGTAATCCAACTTCCCGCCTGCGCCCTTTCAAAAACCGCCCTGGCGACCAAATTATTTCAAGTCGGCATCGAGGCCGGCTTCTTTTATGGTTTCATGGGCGGCAAAGTTCTGGAATTTTCGCACCACCGTAAAACCACCCCATGAATCCGGATCTGGGCGCGGTCATCGCCTAAAGGAAACCGAAATTGAAACTTTCCCGAATGGTGCAAAAACCGTTTCTGGAGGCCATCAAGCATTTGATTCTTGCCAATCCACCGCAACGCAATCGAACCGCCCGCCTTTTGGACCGCCCCGGCGGCAGGTCCGTTTTGTCGGCGGCGGCCTCCTGGTATGCCAGGTATAAATTGGAGAAACCCGTTGCCATATCCCACCATGAGGGCTTCTGGGGCCATCGGGTCGGCGGTTTTTACTTCGTCGATTCACCCGTATTCGAATACACGCGCAGTGCCATTCGTTCTTGGCGTGACGCGGACGAGGCCCCCTTCCGGGCCGCCCGGGACTTTTGGTTTCACGTCTACCAGCCGAAGCCGGGAGACGTTATTGTGGACATCGGTGCGGGAATCGGCATGGACACCCTGGCTTTTTCAAAATCGGTTGGAGCCGGAGGCCGGGTGGTGGCGGTCGAGGCGCATCCGGCGACCTTCAAAATCCTGCAGCAGACGTGCAGGCTGAACAAGCTGGACAATACGGAGCCGATCGGCTGCGCCGTGATGGATGTAAAGGGGAGGGTCTTCATCGAGGATCTCACCTTCCACCAGGCAAACACGGTCAGCCCCGTTTTCGACCCGCTGCGCCACAGGCATGCGGTGGCCGCGGATTCCCTTGACAACCTCTGCGAAGACCTGAACATCGAGCATATCGATTTTCTCAAGATGAATATCGAAGGCGCCGAGCGCCTGGCCATAAAAGGCATGCAGCAAACGATCCGCAGCACGGAACACATCTGCATCGCCTGTCACGACTTCATTGCGGAAAGCGGGGGCGGGCAGGAGCTGCGCACCAAAACGGCGGTCACCGACTTCCTGTTGGGTCACGGCTTTGAGATCATCACCCGAACGGATGATCCGCGGGATTTCGTCAGGGATCACATCCACGGGGTCCGGCGCAGGGCCTCTGCCTGAGCGCGCTCCCGGACTGTGGCTGGAAAAGACCGCCCCGCTTGGCTTCGACAGACCGCTTCAGGCTTTCCCGTTCCCCTTCCTCTGCCATGACCGTCCCGGTCAGGGTCAAGCTCCGGAAGCTGCCAAGTGTCATTTCACGGCTCACGGGGTTATTGGGTTTGCCGGAAATGGTGCCCCTGTCCTGATTTCTCGATTACGGCCGTTAGCACGTCCTGATAGGTCCGCACCGTGGCGGCGGCTTCAAAACGTGTTTCGATCAGCGTGCGGCCGGCCTCTCCGAGTTTTTGCCTGCCCAGCGGATGGTCGATCAGACCGGCGATGCCGTTTGCAAGCGCCTCTGGGGAAACAATGTCCACGCAAACCAGCGCATCTTTGGCATAATCCTCCGCCGCAACCCCCTGCCGGAAAGAGACTGCCGGCTTGCCGATCGCCATCGCTTCCAAAATGGCGTGGGGAAAGGCGTCGTCCCGGGACGGTTGCACATAGATGTCGCAGAGGTCGAGGTACGGGTAGACTTCTTGCTGGTAGCCGGTAATGATGACATGCGGGTCCAAACCCAGCTCCCCGCGCAGGCGCAGCAAACTCCTGCCGTATAGGCCTTCCAGTTGGCGCTCGGTGCCGCCGATCCAGATGAACTTGAGCGGCTGCTGATTTCGGCGTGCCTGCAAAAGCGCCGCGGCTTTCAGCCAGATGTCCGGGGCTTTGTGGTAGTTCAGCGGCCCGCAGGTCGCGATGACCAGCTCCTTTTCCGAGATCCCCAGGTCTGAGCGGCGAACCCGTTTCGCTTTCCCCAGTTGATGATTTCGCACGGCCAGGTCGACTCCCACGCAGACCGTCGATATCTGCCCGGGGGGGATGCCGAGGCAATCATGCGCATATTCCCGCACATTCTTTCCCTCGCAGATGAAATGGGTTGCCCGGCCGACTAACTTTTCGATTTGAGCCGTCCCGAGGCTATTCAGGGCCGCACCATACATGAATACGGTCTGGATGGCGGGCACATCCGGGTTTGGGGCGCCCTCAAAGAGCGGGATGGCCGCATGATAGTTGTGGACGATGAGGTGGGGCTGGATCTGTCCCATCATGGATTGCATCCAGCGACGCCCGTAACGTTTTTCCCTCCTGGCGATCATCCGCTTCAACGCCCCGGAGGAAGACCTTTCCAGCGAGGTGAGCCATGAATGCCGTTTTTCATCGCCGTAGACATACGTTGGGGCATATCGACGGTACTCCGGCAGCAAATCCCCGCCTTCCCAGGCGATTACCGTTGGCGCGAACCTTTTCCTGTCGAGGTACTTCAGGATATAGGAGAGAACCCGCATGCTCCCCCCCTGCGACGTGTTTTTGCTCAGAAACAGAACGCGCAGCGGGGCATGGTTCCCGCGGGAAACAACAGCCGGCCGGTCGTTTTCAGGGACGGGCTTCATCTGATTTTAACTTTTGACCGCTTCGTCAAGCATCACCCGTCGGACATCCTCACCCTTGGCGATCCCTTCAATGACTCTCGCCGTTATTTCGTGGACCGGCTTGTCAAGCCCTCGGGGGCGGATGAAGTTTTCCACGAAACGCCTTCTTTGGGGGGCTTTGATGTCTTCCCCTTTCAAAATATCGGCGACGAACGCCACCGCCTCCGAAAAGCCGCGGGCCACCTGGAGGAAATCGCCGTCGAGCAGGTGCTGAAAATGGGCGAGTCCTTTCTGTTTGCTGGCATAGCGTTCGGTTAGGATGGTGATGCAGGGGCGATCAACAATCGCTGTTTCCAGAAAAGCACTGGTGTTCAACCCGACGGCCGCTGCGGCGTGATGAATCGTGTCGTAATAACTCTGCTTGGCCTCCGGAACGTCCACGAACTCGCCCTTTTTGGGCCAGATGGTGATATTTTCGGCTGCCACCTCATCCCAAATGCTGGCATTCAGCGGGTGCGGACGCACCAGGAGGCGAACGGAGCGCGTTTCCGGCCGCTGGTGCAGGACCCGGGCAAACTCCAGGACGAAGGGCACCTCGTCCCGCCCGATGTAAGGGGAAGAGCACAGGTAGAGCAAAACCCGGCTTTCGGGTGGCACGCCGATGCGGCGGCAAAAGGAGGCGCGGTCTAAAGAGGGCCGCATCCCGAACCAGAAATCAAACGGCAGGGCGCCGGTTTCGACTATCGCTTTGCGGGGAACGGCGTGCAGCCTGACAGCCTCCTCGGCCAGGGCTTCATTCCACACCAGCGTCACGTCCGGTATGATGTGAAAGGTGCCCTTGGTGGTCAGGTTATCCCAGCTCAGCACCGGAACGAGGGTGGGGATTTTCAGGGATTTGGCCGCTTTTACGTATTCGAGTTCCTCTGAGAGGGAGAATATGAAAGGAGAGGCGACGACGATACTCGGGGCCTGCGCCCGCAGCCAGTCGCAAATGGCGCGATCCGGGGGAATGAAACGCTCCGCTTGTTTGAGCGTTTTTTGGAACCAATCACTTCCCAAAATCCTCCGGCCGATGGCGTTTTTCATCATGCTGCGGGCCACCTTCCAGATCGGGCGGATGACGGTAAAACCGTAACGCTTTGCCAACTGGGGGTTCGGATGCCGGGGATTAAGATAGCCGATGCAGTTGATCAGCTCTCTTGTGTTGGTGAGCCGTGCAAAAGACTTGCGGGTCAGAAGCCTGCCCACCTTGAGCCCGGTCACCTCTTGTGCACAAACTTTCAGGCCGCGGTCGATACCCGCGAGCTCCTTTTTGCTGCCATAAAGTACGGTCACCTCATGGTCTGCGCAACAAAGGTGGCGAATAACCGCATCAAAAGAACGGAATGCGCCGGCATGGTGCAAAACAAACAATATTTTCATCTGATCTGCGGCCTTTCTTGGGGCAGTTGCAAAAAGCGGGGTCAGGCCACGCCAGGGCCGCCGACCACACCCGAAAACCGCTTCAAGCGCCCAACCGCAGGGAGAACTTATTTTAGATTTCTGCAGGTTGGCGGTTCTCTTCGTTACAAACCATTTTTTATAACCTGATATCGGCGGGTTGCGCAATGTTTAATTGGGCTCTGATCAAGCTATTTCTTGACATTTTTCATTAATTTAAGTAGTAATTTAGACTTTATGTGGTGAAAAACGGCTCGATTTATGCGCATATTTCGTTTGATGATGGCTGCTCGAGGCAAGCCACAGCCAAATGCAGCGCAGCGCTGAAATTGTGCTTAAGCCGCCATCATTTTTGGCAATCATGATACACGCTGTTTTAGGTTGCACATATTGCGTTTTTCGATAAAAATTGACAAAGAGACTCCTAGCGGGTCGACTCCAAAATTCGGCTTCCGCTGGGTGACCCACCCTGGCCTGCTGCAAAGAGAAATTGCCAGACGTATCTTTCGCAAAACCGGCTGCAAGATTTTTGTTTATTCAGCATTTCCAAAATCAGCCTCACAGTCCATGCTTTCCTTGATCCAAGAAACGGCAGGAACTCACTTAAAAGTCATAAAGCCAAAAATCGGCAACGGATCGGGGCACAATTTCATCTCATCAGATGAGTTGGCCAGGGGATTGGGCTTTCGAAAAAACACGATGGTTTTCGGACACCTGCCTTTCAACAACACCAATTTCAAGATCATTAAAAAATATCAGAAAAAACCCAAAATTTTCGTTTCAATTCGATCATTGCCGGATATCGTCGTGAGTTACAAGGATCATGTTGACAAATTTAACTTTGGCCCTCTCGATTACCACATTGACGGCATAGCGGAGTGCAACCCGGGATGGGGTTTGCTGGATGAGAAACGGAAATACGACTTTATAATCAGCTTTATACTTCCCTGGTACATTCGGTTTGCGGCAAGCTGGATAGAAGCCGCCAAAAAGTGGCCGGTTGAATTCGTGACCTTCGAAGAACTCACTGTGTACCCGCAAGCGTGCATTCTGAATATCATACGATTCCTTGAGATGGATTTAAGCCCTTCCATTAAAACGAGGTTGAAAAACGCCAAGAATTTGCCCAGATGCAATTACAACAAGGGCATCGGCGGCAGGGGGGTTGAGCTTCTCGAGCCTGAACAGCTCAGCACAATAGAAGATATGATCCTGATGCTCGGAGAAGGCTTTTACCATTCCACTTTAGGCAGATACCTACTTTTTGGATACGACGGGTTGCCATTCGACCCTGAACAGATATCATCGGAAAAAGCTCAGGGATTGAGGAAAAATCCTCTTTTTTCATTTTTTATGGAAAATGGTGCGCCCCCTCAAGCCCCGGTCGCAGGATATTCCGGGATTGCCGTGTAGACGGTTTCCAGATGGACCATTTCAAAATCAACAAATCGATGCCGCCCTTGATCATCCCGGTGGAAAACCAGGTGCGCGAGCTCGACCCCAAGCTGCTGCTGGCGTGCGTGGCGGCCCGGCGCGGGTTTTCTTCCATCCTCGGCTTCAGGCGCGAGATGCATTTCAACATGGGCGACTTTCCGCGCGGTGTCTACGTTTCCAAAAGCATGACCCACGCAAGCGACATGATGTTCGAGATCATGCGCAAGCTTGGCCACACGGTTGTGGCCTGGGATGAGGAAGCCCTGGTTCACCTGCCGGCCGAGACCTACTATTCGCGGCGCCTGTCGGCCGATGCCATGAAGTGGGTGTCCCATTTTTTTGCCTGGGGCGAGGACAGCGCCGAGCTGTGGCGCCAGTTCCCGCAATTCCCCCACGGAACCCCGGTCCATGTGACCGGCAATCCCCGCTGCGATCTGCTGCGGCCGGAGATGCACGGCTACTACGAAGCGGATATCCGCAGGATCAAGGAGGCTTTCGGCCCTTTCATCCTCGTCAACACCAACTTTAACCACGTCAACGGGTTCTCGCCGGTCCAAAACCTCTTCCAGCCGCCCCGGGCGCCGGGGGAGCCGCCGGCCTTCGGCCGCGCCGCCGCAGGCATGAGCCGGGAATACGCCGAAGGCCTTCAAACTCTCAAGCAAGCGGTATTTGCGGCCTTTCAGGAGATGATCCCCCGGCTGGCCGAGGCCTTCCCCGATCATACGATCGTGGTCCGGCCGCATCCCACCGAAAACCCGGATGCCTATCACCGCATCGCCGAACGCTGCCCCCGGGTGCGGGTCACCAACGAGGGCAACGTCGTCCCCTGGCTGCTGGCCACCCGGGCCCTGGTCCACAACGGCTGCACCACCGGGGTGGAGGCTTACGTCATGGGCGTCCCGGCCGTATCGTACCGGGCACACGTCGATGAAACCTACGAAAACGGGTTTTACCGTCTGCCCAATCTGGTCAGCCACCAGGCATTCGACCTGGAGGCGCTGCAGGCGGTTTTGGGCAAGATTTTAGCCGGCGAGCTCGGCGCGGCGGACGGCGCGGACCGCCGGGCGGCCATCGCGCGCTATCTGGCCGCGCGCGACGGCCAACTGGCCTGCGAACGGATTGTGGAGGTGCTCGCAGCCACGGTTCAAAACCATTCGCGGCGTCCGGAAACACCCCTGGTCCAGCAGCTCCAGGGCCGGCTTTGGTTGACCGGGCGCACCCTGCTGAAACGCGCCAAGGCCCGTCTGCCGAGCTCCCACAACAAACCGGCGTTTCAGCGCCATCGCTACCCGCAAATCTCCCTGGATGACATCCGTTCCCGCATCGGCCGCTTTCAAAAGCTGCTGGGAGACGAAAGCGAACCGCGGGTCGAACCGCTGCACGGGTCCTTTTTCCAAATCCATCCCTCAACCGGACGCGCCCATAATTCCTGAATGTCCTCCGATCGCACCATAGAGCTGTTGCTGGCCTCGGCCCATTTTTTCCCGACCCACGGCGGCGCCCAGCTGCGCTATCTGCGCTATATCCCCGGCCTGCGGACCCGCGGAGTTCTCACCCGGGTGCTGACGGGCACCCCCAAATTGAAAAAGAACGCGCCGCCGCAACACGAAGGCATCCCGCGACCGCCCGCCGAGGGCCAATCGCCGGCGGAGGAAATTCCCGAGGGGACCCCGATTCAGCGCATTCCGCTTCCGGCCACGGCCGGCTGGCGCCGTTCAATCGCCTTCAACCAGGCCCTCTTGCGCTTTTGCCGGCAGCCGGGTTATCGCCCCCAGATCCTGCAGCTGGTTTCATCCCTCCAGCCGCGCTCTATTTTCTGGCTGCCGCAGATGCGCCGGCTTGGCGCGGCGCTGGTCTACGCCTACACGCTGCCCCTGAAGCTACCCGCCAGCCCCGCCAAGCGGGCCATCCGCCGACAGACCTTGAGGCTGATCTTCGACCAAATGGACTGCATCATCGTCAACAGCCCCCAGATGCAGGATCAGCTGCGCGCACTCGGCGTGACGGCCCGGATGGAATTTATCTCCAACGGGGTCGACCTCACCCGTTTCCGCCCCGCCCGGGATGCCGCTGAACGCCGGGCGGCTCGCCAATCCCTGGGGATCAGCGACGAGCGCCGCAAAATCATCACCACCGTCGGGGCCGTGCACCCGCGCAAGGGCAGCGATCTATTGCTGGAAGCCTGGTCGCACCTGGCCGGGCGCTTTCCCGAGGCCCACGTTTTCATCGTCGGGCTGCGCAAGGACCTCACTTACCCCAAGCTGGCGGACTTCAGAGAGCGCATCCAACACCTGTGCAGCGCCTCGGGGGCGCCGGAGAGGATCCATTTCCCCGGTCTGGTGCGCAACGTCGAGACCTACCTGCGGGCATCGGACATCTTTGTCTTCCCCTCCCAGCGCGAGGGCATGCCCAACGTGGTGCTCGAAGCGATGGCAACCGGCCTGCCGGTCCTTTTGACGCCCTTCGTCGGTCTGGCCGCGGATTTCGGCCAGGCGGGGCGGGAATACATCCTGGCGCCAAGGGAGGCGCAGGCCGTTGCGGCGAATCTGGCCGCCCTTCTGGAAGACGAGGCGCTGTGCAGCGAGCTGGGAGAGCGGGCCCGCAATTGGGTGCGGGATCACCTGAGCATCGAAACCAGCCTTGACCGATATGCCTCGCTATACTATGAGTTGGCGGCCAAAACCCCCAATGCCGCGCGGGTCTGATGGGCGCGCCCAGGGGTTCGCTTTTTATCGGGGCGCGAGCGCCCCGACCAAGCCCAAGAGGAGATAAATGGCAATCGGCCGGAAAATATCCACGCTCCTGATACCCGTTGAAAACCAGGTGCGCGAGCTGGACCCCAAGCTGCTGCTGGCCTGCATCGCCGCCCGGCGCGGCTTTTCTTCGGTGATCGGGTCCCGGCGGGAGATGGAGATGCGCATCGACGCTTTCCCCCGCGGCATTTATCTCTCCAAGAGCATGACGGTCCGCAGCCTGCTTTTTTTTCAAGTCGCCCACCGGCTGGGGCACGAAATCATCACCTGGGACGAGGAGGCGCTGGTCCACCTGCCGCCGGAGACCTATTTCTCCCGCCGGCTGCACCCGTCGGCCATCAAGTACGTGTCCCACCTGCTGGCCTGGGGAGAGGACAACGCCGACCTCTGGCGGCGCTACCCGGCGCTTCCGGCGGGTACGCCGATCCATATCACGGGCAACCCCCGCGGCGATTTCCTGCGGCCGGAGCTGCGCCGCTTTCACCAGGAGGAAGCCCGACACCTGCGCAGCGAGTACGGCAGTTTCATTCTGGTCAACACGAATTTCAACCATGTCAACGCCTTCGGCCCGGACATGAACCTGTTCAAACCGGCCGCAAAGCCGGGCCGGCGTCCCGCTTTCGGCCGGGCGGCGCGCGGCATGAGCCGGGCTTACGCCGAGGGCCTGCGGGATCACAAGCTGGCGGTCTTCAAAGATTTCCAGGAGCTGATACCCCGCTTGGAGACGGCCTTTCCCGACCAGACCATCGTGGTGCGGCCCCATCCCACCGAAAACCACGCGGTCTACCGTCGGATCGCTGCGGGCTGCCGGCGGGTAAGGGTCACCAACGAGGGCAACGTGGTGCCCTGGCTGATGGCCACCCGCGCCGTAATTCACAACGGCTGCACCACGGGGGTGGAAGCCTACGCCCTGGGGGTGCCGGCGCTTTCCTACCGCGCAACCGTCAATGAGGCCTACGATTACGGCTTCTACCGCCTGCCCAACCTGATCAGCCACCAGTGCTTCGACTTCGCGCAGCTGCGCGATCGGCTGGGTCAGATCCTTGCGGGAAAGGTGGGCGCGGCCGACGGGGATGCCCGCCAGGCGCTCTTCGCCCGGCATATGGCGGCCCAGGACGGTCCGCTGGCCTGCGAGCGGATCGTGGCGGTGCTCGAAGGGATCGGGCATCAAATGGCCGCCTCGGCACGGCGGATACCCTTCGAACACCAGCAGCGGTGGCTGATCGGCCAGGGCCTGCACGCGCTCAGGCGCGTCAAGGCGAAACTGCCGGGGTCCCACAACCGGCCCGAATTCCAGCGTCACCGGTACCCGGGCCTGCCCCTGGAAGCCTTCCGGGCCAAACTGAAAAAACTGCAGCAGACCCTCGGGGACGACACGGCAATCGACACCCAAAAAATCACGGACGCGATCTTTACCATCAGCTCCAAAGGGCGCCTCTCTGGTCGCTGAAGCTTGGCGCCAACGGGCCGACTTCGGGAAAAGACGCAACCATTAACGGCGTGCCGGAGCGGCCGACGGGCCGCAAAACCGGAAAGGATAACCATATGAAGGTTCTGATACTGGGACTCGGAAAATCGGGGACCACTGCCATGGTCTACAAAGTGGCCGGGGGGCTACCCAACTGCAAGGCCTTTTCAGGCGGCAAACCGGGCAAGTATATCGGCGACTACCCCAATGCCGTTTACAAGCACACCTACGAGGCCCGCAAGGGCAAGGACTTCGCCCTCTACCGGGCCCATTTGCAGAAGGAGCACTACGACCGAAAGATCTGGATGGCCCGGGACCCCCGGGACGCCGCGGTCAGCCGCATGCTCTACCGCTGGCACAAGGGCACCACCGGCCGCAAAAAGCAGTTCGAAGCCCATCTGGAGATGGTTCTGCGAAAGGAAAAGGCGCCCGCCAGCATTCCGTTCTACGAAATCTGCCGCTACACCGGTCACGAGGCATGGCCCATCACCAAGGAGGCCGTTTTCGAGGAGGAACGCCAGCGCTACCAGGAAATGACCGAATTCGTGCGGGACCTCGGCAACGACTGGCTGATGTTCACCTACGAGGAGATGGTCGCCAGGAAGTTCGACGCCCTCAACGCCTACCTGGGCTTCGAGGTCGCGGCCGGCGCCGAGGTGCCCAGCGGCACCGGCAAGGACAAGGTCGTGCGCAAAAAAGCCGCCGGCGACTGGCGCCACTGGTTCACCGCCGCCGACGCCGAACTGTTCAAACCGGCCTATACCCCCTACATGCAACTCGTCGGCTACGACTGCGAGGACTGGACCCCGGCCGCCAACCCGGTCATCGAGCCCGAGTTCTCATCGGTCTATATGCGGAATCTGCCCAAGAAGGCGACCCGCAACCTCATCTTCCGGTATCTCGACCCCCTCATGCAGCGCCTGGGCAAAAGCGGCTGATCACGAGACCCGAAAAAAAACGATTACCGTGACCCTTTTCTGCGAAACGGCTGCGACATGAAATTCGAAAACGGTTCAAACACGCTGGAAATCGACGCCGACCCACCGCCCCCCCCACCCCGACGGGGATGGGTGGCGAGGCGCATCGCGGGCCTTTCCACAGAACAGATCCAGGCCATCGGGGTCTGGGTGGGAAGGCTCCTGTATCTCCTGGCCCACCCGCTGCGCCGGATCGCCCGCAGCAATATCCGGTTCATCCACCCCGATTGGAGCCGCGGCCGGCAAAAAGCGTTCCTGAAAAACGTGTTTCGCCATTACGGCACCATGGTGGCCGAAATGGTCCAGCTGTCGTGTCATTCAGGGGAGGAATACATAAAAAGGAACTGTCGCATCCAGGGCGCCGAAAATTTTTCGCAGGCGCTGGCGGCCGGCCGGGGGGTGATCTTCATTTCGGGGCATCTCGGCAACTGGGAAAACGGGTTCCAACTGCCGGCGCTCTATTTTGGGGCGCCGCTGACCGGCGTCGCCAAGGCCATGAAAGTGCGCTTCTTCAACCGCTATCTGCACAATTTCCGAACGCGTTTCGGCAACCGGCTGCTGTACAAGGCCGGCGCGTTTCCGGAGATGCGCCAGACCCTGCGCGCGGGCGGGGTGGTCGCTTTCCTGATGGACATGCCGCGCCAGAAGGAGGGCATCCCGGTCGATTTTCTGGAGCACCCGGCAACCGCCACACGCGTGGCCGCCCTGCTGGCGCGGCGCTGCAAAAGCCCGGTGGTGCCCTGTTTCTGCATCCGGGAAGCCGACGGCCGGCTGACCCTGCGGATCGGGCCGCCGGTGGCGCTGCTGCAAACCAGGGACATTCAGGCCGACCTGGCAGCCAACACCCAGCGCTTGACGGACGTCATCGCCGCTGCCGTCCGGCGCAACCCGGAACAGTGGTTCTGGATGCAGAAGCGCTGGAAGTCCTTTCATCCCGAGCTGTACCCGGATTACGTGGGCGCCAAAAAAAAGCGTAAAAGAAAAAAGCGCGGCAACACGGCCCACGGCGCCTGAGAGCGATGGGCCGCCGGCCGTGCGGCGGTTTTGGAGAAAGGAACTTTGGCGGGCACCGTGGGAATGCAGCGGATTTACCTTTCCCATGGGTTTTATGTTCATTTTCTTGTGCGGACAAGAAAACGAACCAAAAGAAACCGCCCTCGCCCCGGGGCCCTTCGGGCTGCCCTGCGCTTCTCGTAGCCGGCGGGCCCTGTGGAACTCGCTTGCGCTCAAACAGCCACAGGGCCTTTTTCGCCGGCTGCTGCGATGCTCGGCCCGGGACAACGGGACATAAAACGCCGGCCGCAACAGGGGATCTAAACCGTCAGGTTTTTGACTTTCCGCTTTATCGAACGATGGCCTTTTCGTAAATCCGGTATTTTTTGTACAGCTTCCCCCCGATGGCCTCGTCGAAGCGGTTGATCAGGTGGTTGTCCTCCAGGTTCCAAGACATCTCGCACCACCGGTAGCCCAAGCGCGCGCCCCTCATCTCGGTCTCGTAGTACATGACGGTGTTGATCCCCGTTCGGCGGTACTCCTTTTTCAAACCGAACAGCACCCCCCGCAGGCCGGTGATTTTTCTTCGGTAGTACAGGAACTTCAGCAGGTTGATGGGCCCCAGGCGCCCGTTTAACCTTTTAAGCACCTGGTTGTAATCCGGGAGGCTGATGCTGACCCCCACCGGCTCCCCGTTGACCTCGGCGATCAGGACCAGTTCGGGCTCGGCGATGGGCTTCAACTCTTTGGCCAACAGGTTCATCTCACTGTCCGTCATGGGCACGAAGCCCCAATTCAACTCCCAGGCGGCGTTGTAGATCTCTTTGATGATGGCGACTTCCCGGTCGAACTGGCGCATATCGATGGGCCGCACGACGACATGCTCCTTTTTCCTGACCCGCTCCACCAGTTTGGCGATCCGCCCCACCACCCCGACTTCACCTTTCAGGTAGGCGTACAGGTCTTTCGCCTTTGCAAACCCGTAGCGCTCGCAGAATTCAAGGTAGTAGGGCGGGTTGTAGGGCATCATGATGACCGGGCTGGCATCGAAGCCTTCCAGGAGAAAGCCGCACTCGTCGTTCATGCTGAGGTTGACCGGCCCCCGGATGCGGTCCATGCCCTGGTCCCGGCACCAGCACTCGGCCGCCCCAAAGAGGGCCTGGGCCACGTCGTAATCCCGGAGGCACTCGAACATGCCGAAAAAGCCCATGCGCTCATGGTGAAACTGATTGTGGCGCGCGTCCACCACGGCGGCGATCCGCCCCAGGATGCGCTCCCCGCGGCAGGCGGTGAAGAGCGCCATCCGGGCGTGATCAAAGAACGGGTGCCGTGACCGGTCCAGCCTGAACTTGACGTCGCGGATCAGCGGCGGCACCCAGTAGGGGTCGTCTTTGTAGATCTGCCAGGGAAAACGCACGAATCGGTCGATTTCCCTGGGGCTGGCAATGGTTTTGATTTCAAGCTCGGGCAGGGCCATGATGTTTTTTCTCCGAAAGCGTGTGGATGACGCGGCCGCGGGCGGCCGCCTTTTCCCCGGTCAGCGAAACCCCCCCTGACGGTAAAGGCGCCAGGCGAGAACGCAGGCCGCCGCCAGCGGGCGGCGCCGCAGCCGCGGCGGAAGCTCCACCCGCACCCCCGAATGGCGCTCGATCTTCCAGAGGATGTAGTCCATCCCGCCCACGAAGGTGAACGCGCTTTTCAGCAGACGCAGGACCGACAGGACCTTGCCCTGAAAAAAGCGCAGCCGCCAACTTTGGCGGCAGAAGAAACGGGTGCGGCGGGGGATGCGGGCCTCGTAGCGCATCCCGCCGCCCTGCTCCGTCACCGCCACGGGCAAGTCCCCGGCCGGCAGGGCCGCCCGGGTGAGGGCCTCGTAATGCGGGGCGTAACGCGCAACCAGGCCCTTGAGCTTCTCGGGCCGTTCCGCCCGCAGCTCCGCGCGGTAGCTCAGGGAAAGCCCCTTGAACCACAGCTCGCCGGCCGTGAACGGCGACGGGGTGCAGGGCCGGACGCGCCGGATGAAGGTGACCACCGCCCGGGCCAGCGCCCTGGAAACCCGTTCGCTGGTGTGCCGGTCGCGCGCGAAAACAATGGCCACCGGCTGGGCGAACCGCCCCCAGATGTAGGAGTGATACCACCGCGGCGACGTCCCCCGCTCGAAGTCGGCCAGGGACAGGACGGCGTACTTGGCGCGCACCCGTCGGCCGTCGTGGGGGACTTCCAGGTAGAAGACGTTGGGCGGCAGGAGCCGGTTGAGCAGCTGCAGGAACCGCGACGGATAGGCGGCCCGGTAGCTGTCTACCAGCACGTAGAGGTCCACCATGCCCCCGCGGTCGTCGCCGGAGCGCAGGCAGGACCCGTAGAAGAGAATGGCCGCGGCGGCATCGCCGTAGACCGCCCGCAGTCGATCCGCCAGGGCCTGCACGGGGAGGGGCACCGGCCGGCAGGCTTCCTGCCGAATGAGCTTTGAGAGTGCGTCGGGAATCGTCATGCTCACACCCGCAAAAAAGTCGCCTGACCGCCGACGTCCAGGATCAGCTCCCCCTGGCGAGGGTCGGCGCGGAAGCGCTCGCCGTCCAGGGCGAAGCCGCCGTCCAGGGCCAGCCGGATTTGAT
>Ga0272444_10002137_pt1 | contig 18510 bp, 13 predicted proteins | sample SSMForm13_FD_201033 | JGI IMG/M metagenome (GOLD analysis project Ga0272444, IMG submission 201033) | Marine sediment archaeal communities from Little Sippewissett salt marsh, Falmouth, MA, United States - SSM-Form-13 | ecosystem: Environmental > Aquatic > Marine > Wetlands > Sediment ... | reverse complement strand
CCGGGGTGGGGCTCAGCCCACGGGGGACGGTTCCGGGATCTCTTCGGCGATCGGGAAGGCGATGCTGATGCAGGTACCGTCGCCGGGCGACGATTCAATCTCGAGACGGCCGTCGTGGTTGTCAATAATCCGCTTGCACACTACCAGACCGAAACCGTGGCCGGTCTTTTTGGTCGTGAACTTCTCGTGGAAGGCGCGGGCCAGGTATTCACTGTCAAAACCTTTGCCGGTATCCCGGATTGAAAACTTGAAGCTGTCGAGGTGCGGCAGCAGTTCCGAGGTAACGGTGATGCGTCGTTCATCGCAGCCCTCGGTAGCATCGGCGGCGTTGTTGAACAGGTTGTAGAGCAACTGCTGGATCTGGGTGACATCGGCCGTGACCGGCATGCTCTGCAGCTCGTCCGGCATCTCTATCTGCACGTTACGGAAGCGCTTCTGGGGCTCGAGATAGTCGACCACCTCCGACAGAATCTTGTCGAAATAGACAGTTTCCTTGGCCGATGAGATCGGCCGGAGATCCATTAGGTTGGCCGTGAAGGATTTCATTTTCTCGATAGTCGTGGTCACTGTCGACAGATATTTGTCCAGCTTTTCGAAATTCTGCTTGTTGAGATGGACCTCGAGCAGGCTGACGTTGCCGGCCACGACGCCCAGGAAGTTGTTCAGTTCATGCCCGATCTCGGCCGAGATCTCACCGCGCGTGGCCATCTTTTCCAACTGGATGGTTTCATCCTGCAGTTCCTTGAGGCGTCCATAGGCCCGTCGGGTTTCATCGAGCAGCGAGACGTTTTCCAGCGAGATCGCCAGCTGGCTGGCGGCAATAGACAGGAAAGACATATCGCTGTGCTTGACCTTGGTCGTGTCCTCACTGATATGCAGCATCATAAGGCCGTACATAGTGGCCGCCCGCATCACCGGGATGGCGATCATCTGTTGCTCCGGCTTGAACCAGGCCGGGAAGAGATAGGGTTCAAGCGACCGTTCCGGTCTGACCCGCCACCACGGGTGCTCGTCGCGGCCGGCGATTATGGTGGGCTCGGTCAGCAGGGACAGATTGTCGCTCTGCAGGAACGACTGAAAGGGTTCGGCCGGGAGTGAATGCTCGGCCTCTTTATCATGCTCGATTGTGAGGATAATGTACTGCTGGTCGGCCTCGTTCCAATAGAGGATCGAGCCCCGTTCGCAATGCTGATGCATCATGGCAAACTTCAGGGAGGAGACTACCAGGGACCGGTGGTCGCCCGCGGCGAACAGGACGTTGCTCAGGTCCGACAGGCTCGTCAGTTGTTCGTCGGTGCTGAGTTCGGCGGATTCCTGCAGTTTGGCCACGGCGTTCTGGACCGCCTGGCGTATCTCGGAAAGCTCGAACGGCTTCATGACGTAGTCGAGAGCGCCCTGCTTGATTGCATCCTTGGCCGAGTTGAGGGTGGCATAACCGGTGATAAAGACGACGCCGATGCCGGGATTCTGCTCGCGGGCCAGCCGGGTCAGTTCGATTCCGTCCATGCCGGGCATGCGAATGTCCGTAATCAGGAGCTGGATGTGCTCGGTGTTGAGAATCTCGATCGCCTCGGACCCGTTGGAGGCCGTACGAACGCTGTGTCCTTCGTCCTCGAGCGCATCCCGCACGAGTGACTGGACTATCTCTTCGTCATCGACGACGAGTACTCGACAGGCATTGGTGATGTTTTCAGTCATTGATCTTGACTTGAGTCAGCGCCTGCTCTACCGTTTTTCGCACCTGGTTCAGGTCGAAGGGTTTGCGCAGGCACAACTGCCCGGTCGTCTCCCGGACTTCTTCATAGAGACCGTCGGGGAGAGAGTCCGTGAAGATGAAGCGCATACTCTCCCGGGCCGGTCCCAGATCCTTATAGACCTCGTGTCCGTTCTTTTTGGGAAGATGCAAATCGCAGATGCAGAGATCGTAAATTCCTGTGAGGGCCTTGGACAGCCCCTGCTCGCCGTCGTCGGCCGTATCGACCTCGTGACCGCAATCTCTCAGGAAGTCTCGAAGCAGACCCCTCATGACTTCGGAATCGTCGATTATCAGGATTCTAGCCATGTGTATCCTCTTCCCCCTCCAGGGCGGTCGTGACCGTCTGGATTAACTCTTTGATACTGAATGGCTTGGACAGAAAGGCGCAGGCGCCGTGATTCACCGATTGACTTACGGTGTAAAGGCTGGAATAGCCCGAAATCACGATCACCTTGGTGTCCGGGCTCAACTCCCGGGCCGCTCGGACGACCTCTTCGCCCGGCACTTTCGGCATCCTAAGATCCGTTATGACCAGGTCGAAATGGCTGTCTTTGAGCTTGTTGATCGCCTCATCCCCGTCGCAGGCCAGGCTAATGTTATACTCCTCAAGAACTTCAGAAAGAAAATCTCGGATGATCTCTTCATCGTCGACTATGAGTATGGATTGCTTTTCTGTAGATAACATGCTGGTTCTTTCGTCCGTTCAAACCTGCTTACGATCAGTTTCTTTCATTATATCGGCCTCCGGCGCTTTTTTCTGCACCGGCAGAACGATAGTAAATGTCGTCCCCTTACCCAGTTCGGACTTGACGGAGATCTCGCCGCCGTGATCCTTCACGATGCCATAGCTGACCGAGAGGCCCAGGCCGGTGCCTTTACCGACCTCCTTCGTCGTAAAGAACGGTTCGAAAATCTTCTTGAGGTCTTCTTTCGGAATCCCATGGCCGGTGTCGGTGATGGCCAGTTCCACCGTGCCGCCGAACTCACCCAGGGCCGGGCTGTACCGGGAGTGGATGCTCACGGTCGAGCCCTTCTGCGAGGCGTGCATGGCGTTGATGATCAGGTTGGTGAAGACCTGCTGAAGCTGACCGGCGTTCCCTCGGACCTTTGGAATGTCCCGAGTCAGGTGAACGGCCAGCTCCATCTGGTTGATCCGGAACTGATGTTCGACGAACGACACCGTTTCTTCCAACGTCTTGTTGACGTCGACATCCTCGAACTCCACCGTGCGCGAGGTTCTCGAGAAGCGCAGCAGGTTCTGGACGATCGTCTTGCAGCGCCGGGCCTGGATTTCGATATCGCCGACGTACCGAATGTAGCTTTGAATTTCCTTCGGCGGGTTTTCCTCGGGGTTGTTCTTACGCAGTTTCTCCAGGGTGAACTGGGCGTAACCGAGGATGCCGCCGAGCGGGTTGTTAAGCTCGTGGGCCACGCCGGCGGCGAGCTGACCGATAGCGCTCAGTTTCTCCGACTGGATCAACTGGGCCTGGGCTTCCTCGAGCTGAGCGGTCCGCTCGATGATCTTCTCCTCGAGCGTCCGGTTGTACTGCTCGATCTCGTCGCGGGATTGTTTCAGGGATTCGGTCATGCGGTTGAAGGTGTTGGCCAGATGACCGATTTCGTCCCGTTGCTCAATCTCCACCCGGGTGCTGAAATCACCCCGGCTGATCTGGTCGGTGGCCTCGACCAGTTCCGTCACCGGTTTGGTGATAGCGCTGACGATGAAGATGATCATCACGATAGTGGTTATGACCACGAGGGTAGCCAGCAGGATAGCTGCCAGCTTGGCCTCGGAGATCGCCTTGTGGACGGTTTCCACCGACATGCCCAGTTCGATCCAGCCGATTGTCTCGGACACCGAGCTGGCGCCGACAGAACGGTCCACGCCGCCGATCAGGCCAAGGGTTTCCCGGTTCATTACTTCCTTTTCGGTTGTGATCGGGGCTGTCAGCACCAGGACTTCGCCGCCCGTGCGGGCTTCGAAATAGTCAAAATTCAGATTGTGCTCGGCGCGGGACTCCTCCCGCAGCGAGGTTACCAGGTCCGCGTCCACCGGGTTGAGGCCGGTGTTGGCCAGCACGGTGCCCTCGAGGTTGCTGATCAGGCAGTATTCCACCTGGGCGAAACCAGAGAGGACATCGAGAAGATCTCCCAGTTCATAGGTGGACTCGAAGAGTACGCCGCTCTCGGAATTGATCGCCAGCATCCGGATCATCGTCTCGCCGTTTGATTCCAGCTCGCGGCGGAAACTCTCGGACTGGCGGTTGATGAGGTAGCCGCTGATGATCAGCATGCTGATAATCAGCATCATCGAAATCGGCAGCACGAACTTGAGCCGGAGACTGAGGCCGAAGGAATACCGCAGGAACGTCATCGGTACACCTCCTTGGCGATCGCCACCAGTTCAGGGGGGATGGTTACCTTGACGTGCTGCGCGGTTTTCTCGTTGTAGTGGAACCAGATGATATCCGGCGTGGTCACCTCGATCCGGCCCGGCACGGCGCCGTTGAGAATCTTATTGGCGATCCGTCCGGCCTGGCGACCGATGGCCTTATAGTCGAAATCGAGCGCGAACAACGCACCCGACTCCACCACGTACCTCGAAAACCCCATAAACGGAACACCCCTTCGCAGGGTGTTCAACAGAATATACCGGGTGGACTGGGGGTCGAACAGGTTGGGATCGGCGACCGACCAGATGCCGTCGACCACCCGGGTCAGGGAGTCGAGCGCCCGCGGAAGATCCTTGGGTGTGGCTACTTCCAGGGCCACCAGCTCCAGTCCCATCTCCGCCGCCACCACTCTCGAGGGAGGGATGAGCGGGGCGGTGTTGGAGGTATACAGCACCCCCAGCTTCTTCAGGTCCGGGATGATCTGGACGAATTTGGAAAACTGAATGTCGACCGGTATATCCAGGGAGGCGCCGGTAATCATATGACCCGGATTGACGGTGGACTCCACGAAACCTGAAATGACGGGGTACATCACCGAAGAGAAAACGACAGGCGTGTTGGGAAAGTTCTCCTTGGCAATGCGCGTCGAGGCGCTGCCTATGGTCAGGATTATTTCGGGGCTGAGCTTGCGAGCGGTAGCCAGTTCTTCCTCGAGAGATGTAGCATCGGCGCGGATGGTGACGGTTTCGAAATGGACATCACTGAACTCCGCCTTGATAGCGGAGCGGGCGCCGCTGATGGCTCGCTGGGTCGAGGTCAGGCTGTCAGAACTGAGAAAAACGACCGTCCGCGCCTGGGCCTGGGACAGCATTCCCGTGCAGAGCAGTCCGATGATGAGAAAACCTGTCAGTCTCTTGATGGTGCTTTTCACAAGTTATGCCTGTCCTTGCCGATCAACCTGATAGAAGCGTAGCCGCAACGCGGCCGAAGACGCGTGGGATTACCGGCCTCACTTGTTCTCATAGGCATTATCGGGCGGACCCCCTAAAACTTGACAGCCCGGCCCAAGATTGGTCGGGGTGCCCAAGAATTGGACAATCTTACTTCCGCCCCGGCCATAAGATGTATCATGCCTTGTCAAGTTATCAGCCCGGTGTCCGATAATGATGCAAGAAGCATAGTTATCGATATCCAGACATTTGAGACTCTTCGAGTGATTGAAATCGAGCTCAACTCAAAAACTACGGAGAAACTGCCTTGAATAAGCGGCTGTCATACCTCGCGACCGCGCCCCTGATACTTCTCATCATAGTCATGATGACGGTATCGGTGCAGGCCGGGGTATCGGGAAAGATCTCGGGCGTCGTTGAGACCTCCGAGACGGGGGCGCCAATAGTCGGGGCGACCGTGAAGGTGGTCAATACGAACCTGACCACAAAAACGGACGAGGATGGTGAATACTTCATCATCGATGTTCCCATCGGCAAATACGACATGGTGGTGAGCCACGTCGGATTCGAGAGCCTGCTCAAGAAAGAGGTGCAGGTTCTGGTTGATCTGACCACGCCCGTCGACTTTGCTATCGCCGAAGTGGCTATTGAGCTGCCCGACGAAATGGTGGTTTACGCCGCCAACCCTCTTGTCCAGAAGGACCTCACGGCATCACGAGTCATCTTCACCGAAGAGCGTCTGAAAAACCTGCCCAACGTCCAGTCGATCCAGGCTATCCTGACCAATTATCCCGGCGTGGTGGTCGACCGCAATTCCGCCATGCACGTCCGGGGCGGGCGTTCGGGACAGGTATCGTACTATTACGACGGTTTCTCCGTCCAGGATCCCTTCACGGCCAACGCCGGTATCCGCATCATGCCGCTGGCCCTGGAGGAATTGTCGCTCACCTCGGGCGGCTTCACCTCGGAATACGGTGAGGCCCTGTCCGGCGTGGTCAGCGCGGTGACGCGGGAAGGCACGGCGAAATATCGCGGCAAGGTCCGGCTGTACCAGGGCGCCACGCACAAGTACGATGTAAACACGGCTGACTGGGGCGACCTCTCCCTGATCACCAACCGCTCGGGGAGTTTCAACCTGTCCGGCCCGCTGCCGGGCCTGGACAGCCAGCGGTATACTTTCTTCACGGCCGGTGAATACCTGCGTGACGACGGTTACCTTCCCCACAACTGGCTAACCTCATACACCGGGACGGCCAAAGTATCGGCCCAGCCGATTCCCAAGTTGAAGCTCAAGACCAACCTGACCTACCATCTCCGGGACGGCGCTATTTACAATCATAGCGACGCCAACAAGGTCTCCTACGACTTCAACCTCGACGGCCTGCCGGTTTACGATCGGAAGGCCTACCTGTTCGGTCTGGCCGGTAATTACGTGGTCAGTGAACGGGCCATCTTCTCGCTGACTTTCAACCAGTTCTATACGCGTACCAAATACACGCCGCAGCACCTGCAGGATGTCCACTGGTCCGAATGGCCCGGGTATTCCGAGGATGAGGACGGTGTTTACAACGGCACCATTGATGACAACAACTACCTCGGCACGTCGATCTACGACAACGCCAACGTCCTGCACGTGTCGCGGTTCACGACCGGCGGTGATTTCCAGCCGACCTACCAATATCAGCGGGCCCGGTACAACGCCTTCGTGCTGGGCATGCTGCACCAGATGAACAAAGTCAATCAGGTCAAGGCCGGTGTGGAATATCGCAAATATGATGTAGAGTGGGATTTCAAGCAGTTCTATAATGAACAGCCTTACGGCGAGTATTACAACAACGCGCCGTTTATCGCTTCGGCGTATATTGAAGACAAGCTGGAATACTCCGATTTTGTCCTCAATCTGGGCCTTCGTCTCGACCATCGAGATGTCGACATCGCCTACAATTATACGCCCACCGATACGGTGGACCGTTACAAGGACGCCGACACCAAAACGCGCATCTCGCCGCGTTTAGGCCTGTCGTTCCCGGTGTCCGAGAAATCGGTCCTGCATTTCAACTACGGCGTTTATTACCAGGCGCCGCTGTATGAATATCTCTACACCAACCTCGACGGCGAAAGCGGTTCGGGGCTTCCGTTATTCGGCAATCCCGACTTGGACCCCGAGGAGACGATCTCCTATGAACTGGGGCTCGACCATCTGATCGGCGAGAATCTGCGCCTCGACGTCACGGCCTATTATAAGGATATCAACGACCTGGTGGCGGCCCGCGAGGATTCGGTCATCGCCGGTACCTCGACCCTGACCAAGTTCACCAACGACGATTACGGGACGGTTACCGGCGTGGATCTTTCTCTCGAGGTGCGGCCGGGCAGCAGCAACTTGAGCGGTTCGGTCTCCTACGGTTACATGATAGCCAAGGGTAACGGGTCCTACGCCAAGGAAGCTTATTACACCTACCTGACCTCGACCACTGATACTCTGCCGCCGATCACCGAATACGCGCTTGATTTCGATCAGCGACATACGGTCACGGCGGTGCTGGATTACCGGGTGCCGGGCAACTGGAAAGGCAGCCTTTTCGGCCTGGGCCTTCCGGGCGCCTGGGGTCTGTCACTGGCCGGCTATTTCGGCTCGGGACTTCCTTATTCGAAGACCGATGCCGACGGCAACCGCCTGGGCGAGCGCAACGAATCCCGGCTCCCGGCCAACTACTCCGTGGATATGCGCTTCAACAAGGATTTCAACATGGGCCGCGGCTCCGAGATCCTGACGTTCTTCTTCGAGGTGGACAACATCTTCGATCGGCGTAACGTCATAAACGTCTATTCGCGGACGGGCCTGCCGAACGATGACGCCCAGATACGAGGGGCGGATCTGGCGCTCAATCAGGAAGAAATAGAACATTACGATTACCTGTCGGATCACGATCCGCAGAATTATTCAGCCCCGCGTACGGTTCGGACCGGGTTTGAATTCAGTTTCTAGTCCGGAGAGGTCATAAGATGAAGCGATCAGTTATAACGTTGTTACTGACTCTGACTCTTGCGGTAGTGGGCACCCTGGCGATTTCGGCCGGTGAGACCCTGGCCCGTCCCTCCGAGTCCGCGCCCGATCAGAGCTATTTGAATCTCGATAACGGCCGTCCCGGGGCGCCGTCCGGGGACGACAGTCCCGAGCTCAGCCCGCCGTTGATTACGGTTGACCGGGTTACCCACAATCAGGGTAATATTATTACGACTATAGACAACTGGGGCCTGATCGGCAGCTACCATTATTACGGCCTGCCCTCGGGCGAGTACCCCCGTAATTCCGATCACGACTATATCGGCGAAATACACTATTGGATGGGCGCGACCAACGCCGCCGGTGATACGCTGGTAGCCAACGCCGACGATGACTTCCAGGGCATCCCCAGCCTGGTGACCGGCGTCGAACAGCACCGGATTTTTCTCTCCACCGACACTACCCGGTATTTCGACTACGATCTGTCCGACACGGTCGGTCTCGGTCTCGGCAACCCGGCTTACGGCTGGCGGATCTGGGACAGCGACCTCGGTGTTTACGCCTATGAGCGCAATTACAGCTCGCTGTCGGCCGGGTTTTTCGACGGTGGTCCGCGTTCCGTCCAGGAGTCCCATTACCGTTTTGCCGATAACGCCCAGGGCAGTTCCCTGATGGGCCTGGAGATGACCCATACGGTCCTTCAGTGGAACTATTGCTACAATGAAGATTTCATGTTCGTGATTCTCGAGATCAAGAACACCTCAGTCGAGGATTATACCGATTTCGCCTTCGGCCTTTATGTCGACCTCGATGTCGGCGGTTTCGACGGTACCGGTGAGAACGGGCGCCTGGGCGATCTGGTCGCCTCGGATACCTCGGAGAATCTGGGCTGGATCTACGATGAAGACGGCTATGATCCGGGCTGGGGCGCGAGCGTTACCACCGGCGTCATGGGCACCAAGTATCTCGAGACGCCCGGCGGGGGCGGCATGACAGCCTTCCGCACCGGTGACTGGGCTCTCGTGCCCGACAACGATCCGGACCGTTTCGAATTGATCAACAGCACCGATTTCGACGGCAGCCTGCCGCCGACCGACCAGTATTACATTCAGTGTACCCGGGGTATCAATCTCCTGGCCGGACAGACGGTGAGGGTGGTTTACGCCATCATCGCCGGCGACGATGAAGAGGACTTCCGGGCCAACGCCGCGCTGGCTCAGGAGCTTTACGACAATTATTTTGTGGGCCCGGAGCCGCCTCCGACCCCGACCCTGCAGGCCAGCGCCGGTGATGAAAAAGTCTACCTCCAGTGGAACGACACCGCCCAGTCGGCGGTTGATCCGCTCTCCGGTGAGAACGATTTCGCCGGCTACAAGCTCTACCGCAGCGTCAACCGCGGTCTGACCTGGGGCGAGACGATTTACAGCACCGGCAACAACTGCCTGACCCTTGACTATCAACCTCTGGTTGATTACCGCCTGGATCGTCCGACCGACCCGGCGCCGCGCTCGTTTATCGACTCTGATCTGATCAACGGCGTGGAATACTGGTACTGCCTGGTGGCCTATGACACCGGCGCCAGCGCCACCGGTATAGATCCGCTGCAGTCAGGCTTCGGCGATCCCGACGGCGCCCCGAACGTCGTCACGGTAACGCCGAGGAACGATCCGGCCGGTTTCTACGAGGCGGCCGGTACGGTGGTCCACGAGTACAACGGACTCGCTGAGCCCTCGTCGGAGAGCCCGATCCCGACCGTGTTTGATCACAAGGCCCTGAAAGGCGCCGATTACGAAGTCGTATTCGAGGACACCCCGCAGGAAACCTACTGGCACCTGATCAACGTCACCACCGGTGATACGGTGCTGGAGGATCAGACGGTGTTCAACGGCGATCCGGAGATGTTCCCGGTGGTCGACGGCATTCGCCTCGTCATGCGCAACGCCGACCGGGTGCCGCGCTCCATGACCCAGACCGCACTGGGCGGCGCCGATACCAATTTGGCGGTGCTCAATTTCTACGGTCCGGCCCTGCCGAACTTCACCGGCGATACCAGTAACATCTATGGTGACGCTCATTTCCGGTCGACCTACGAACTTCGCTATACCGGGGATTCGACCCTGGCGACCTCGATATACAAGTATTGGTATCCTTCGGATCCCGAGGTGTACGTACCTTTCGAATGCTGGAATACCACGACCAACGAGCGCGTCTCGCTGGCTGTACTGGATTTCGAGTTTGACGAGGTCTATCAGCCTTACGATCTGCTGACGATCGTCAACTTCCCTTATGATCCCGGCGCCGACCTGGTGACGCTGGGAGCGTTCCCGTATTACTACGGCTGGATGTTTGATTTTGACGATGTCCTGTACGCTCCGACGGCGGGTGATGTGTTCACGGTCGAAGGGCCCCTGATGCAGAGTCCCGAGGATGTCTTCGCATTCAAGGCCGATGGTGTCGATGCTTCGGACGCCAAGGAGGAGCTGGCTAACATCAGGGTGGTCCCCGATCCCTACTACGCCTTTGCTCCCGGCTGGGACGTCGACGAGGGAGAGAACAATATCCAATTCCAGAATCTCCCCGACGAGTGCACGGTCAGAATTTACACCCTGGCGGGCGATTTGATAAAGACAATCGAGCATGCCGACGGCACCGGGCGAGCCTGGTGGAATCTCCAGTCGGAGGGGCAGCGCCTGATCGCCTCAGGAATTTACATTTATCACGTCGAATCCAAGTACGGCGACCATCTCGGCCGCTTTGCGGTGGTAAAATAGCGGAGGCCCCCAAGTGAGAAAGTTGCTTTGCCTTATAATTGTTGTAGCCCTTGCCGGCTCTGCCGGGGCGGACGACACCAAACTCGGTGCCGCCGGCGCGCAGTTTCTTAAAATAGGCGTCGGCTCCAGGTACCAGGGGATGGCGGAAGCCTCGGTGGCGACCGTTAACGACGCTTACGCCATGTACTGGAACCCGGCCGGTCTGGTCGAAGTCGAGAACTGGACGGTCGCCTTCACCACTGTCGAATGGCTGACCGATATCAACCTCAACTATGTCGGGGTGGCCAGGCAGTTCGAGGGGGTCGGGGCGTTCGGCGCCTCGGTCACGGTGCTCTCGGCCGGTGAACATGAAATCACGACAATCGCCGATCAGGACGGCACCGGTCAGTACTACACGGCCACCTCCTACGCTATCGGCGCTTCGTTCGCCCGGCAGTTGACCAACCGTTTTGCCTTCGGCGCCTCGGCCAAGTACGTCGGGGAGAAAATCGGCAAGGTTGATTCCCGCGGGATCGCTTTCGATTTCGGAACCATGCTGTATACCGGTTTTCGAACTCTCCGGCTGGGCATGTCCATTACCAACATGGGACCGGACTTGAAGTTCACCGGCAGCGATCTCAAGATTGCTTATGATTACAACGATGACACCGAATCCGATGTCAACGCCGACCCGATCGACGCCGAGTTGAGAACGAACCCGTACAGCCTGCCGCTGACGTTCCGTATCGGCATGGCTTACGACGTAGAGCTTGGTTCCAAATCAATAGTGACGCTGTCCGGCGACTTCATGCACCCTAACGACCACGAGCAGAAAGCCTCGGTCGGCGCCCAGTATGAGTTCGCCGAGAAGTTCTATCTTCGGAGCGGCTACAAGTTCAACTACGACGAAGAAACCGTGGCTTTCGGCGGCGGCCTGGTGGCCGATGTCGGCGGGGAGACGCAGTTGATCATCGACTACGCCTGGCAGGAATTCGGCCGCCTCGAGTCAACCCAGAGGTTCTCGATCGGCTTCACGTTCTAGCGCCCCGACAGACTGGAAAAGCCCCGTTCGCGGGGCTTTTTTTTGATCGGGTCTGGACAGTCGGGGTAAAAGAGGGTATTATACGCACCGATCTCTTCTCACAACGAGGTATGAATTGATGGCTCTCTCTAAATGGCTCTTTCGCATAATCCTCTGTATCTTCATAGCTTGCGCCGGTGGCGCACCGGCACAGACGGGTGACGATGCCGTGGTGACGGTCATGACCCAGTATTTCGAATACCTGGCTATGGGCAATTTCGATATCGCATCCGATATGTGGACGCCGGAAGCGATGGAGCGCTCGGAGCGGTTCGGGATAGAATTCGAAGGCATACCTTTGAAGGCGGATTGCGCTTCGCCGATTATCCGGAACCTGGATGCGGTCAGGGATTTCCTCCAACCGCCTATCCGCCGATATGAGTCCCTGCCGGGCGGGACCTGGATCCGCCTCGAGTTCCACCGGGTCATGGGCCGCAATCTGATCGAGCACAGCTATTTCGCGGAGCGGCGCGGCGACTGGTTCTGGATCGGTAATCCCCAGGACTATTACGCCGCGGACTGGGAAGTCGTCGAAAGCGAATGCTTCCGTGTTCATACACATACCGAGGTCAGACCGTTCGTCAATACTGCGGCCCTGGCAGCCGCCGACCGGTTTGTCCTGGCCATGGCCGATACGCTGGGTATTCCAAAGGATCTCGTAAACGAGATCAAAGAGAAGAAGATCGAATATTTCTACTGCAATTCCGATACTCTGGTCGAGAAGATCACCGGTCATCGCACCAAGGGCATGCTGGACATGGGGTCCAACGATGTTATCTCGGCGAACTTCCCCCATTTTCATGAGATCACGCACCTGTTGATCAACATCCGGCTGCAGAAACTTCCGCTCTACACTCAACCGATCATGCGCGAGGGCCTGGCTGTACGTTTCGGTGGCCGCTGGGGAAAACACGCGGCCGCCCTGCTGGACCTGGGCGTTTTCCTCCATAGGGAGAAGCTGGTGGAGCTTGACTCCATGTTGACCATGGCCGGATTCGGCAACGATGTCGGAGCGGATATCGTCTATCCCGTCGCGGGCGTTTTTGCCGCTTACCTGGTCGATGAAATGGGTCTGGAGAAAACCCTTGATCTTTATCTCAAGCTCTCCGGTCAGTTCGATTCCCTCTACGAGATGAGCCTGGCCGAGGTGCAGGCGGTGATGGCCGAAGCTGCCGGCAAGGAAGACTGGGCGGAACTGACGAAGGATTTCGAGGACTACGCCACCAATCGGGTGTCTGAACAGCGAGCTGCTTTACCGGGGTCGGTTGCCGACGGCAAGACAGTGCTGGAAAACGACCGTTGCAAGGTGATCGAGGACGGTGATTGGATGGCTTTCGAACTGGCCGCAGCCGGTGAGGGTGATTCCGTGCACGGCAATCTTCTGTTCGGCCGGGCAGACGGTCTGGCCGGTGCTGAATCCTCGCTGTTCATGGAGCAGTACGGGGGCGAGATCGGCTTTGAAGGGCATCGGTTCGGCGTTCGTTACGATCAAAACGAGGCCGGTCTTTACGATTACGCCACCAATCAACTCCTGGCCAAGTACATCTGGGGTATCACGCCCTCGGATGACTATTTCGACAGCGATCATAAACGAGTTATGATAAAATTCCGCCGGTCGTTCCTAGAGGATCAGCGGCCGGGCGAAGAAAACTGCAAACTGCTCCCCCTGTAAGGGGTCGAACCGGATGGAGATATCGACCGCAGCCGTGCTGGCGATGCTGGCCGCGATCCTCGCGGCCCTGATCTGGCTCGGCCTCCGCCTCAGAAAGCTGGAGTCGAAACCCGCCGACAGCAGCCTGCAGAGCGCGGTTGAATCTCTCAAAGGGGAACTTCTCTCCCGGCAGGCGGACTCGATCTTCGCACTGCGCGACTCAATAGACAACGCCAACAAAATAATCAACGACCGTCTGGCCGAGGGGACCAGCAGCCTCGACCGGCGCATGTCCGTCCTCGGCGAGCTGGAGAATCGCCTCGGTCAGTTGACCAAGCAGGCGGCCGATATCGAAGCGGTTGGGGCGAATATCCAGAAGCTGTCGGAGCTGCTCAGGCCGCCCAAGCTGCGCGGCAATGTCGGTGAACTGCTGCTGGACAACATCCTGGGACAGATCCTCCCCCAAGCCATGTTCGAAAGCCAATATCGCTTCAACTCAGGTCTCAGGGTCGACGCCGCCATTAAGCTGGGCGACCGCCTGCTGCCGATTGACGCCAAGTTCCCGATCGAGGCGTTCGAGCGAGTCAGCCGGGAGCCGGAAAACCCGGACCTTCAGAAGGAGTTCTCACGGGACTTCAAAAAGCACATCGATGCCATCGCCGACAAGTATATCCGGCCCGCTGAGAAAACGACTGATTTCGCGGTGATGTACATCCCGGCCGAGGCGGTTTATTATCAGCTTATCGCGCAGCAGCACCAGGAAGGTTTCGAGTACGCTCTGTCGCGTCGCGTGATCCCCAGCTCGCCGGGGCATCTTTACGCTTTCCTGGCGTCGGTGGCCATGCTGGGGGCGGAAATCTCGCTGGCCGGCTCCGGCCTGGCCGAGGAGGGGCGGCGCTTTCTGGCCGGTTTGAACGAACTCGGGGAAACTACCGACCGCCTGGCCCGGTTCCATGAGAAGATGGAAAGCTCCCTGCGGTCGCTTTCGGCCGGTTTTAACCGGGCTCGCTCGGAGTTGAGCGAAGCGAGGTTGCAGCTCGAGAAACTCAGGGAGCCGCTGACCGGCAGCACGGCGCCCTCGGATGAAGACGCGATGGAAGAAGCCCGCAGCCAGCCCGAATAGATATACAATCGAGTCTTGCGGCGAATGAAAGAGGTTTCAGGAGAGTCAGTGTCCAACGGAAGTTTTGATCTGGTTGTTATAGGTTCCGGCCCGGCCGGGGAGAAGGCGGCGGTGGAAGCCGCCAAGCTCCGCAGGTCGGCCGCTATCGTCGAAAGAAAATCGGTCCAGGGGGGAGTCTGCCTGCACACCGGGACTATTCCTTCGAAAACTCTTCGCGAAACCGTTCTCTATATCGCCGGTCTTCGGCAGCGCTCCGTCTACGGTCTGGTCGGGACGGTGAAGCAGAACCTCTCGATTCGCGAGCTGATGTACCGTAAGGGGCAGGTGATCCGTCAGGAGCTGGATGTCATCCAGCAGAACATGGCCCGTCATCGGATCGAGGTCGTCCACGGCAGCGGCATGATCGCGGACCCGCACACGGTGGTCGTTTCTTCCGGCAGCGCCGATAACCGGGTCCTGAAAGCGGAGACTATCGTCATCTCGACCGGGACGCGCTCCTACCGTCCGGACCATATCGATTTCGACGGCAAGTACATCTACGACGCCGAGACGATTCTCGACCTTGATGTCCTGCCGCGTACCCTGACGATCGTAGGCGGTGGGGTGATCGGATGTGAATACGCCTCGATCTTCGCCCACCTCGGTATCCGTGTCACGATTGTCGATTCACGGTCAAGCCTGTTGTCTTTCCTGGATGAAGAGATTGCCGACGCCCTGACCTACCTCATGCGTAAGTACGGCGTCACGCTCGTTCTCAGCGACAAGCCGAAAGAGATCTTTGTCGAAGACGAGCAGGTGATAACGGCCACGGAGTCCGGGCGCAAGATTGTCTCGGAACGCCTGCTCTATACGGCCGGGCGCTGCGGCAACACTGAAAATCTGGGGCTGGAAACGCTGGGTATCGAAACCGACGATCGCGGCCTGATCCGTGTGAACGAACGGTACCAGACGACAGTGCCGAACATCTACGCAGTGGGGGATGTGATAGGGTTTCCTTCTCTGGCCTCGGTTTCGATGGACCAGGGGCGGCTGGCGGCTATTCACGCTTTTAACAAGAGCGATATCTCCTGCCTCAACACGCTGCTACCGCTCGGGATCTATACTATCCCCGAGGTGTCCCTGATCGGTGAAACCGAGCAGTCGCTGGCCGCCGCGGGGCACGATTATGAAATCGGCGTGGCCCGTTATTTTGAACTGGCCCGGGGCCAGATTATCAACGATCACGACGGTTTGCTGAAGTTGATCTTTGACCCCAGGTCGAAGCGCATTCTGGGGGTGCATATAATAGGGGACCGGGCGACCGAGCTGATCCATATCGGGCAGGCGATCATGACCCACGGTGGGACGCTGGACTATTTCGTCGACACCGTTTTCAATTTCCCGACCCTGACCGAGGCCTACAAAGTGGCGGCGATGGATGGCCTGGCCCGCCTCGAATACGGCCGCTAACCGGCCGCGCCGTCGGACAAGGTCTTTCAGTAATCTTTTGACATTTTCCCTCCAAACAGGCTTACTGTCAGGATGAATTCGCAGCCGGAAGTCAGCAAACGCACCAGGGTGCTGGCCGATCTCGGCCTGTTTTACGCCGCTGCTATCTGGGGCTCGACGTTCTTCATTGTCAAAGATGCCCTGGCCGGTATCGACCCGGTTATGATGGTGGCCTATCGCTTCCTGCTGGCCGGGGGCGTGCTCTGGGTCTTCTTGAAATTCACCGGCCGATCAATCCTGAACGGGCTCGGGCGGGCGGCCTTCCTGGCGGTCATCCTGATGACGCTGTATGTGACCCAGACAATAGGCCTCAAGTACACCACGGCTTCCAATTCCGGCTTCATAACCGGCCTGTTCGTTCTGTTCGTGCCGATCTTCATGCGCACGGTTTTCAAGCACAAACCGACCGTAATGGAAGTAATCGCTTCGATCGTATCGCTCGTCGGCTTGTGGATTCTCACCGGAGGCATGCACGACATCAACCTCGGGGATATCCTGACTTTGGCCGCTGCGATGACCTACGCTTTGCATGTTCTGTATTCCGACAAGTACATGAAGGCCGGCATCGATCCCTATGTAATAAGCTGCCAGCAGTTCCTGCTGGTGGGAGGAATGAGTTTTGTCGGCGGTCTGATTTTCGACCTGCCGATGGCGATAGGTTCGGTCAAGGTCGCCGGCGTGGTGGTATTTCTGGCCCTGCTTCCGACTCTCTCGGCGTTCCTGATTCAGATGGTCGCCCAGAAAATCACCTCGCCGCTTCGCGTTTCGCTGATTTTCGCGCTGGAGCCGGTTTTTGCCGGTATCTTTGCCTGGACCCTGGGGGGCGAGGAGTTCGTGCAGCACCGCGCCCTGGGCGGGCTGTTTATCTTTCTGGCCCTGGTTATTTCCGGCCTTCCCACACCGGGCCGTCGAAAGCTTACCCCTGAACCCGAATAACGCATTGCCGGACCTGGGCTGCAGCCCTATACTGACAGTAGCTGGTTTGAGTCCGGCGTTTTAATCGAAATCAGCCATCTGACTCAATAAGGAGGTATTCGCGCCGATGAAAGTGACTATCAAGACCAACAAGGGGGATATCCACCTCAAACTGCATGAGGACAAGGCGCCGCTGACGGTGGCCAATTTCGTTAACCTGGCCCAAAGGGGCTTCTACGACGGGCTCAAGTTCCATCGGGTAATCGACAATTTCATGATCCAGGGGGGCTGTCCGCTCGGAACCGGTACCGGCGGACCCGGCTACAAATTCGAAGACGAAATCGTCTCGGAGCTTCGCCACGATCGCCCCGGCATCCTCTCCATGGCCAACGCCGGACCCAACACCAACGGCAGCCAGTTTTTCATCACCCATATAGTGACGGACTGGCTCGACGGCAAACACACGGTGTTCGGCGAGGTCGAGGGCCCTGAGGACCAGAAGGTGGTCAACAGCATCGCCGGCGGTGATAAGATCACGACGATGGAAGTCGAAGGGGATACAGCTTCTCTGTTCGAGAAAACCAAAGACCATATCGAGAAATGGAATAAGATACTCGGTTGAGCCGGCTGTTAGACATACCGCCTGCCGACGATGCTGCCGGGCGCCGGGCCGGTTATACTTTCGCCCTGACCTCCTCACTGGGGGCAGGGCTGGCCACCGTGGTCGGCAAATGGAATCTGGAGGCAATCCCGCCGCTGTTGCAAAACAGCCTCATTTTCACGGTGGCGACGGTTTTCGTGAGTGGCTGGATCTTCCCTTTCCGCAAGTCAGGCGGGCTGTTCTCTCTTACGCCCAAAGGCTGGAAATGGCTGGGTTTGTTCACGGCCAGTTCCTGGTGTGCCATCTGGGCTTTCTGGGCCGGGGTGCAGCGCATGGACCCCTCGCTGGCCGCTTTCCTTAACCGGTCGGAGGTCCCAATCGCCATCGCCCTGGGCATAATCTTCCTCAAAGAGCGCCTTACCCGTACGGAAATAGTCGGGATGATTCTGTCCCTCATCGGCATCGTCATCATGCGGCTGACACTTCGGGTCGAATACGCCAGCGGTTTCTGGCTGGTCCTGCTGGGCTCGGTCTTTTTCGGTCTTACCGAGTTTATCTCCAAGATCGCCGTGCGGCACGTGGAGCCGGTGACGCTCACCTATATTCGCAATATGTTCCTGGCCGTCTTCTTCTGGATCGCCTTTCTGATCTCAGGGCAGTCGTACGAAGGGCTTGAAGTTGTCTGGCCCGGCGTGATCGCACTCGGCTTCCTGGGGCCGATCATGTCCCGCATGGCCTATCTGATGGCCCTGAAACGGGTCGCCCTTTCCAAGGTGGCTGTGATCAGCCAGAGTC